>Ga0335085_10013582_pt1 | contig 11930 bp, 10 predicted proteins | sample Lox_Sample_45_FD_206712 | JGI IMG/M metagenome (GOLD analysis project Ga0335085, IMG submission 206712) | Soil microbial communities from Loxahatchee National Wildlife Refuge, Florida, United States - Lox_Sample_4.5 | ecosystem: Environmental > Terrestrial > Soil > Wetlands | place: USA...
CACGAGCGGGTGCGAGCGGGCGCGGCCCCGGCGGGTGTGCGCAGCGATGTGCGGGCGGACCAGCCCGTCCCCCCGGCCCCATTCTTCGGCGCCAGGGTGGTCACCGGGATCCCCCTGGCGGAGATCTTTGCCTTCGTCAACGAGGTGGCGCTGTTCCGGACACAGTGGCAGTTCCACCGCGGGAAGGGGCCGCGGGAGGGGTTCGACGAATTGATCCAGGGCCACGTCCGCCCGATCTACGAACGGTGGAAGAAGCGGTGCGAGGCCGAGGCGATCCTGGAGCCGCAGGTCGTGTACGGGTATTTTCCCTGTCAGTCGGAGGGCGACGACCTCATCGTCTACGAGCCGGACGGCGGCGCGCCGAGAGTCCGGTTCAGCTTCCCGCGCCAGCCGGACGGCCGGCACCTGTGCATCGCGGATTTCTTTGCCGCGAAGGACTCGGGCCGGATGGACGTGCTGGGCTGCATGCTGGTGACCGTGGGTCGCCGTGTCTCCGAGGTGACGCGAGAGCTCTTCTCTCAGCACAGCTACACCGACTACCTCTATCTCCATGGCCTGTCGGTGGAATCCGCGGAGGCCCTGGCCGAGCTATGGCACAGGCGCATGCGGGAGGAGCTGGGGATCGCCGGCGAGGATTCGCCGGACCTGAGCCGGATATTCCACCAGGGGTACCGGGGATCCCGATACAGCTTCGGGTACCCCGCATGCCCGAACCTGGAGGACCAGGCGAAGCTCTTCAAGTTGCTCCAGCCCGAGCGGATCGGGGTGAGCCTGAGCGAGGAATTCCAGCTCGAGCCCGAGCAATCCACGTCGGCCATCATCGTGCACCACCCCGAGGCGAAATACTTCAACGTGGCAACGTGACCGAGGAAGAAAAGGACGAACGCCATGCCTATGTCCAAGACCTTTCACCCTCCGTTCCGGATCCTGCTGGGACCCGGGCCCAGCAATGTCGACGAGCGCGTGCTGCGGGCGATGAGCGCCCCCGTCGTCGGCTACTTCGACCCCTCGATGCTGGAGATCGCGGCGGAGATCCAGCGTCTCCTCAACCTGGCCTTCGGCACGGCGAACCGGGCCACCTTTCCCGTGTCGGCCACCGGGAGCGGCGGGATGGAGGCCGCGCTGGTCAACCTGATCGAGCCCGGGGACAAGGTGGCCATCGGGTACAACGGCTTCTTCGGGGACCGCATGGTCCAGATCGTGGAGCGGTGCGGCGGGGTCCCGATCAAGGTCGAGGCGGAGTGGGGCCGGCCCATCCTTCCCGAGCAATTCGAGGAGACACTCAAGCGTGAGCGGGCGGTGAAGATCGTGGCGCTCGTCCACGCCGAGACCTCGACCGGGGTTCTCCAGCCGCTGGACGGGCTGCGGGCGCTCTGCGAGCGCTTCGGAGCACTGCTACTGGTGGATGCCGTCACCAGCCTGGCGGGGCACCCCGTCGAGGTCGATCGGTACGGGGTGGACGCCTGTTACTCCGCCACCCAGAAGGCGCTGAACGCGCCGCCGGGGCTCGCCCCCCTGACCCTCTCCGAACGCGCGGTCGAGGCGATCCGGAGACGGAAGCGGAAGGTCCAGAGTTATTACCTGGACGTGGCCCTCTTCGAGCAGTACTGGGGGACCAACAAGTTCTACCACCACACGCCACCAGTGTCCTTCTACTACGCCATCCTGGAGGCGCTCCGCATCGTGGAGGAGGAGGGGCTGGAGGCTCGATACGAGCGGCACCGGGTGAATTCCCTCGCGCTGGTAGCGGGGCTGGAGGCGATGGGGCTCCGCATGCATGTGGAGCCGGCCTACCGACTCTGGACCCTGAACGCGGTCCGGATCCCGCAAGGGGCAGATGACGCGCTCGTGCGCGGGCGACTGGTCAAGGAGTTCGGGATCGAGATTGGGGGCGGTTTGGGCGCTCTCAAGGGCCAGATCTGGCGGGTCGGCCTGATGGGGATGAACGCGACCCCGAACAACGTGCTCCTGTTCCTGGCGGCGCTGGAGCGGATCCTGCGGTCTGAGGGGGTGTCGTGCGGCTCGGGCCTGTCGGCCGCCGAGGATGTGTACCGGAAGCACCGGGGGGGAATGGGCAAATAGGCGATTGGCCTTTGGTTAGTTGGGCGAAGGAGGAGCGTCTGTAGATCTCAAGATCAGGCAGAGCCAGCCCTCCTGGGCTTCTCGATCCACAATGAAAAGCGCTGCCGCCTGGATTGCCCGGGCGACGCGAGGCTCGTCCTCGACCGTGATCCCGGTCGTGACGAGATGACCCTGAGGCGAGAGGCGGGATCGCAGAATTGAAAAAAGCGGCTGCAGGGTCTTGGTGTCCAGGTTGGCGAGGATCAGGTCGAACCGGCGCGCAGCGTCCAGTTGATTGATGTCCCCGTGGATGACCTGGACACGAGATGCGACCGGGTGGCGGGCGAGATTCTTCCGGGCTGCCTCGCAGGCCTCGGGGTCCGTATCCAGGGCAAGGACCGATCCTGCGCCGAGGCTGGCCGCGGCTATGGCCAGGACGCCTGTTCCGGTTCCCAGGTCGAGGACCACCGCGGAGGCGGGATCTGGCCCCTGCGTCATGAGTCGTTCCAGGGCCTCGAGACACATCCGGGTCGTCGCATGGTGGCCGGTCCCGAAGGCCATGGCGGGATCGATCCAAAGCAGGAGTCGGTCCGGTGGGAAGGGGCCCCCCTCCCAGGGTGGGGCGATGATCAGGCGCTTGCCGACGGGCAGCGGCTTGAAATGCTCCTTCCACGAGCGTCCCCAATCCTCGAGCGGAAGTTGCCGGATCTCGATGGGGGATCTCGCGACCGGCAGGCCGAGTTGGGCGAGTTCGGCCAGGTAGCGCTGCAGTCCGGCGACGATCGTGGCGGGCTCGGCGCTTCCCGGAAAGCTGGCCTTGATGAGCATGCCGGGCCGGCAATCAGGGGGATCATCCGTGACCAGCCCCAGCGCCCCCGCGCCAAACAGGAAGTCGCCAATGGCCTCCTCCGTCTCCGGGGAGACATAGATCGTTAGCTCGTGGTAGGTCCCATCCGGCACGTCTTCCCCACTCCAAGAAGCCATTCGAGGCCCGCGGGAATGCGGCGGGGCTCAGTATGGTGCGGGACGGCTCCTTTAGAACTTCTTCTCCTTCTGCCACCGCAGGAACTGCATCAGGAAGGTGTCGCGGCGGTTGCGCACCTCTTGAGCCTTCTCGGGCGTCCACTCCAGGAACCCCTTCCCGCTCCTCACCCCCAGGTCGCCCTTGGCCACCTTCTCCTGATGAAGCTTGCCGGCGTGCGGCACCGTGCTCAGGTCGGGGAGGACGTAATCCTGCACGGACTTGACCAGATCCAGCCCCACCATGTCCGCGTGCTCGAAGACCCCGTAGACGGGCAGGCGGAGCCCCACCCCCGTCTTGACCGCCAGGTCCACCTCCTCAGCGGTACAGATGCCCTCCTGAACGATGTTCACGCATTCGCGCACCATCGCGTGCTGGATCCGGTTGCCGAGCTGCCCCGGTCGGTCGTGGCGGACGAGCACCGGCACCTTGCCCACAGCGCGGAGCAGCGCCATGACTTGATCGGCGACCGCCTGGCTGGTCCATTCCGAGACCGACACCTCGACCAGCGGCATCAGGTACGGCGGATTCCAGAAGTGCGTGGTCAGGATCCGGTCCTTCCGGGTCGAGGTCGAGGCGATCTTGGTGATGCTGATGCCCGATGTGTTGGAGCAGAGGATGGTGGCAGGGGCCGCCTTGTCGAGTCGGGCGAAGAACTCCTGCTTGACGGCCAGGTTCTCCGGGATGGACTCGACGAAGAGCTGAGCCGCCCGGGCGGCGCCCTCGAGATCGGTGGAGGAGGCGAGGCGGTTCTTGGCCTCCCTGGCCTGTGCGGCATCCGCCAGTTGATTGGTGGCGAGGACATCGATCAGTGACTTCGCGGTCGCCACCCCCTTGGCGGCGCCCTCGGCCGTGCGGCTGACGATGGTCACCGGTCGGCCGGCCAGGACAAAGGTGGCAGCGATGCCGGGCCCCATCATTCCTGTCCCGGCGACGGCGACTTGTCGGACTTCCATGTTGTGCCTCCTATGAGGGGTGCGAGGGAGGACCGTGGTCCGCGGCGTCACCGGTACGCTCGGACTGGCCTGTCCCGGTGACGGCGGCTTGCCGAACGGCCGCGCTGTTCTGCCTGTCACCTCTGGCGGATGCGGAAGTTTCCCTCGGCGTCGTTGTACCGCTCGGTCTGGACCCCTTCCAGGACCGTCAGGCTCACCTCAGCCCGGTAGGCCACGACGCTTCCTGGCTCGAGATGGCCGATGTAGGTCTGCTTGTTGTCCCAGTCGAACACGGTGATGTGGGCGTGAACGTCCCCGCCGATGACCGATCCCTGGACGCTGGCCAGCTCGATGGGGCCGGTGAAGTTCCAGAACTTGTCCGCCGGCGGGAAGCCGGTCGTCGTGATGGTGTGGAGGTGGACCCGCTGAAACGAACCAATGCCGCCGGTGATGGCAGCAGTGTCGATGCGTTCCTTCTTCACCACGTCCTGGAGGCCCTCCAGCAGCATATCGCCGCGGTCGAGCATCACCAGGATGACGCGGGGTGTGCTCTTGGATACGAAGTACTGCATTGTCGATCTCCTTTCCCCGGTGGACAGGTCCTAGCCTTTGAGGGCTCCGGCCGTCAGGCCCGAGACGAAATACTCCATGAAAAATGAATAGAGAACGGCAACCGGGACCGAGCCGAGCAGGGATGCAGCCATCAGCTCGCCCCAGAAATAGGCGTCGCCCCGGATCAGCTCGGTGGGGACGGCCACCGACATGGTCTTGTGGGTCGTGCTGGAGATGAAGGTGAGGGCATACACGAACTCGTTCCAGGAGAGGGTGAAGCTGAACATGGCGGAGAAGATCACGCCCGGGATGGCCATGGGCAGGACGATCCGGATCATGGCCCCGATCCGGGTGCATCCGTCGATCATGGCACACTCTTCCATGTCCTTGGGGATGGACTTGAAGTAGGCGATCAGCATCCAGGTGCAGAACGGGATCAGGAACGTGGGGTAGGTGATGACCAGGGACCAGATGGTGTTGGACAGCCCCAGGCGCTGCACCACACTGGCGAGCGGGATGAAGATGAGCGTCGTCGGCACCAGGTAGGTGATGAAGGTCGCGAGGCCAAAGGCCTGCGCCCCCGGGAACCTGAGGCGGGCCAGCGCATAGCCCGCCATGATCCCGAAGCTCATGGCGATCATCGAGGTGAGGAACGACACGAAGAAGCTGTTCCACAGCCATTGCAGGACGACGGTCTTGGCGAACAGGTCCCGGAACTGGTCGAGGGTGGGGCTCGTGATCCAGAGGCGGTTGGCGCGCAGGTTGTAAAGCTCCGGGTTGGCCTTGAAGCTGCTGATGAACATCCAGTAGAAGGGGAAGAGAGCGAAGAACAGAAATGCCGCCAGGGGGAGATAAAGCCCGAGCAGCCGCTTCAGCCTTCGCCCCGGTTTCCGTCGCATGACCGCTCCCTACTCCCGCCGCAGGTACCGGAGCAGCAGGATGATCACGACCAGCAGGGCCGGGAACAGAAACAGCGAGATGGCCGATCCCTCGCCGATGCGTCCGGCGACGAGGGCCACGTCGTAGGCCATGGTAGCAAAGATCTGCGTGGCATTGATCGGCCCGCCGTGGGTCAAGATGTAGACGATCTGGAAGTCCGCGAAGGTCCAGATGGTGGAGAACAGCACGACGACGGCGATGACCGGCTGGAGCAGGGGGAGCGTGATGTGCCAGAACTGGCGGCCAGCTCGGGCGCCGTCCGTCTCGGCCGCCTCGTACAGCTCCTTGGGGATGGTCATCAGGCCGGCCAGCAGCGAGACGGCGAAGAAGGGGAGCCCCCGCCAGGTGTTGACGATGATCACCGATACCATGGCCCAGAAGGGATCCCCCAGCCATTGAACCTTCCTCGAGATGACTCCCAGGCCGAGCAGGATGTAGTTCACGATGCTGAACAGCGAGTCGAACATCCAGAGCCAGGTGAGCACGCTGAGGGAGGTGGGGACGATCCAGGGGAGGAGCAGGGCCCCACGGATGAGATTGCGGCAGGGCATTTGCTGGTTCAGGATCAGGGCCAGGATGACCCCCAGGACCATCTTCAGGAGCACGGTGGAGAAGGTGTAGACGAAGGAGTTCCAGACGGTCTGCCGGAAGAGTGAATCCTGGAGGAGCTTGAGGAAGTTCGCGAGTCCGACGAACTTTCCAGGCTCCCCCAGGACTCGATCGGTGAGGCTGATCCAGACCGCCAGGACGAAGGGGTAGGCCAGCAGCACCGCCATGAGAAACACGGCCGGGGAGATCAGGAAATAGCCGGTCAGCGCCTCGGACGCTGTGAAACGGCGCAGCCACGGCAAGCCTGATGGCCGTTCGGCGTGTGCGATGGATGCCATGACGACATTCGTCCCGGTGGTGTGCTCAGGCCTTGCTGTAGATCTCCCTTAGCTCGGACTCGGTCTGTTTGATCGTCTCGGGCGTGGACATGCCCTTGCTGGCACGGGCGAACATGTTGACGATGACATACTTGACCATCGCCTCGGCCGCGTACCGGGTCGGCGGCCCAGGGTAGCCGGGCATCCGGACATACTTCGGGATCTCCCGGATGACTTCCAGCTTGGGATCCTTCTTCCACACCGGGTCGTCCTCGTAGTAGTTCAGGAGCCCGGCCATCATGCCCTCGCCGATCCCCATCCAGGCGGAGTACTGCTTCGGGGTCAGCAACCAGCGGATGAACTCCTTGGACTCCTGCTGGGATTTCGAGAACCGGAAGATCCCCAGGCTGATGGCGGTGGAGTAGCCGAAGCGTCCCGCGGGTCCCTTCGGCCACAGGGCATGATCGGTAACCGCTCGCAGCTGCGGGGCGTTCTTCTGCTCCGCCCAGTAGATGCTGGCGGCGTTACCCGTGCATGCCAGCTCCCCGGCAAGGAAGGCACGGTTGTTGCTGGAGTCGTCCCAGGAAAGGACGTCCTCAATCTCCGCCTCCTTGAACAGCTGACGGACGTAATCTACCGCCTTTGCCGTCCCGGGCGAGTTGATCGCCACGGTCTTGCCATCCTCCCGGCACTCGGCCCCGCCGTGCGCCCAGAGCATGGGGTAGTGCGACTGATTGGCGTCCCCGATGGACCGCCCGAGGGCGAAGCCCGAGTAATGACCCTTCTCCTTCATCTTCCGACACAGGACCAGCATCTCCTCGTAGGTGTCGGGGAATTTGGTGTAGCCGACCTCTTTCGCCCAGTCGGTCCGGTAAGTGATGGCGATGGGGATGATCCCCCAGGGCACGGCCTTCCAGGTCTTGTTCACGACGGCGATGTCCTTGGCAATGTTGGTCCAGCCCTTCAGGTCCTTGCCCAGGCCATCGGCCAGGTCGTTGACGTCGACGAGGGCCTTGTCGTGCAGATGGGGCCCGTCGCTCCAGAGAGTGATGATGTCGGGGCCGGCGCCGCTCTCGACGGCGGCTGCAGTCTTGGCCGGGAGATCGGTCTGGTTGATGAATTCAAAACTGATCTCGACGCCCTTTTCCTTGGTGTACTGCTTGGCCTGCTCGCGCAGGACGTCATCCATGGCGGGGAGCGTGTTGGACCAGGTGAGGACATTCACCTTGGCCGCGCCCAGGCCGCTCCGGATGAAGGTGCCGAAGGACAGGGCTGCCGTGGCGCTGGCCGTGACCCCCAGGAACGCCCGCCGGCTGACGGTCCGGCCCGTCCCGGGACCTGTTGATGGCTTCTTGGTCTGTCGCATGGTGCTCCCTCCTCCGATTCGGGTTAAGGGCAGGTACGAAACGCTCGCAGACGGGCACCGTGGCGAGAGGCGAGCCCGAACACTACCCCCGTTCCATTCCCCATGGGGCTCGGCCGGGGATGCCTCCGAGGGGTCAGCCTGGCCGGGGTGCGGTGCGCGCGTCCCCCCTCGCGTGCTTCCGGCACAACGAGGGCAGAGAGGGGCGGGGCATCCCAGGATCCCGGCTCGGCAGGGGGTAGCGAAGGTGCGGGCAACCCGACCGGCCCATGCCGGCCTCCGGTGCGCGCGGCCAAGATATATCCAAGAGAAATCTGGAGTCAATCAAGAACCGTTGGAGCGATTTAGAAGGGATGGAACTCCCCTCAGCGGCACGAAGGGACCGACGAGGATCTCCGGAGGATTTTCCGGCGGGCGCCCTTTGGGCTTGCGTGATGGGCCTATCTTCCGGTGTAATGACGGGCTCAGGGCCTCCCGGATCGTCTCCCGGGGGTCTCTCCCGGACCACGTGGGCGGGAGCGGGACTCCAGGGTGTGAGGCGGTGAGGGTGGAGGGCGGAGCGACGGCGAACTCGTCGAGGTACGCCGGGAGCCGCGGATGCGCGAGCCTATGATCAGCTCTTCGGGATGTCCGCCGGACGGCTGCGCGCCCGGAACCCGTCCGTGAGGGAGAGGGGGGAGCGGCGCTGGCCCGTTTCGGTGAAGGGGGTCCTCCTCCGGCGCGGGCGGGTGTTGCTGCTGCGAAACCATCGGGGGGAGTGGGAGTTGCCGGGCGGCCGTCTGGGCTGCCGGGAGAGCCCAGAAGAGGCCCTGGGACGGGAAATCCTGGAGGAGACGGGTCTCACGGCCACCGTGGGCTCTCTGGTGGACGCCTGGGTCTTCCCGGTCACCCCGCGAAAGCGCGTGGTCATCCTTGCATACGCCTGCCGGTTGAAGGGAAGGGTCGCCATCACAACGAGCCCCGAGCACGGCTCGGGCGCTTGGCTGCCGCTCGTCGCGCTCGAGAAAGAACCGCTGCCCAACGGGTACCTGCGGAGCATCCGGCGGGCGGCGAGGATGCGCACGGGAGGGTGAGCGGGGGGAGAATGCAGGCTCTGCCCGCCGGCAATCACCGCTCGCCGGGGGGGCGCCCCGGGAGCGGGAAGCGGCGGACAAAGAGACTCGGAGGGTCGGTCCTCCCGGCGCGTCCCTGTGGTGCCGGGAGGCGACATACCCGGGGGTCCCCCGATCGTCTGCCGCCGAGAACTCGGATGGGGCCAGCTCTCGGCTGCTTGACAATACCGTTCGGCACTGGTACGTTCCCCCGCCGTCAGGCGCCGCTTGCGATCCTCCGCGCGATCGAGGTCGGGGTCGCTAAGCAGGCTGCCGAAAAAGGCCCATCTCTGGACCTTTTTGAGCAGCCTGGGGAGTAGCCGGTTCTTCTTCAACCTGTGAGCCACAGGTCTCATGGCGAGATTCATGGCCTCGAGTCGCATCGTGAAATCCGGCAGGTTTCGCTGGCTCTCCGAGGCCGCCAATCTGCTTCGGCAACCCGTTCGTCTGGCCTCCCTGGTGGACATGGATCGGCGGGTGACCGAGCGTTGCCAGGAGCACTGGCCAGCGGCATCCAAAGTGAGAAACCTCGCGGCGCCGGATTTCGGGACCATCAAACGGTGCTACAGGCTACTGGACCGCAAGAGACGGTTCGGGTGTTACTCGCCGGACAGACACCACGATGCCTGCACGCTGTCCCGCGTATGGAGGCTGTGACCAGCACCCTGGGCGTGATGGGGCGCGGCCCGCAGGATGGACCGCTACGGTGTGAACAGCAGGTCGGGTGACCGCAAGCGAGGCAGACCGTGCGCAAGCTGAGACGTTTTTCGTGGATCAATCCAAAGGTGGAGCGCCGGGACTCCCCCATCAAGGGGCGTGGGGTCTTCGCCAGAGCGCGGATCCGCAAGGGGGAGGTGGTCTCGGTCTCGGGGGGATTCATCGTGCCCGAGGCGGAATACAACCAACTCTGGAAGATCAAGCCGGAATTCATGCGGCAGTATGCGATCCCGATCGCCGAGGGCTTTTATCTGATGACAGGGGAGCGTGAGGGGGAGCTAGAGACAGACGACTTCTACAATCATAGCTGCACGCCGAACTGCGGCTTCCACGGCCAGATGATGGTTGTGGCCATGCGGGACATCCGACCGGGTGAGGAGCTGACCTACGATTATGCGATGACCGACTCCGACCCGCGTCTCCGGATGCAGTGCAACTGCAACTCGCGGAATTGCCGCGGCCTGGTGACGGGCGACGACTGGAAGATCCCCAGCCTGCAGCGCAAGTACGGCGGCTACCTTTCGTGGCACATCCGGGAGAAGATCCGTGGCCTCCGGGCGAAGGCGGCGCGAGCCCACTGACAACCGAGGCTCTTGCTCTGGCAAAGACGGGTCGGGCCCGCGGGGTACCCCGCGGGCCCGGGTCTTTGTGGGGAGTTGCCGGACGAGGACCTGTTACTTGCCGGCCGCCTCGACCTCGGCCCGTAAACGGGTCAGCCGTGCCTCACGGTCCTGCACGAACCGCTCGATGCCCTCCAGCAGCCAATGCGGCGAGAGATGGGCCTCCTCGAGGACCTCGTCCACCGTGCCGCCGGTGCGCCAGCGGTTGTCCCAGTCGGGGGACAGGGTGTATTCCTCGGCCACCTTGCTGAAGAGCCATTCGTGCATCAACCACCGGCCTCCGGTGGTGATCACGGTGGAGTTGGCGCGATCCCCGGGCGAGAGGACCGTGTCCTGGTACTCCTTGGGCTGGAGGCGGAAGAGCTGCGGGCTGGCCGCATAGACGATCTTCACGTTCAGTTCCCGCTTCTCGAGTTCGGGGAGAATCTTGACGACACCGGCCATGGCGCTGGTGCCCTGGACGATGACGACGCCGCCCTTGGGCTGTCCGGGGCGATAATTGCGGGCGACGTAGGCTCCCCGCGCGGCTTCAAAGTGGGAGGGCATGCCGAGTTTCTCACGGTCCGGTATCTCGATGTTGGGACGCGTGAGGTGCAAGGCGATGAGGGCGGCGTCGTGCCGCAGCGCCTCACCCAGCAGAACCGGGACCTCGTTGTGCTCCCACGGGTACAGGTTGATGAGCTTGCCGTCGGGGAAGAGCTGGGTGACGCCTGGCTCGTAGATTCCAAAGTGGGTCCGGCTGTCGTCGGCGGTCTCCGGCCCGGAGTGGCCGGCCACCCAGATCACCTTGCCGACCTTGAGCTGGCAGTCCTGGGCCAGCTGGCTGAGCAGGCGGAGCATGCCGAGCTTGAGGTACGAGAATGACCCGTAGGTGGAGCAGGCGCCCCAGAAGCCATCGAACTCCTTCTCGGGGTCGGACGCCATGTTGACCGTGACCATACCCGCCATGATCCCGGCGTTGGTGAACTCGGTGATCTCGGTGGGGAGCAAGACCCCCTCGGGTCCGCCGAAGCGTTCGTAGCGGCCGTAGCCGGGGAAGTCCCCGTAGGCTTTGGCAAAGCCACTGATGTTGGTGGATTCTGCCAGGTCCGCCGAGCAGGCGATAAAGAGCGGCCGCCCGTACTCCTTGGCGCCGAAGGCGTTGACCCAGGCCCCCCACTTGGACAGGGCGGCGCGGTTGGGGGCGGAGGAGCCGGGTTTCACGTACAGGTCGGCGGGATAGCTACGGAAATCGGAGACCCGCGGGTCCTTGAAAGGGACGCCCTTTTTGCCGAGCCGGAAGCTGGGAATCTCCTGGGGCACGCTTTCGCCCAGGGTGACGAGGGTCTCGGCCAGGTAGTCCACCAGCGCCTGGTCACGGTGCAGGACCTCGATCACGGCCTTGAGGTTGGCCTGGAACTCCGCGAAGGGCTTCTTGGTGTTCCAGAACAGCTCCGAGTTCATCGGGTGCGGTGTGCCGTGAGAGGCGTTATCGTACTTGAGGTAGTCCCGACCCTTGCGCGTCCTGACCCAGGTCACCGCGGGCACCCGATGGGGATTCTCGTCCATCATCATCGTGAGCAAGGCCTGCGTCACCGGCCCCCACTCGCTGCCGAGCTCGGTCCCGTAGACGCGCCAGCCGTGCGAGCCGAACCAGTCGGCGGGCTTGCCATAGACGACGCTGCTGACGGGGGTGTCGTCGATGCCGTAGTCGTTCCAGTCCAGGACGTAGTACAGGTTGTCCAGGGCCAGGCCCCAGCCGTTGTTGGCCGTCTCGTGGAAGGCC
>Ga0335085_10013583_pt1 | contig 11929 bp, 7 predicted proteins | sample Lox_Sample_45_FD_206712 | JGI IMG/M metagenome (GOLD analysis project Ga0335085, IMG submission 206712) | Soil microbial communities from Loxahatchee National Wildlife Refuge, Florida, United States - Lox_Sample_4.5 | ecosystem: Environmental > Terrestrial > Soil > Wetlands | place: USA: Florida...
CGAAAAAGTTGTCCAGTACCTGCCCCACAACCACTTCCTTCCCGTTCAGTGTGACCCACACCCGGGTACCTACCATCTTGATCGCCAGGCTGTTCCACTCCCCGATCGGCTTGTCCGCTTTGACTAGCGGAAACTTGCCAGGATTGTCCGCGTTGTCGTTCCACAATCCGCCGGAACCTTTATCCGCGCCGTTCCTCTGCTCGTGGGGACAGGCGGGATCCCAAATCTGCACCTGCGGATAATCGCGGAGATAGACGCCCGAGTCGCCGCACTGCCGCGTCAGCATCCAGTCCACGCGAAACTCAAAATCGCCATACGGCTTCCCGGTTGCAAGGTGAACGCCTTTCCCGTCGGAGACAAGCTCGCCCTTGGCCGCATCCACGCGCCAGTGCAAGTCCCGATCGGCATTCCACTCGGCCTGCTTCGCCGCGCGCTCTTCAGGCGTGAATGCAGCTTCGGTGTAAGGGCTGAACACTCCTCCGCCACCGGGACGGCCGCGCCATCCTGTCAGGTCCTTGCCGTTGAACAGACGGATGAAGCCCGCGGGAGGCGTAGAATTCACCTCCTGGGCTCCTGCCCTGGACGTCATCAGGCAAGCGAGGGCCCCCAGGACACCACTCAACAGTATGCAAGTCCGCATTGTCGTTCGATTATACGGCATCATGCGCGCATGCGCCGGAACCCATCGAAGCGCGCCGCCACAGTCCGGGTGCGGCCCAGCCCGGCCTTGAATCATCCGCGTACGGTTTCAGAAACTAGCCTGCCGAGAGCAACTCGCGTACTTTGCCGGCCAGAGAGTCCGGGCTAAACGGCTTGGCCAGGTACGCTACATCCTGCTCCAACACACCACGTCGAGCGATCATGTCAGCCGGGTATCCCGACATGAAGACGATCTTAAGTTTCGGCCGAGCCTCCCGGATGGAGTCCGCTAATTCCTTGCCATTCATTCCGGGCAGAACCACGTCAGTCAATAGAAGGTGAATATCTTCCCCGTAGTTTCGGGCGATCTCGGATGCTTCCTTGGCGTCCGTGGCTGTTAGAACACGGTAGCCATACGATTTTAGAATGGTCGCGGCGTATTGCCGGACCTCCGGCTGATCTTCAACCACGAGTACGGTTTCATTGCCCTGCATCGGCTTGGGCTGCGCCGCTACCGCAATCTGCGGCCGCTCCGGATCGCCGCACGGATCGATTCTAGGCAGATAAATCCGGAACTGCGCACCCTTGTCCGGTGCGCTTGATACGTCAATCCAGCCCCCGCCCTGGCAGACAATGCCGTACACCGTGGACAAGCCCAACCCGGTCCCGCCGGAGCGTTCCTTAGTGGTGAAGAATGGCTCGAAGATTTTCTGCAAAGTCTCCTCGCTCATCCCCACCCCTTCGTCGCTGACCGCAAGCATGACATACCGGCCTTCCGCGGCCCCTGGATGGGAGGAAATAGCATTCTTCCTCACGTCCACATTACTGGTTGTGATACTAAGTTCACCCCCGTTCGGCATCGCATCACGAGCGTTTACCACAAGATTCATGATGACTTGATGCATCTGATCGAGATCAGCCATGATCTGCCCGAGCTGCGGATCAAGCGATATGGTAAGCCGGATATCTTCCCCTATAAGTCTCTGTAACATTCGTCCCGCATCGCCCACGATCGTATTGATGTTCAGCGGCCTCGGCTGAATCACCTGTTTACGGCTGAATGCCAGGAGTTGTCCGGTCAGGCCGGCCGCGCGCGTCCCCGCCTTCTTGATCTCCTGGGCCTGCGCATGGACGATGGCCGACGGATCGGAGCTATGCAGTATCATGTCGCTGTATCCAAGAATGATCGTCAGGAGATTATTGAAATCGTGCGCCACGCCTCCCGCCAGCCTTCCCAGACTTTCGAGCTTCTGCACCTGCCGGAGCTTGCTCTCCAACCTAAGGCGTTCGGTCATATCCGTGGTTGCAGTAATCGCACAGGGTATGCCGTCGATTTCGATTAACTCCGCTGAGAGCAAGCCCGCACCTATGCTGCCGTCCTTCTTGCGAAATTGAAATTCGCAGTGCAGCAGCCTACCTTCCTGCACGAGTTTGCGGACAATTTCGTCCCGTTTGGCAGGATCCGCCCAGAGCGACAGCTCATCCCATCTTCGTCCAATGACCTCGTCAGGCCTATACCCGGTCAATTCCTCGAATGCGCCATTGACATCTATGTAGGTCCGGGTTGCCAGATCCGCAATTGTGATGGCAGCCGGATTGGATTGGAAGGCCTTGTGGAATTTCTCCTCTGACTTTAGCAGTGCGGTTTCCATGGACCGGCGCCGCGTGATATCCCGGATGGCCGAGACAAAGACAGGCCGGCCTTTTAGTTCGAAATAGCAGCCCGAGATCTCCACAGGGAAGACCGTGCCGTCCTTTTTCTTATGCCACCGCAGCGGAATGAAACTCTGCATTGCTGTGGTCGCACGAATCGTGTCCGCGGGCTCCGCGGATAAATCGACGCGGTTCTTGGAAAGGAATTCTTCGCGGCTGTAACCGTAGAGGCGTGTCGCGGCGGGGTTAGCCGCAAGGAGCTGGCCCGATTTTTGATCTACCAGTACCAGAGCGTCGGATTCCACTTCGAATAGCTGGCGGTATAGTTCTTCGCTCTCGCGCAGTGCCTCTTGCGTGCGCCTCTCGGCGGTGACATCCACGGCAGCGGCGATCGCGCAAAGGGAACCCTCAATTTTGATTGTCTCCGCTGAAACCAGGCCGACAACCGTCTCCCCTGTCTTCTTACGGAAACGGATTTCGACGTTGCGGTATCTGCCTTCGTCTACGATTCGCCTTCTGGATTCCTCGAGATCACGAGGCTCGTAATAGATTCCGACTTCCGCTGAGGTGCGTCCGAGCAGTTCATCGCGCCGGTAGCCGCTGATGGTCTCGAACGCTTCGTTAATTTCCAGAAAAGAGGCATCCCTGTCGAGGTCTACGATGCACATGGGAACGGGACTGGAGTGGAAGGCCTTGGAGAATTTTTCTTCGGACTTTCGGAGCGCCCCTTCCAGTTCGCCTTCCCTTCCTTCCGTGAAACGAACCACCAGTCCGCCGGCTTCATCTGGAATGGCGACACAGGCACACCATTCGCAACCCGGTGCTTCACAGCGGTCCAACGTGGCCGATGTGCGCTCGCGCATCGCACGTCGCAAGCCCGCTTCCAGTGCGGTCCCCGAAATGTCAGGGCAAATCTCCCAGACTGTCTTATCGAGTAGTGCCGACCGGCTTGTACCGAACAATCGTTCTGCTGCCTGATTAACGAATGTAAGCCGAAAGTCACTGTCTAAGCGGGTATATGCTTCCGGAATACTATCAAGAATGATCAAGGCGTCTTGCAGAGCGGTTTGCATCCGGCGTCGCCTTACGTCTTGTATTTACCAAGAATCGACAGGTAGAAGCAACGTTGCTGATTGTCACAATTGCACGATCTGTTCAGTCATCAACGTTTACTCATTTAGAAGGAGTCTGTCCATGAACTTACGAAAGCAAAGAATGCATAGAACGCAACGGTTGTGCCGGGCCTTCCCCGCTCAAGCCGGCTCCAAAAGGAGAAATAACCTCCGCGGGCAAGTTGTCTACGTCACTCAGCAGCGCATCGCGCTACGTTGGCCCGGGCGCCCGTTGCCTGCCCGGGCGCACGTTTCAGATCAGAATGAATCCAGAAGGCCTTCTGATTTTCAGCAGCAGCGCCGCCGCGATGATGCCCGCTCGTCTGAACCGTCGGGAGCGGGGCCAAGGTGGCATTATTTCGGCCTCCTGCACAAGCTGCCTCCGACGCGCGTTTGCGCGGCGAAATATTCCCGGCAGTTTTGGCCACGGTAGGCGGCGACTGCCCCCTGGCGGAATGCACAGCGCGGGGCGGACGGGAGAGGCACCCTCCTTCAAAAATGCCTGTGCATAATGGGAATCTGGATGTTACCCTGCGCTCCAGGAAGAGAGGATCAGAGTCACCATGGAAAGACGTCAATTTCTGAGTCGCACTGTGGCGGGAGGCTTGGCCCTTGGGGGCGCCGCGGCCCTGCCGCAGCAGTCCGCCCCCAACCCGCAACGCTCCAATCTGCCGCCGGGCACCTCGCCGTCGGCATGGTCCGTTCCCCGCGGCCCCGGCAGCCCGTTGCTCACGCCGGACTACCTCACGTATGCGGACGATCTGGTGATCGAACGCGATCTGCCCGGCAAACCGCATCAAGGCAAAGTTCTTGCCGCCTTCCAGGCCCACTCGGACGACATCATCCTGTTCTGCGCTGGAACCGTTGCCAAGCTGGTCGGCGAAGGCTACACCGGCTACCTCATCCGGCTGTCCAATGACGAGAAGTCCGGCCCAAGCGTCGGCTGGGGGACCACGCAGAACGAGATCGATTCCCAGGAGGCGGCCAAGGCGCTCGGCCTCAAATTTTTCTCCTTTTATTACCGGAATCACCGCATGGACGATGTCGCCATCATCGAACTCCGCCAGCGCCTGATTTTCATGCTCCGGCTGCTGCAGGTGGACACGGTTTTCGTGATGGACCCCTACGACCACTACGACGAAAACCCGGATCACCTTGTGGTCGGCAAGGCGGTGGAAACGGCCTGCTGGATGTCAACGCCTGGCGGCGGCCGCGAGTATCCCGAGCAGCTCAAGGCTGGATTGAAACCGGGACGCGTCCGCGAAAAATACTACCATTCGCGGGCCCCGCAAGGGCACAACCTGGTCAACCGCGTTGTGGATATCAGCTCTTATATCGACGTCAAGGTACGGGCAAATGTGGCCAATAAGGCCAAGGGGCCGGCCGGCGATAATGGGGCCCGTCTCCGCCAGGAACTGGCAAAGCAGGGCAAGAGGCTGCCTCTGCTTGGCAACGACGACGAAACCGCCAATTTCCAGTACACCAAGCACTTCATCATGGAGGATTTCCGGACCCTGGGACATCAGTTCGGCCTGGAATACGCCGAAACCTTCCGCTACATCGGTCCGGAAGTCAGCTACGAGCCGTCGATTCGCAAATATGTCGAGGCCAATGCAGTCCCGCTGTAGGCCCAATCAGGAGAGAGACAATGTACGATGACAATGAAATGATGGGGCCGGCCGCCGCAGGGCCTCAGACCAATGCCGAAGAAGTAGTCGTCATGAAGGACGAGCCGGGGCAGCCTCACAAGGGCAAGGTCTTCCTCGCGGTGCACGCGCATCTCGACGATGTCCCCTACTACGCCTCGGGACTATGCGCAAAGCTGATGCAGGAGGGCTACACCGGTTACATCGTCCGCACCACCAACGACGAACGATCGGGAGGCCACACCAACGCCCAGAACATTTACAGCAATGAGCAGGATCACGGCCGTATGGCCGCGGCCCTCGGCTTCAAAGATGTATTCGATTTCTACTACCTGAACCACGACATGGACGGCATCTCCTGCATCGACCTGCGCGGTCGCCTCATTCTCATCTTCCGGATGCTCAAGGTGGACACCATTGTCTCTTTCAATCCCTCGCGGGACGGCGAGGAGAATCCCGACCACTGGGTAACCGGACGCGCCGTGGAAGAGGCCTGTTGGATGGCCGGAATGCCCAACGATTTTCACGAGCACATGCTGGCGGGCATTCAGCCCCACACGGTGACTGAGCGATATTATTTCTGCGCCCGGCCGGGCCAGCCGTTCAACCGCGTAGTCGATATCAGCTCTCACATTGATAAAAAGATCGATTCCATCGTCGAGTGTAAGTCCCAGGGCGAAGGCAATCGCGGTTCGCTGGTGCGGGCGGAGTTGGCGCGGGAGGGAAAGCGCTTGCCCTTGCTCGGCAGCGACGATCGCTCGGCCGACCGCGCCTACGTGCGCCAGTTCCTTCTCGACAACGATCGGGAACACGGCCGGCCGCACAATCTCGAGTATGCCGAGCGTTTCTATTACATCGATCGGCGCCCCACGAAATCCAAAGCCGAAGAGTACATCGAGAAAAACGCCGTGAGCCTCTGACGCGAGAGCCCGGGCCGCCGGCGGTTCGTCCGGGGCCGCCGTGTGCCTGGATTAACTTCGACGACGCTTGGTGCTACGATTCCGGTGTCAGCGCGGCCGGATCCGTGACTGTTGGGCCGCCTTGACATGACCTTTGGAAAGGAATCGCCCCCAATGCTCAGTCGAAGAAATTTCCTGAGATCTTCATCCGTGCTGTGCGGCGGAATAGGATTTTCCGGCCCGGCATTCGTTTATGCCGACGAGCCGAAACCGTCGGGATACTTTGGCGTGCATCCGTTCGTAGAGGAGCACCCGGAAGCGGTCTTTATCCTCCGGACGCATGTGGATCGCAAGACGAATTCCGACGCCTGCAAGCGCGCCGGCCTCGATCTTGGAAGGTCGGTGTTCGTTCCGATGGATCGTACCGGAGTGCCGGTGACTTTCAACGTCGCGGCCAAGCCCAATCTCACCGCGCACCAGGCCGTAGACGAAAAAAGAGGCTTCACCCTGGAGGACACGATGGGCATTGCTACCGACGTGTTCTTCCTGGAGGGTTTGTTCGAATCGTTGAAGGAGCTGGGTGTCGCGGGCAACCGGATGCATACGCGTGATGCCAATGGCAGCGGCGTGATCGAGCCCCGGGGTTATGTCGCCATGGCGCAGCGGATCGGCGCGACGGTAACGGCTTCCAAATCCCAGATCCAAACAGCGGAGGATGCCCGGGATGCCGCGGCTTTTGTCTGGAAGGAAGTGCCCGGCGGCGTGGTGCATACGCAGGTGCCCTACCTTTGGCCGTTCAATGCGGCCGATTCCTGGAACCTGAACGTGGCGAAATTCAAGGCCCACGCCATGGGGCTCACTCTCGCCGCCAAGAATTGGCAGGGCGCACACCCGACGCCGTTTCAAAGATACTGCCAAAAGTGGGCGGGCGTCGATCCGCTCCAGGAACTCGGGAAGACAATCAAGAAGGATTGCATTCCCTCCAACGTTCACGAAGCGGTAGAAGCGAATTTCAAGCGGCACATGGCCACCATTCCACGGTGGAATACCCCGGATGTGCCGCGCACCGATCCCGGATACATCCGCCAGTACGGATATAGCACCCTGTGCATGGAGCTGTGGGCACAGCGGACCATCGACAATCATGCCGCTTCGCCCATGGGGCTTCATATCGTCGAAGGCATCTACGGCCGGGACGGAGATTTCAACTTCGGGCCGAATCCATTCGGCAGCGAGAACAGCACGGACGCGTGGTTGAAAGCGCCCTCCACGAACGGAAGAGCCTGGGATTACATGGCGAACATCGTCATTTTCGGGAAGAATCCGTATCTGGTGGACATTGTGGGCCATTGGCTCGGCGGTCACGAGCCCGGGAATTTCGGGCTGTTCCACATCGCTATGGAGCGCGGCAAAATCAACGTGGTGAATCCGATGAAGATCCCGGTGTACGAGTGGCAGGACGGCGTCGCGGTTCGCCGTCCGCTGACGGGCTTCACGCGCACGCCGCTCAGGACGTCCTACCTTCACCAGCGTCAAACGAACGAGCCCTTGTGGCATCTGTGCAACGAGCCGTTCGACTACTCGAAACTGAATGAGGAGACGCTCAGCATTCCCTCGAACCCGACGACGAGAGTCCTCAACCGGCACTATCCCAACGCGAACAATCCGCAGTTGGCGATCGAATTCGGCGTTCCGGAGACAGGATGGGCGCTGGTAGAAATCCTGGACCAGAGCGGCAACAACCTGGAAGTGATTGCCAATGCGATCTGCGAGCCAGGCTACCACATGGCCGCATGGAACACGTCAAAGTATGCATCCGGAGCCTATAAGTATCGCCTGCGCTATAAGGATTACAGCGAGGCGCACGACCTTGTTTTGAACAAGGCCTGATATCGCGGCATCAAAATCATCGCCGCGAATCACCTGGGCAGGCTGCCGGACTGCACATCGGCTCTGACGTGCCAGATCCACTTTGGCAGCCCGGCATGCTATTCTTTCCCATGCATTAGGGAAGACTCATGGTCGGCCGCACAGTCACACACTACAAACTGACCGACAAGCTCGGGTCTGGAGGTATGGGTGAAATCTATCGCGCCCTCGACACCCGCCTTTCGCGCATAGTCGCGATCAAGGTTCTCCCTGAATCCTATGTCGGCGACGCTGAACGCCGCCGCCGGTTTTTACAGGAAGGCCGCGCCGCGTCTGCCTTGAATCACCCGAACATCGTCACTATTCACGACGTCGTCTTTGAGGACGATACGGCCTTTCTGGTCATGGAGTTCATTAGCGGGAAGACCCTGGCGGAACTGATGGCGGAAGGACGGATGCCAGTGTTCGACGTCCTCAAGGACGCGACCCAGATGGCGGACGCCCTGGCCACGGCGCACGACGCCGGCATCATCCACCGCGACCTCAAACCTGGGAACGTCATGGTCACCGATCGTGGCCTGGTGAAGATTCTCGACTTCGGTCTTGCCAAGCGTTTGGCGTTCGCCAACTCCCCGGTGGCACTCGGCGACTCGGCCACCACTGCGGTCGTTGCACCACCTACCGTCGAGGGATCGATCCTGGGGACGGTCTACTACATGTCGCCGGAGCAGGCCGAAGGCAAAATCGTAGATGCCCGTTCCGACATTTTTTCCTTCGGCGTGATGCTATACGAGATGCTCACCGGGAACCGGCCGTTTGCGGGTGACTCAACATTATCCATCCTTTCCTCGATCCTGCGCGACGAAGCGAAGCCGATATCGGTGGAATTGCCCTCCCTGCCCCGGCCGATTGACGAGTTGGTCCGTCGCTGCATCGCGAAACGGCCTGATGCCCGCTGGCAGAGCATGCACGAGTTGCGCGATGCGCTGAATGCGCTCAGCAACGATAGCCAGGCACAGACCTTGGTCGTGCCTCCCGCGCCCGCGCGCCGTGCGTCGCTCTTCGCTGCCAGCGTCGGCGCGACCTCACTCGTCGCGGTCGTTGTGGGATGGTGGGCCCTCGGCCATCTGAAGGACAAACCGGCGCCGCGGCTCGTGGGTGCCACTGTTTCCGCACCATTGTCCCATCCGTCGCCGCCAAATGGCGATGCCCTCACCGATGAAGGTGTGATCGCAATGCTGCGCGCCAAAGTCCCGGCACAGGTCATCCTGCAACAGATCCGCGTTTCTTCGACCCGCTTCGACCTGTCCGTTCCAGCCATCATCCGCCTTACTGAGGCCGGCGCTTCGTTCGAACTCATCGAGACCATGCGGAACCCTCGTTCAGCACCAAGATCGGGCAAGACAAGGCCGGAATCCCCCTTGGCACCGGCTCCGGCTATACCTCCATTCTCCGCTAGGGTAACGAGTGCCGACGTTGCCCGGCCGGCGCTCCCGGCGCCCGTTGGCGCCACCGTGCCGGTAGTTGTTCCTGACGCTCTGCCTGTGGAAATTGAACTCGCCGAAGACGTGCCGGAGGACGCTAAATCGGGCCGGCCCCTTCATTTCACGCTAAAGAACGAAATTCGCATCGGACAAACCGTAGTGGCGGCGATACATGCGCCAGTAGTTGGCGAAATCGTCGACGAAGCCAGGAAAAAACTGATCGGCGGCACTAAACTCACGTTTCGATTGAAGAGCCTGTCTGCGGCAGGAGGCGCCATGCTGTTGCTTCGCACCACTCCTACAGACCGCGACGGCCGGCGCCCGGTTGAGAGCACGTCCATGCCCAAGCCGCCCAAAGGCATCGCCGCGGTAATTGGTACGGAATATATCGCTTATACCGCAGGCCAGCAGACCGTTAACTTGCCCCAATCGAGCGGTCGCTCAGTCCGATAAAGCCGGTCAGAAAGCCGGAAATTTTCTGCGCGGTCAATGCATTCCCTGGATGAAGGCGACCACGCCCTCCGTGACGTCCTCCTCCGCCCGCGCGGTAAACGGCGAGGTGTTGGGCTCGTAGCCGCCCTCGGCAAACGCCTGGGCGGTGGGCAGGTAGCCAAACCAGCCGTCGGTATAGCCGAAGTAGAAAGTGTGGAAGAAAGGCGACTGGTTGCGCACAGCTATCGCAATTTCGCAGAACATTTCGACCGGCGCCGACCAGATGAGCGTGTCGTTAAGGCGTAGGAAGCGGATGGGCAGTTTCACCATGGGCCGGCCAGCCGGGCCACCTGCATAGCGGGCGAGATCCTCGGGCCACTCGAGGCCCGGCTTTTGCGGGGTTTCGATGGTCTTTTCGCCGGCCCACATCGTAACGTCCGCGGTGGCGGGGCCCATGGAGCGAAGAGCGGCAAGGATGTGGTCGCCCAGGAGAACGCGAAACTGGGAGAGATGGCCGCTGCGGGGGTTGGGATAGACGCTATAGATGGGCGCCAGGTTGCCGGCGGCGCCGTTGATGAAGAGCACCGGCGCGAGGAGCTTCTCTTCCAGATAGGCGCTCACGATTCCGGGCGCATCGCCGCTGATGAGCAGGTTCTCTCCGCCCATCACCGTGCCGTGCATAGCGTAGTTGGCGATAAGGGTGATCAGCGAGCCGTCGGAGCGCTCCAGGCGAATGAGGTTGATCTGGCGGTCGGCAGGGCCGTCGGGATTCAGCCCGAGGGAAACCTTGCCGTCTTCGTCTTTGGCGCGGCGGTTGATGTTGGCCATGGCGACCCCCTGGCCGAAAGCGATGCGGGCGGGCTCGAGCTTTTCGCGGGCGTCACGAATGGCGCGGACAAGCGAAGCTTTCACGAAGGTGGCGTAGTCGCGATTCCATTCGTGGTCGGAGCGGCCGAGCAGGCTTTTGTAAATGCCGGGCGGCCCCACCTCGGGCGTGGCGTGCGAATGTGTGACGCTCCACCAGAAGTGCGTGCGCGGGATGCCAAGAGTGCGTTCGAGTTCATGGGCTACGTCGTCGTAGACACTCGGGGAGAACAGGCAGAGATCGCTCGCCGCCAGGAAGATCTGCTCGCCCCCGGCTTCAAGCGCCACCACGCGGTGGAAGATGTGGTCGTGAACGCCGGCGGACTGTCGGGCGTCGTAGCCCATCAGCCACTGGGAGCTTTCCGGCGTGATATCCGCCTTAACGGCGGAAGCACGAAAGCCGGCCGCCGCGGCCGGCAGGGCGGCGATCAGAACCAACAAAGCGAAGCGCATCAAGTTGGATGAACCTCCACGTTGCATAGTAACTCCGGACCGTTGCCCGGCTCTGACCCGAACAGCCAGGATCCGCAGCCAAGCCAATCAATTCGGGCTGTCATGCAGAAATTTCATATAAGCGCCGCTATTATACGTGGTCCATGGCGTGAAGCCGCGTTCCTGATACAGGACGTACGCGAAATCGATGTTCGCTTTGCAATCGAGCAGGCTCCGCAGGTTCAGGCCGGGGCGCTGGAGATGCACCGTGTTGATCTGAAAGTATCCCCAATCGAGTGTGCCGTCCGAGTTGTAATGATAAATCTCGCAAGCTCCTTTTGGATTCTCCGCCCGCTGGATCGCCAGTGCGACCCGGCAGGCCGAACCGAACTTGCGGCATGCATATTCCTGGTATGCAGTCAGGTGCCGGCCATATTGGTCCGCCCGCAGCGTGGCCTCTTCGTCGCCAGGTGAGCGCCGGCTAATGACGAGCGGCCATTCGAAGCGAATTCGCACCGGCCATTGCAGACTGAACGTGTACTGATCCAGCAGTACACCCACCGCCCCGGAAACGAGCACGATCAAAAGTGCCAATCCCGCCATCGTGCGGGCCATCCCGGAGGGGGATTGTGCCCGCGCTTTACGTGTGGAACCCTTTGGACGCCGCGACTTTCTGCGAAGCTCGGGCGCTGTCATACAGCGAACGTTGAGCGCGTTTCGCGCCGCAGCGACAATTGCTGTTGATCGGGACGAAAGTGGTGCCGCGCCTGGGCCATCTTTTCCATTCAGATTACTACACCCACTCGTGCCTCGACGCTCGCCGCGTGTTCGTGGCAAGGGAATCGGATCACGCCAGGTAATCGCGGTGGACGGATCGGGTCGCTAAACCAGCCAGTACA
>Ga0335085_10013584_pt1 | contig 11929 bp, 10 predicted proteins | sample Lox_Sample_45_FD_206712 | JGI IMG/M metagenome (GOLD analysis project Ga0335085, IMG submission 206712) | Soil microbial communities from Loxahatchee National Wildlife Refuge, Florida, United States - Lox_Sample_4.5 | ecosystem: Environmental > Terrestrial > Soil > Wetlands | place: USA...
GTGGTTGCCCTGCACCACGCAGTCGTGGATGCCATCCTTGACGTAGGGGCTCGCGTTCTTCAAGAAGAAGAGCCGCTGGTGGTTGGTTTCGTTCTCGGTGAAGAGCAGCGGCACCTCGCCTTCACAGGTAAAGATGTAGCTACCCAGCAGGGAGTGGGTCACCTTGACCGCGCTCGTGCCCGCCGCGGCTTCGATCTGCTTGAGGAGTGGTTTCTCGGCAGCCCGGTTGGATGCGGCGATCCACTTCGACCAGTCGTTGCGGAACCACAGCGTCGGCAACAGATGCAGTTCTGCCGCCTCCGGTCCCCGGTTGGCAGCCGTGATCCGCACCAGGATGTCTTCCGGCCCTTCCTTGGCGTACTCGACAAAGACATCGAAGTACCGGTCTTCATTGAAGACCCCGGTGTCGAGGAGTTCATACTCCATGTCATTCCGGGAACGCCCGCGGTTCGTCTCCACCAGGTCGGCGTAGGGGTAGGCGGCCTGCGGGTACTTGTAGAGGAACTTCATGAAGGAGTGGGTCGGCGTGCTGTCCAGGTAGAAGTAGTACTCCTTGACGTCTTCGCCGTGGTTGCCCTCGCTGTTGGTCAGGCCGAAGAGCCGCTCCTTGAGGATCGGGTCCTTGCCGTTCCACAGGGCCAGCGCGAAGCAGAGGTGCTGCTGGTCGTCGGAGATGCCGGCGATGCCGTCCTCGCCCCAGCGGTAGGCGCGCGAGCGGGCCTGGTCGTGGGTGAAGAAGTTCCAGGCGTCACCGTTCTCGCTGTAATCCTCGCGCACCGTGCCCCACTGGCGCTCGCTGAGATACGGTCCCCACTTCTTCCACTCCGGGTTCCCGAGGCGTGCCGCTTCCGTCGTCTTTTCTTCCGGGTGGCTCATGGCTTCTCTCCTGGGGGCCGCCTGCCTGGGCACGGGACGGCCTGCTAACATCAGGTCCCTGCAGCCACGCTAGCACCCTGGCCCTTGGGCCGGAACTAGCACTTTTCACAGTTACCCCGGCCGCGACCCGGTGAATACGCTTTAAGGGTAGGCCCCGGAAGCACTCCTCCCGAGGATGACCATGAGCAAGGCCAACTGTCCGTCCCTCTATCAGATCAACACGCGGGCGTGGCTCACGGAGCTATCGCGGCAATCGTCAACAAGCGCCACCCTGGATGACATCCCAGACGCCGAGCTGGATCGCCTGGCCGCGATGGGCTTTGACTGGGTCTGGTTCCTCAGCGTCTGGCAGACCGGCCTGGTCGGGCGAGAGATCTCACGCAAGAATCCGGAGTGGCGCAAGGAATTCCAGGAGACCCTGCCCGACCTCCGCGAGGAGGACATCGCCGGCTCAGGTTTCGCCATCACCGGGTACAGGGTGAATCCGCAGATGTGCGGAGATGCCGCGCTCGCCCGGCTCCGGCAGCGCCTGCAGCAGCGCGGGCTGCGCCTGATGCTCGACTTCGTCCCCAACCACACGGCTGTGGATCATCCTTGGGTGGCCGAGCACCCGGAGTACTACGTCTCCGGGAGCGAGGCGGACTTGGCGCGGGCGCCCCAGAACTACATCCGGGTCAAACGGCCCAAAGGCGACCTGATCCTGGCCCACGGCCGCGATCCCTACTTCCCGGGCTGGCCCGACACTCTGCAACTCGACTACAGCAATCCGGCGACGCAGGAAGCGATGGCGGCCGAACTCCTGAAAGTTGCCGGGCAATGCGACGGGGTGCGCTGCGACATGGCCATGCTGGTGCTGAAGGACATCTTCCCCCGCACCTGGGGCCGCCCCTGCGAGGACTTCTGGCCGCGGGTGACCCAGCGAGTGCGGCAGCGCTATCCCGACTTCTGCTTCATGGCCGAGGTATATTGGGACCTGGAATGGACGATGCAGCAGCAGGGCTTCGATTACGCCTACGACAAGCGGCTCTACGACCGGCTGCGCGAGGGCAACGCCCGCCCGGTCCGCGAGCACTTCCTGGCCGGGATGGACTACCAGAACAGGCTGGCCCGCTTTCTGGAAAACCATGACGAGCCGCGGGCGGCGGCCACGTTTCCCGCAGGAGAGCATGATGCGGCGGCCATCCTCACCTATCTCTCTCCCGGGTTGCGCTTCTTTCACCAGGGGCAATTCGAGGGGCGCATGAAACGCCTCTCGCCGCACCTGGTGCGCTGGCCGGAGGAACCGGTCGACTCAAGCCTGGTGCAGTTCTACGAGCGGCTGCTCGCAGCGCTGCGGCGACCCGTGGTTCGTGATGGCCAGTGGCAGCTGCTGGGATGCGCCCCCGCGTGGGAGGGCAACTCTTCCTCGGACGCGCTCATCGCCTTTGCCTGGCAGAAGCCGGGCAGCGAGCGCGTGCTGGTGACCGTGAACTATGCCGCTCACCAAAGCCAGGGCTACGTACGGCTTCCATTCCCCGGACTCGAGGGACGACGGTGGCGGCTGCGCGATCTCCTGAGCGATGCCCAGTACGATCGGGACGGTAGCGAGCTGCAGGCGCGAGGGCTCTACCTGGATGTCGCTCCCTGGCAGTACCACGCATTCGAGATTTGCGGGGTGTAGGGAATGGGAGACCCGGCCACGGAGACGCGTATTGAACCGCGCTGGCCCGTAGTACTGACGATTGCCGCTGTGCTCTTGCTGCTGAGTTTCTTGCCCGGTCGCGTAAGGGTGTTCCCACCTTGGGTCCCGTATCTTTTCGTGGCGGCTGTGATCCTGCCGATGGCTGCTCTCACGGTCAGCGCCGCCAAAGCCTGGTGGCTGCGCATCGAACGCGTCGTCACACTCCTCTTCATGGCCATCGTGGGTTTCAACGTCATCTTTGCCTTGCAACACCTGCTTTCCACGATGGTGCAACATTCGGGCGAACTGACCGGCCTCCAGCTCCTCAGTTCGAGTATCGGCGTGTGGGCCGCCAACCTGCTCCTCTTCTCCCTGGCATACTGGCGCACGGATGGGGGTGGGCCGGAGGCTCGGTTGAACCATGCGAGCAAGAAGTGCGATTGGCTGTTTCCGCAGGCAGGTGCGCCGGAACACGTACCGCCGGATTGGCATCCGGCCTTCGTCGACTATCTCTTCCTTTCGTTCTGCACGGCAACCGCGTTCAGCCCTACGGATGCGCAGCCGCTCACTTCCCGGGCCAAGTTGCTGATGATGGGTGAAAGCGTGGTCTCGCTGGTGACCATCATTGCCGTGGCTTCGCGGGCCATCAACATACTCGGCAGCTAAGCCTGCGGCCCTTCCGTCGACGAGGCCGGCGGCCGCCTGGCTGCGGCTCCGGGACGTTCAGGCGGCCTCTTCGAAGACCGCCTTCACTTTGCCAGTATTCACCGCCCGCCTGAGCGCGGCGTGGTCCCTCTCGGCCTGGTCGGCGTAGGCCATGGAGAAGTCCGCGATAGCCAGGTCGAACCTGTCGCTCATGCCCATGTACCCGCTGAGCAGGGCGGAACATCCGGATCGGGCGTGCGAGAGGGCGAGGGCCCTTCCGCACCAGGTGGCGTAGAGATCCATTGCAGAGTGGCCAAAGGTCTCCACTCGTATGCTGATCTTGATGTCGCGGAGCTGGCGGACGTAGTAGTGGCGCCGATCGCGGGCGCCGCGGGCCCACCCCAGGAACATGTCGCTGGCGGGCTGCATGAGCCGGTAGCCGTCCACGACCCGCTGGCCGTGGTTGGGGAAGACGCTCGCGCCGGCGTAGGGCTCCAGCACCGAGGCGTGCGCCTCCTTGACTTGGAGAAAGAGAGGGTCACCTTCGCCGGCCATGAAGAGAACGACCGAGCACGAGGTCCCGACGCTGCCGATTCCTACGACCTTTCTGGCGACGTCCTTGATCTCGTAGCGGTCGAACAGGGACTGGCAAGCAGGAGCCAGGCTGTTTCGATACTCCCGGAACGATTCCTTGAGGTCCTCCTGGACGATGCCCGCGGGATGGCCTTTGCCGTGGAAGATCGTCGGGGGTTCCTCCTTGATGACCAGCTTCTTACCTTTCGCTTCGACCAGCTTGGGAAAGATGTCTTCCGCGATGCTCTTCCCCCGCTCCTTCTGCAAGCGCTTCAGGCCACGCTTGCGCAGGTGGGGGTCCTTGATGTTCGCCACCAGTTCATCCGCGTCCATCGCGTAGTACCAGAGGTCCAGCGTCTTCATCTGGCTGAACTCGGCCATGGACTCGCGGTAGGTGCGGATGCACGTCGTGGCCACATCTTTGGCAGCACCATCTTTCAAGCCATTGTCGCGGCTGGCCACCACGAAGCTGGCGCCCAGGCGCTTGACGTCCCACTCCCAGGGCGCTGGGAGAGTCTCGTCGAGGTCGTTGATGGAGAAGATGACCTTCCGCTCCGGGGTGGCGAAGCCGCCGAAGTTGCACAGGTGGGCGTCGCCGCAGCACTGCACGCGGACTCCGGTGGACGGCGTGGACGCCAGGTCGGCTGCCATGGTGAGCGCCGATCCACGGTAGAAGGTGAAAGCAGAGCGGACCATGCGCCCGTGGCGCAGGGGCAGCAGGTCGGGCAGGCGCCCCTCTTCCGCCTCCAGCACGAGTTGGACCGGACCCAGCCGGTCCAAGGGCGGAGTCCAATCGGCGTGGGCCTTCCGGGGACAGGTCTCCCGCAAAGCCTTGCCTGCGGCGTACTGCTCCGCGTAGGGCTTCGCATTGTACGCTGCGGGCGCAACCGGCTTGAATTTCATCTCGATCACGGGCTTCATAGAACCTCCTTGCGGCGCCGATTCGATGGAGGACGAGACGAGCGCAGCCTTTATTCAAGGGACCTCTGAGCCACCGTAGCACTCGGGGCGATTGAGGCGTAACTAGCACTTTTCGCAGTAGTTCCGGCCCGCCCCAGCGCGTACCCTTCAAGGGTGAGCCCCCAGGAGCGTTCCTGGCGGTACCACGCATTAGAAACTCGTCGAGTGCTGGAACAGGAGCTTCAGCCATGCATGACGTCCGACCTGAGGAGTATGCCCGCGTCATTCGTGACTTGATATGGCGCGAAAACGACGTCACCAACCACCGCCTCATGTGGCTGCTGGTCGTGCAAGGCCTTCTGGCGAATGCTTTTGTCAGCCGGCAGGTTCTCATTGCGGGGGTCGGCATCGCGACCGGCGGGATCCTGGTGGCCCTCTCCGCCTTTGTGATGCTCTACAAGAGCTATCAGGCTCGCGCCTACCTCAGGTTCGTGGGAGCCAAAGCCAAGCAGGGAACGTTGCAAGAGGAGCATCTCCCGATCGACGGGTGGCCCCGCAAGAGGATCCAGGATTGGCGGAAACCGCTCTGGGTGTGTCCGTGGCTGGAGCGAACCGGGGATGTGCTGGAACCTTATTTGTTCCTGCCCGGTCTGATCATCTTTCTGTGGGTGGTTGTAGTTTTGCGGTTGTTTGGGCAATCTATCGAGACTTGCGTGGGGGTGGGACTCTGCCTGACGCCCGTCACTCTCTGCACCTTCTGCGTTTTCTGGGTCTGGTCGGAGCGAGCGTACGAACAGGAGCGCCCCCTCGAGTCGGACCAGTCGCGCGGCGATGCCGACCCCGGAGAGGTTGACCGGCGGACGCCCAGAAGCGCTGCCTAGCGCGGGACCGGCGCTGGAGTGCGATGCCGTCGCGCCACCCGGTTCACGAGGGCCCGGGACAGGGCATAGGGAATCAGGATCAGGGGCGGGGCGATGATCAGGGCGGGGCCGGGGCGGATCTCACGGAAGATGAGCGCCTGCGCCACCAGGTCCAGAAGGATGGCAAGCGCGATCAGGTCGCGCACGGTGGCGATCGCCTGCCGCCACACTTCCTTGCGGAGCTCGGGGTGGAAGAGCATCACCCACAGAAAGGTAGGCCGGCCCGCCTGCGCGTCTTTCAGGCCGCTCCGGAAGCCCAGGAAGATCGCCATCAAAGGCTGCAGGATGAATCGGAAGCGCCCCGGCCCGGAGAGCCGCGCCAGCAGGTCATCGAAGAAGCCCTGGGTGAACAAGTAGACATTGCCGCTCTCCCAGGCCCTCTGGATGGCAAAGGGCGCGGTGCCCAGGATCGCCGCCACCAGGAGGAGATTGAGGATCGAGCTGCGGGTGACTTTCATCTCAGCCGCGGGCAGGAAGGAAAGGCACACTCCGCCCCCGCTCCTAGCGCCAGGCTATTCCCCGGCCGCGGCGGCGACCACTGCTAGAACTGCTAGGGTCCGTGTCGCCTGCCGTCCGGCAGGTAAAAGGTGACGTCCATGCCCACCTGGTGGATGTACTGCGTCTGCCGGCCGGAGGCGTTCAGCGGGAAGGAGTAGTAGGGCGAGACGATCCAGCGGCGCTCCCGGCCGAAGGCATGGCTGACGCCGAGCTTGAAGGTCTGTGCGAACTCGCCGGGAATGAAGAGGTAGTAGGAGTCCCATTCCGCCCACCAAGTCGCGCCCCAGCGGCGCGCGCTCAGCGTGAAGTCGGGCTCAAACTCGTTTGCCGGGGATCCGCGAGTGGTGTAGATCGAGCGCTTGTAATTGAAGACGCAGTTGAGCTCCAGGCTGGGGGTGAGCACCGCGGTGAAGCCCCAGGCAGGCTTGATGGTGGTAGTCCCGCCTCCCAGCGACCGGTCGGTGGAGGTCGGCAACTTGAATTCGACGAGCGCGCCGGTGCGGAAACGCTCCCCGCGATAGAAGTTTCCGCCGAATTGGAGTTCGACATCGCCCAGCCCGCCGGCGGGATCTCCGGCCACGTTCTTGTGGATCACGGGAGCGTTGATCGAGACTCCCAGGCGCTGGTGCGGGCCGAAGGCGTACAGGGTCTTGATGCGCAGGCGGTTGGCGGCGGTATCCCCCGCCTGCGACTTGTAGTCATAGCGGAAGACCACGCGGGACCTCAGGTAGGTGAGGTCGTGTTCCCCCACATCTTCCTCCATGGTCTCCGTCTGCTGTTGGAGGGCGGAAGGAGCTTGCGCCGGGCCCTGGCCGGGTCCGGCGGGGGCGGGCGGAGAAGATTGCGCGGCCAGGGAGAGAGCTAGGATCCAGGGGAGGGCAGTCGCGATCAGCGCCGGCTTGCTCGCCGTCCGCATGCGCCGCTCAAGCCGCGATGAGCTTGTTGTGGATGGCGAACTGCACCACCTCGGCGCTGGATTTCAGGTGGAAGCGCTCCATCACGCGGTACTTGTGAAACTGGACCGTGCGCGGGGAGATGGCCAGGATGTCGGCCACCTGTTTCATGGGCCGGCCCTCGGCCAGGAGCTGAACGACCTCGCGCTCACGCTCGGAGAGGGCTTGCGGGCTGGTGACGTTCTCGGAGAGCAGAAGGAGATCGGAGATGCAGCCGTGGGCGATGGCCGGGGTGAGATAGCGGCGGCCGCAGCACACCTCCGCCAGGCAGCGCTTGAGCTCGGCGCCCGCCGAGTTCTTCAGCAGGTAGCCGGAAACGCCCAGGCGGAAGGCGCAGGCGGCCAGGTCCGGGTCCTGGTCCATGGTCAGCACCACCAGCTTCACCGTGGGAAGCTCCTGCAGGATGAGGCGGGCGGCGTCCAGCCCGTTCAGCAGGGGCATGTAGAAGTCGGCGACGATGAGGTGGGGCTTCAGGCGCAGGGCGAAGTCGACCAGAGCGCGGCCGTCGGCGACGGCACCCACGACCTCGTACTCCGGCTCCAGCATGTTCTGGAAGGCGGCCAGGACCAGGGTATGGTCGTCGGCCAGGAGAAGACGCGGCCGCGGCGGGAGGGCACTCTTCATTGGCCGGTTCCGCTCCTTCCTGCCACCGGCAACTGCACCCAGGGACGGCCCCGGGTCGCGGGCAGGTTCCTGCACGGTGGAAGTCTGCGCCTGCCAAGCCTGGGTTTCCGTGATTCCGCTCACGGCAGGATGTGACCTCGCGGGGACGGGCACAACTGTGACTTTTGCCAGTTGGCGTCGAGGGCACGGCCTTCTACCCTGCAAGGTGAGCCATTTCCACGTTCCTGCCGGCAGGCAAGGAGGCACTCCATGACCAAGCAAACCAGGCCCGGAAGCGCGCCGACCGTCCGCCCAGGGCATCCCACGGGCCCGTGGGAAGCGTCGTTGGAGAAGCTGCGGGAGTGGGATCCGCAGTGGGCGGAGGCCTGTTTCCAGATGGCGACCAATGCCTGGGCCGGCAACGTCCTGCCGCGCAAGACCGTGGAGCTGATCGGGGTGGCGTTGAACGCCGCCTGCACCAGCCTCAACCCGGAGGGCACGCGCCGCCATATCCGGGCCGCCCTGCAGGTGGGCGCTACCCGCGACGAGATCCTGGCGGTGCTGAAGATGGCCTCCGTGCTCGCCATCCACTCCTGCAGCCTGGGCGCGCCCATCCTGCTGGAGGAGGTCAAGGAGGCGGGCATGCGCGTGCCCAAGTCGCAGACCAAGGTCGCCACCCCCGCCTGCGACCGCTTGAAGACCATCGGGCGGTGGAACTACGCCTGGGACCCCTGGTACGACCTGGATCCGCTCTTCGCCGAGCAGTTCACCGCGACCAACGCCGGCATCTACACCGGCGGGGTCCTGCTCCCCAAGCTGTTCGAGTTCGTCAGCATCGCGTTGAACGCCTCCTACACCCACATGTACGCCCCCGGCGTGCGGCGGCACATGAAGGCCGCGCTCAAGCTGGGCGCCACCGTGGAAGAGATCATGGAGGTGCTGAAGCTCTGCCTGGCGCAGGGGGTCGAGGCCTGCAACCTGGCGGTGCCCATCCTGGACGAGGAGCTGCAGGCGGCTTCCGGCGACCAGCACCTGGCGGCGGTCATCTGATGCCGCCCAACTAGCAGTTTTGCCAGTTCTGCAGCGCGTAGCGCGCTCCTACCCTGAAAGTGTCGATGGCGGCCAGGCTGGCCGCCAGCTTGCGTCATTCTGACAAACCGTCTGCCTGCTTCGATCCCGCCCATCAAGCGAGAGGCGCGGCAGACACCCCGCAGGAGAACAGAATGAGATCCTCAATCCTGAAATCGCTGAGACAAGCTGCAGCGCTGTTCCTCATCTGCGCGCTGCCCGTGGCTACGTTGCCGGCGGGAGCCAGTCCTGGCTGGGATGGGCAGGGACAAGCGGCGGCTCCCACGGCCGACACGCAAGCCGCTACCATCCCGCCCGACCAGTTGGATTCCCTGGTCGCTCCCATCGCGCTCTATCCCGACCCGCTGCTGGCGCAGGTGCTGGCGGCTTCCACCTATCCGCTGGAGATCGTCCAGTTGCAGCAGTTCCTGGACAAGAACAAGAGCCTGACGGGCCAGGCGCTCACCAACGCGGTCATGCAGCAGAACTGGGACCCCAGCGTGCAGGCGTTGGCCGTCCTGCCGGACGTGGTCAAGATGCTGTCGGAGAACATCAAGTGGACCGCGGACCTGGGAAACGTCTTCCTGGCGCAGCAGAACGACGTGATGAACGCCGTGCAGCGGATGCGCCTGAAGGCGCAGGGTCAGGGACAACTGAAGACCACCGAGCAGCAGACCGTGCAGACCAAGGTCGTGGAGAACCAGACCTATGTGGTCATCGAGCCCTCCAGCCCCGACGTGGTCTACGTTCCCAGCTATGACCCGGCGGTGGTCTACGGCGCGCCGGTCTATCCCTATCCTCCCGTGTACTACCCCGGCTACGTGGCGGGCGCGGCGCTCTGGTTCGGCGCCGGCCTGGCCATCGGCGCTGCCTGGGGCGGAGGCTGGGGCTGGAACTGCGGCTGGGGCGGCAACAACAACATCAACATCAACAACAACAACAATTTCATCAATAACGGCAACCGCCAGAACATCAACAACCCCAATCGGCCATCGAACCGGCCAAGTCAAGGCAACAACTGGCAGCACAATCCCCAGCATCGCGGCGGCGCTCCCTACGGGGACCGGAACACGGCGAACCGGTTCGGGGGCACCACGCGTGGCGACTCGGTGGCCAACCGCCAGGCTACGGCCCGGCAGAACATGGGCCAGATGGGTGGCCAGGGCCAGCTCGGCAACCGGTCGCAAGGCGGCTTCCAGGGCGGGGCAGCCGGAAACTTCGGCGGCGCCGGGGGCGGGGACCGTGTTGGCACCCGCGACGTATCCCGGGGCTCCGGAAACGGCGCCTTCGGAGGAGCCTCGAGCGGGATGAGCGGCCGTGATGCCCGCGCCAGCCAGTCACGGGGCGCGTCCAGCATGGGCGGCTCCCGCGGCAGTTACGGCGGCGGAAGAAGCGGTGGCGGAAGAAGCGGCGGTGGCGGACGGCGGCGTTAGCCCAGATCACCAAGGAGAGAAGACGATGAGATCGAACATTGTGACTCGCTTATCGAAAGTGACCCTCGCGTGGGTCGTCCTCCTGGCGTGTGTTCTGGGAGCGTCGCTGGCTCTGGCCCAGGCCAAGGCGGGCGCACCGGCCCAGAAGGGGTTTGACACTCCTCAAGCCGCCGCCGAGGCCCTGATCCAGGCGGCGCGAGACTTCGATGTGCCGGCCCTGAGGGAAGTCCTGGGGCCGGGCAGCGAAGACATCGTCGCCTCCAAGGACCCCGTCCAGGACAAGAACCGAGCGCTGGTGTTTGCCGCCAAGGCAAACGAGAAGACCGCGGTGCAGATGGCTTCCTCGAAGCGCGCCATCCTGGTGGTCGGCAACGAGGATTGGCCGCTTCCCATCCCCATCGTCCAGCGCGCGGGGAAGTGGTATTTCGACACCCGGGAAGGGCGCCAGGCTATCCTGCTGCGCCGCATCGGAGCCAATGAACTGGATGCCATCACCATCTGCCGTGGCTTCGTAGAGGCGCAACTCGACTATGCTGCCGAGCCCCACGATGATTCCGGAATCAACCAGTACGCCCAGCGCATCCTCAGCACGCCCGGCAAGCAGGATGGCCTCTACTGGGTGAACTCCGATGGCACGCCCGGCGGCCCCATCACCGACGCCATCGCCAAGGCGATCCAGGAAGGCTACTCCACCAGCAAGCCCTCGGGGTACCACGGCTATGTCTTCAAGGTCCTGAAGGGGCAGGGTCCGGCGGCGCCCCTGGGACGGATCGACTTCGTCATTCAGGGCGTGATGATCGGCGGGTTCGCCCTGGTGGCGGCCCCCGTCGAGTATCGCGTCACCGGAGTCAAGACTTTCATCGTCAGCCACGATGGCATCGTGTACCAGAAAGACCTGGGGCCCAACACCCTGAACATCGTCAAGAACATGGAACTCTACAACCCGGACAAGACCTGGACTCGCACCACCGACGAATGGCCCGGAGAGGCCTCGGAAGCGGCCGCGCGGCCGCCGCGGTGATCCGGAAGAAAGAAGACCAGATCGGAGCGCGGGGGGCGCCGCCTTTCCCCGCGCGCCGATCTCCCCGCTCGTTCGAGCGGTGCGGCAGGCCGGCGTTTCGGGCCGGCCTGCTTTCTTTTGCGAGAACTCACGCTCGCTTTCCCGCGTAAGTAGGGGAACAGACTGCCGTCTTCCGCCGTCTGGCTTCAGCGAAACCCCGGAGATTCGTCCCTTTTCCCGGACCTCGCGGCGGCGGGTGGCATCTAAGGTTCCTGTCCGGCGCGGAAGACAACCGTTTGCGGTCTGACCGCACACTCCCTGTTCCCTTAGACGCTCCAAGGAGCTGCAATCCTCCCTCGGCGGCGATTACGTGGTGGTGAGGGAGGGCGGCGCGCGCCTCACCCTCAGCCGCAGCTTCCGCGACCGCCTCAGCGGTGTGCTGGGCATGGACACCTGGCCCGCTCTCGCCCCGCAAACCGCGCCGGAAATGCTACATTGAAGTTTCATGTCGGCGCCGCGATCCATCTTCGTGAAGGCTTGCCGGGCCGAGTCCGTGGAGCGGACCCCGGTGTGGTTCATGCGTCAGGCGGGGCGCTACATGAAGGAGTACCGCAAGATCCGGGAAAAGCACTCCCTGATCGAGATCTGCAAGCAGCCCAAGCTGGCGGCCGAGGTCACCATCACCGCCGCCGAGAAGCTGAGGGTGGATGCGGCCATCATCTTCGCGGACCTGCTGCTGCCGCTCGAAGTGATGGGCCTGGCCTTCCGTTTCGAGGCCGGCGAAGGCCCGGTGATCGAGA
>Ga0335085_10013586_pt1 | contig 11928 bp, 12 predicted proteins | sample Lox_Sample_45_FD_206712 | JGI IMG/M metagenome (GOLD analysis project Ga0335085, IMG submission 206712) | Soil microbial communities from Loxahatchee National Wildlife Refuge, Florida, United States - Lox_Sample_4.5 | ecosystem: Environmental > Terrestrial > Soil > Wetlands | place: USA...
ATAAAGCGATTATACGCCCCACGGAGCTCCGCGCAGTTTACGAGAACACTTCTCCCGCCATCCGCGACAGCGTTCGGGTTCGAAGGGTGTTCTGGATTACCGGCGCTATTCGCGCGCCGCCATCCAGATGCCGGCGAATGATCCTTAGCTTGAGTGCCCGTTCCATCGAACGCAACTCGCCGATCTCCGCGCCTGAAACTAATGTCGAAGCGCGTCCGCTCGAGCCCATGCGGCCGGTGCGGCCCACGCGATGGATGAAGTCTTCCGGAATCTGCGGCAGGTCGTAGTTAATGACGTGCGCGACGTTGTTCACGTGAATTCCGCGCGAGGCCACATCGGTTGCCACCAGCACCTGGAACTTGCCTTCATCGAATCCATTCAATGCGCCAATGCGTTGTGATTGACTGCGATCGCCATGGATCATTGCAGCCCTGAATCCGTCGCGCACCAGGTTCTTGGCCAGACGCTCAGTACCGCGTTTCGTGCGGGCGAAGATTAACGTCTGACCCTTCTCAGAGTAGAGAAGCTGACGAAGGACCTCTGACTTTTCAGCCTGGGGTATTTCAAAAGCTTGCAGTTCGACCGTATCTGCAGGCTTCGAGGTAGATCCCAGGGCTACGCGTACCGGCTGATTCATATAGGTGTTGACCAGGTTCGCCACCGAAGCTTCCAGCGTCGCCGAGAAGCACAGGGTCTGGCGCTGGCGCGGCAGGGCCGCCACAATGCGGCGAATGGCGGGCAGAAAGCCCATGTCGAGCATGCGATCGGCCTCGTCAAGCACCAGCGTCTCCACATGACTGAGATCAACTATCTTGCGACGGAGATAGTCCTCCAGCCGGCCCGGGGTTGCCACAACAATGTTGGCACCTTGACGAATCGCCTGGATCTGGCGCACCTCGCTTGTGCCGCCCATGACCAGCGCGGCGGGAGCGGCCTTCCTTCCACGCAAGCTTTCATACACCTCATGAACCTGCATCGCCAATTCGCGCGTAGGAACGAGAATGAGAGTAGAGATCTGGCGTTGCTTTTCTTGGGCACTCATCTTTTCGATTACCGGAATCAGGAACGCCAACGTTTTTCCGGTGCCGGTCTGGGCCGTGGCCAATACGTCTTTGCCCTCGAGTGCGGGAGGGATCGCGGATGCCTGAACCGGCGTCGGGTGAGTGAAATGAAGCTGTGCCAACTTCTGCTGGAGTCCAGCAGATAGGGGCATATCTGTAAATTGTGTCAAAACGATTTGTTCTTTCTGGAGAGGCGTCTCGCGAGGAGGCCGTTGTCGTTTATCCGACGAATCTTGTTCGTGACTAAACGGTGGCGGGCGAGTCGCGAAAATACTTCGAAGCCGCTCGATTTTTGTTTAGCGCTGGAGAATCAAACGGAAGCAGGAAAGACGGGATATCGGATCAAGTGCGGATCGGATGTCGCTTGCAAGCGGCCGTAGCCAATAGCGTCTATTAAGACTCTATCACAACTTATGGCAAGTCGGGGGCGCGTGACCAGCCCTTGGAGTTCTCATCACAGCAATGTCGTCGATTTTGTAACGCTCTCGTAGGCTCGGCGCGCAATGTTCTTGCTTGGCAGGCAGGCGATGTTCGGACAGGAGCCACCAATGTATTTGCGGTCGATTACTGCGACGTGTTTTCCTTCGCTGGCAAACGTCCAGGCGGCGACCGTCGAGCCGGTGCCGCCACCCAGAATCGAAAGATCAAAGTCCTCAGCCTGAACACTCCGCACGGAGTGGACTGATGAACTGCTCTCAGACCTCGTCATGCGACTTCCTTTTTGAGCGTCAGGATAGGCTCGGAGACGTAAAATCGACGCCCGCGGCCGGTCACTTCGTGAGATTCCGCAAGCGTTCGAGTGTTTCAGAAGGCTCGGGGCGAACCGTATAGTCCGGGCTAACATCGGCCGCGCGAATGATACCTTTCTGATCGATGATGTACCGCGCGGGCATAGGCAACCGATATCCCGGCTCTTCGTTGAACCGGTCGAGAGTGCTTCCGAAAGACTTGTAAAGCTCGCGAAGGTAGTCGGGCAGCGTGAACACAAGCCCAAACTGTCCGGCGACCTCCTGATGAAGGTCCGTGAGTATGTCGAAACTCAGGCCCAGCTTGCTACGCAACGCACGCGTGTAGCGCTGAAGTTCGGGGGTGATCACCAGGAGTTCCGCCCCCATCCCCCTGACTTCGGAATAGATCTCCTGTAGAGCCTCCAGCTCCATATTGCAGTAGGGTCACCAGTGTCCCCGGAAAAAGCTGACCACTATTGGCCCATGGAGAAGAAGGGCTTCCGAGGATATCTGCACGTGATCCTGATTGAGCAGGCTGAACGCTGGAGCGCGGTCTCCGACCTTCAACGCACAACTTGCAATACCGGAAGCCTTGAGTTCAGCTGTGGCTCGGTGCATCTTTTCAATCGCCTCATGCGGTGCGTTGTAGGGTGGAGCGCCTGATTCGAAGGTTTTCTTGAACTCGTCTAACCGTTGCTGAAGAGTGGACACTGGTTCTCCTTTCGGGCGCCCGGATGATTGCCCTCGATTCCGCATGATGGAATCGTTTGTCGTTGAAGTGATGGAGCTTTCCGCAATAAGGTGCGAATCTCGAATACGGGGGCTCGCCACTTAACGCCTGCCCAAGGTTGCGGCAGCGAAGTAAATCCAGAGCGCCAGCCGATATTCGCTCACAGCACACACTTCCAAACTTCGCAGTTACGTAGAGAGGAACCGTCTGATAAGCACCACGGTTTCCTCGGGATTTTCTTCAGGGAAAAAGTGGCCACCCTTCATCGATTGTCCTTGAGTTTGTGGAGCCCACTGTCGCCAGATTCCCAGCGGACCGCCGTCTTGCGCGTAAAAGGTGTCGAGTGGACCACCTTCTGCCCACAGGTGCAGCATTGGGCATTCGATTCTTTTCGACGATTCCTTGTCCGCTCGATCATGTTCGACGTCGATGGTTGCTGCTGCTCGATATTCCTCGCAAACACCATGCACGCGCGCCGGATCGCGATACATTGAAATGTATTCGTCGAGAACCTGTGGTCCGAACGATCCCTCGCCAAACGGATTATGAAACACGGCCTCAGGTGCGCCAGTCAGGTAACTTTCTGGAAGTGCCTGCTTCTGCGACAACAAAATCCACGGCCAGTAGGTTCGAGCGAAGCGCACGTCGGTACGGTTCCATGCCTCAAGAATCGGAATCACGTCGAACACCGCAAGACGCTCGACGCTCTTAGGATGATCCAGCGCCATCCGGTAACTGACGCGGCCTCCGCGATCGTGACCGATCAGCACGAAGCTGGAAAACCCAAGTTTGTCCATCACCTCAACCAATTCTTGTGCCATCGCACGCTTCGAGTACGGAAAGTGGTCCTCTGTGGAGGCAGGTATTCCACTGCGGCCGTAGGCGCGCAGGTCGGCACAGATTACGGTGTGATCGCGGGCAAGCTCCGGAGCGACGAAGCGCCACATGAGGCTTGTGCGGGGAAAACCGTGAACCAGCAGAAGGGGAGACCCTTTTCCATAGCGGCGCACGAAGACCGTGTTTCCTGAGACCTCGACGAGCGATGACTCGAACGGACCGTGGCCGGCCATACTACCCCCAACTTTTGTGTTCTGTGCGCGGGGCGGCTCCGGGAAGGAGTTCTCCAGCAGCGGACCGAAAGACGCGGCCGTAAGGCTGCCGAGAAAAGTACGTCGCTCCATTTCTTCTTCCTCGGCCCAACTGACCGCGATCTCGCTACCATTGATGCGAACTGATGTACCCGTCATCCATTTCGCGGCCGGCGATACGATGAAGCCGAGCAGCTCAGCGGTTCCCTCGGGCTGTCCGTAATGTTCCAGCTGCCTGATCAGACAAGTTAGGCGTAGCTCTTACCGGGACGGCTTCATGCATGGCCTCCATGATCACGTCGACGACCCTTTTTGGATCGCTGTACATCGGAGAGTGGTCGACAACACAGGAACGAACCCTGGCGCCCATGCGTTCGGCCATAAAGCGCTGCGTCCTGGGGTTAACCATGCGGTCTTCTTCGGCCAACAGATACCAGGACGGCTTCGTTCGCCAGCTGGGCGCCGGAGCGGGTTCCTGAATACACTGGACCGCAATCGGCCTTTGCACGGCAGTCGCAACGCTCATTTGTTCAGCAGACGCATTGTGAGCGACTGCATGGCGGAACCCATCGTCCGACATCCAAATGAAGCCGTGGGAATCGGGAGCCAGCTTCGGCGCTTCCGGATGCGGCGTGTCACGATAGAAGACCTGAGCTACCGTTTCACCTTCATCCGGCGCCAGCGCTGCGATATAGACCAACGATTTGACTCGCTCTTCTGACACCGCGGCAATCACTGCGCCAGAGTAGGCGTGTCCCACCAGGACCACGGGGCCGCTGGTACGTTCCAGTACCCGCCTCAAAGCGGCAGCGTCGTCGGTCAATGATGTCATCGGAAGCGGCGCACAAATGACGCGAACCCCGCGCTGCTGCAACGGTGCAATGACGTTTCTCCAGCATGAACCATCGGCCCACGCACCATGCACTAGAACGACCGTCGAGTTTTGCAGATACTCGCTCATCTCGACTAGTTCGCCGCGAGGAACTCTTTGATTGCCGCTGCGATCTCCACAGCGTGTGTCTCTAAGGCGAAGTGCCCGGTGTCCAAAAATTGCACCTGAGCGTGGGGCAGGTCCTTCTTGAATGCCTCGGCTCCCGCCGGAATGAAGAAAGGATCGTTCTTGCCCCAAATGGCCAGCAACGGAGGCTTCGATTGGCGGAAATATTCCTGAAACTTCGGATAGAGTCTTACGTTCGAGGCATAGTCGAGAAACAAGTCGAGCTGAATTTCTTTGTTCCCGGGCCGCTCGAGCAGAGCTGTATCCAGCGTGTAAGACTCAGGTGGAACGCTCTCGGGATTGGTTACGCCTTCGGTGTACTGCCAGCGAGTTCCACCTGCTGTCAAAATGCTCTGGCGGAGTATCGCTCTATTCTCTGCCGTGGGTGCCGCCCAATAGGTTCTTATCGGGCCCCATGCGTCACCCAGGCCTTCCTCGTAGGCGTTACCGTTCTGCGAGACAATGGCTGTCACCCGCTCAGGGTGCGTCATCGCCAAACGAAACCCGGTGGGCGCACCGTAGTCGAAAACATAGATCGCGTAGCGATCAAGCTTAAGTGCCTGCGTGCAGGCATCGACGGTAGTAGCCAACTGATCGAACGTGTATGGGTAGTTTCGTTCATGCGGCACGTCGGTGAATCCGAAGCCAGGAAGGTCAGGTGCGATCACACGGTATTGGTCGGCAAGCCGTGGAATCAGTTCGCGAAACATGAAAGATGACGTGGGAAAGCCGTGAAGTAAGAGGATGACAGGCGCGTTCACTTCGCCGGCCGCACGATAAAACACCTGCACGCCATCGGCTTCGATCTTATGGACCGAGGTAAGAGGCACTTTCGATCGTGAGTCGGCCCGATCGGGCATCGCTTTTGGCGATGTTTGAGACGTCACGGCACTCATGAGGTTCTCTCCTTCGGGAGAGTCTTTATGCACGCACGATGCCGCAAGACAGAGTTCATTCCACAGCAGAAAAAACTCAATGTAAGCCATTGTGCCTGTTGTGTTTTGCAAGAGGGGAACGAAACCTCGGGAGCACCGTGGCTGACGAATGCACGACGGATATCCGCCACCCGACGGGCTTCCGTCACATCACTCATCATTGTGACGGGCTGCTACAGCGGGAGAACGCTGACTCGCTATGCTGCGCCGGTCTGTCGTTTCTCGAGGGTTTGGGCGGGACGATGAATACTAAGCTTCTTCATTCTGTACACCAGCGATGTTCGCGCCATTCCCAAACGGGCAGCGGCGCCACTGATAACCCAGTTGCTTGCCTCGAGCGCGCGTAGGATATGATCCCGCTCCACCTCCGCAAGACCGTTTATCGGGACGTCGTGATCACTGTCAGCTTGGAAGGGCTCAAGTTCGGAGATTGGCGCACGCAATACCGACTGTGGCGAGAGAATCACCGCGCGTTCGATGAAGTTTTGTAATTCCCGAACGTTCCCAGGCCATTGATATTGAACCAACGCGGCCATCGTCTCGGGGGGGACCACGTCGATTCGTTTATTCATGCGCTGGGCGTAGAGCGCCGTGAAGTGCTGGACCAATCTCGGGATATCCTGTGCACGGTTTCGAAGTGCCGGAACATGGATAGGAAATACTTTCAGCCGATAGTAAAGGTCCTCGCGAAATGTTCTTCGCTTGACCATGTCGGGCAAGTCTCGATGCGTTGCTGCGACCAGGCGAACATCAACCTTGTGCGTACGATTGCTGCCGAGCCTTTCGAATTCCTGTTCCTGCAGAACGCGGAGCAGCTTGGCTTGAAGTTCAAGCGGTATATCGCCGACTTCGTCGAGAAATAACGTGCCTTTGTCGGCCAGCTCAAATCGGCCCGTCTTTTGGCTGATCGCGCCCGTGAATGCTCCCTTTTCATGCCCAAAAAGCTCGCTTTCGAGAAGGCCGAGAGGTATCGCGGCGCAGTTCAGTTTCACAAAGGCCTTTTCGCAGCGACTGCTCAGTTTATGTATCGCACGCGCAAACAGTTCTTTGCCGGTGCCAGTCTCTCCAACTATCAGCACGCTGGAATCCGTGGGCGCTACCACCGATACCATGCTCAATGCGGTCTTCAAGGCCGGGCTAGCCCCCACGATCTCTCCTAACTCAGCCCGAATCTCCTCTTCCAGGTAGCGCCTCTGCTTTGTTTCCTTGTCCCTGTCCTTGATTGCTGTCTCATAGTCCAACGCATTCTCGACGGCAATGGCCACTTGGCTCGACACCTGCTCAAGAAACCCGACGTCTTCTTTCCCGAATCCTTGTTCCGAGCGCTTAAGCGCACTCAACACGCCCAGAACCCCGCTTCTGCCGATAAGGGGAATATCGCAACCCGACTTCAGGCCCTCCGCCTTGATCCGTTCAAAGAAGAGTTGGCCCGCCTCATTACCGAAGCTCTCGGGATCGTCGCGGACCTCCTCCAAACTGTCGAAGTGCTCGCTCTTACCGCTGCGAAAAACTTTGCCGCAGATCGAACCATGAATCGGTATGATTGCGCCATCGGCAATGGATCCTCGCGACTCGGGGTTATAGAGGATTGTCAGGCGCAACTTGTCGCTGTTGACATCCGGCAGAAGTAAAGCGCAAAAGTCAGCTCGCGTGACCCTCAGCATATTGGTGGACAGCACATCTACTAAACCGTGCAGGTCCAGTTTGGAGGTCATGCTATTCGTGATCTCAAGAAGCAGGCGGAGCCTGTCGCGTTCACGACGCAGGGCCTGTTCGCTCATGTGACGCTCAATGGCGATACCAGTGATGTGGCTGGCCTCCTCGATCACCTGGAGATCGTTAGCAGAGGGGTTACGCGGTTCACGATAGTTGATCGAAAAAGTACCGAGGGCCTTGCCTTCTCTGGCGAACAGAGGGCGGGACCAAACGGACCGAATGCCATAAGGCATCATGCGGGTACGATAGTTGTCCCAGAGAGGGTCCGTCAGGATGTCGCTTACATACACGGGCTCGCCGCGATAAACCGCCGTACCGCAGGATGCACCATTCGCACAAACCGCCATGGTTCCTACGCGGGCGCTGAACTCAGGAAGACTGGGCGCCGCTGCACAATAAAGCTCTTGTCCATCCTCATCGGGAAGCCAGATCGTACAGAACATCCCATTCGATTGCGACTCCACCAGTTGAGCGATGTTCGCCAGAACGTCCGAAAGAGGAGAGCCGGCGAAAATTAGCCTCTCCAAGTTGAGAACCGAGGCGGTCGAAAAAAGCCCCGACCGAGGCTCCCGCCGACCGCGTTGCGAGTGAACTGTTCCGGGAGTTCCGATTGTCCTCTCCATCAATTTCCCCCAATCGCTATTAGATTCGGCTCGTCGAGTTTTGGCGCCAATGCGACCGGGCGGCGTCGCCAGAGTACCGTTTCCTGATTTCCTCTTGGAACCGGCACGAAGTTCCTATTTTGATTCAACATCTTACGGTGGGGTCGGCCATCTGGTTCCCCGCCACAACAGGACTGTAGTCGATTTTGTAGACAGTGCTGCACCGTTCGAAGGGCATTAAGTGCAGTATCTATGCGGCTCCGAATGCTATAGCACCCGGGCCAAAACCAAGTGGGTCGGCTTTGAGACTTTCGTGCTGACTATATGTTCTTGGAAAAGATTGGTCGGGGAGAGAGGATTTGAACCTCCGACCCCCTGGTCCCGAACCAGGTGCTCTACCAGGCTGAGCCACTCCCCGAATATCATCGATGCACGCAAGAAGAGTGAGGAAAAGGAATACTCTTAAGGGTGCTTGTGCGAGCGGAAAAAGTCGGGCACGCATCACGAGCTCCGACAACTGACGCAAAAAAAGTATAACAGACTTTCGCCGGCACAGTTCGACGGGGCCGAGTCTGCGCAGTCTCGGTCGAAGCGTGAGAACAATGGATTTCTCACCAACGCGGCACGTCCCAAAAAGCACGTTTGACGCTGCCGATTTGGCTTTTCTATAATAAGGAATCCGCACCGCCGAATCTTCCGGTCGGAAGTGTATGAGTGTGCGCGGTTCGCACTCCGTTCTGGCCGCCGTGTGAGAGTCGAGGCAGACTGCCTCCGGCTGGAACGTCTGAGGAATTCCCGGAGCATCTCAAGGAGTCACAGCAAAAGCAATGAAGCGTACATACCTTGCCCTCGCCATTTTGACGTGCTCGATGGCGTTGATGGCCCAGTCCGGCTCGGCAACTCCAGCATCTTCGCCTGCCGCTCCTGCAACCACAACTGCCGCCCCCAGCGGCCCCTCCAAAGTCGGCATCATCGATATTCAGCAAGCTATTGTCGCCACCAACGAAGGCGCGCGCGATTTCGAAGCTCTGTCCAAGAAATTCGAGCCGAAGCGCACGGAGTTGCAAGGGCTCAACACCGAAATCGATAACCTTAAGAAGCAGCTCAACACCCAGGGCGACAAGATGAACGAGCAGGCCCGTGCCGAACTGGTGAAAAGCATCGAGACCAAGCAGAAGAGCTTGCAGCGGTCTGCCGAAGATGCGCAGAACGAGTTTCAGCAGCAGCAGAATGAAGTAGCGCAGCGCATCCTGCAGAAGATGGCTCCGGTGATCGACCGGTATGCCAAGGAAAACGGATTCACGATGCTGCTGGATTCGTCGAACCCCTGGCCACAGGGTCCGCTACTCTGGGCGACGGCTGGCGTGGATGTGACCAAGCCGGTAGTCGATGCCTACAACGCGCAGTCTGGAGTGGCGCCGCCACCGAAGCCCGCCGGGTCAACCACGGGGGCTGCCCGTCCGGCAGCGCCGGCAACTGGCACGGCAGCCAAGCCTGCCACCACGACGCCGCCTAAACAATAACGAATTCGAATAGCTTTCTTCCACGCCGCCCTCCCAGGGCGGCTTTTTATTGCCGGAAAGTGGCAGGTCAACTGTTGATAATTCTGTGCAAAACACGTCCCCAATCGAGCCTTGTCAATGAGTTCCCCGCGGAGCGCCTGCGACACGGCTGGAGCAGTATAGTTAATGCCTTTCGCAACAGATAGTTACGTGCCTCTGTTCAGGTAACTTCTTCATCCGCAAAGAAATTGAAGCGCGTGAAGCGCAAGGGAGTTTTGCACATGGTTACGACCCGTAATGGCAGGTTGTCGATCCACGGAAGTGCTGTCGGCCCGCAGCACGGAAGGGAAGGGTGCTGCAGATCAGCTTTCGCCGACTCGTAGAACTGCTAAGAACGCTTCCTGCGGAATGTCAACGCGGCCTATCCGTTTCATGCGTTTCTTGCCTTCTTTTTGCTTTTCGAGGAGCTTGCGCTTGCGCGAGATATCTCCGCCGTAGCATTTGGCGATGACGTTCTTGCGCAAGGCTGCAACGGTTTCGCGCGCGATGACCTTGGCGCCGATCGCAGCCTGAATCGCGACCTCGAACATCTGTCGCGGAATCAGTTCTCTCATCTTTGAGACCAACGCGCGGCCGCGTTCATAAGCGAAGTCGCGATGCACGATGATGGAAAGCGCATCCACCGGATCGCCGGAGACGAGGATGTCGAGCTTCACCATCGGCGACTCCCAGGTTCCGGTTAGGTGGTAGTCGAGTGAGGCATAACCGCGCGAGACCGACTTCAGGCGATCGTAGAAGTCGAGCACGATCTCGTTCAGCGGCAGCTCATAGGTCAGCATGACGCGCGTGGGGCTGACGTATTCAAATGCCTTTTGCTTGCCGCGCTTTTCTTCCACCAGCTTCAGGATTCCGCCGACAAATTCCTCGTTCGTAAGAATGGTCGCGGTAATGATCGGTTCTTCGATTTTGGCGATCTCGCTCGGATCGGGCCAGCGTGAAGGATTGTCGACTTCCAGCACGCTGCCGTCGGTCATGGTGATCTGGTAGCGCACGCTGGGAGCGGTGGTAATCAGGTCGAGATTGTACTCACGCTCCAGCCGCTCCTGGATGATCTCCATGTGCAACAGGCCGAGGAAGCCGCAGCGAAAACCGAAGCCAAGCGCAGCCGAACTCTCAGGCTCGAAAAAGAACGACGAGTCGTTCAGGCGCAGCTTTTCCAGCGCCTCGCGCAGTAACGTGTGCTCGTGCGCGTCGACCGTATAAAGCCCAGCGAATACCATAGGCTTCAGCTCTTCAAAGCCGGGCAGAGGCTCAATCGCCGGGTTGGCTTCGTCGGTGATGGTGTCGCCGATCTTGGTGTCGGCAACGTTCTTGATGTTCGCGATGAGGAATCCGACTTCGCCGGCGGAGAGCTCTTCCACTTCGACCGGCTTTGGGGTGAGAACGCCAAGCGTCTCAACTTCGAAGCTGTGACCGTTCGACATCAAGGTGATGTGCTGGCCCTTCTTCAGGGTGCCTTGCACCACGCGCGCCAGCACCACCACGCCGCGATACGGATCGAACCACGAATCGAAGATCAGCGCCTGCAGCTGATTGGCAGATCGTCCCTTGGGAGGAAGGATCTTCTGCACGATGGCTTCGAGCACCTCAGGCACGCCTTGGCCCGTCTTCGCGCTAATCGCCATAGCGTGTGAGGCATCCAGCCCGACCGCGCCTTCAATCATCTCTTTGGTTCGCTCGATGTCAGCGCTGGGAAGGTCGATCTTGTTGATGACGGGAATGATTTCCAGCCCGTTGTTGATCGCGATGTAAGCGTTCGCCAGCGTCTGCGCCTCGACACCCTGTGATGCGTCCACCACCAGCAGCGCGCCTTCGCACGATGCCAGTGAACGTGACACTTCATAGCTGAAGTCCACGTGTCCCGGGGTGTCGATCAGGTTGAGCTGGTAGGTATTGCCGTCGGCCGCGGGATACATCATTCGCACCGAATGCGCCTTGATGGTGATGCCGCGCTCCCGCTCCAGGTCCATCGCATCGAGCACCTGTTCCTGCATTTCGCGCGCTGTCAGCGAGCCCGTCAGTTCCAGCAGACGGTCGGCGAGCGTGCTCTTGCCATGATCGATGTGGGCGATGATGGCAAAATTTCGGATGAGTGACGGATCCATGGGATGCACTAGCGGCAACTACGATTCTAACAGGGGAAGGCGGGGCGAAACGCGCACTGAGAGCGAAGATTCGCGTCAATCGTAGCGCTCGAAGACGATCTGCTTGCGGTCCCAGCCCAGTTCTTCCTTTAGAAGCTTGCGGTTGGCGTCAACCATTTGATGCAGACCGCAGATGTACGCCTGCATGTCTTTGCGTTCACCCACGATCCCGCGCACATGGTCTTGCACGTAGCCCTTGCAGCCGGTCCAAAGCTCGCCGCATCGGCTGAGTGTGGGAACGTAGTGAAAGTTCGCGTGCTCGCGTGCGATGCGCTCGAACTCGTCGCGATAATACACGTTCTCTTCGTAACGCGTGCCGAACACCAGCCAGTATTCGTGACCTTCGTGGCGCCCGGGCTTCTCGA
>Ga0335085_10013587_pt1 | contig 11928 bp, 4 predicted proteins | sample Lox_Sample_45_FD_206712 | JGI IMG/M metagenome (GOLD analysis project Ga0335085, IMG submission 206712) | Soil microbial communities from Loxahatchee National Wildlife Refuge, Florida, United States - Lox_Sample_4.5 | ecosystem: Environmental > Terrestrial > Soil > Wetlands | place: USA: Florida...
GTGTGGTGGTGACCGCCTCCATGTCGTCGAACGAGCGGGCCGCCTCGGCGATCAGGTCATCATCGACCGGGCGCAGCCCGTCGGTGAGCGTGTCCGACAACTTCGCCGGGTCGAGGTTCTTGGCCAGCTGCGGCCGCCGCAGCGTCAGGATCAGGGTGAGCAGCTGTTCGTAGCGTTCCCGGCCGAGGCCGAACAAGCGCTGGTCGATGGCGGCTCGGTAATCGGTGGGGGAGGCGTACAGGCTTGACTCCCCGATCTCCTCGGCGAGCTGCCTCCTGGTCATGGGCCGGTCGTCGCCGGTAATGAGCGAGAAGTCCGCGCCGACCCGGCCGTCGGCGACGAAATGCCAGCGGGCCAGGGCGTCGCGGTGCTTGGCGGCGTGCAGGCCGACGCCGACGGTGACGGCCCTGCCGGTGTCGCGATGCCGCAGTTCCAGCCATACATAGCCGACCGCGTTCTCGCCGCCGCGGAACAGGAGGTTGGACTTCATGGTCCGGTCCTCGGCGGCGAACGGGTTCAGCCGTTTCGGGTCGATGCGGCCATCCAGTACGAACGGGAACAGCACCTCAAGAGCCTTGGTCTTCCCCGATCCGTTCGGGCCGCGCAGGACCAGCCAGCCGTCGGCGAAGCAGAACTCCTCGTCCCGGTAGTCCCACATGTTGATGATTCCGGCCCGGGTGGGTTGGAAGCGGGTCACGGAGAGCCTTCCTTCGCCGTCGTCCGGTGTCGTGCCGTCGGTGTCAGCATGCGGCCGGCGGCGGGTTCTTGATGTGCGCGGTGACGCTGCGGTACCGAGCAAGCAGCGGTAGCACCAGCACGCCGCCGTCCACCCTCGCCACCAGGCCCACCGAGGCAAGCACCGCGACCGCCTCGGCCAGCAGGCGACCCGGGTCGGCGGCCTGCTTCTCCGCCATGCCGGCGCCGAAGTCCTCGACCAGTTTCCGCAGCTCGGTGCGCAGCCATACGTCAGACAGGAACGGGTAGGCGACGTCGGCGGCATGGCCGGCCTCCGCTGATCCGGAATCGGTTCCGGCCGCCGGCCCGGCGTCGTCGGCCTCCGGCCGCCATGCCTGTTCGGCGAGCAAGCCGGCGCGGCCCCGGTCCGGCAGGGCCGCGTCGATCCGCCGGGCCACCTCGGCGAGCCGTTCAGCGGCGGTGGCCGCAGGCAGCCGTTCGATCTTGGAACTGTGGTGCCGCACGTAGCCGGCGATCCGCGCGCACAGCAGCAGTGCGGCCTGCGCGACGGTGCCGGTCGACGGGAAAGCCACGTCGGTGAACCGCTGCCCGGCACTGACCAGCGCGACGCCTTCGGCGCGCCGCTCCAGGCCGAGGCCGGTGAGCCGCTCGACATCCTCGGCAAGGCTCGCCGAGCGGAGCTGGCCGCGCAGTTCCCCATCGACGTCGGCGTAGTAGACGACCGGATGCTCCAGGACGAGCCGCCGGGCGTGCCGCGCGTTCCCGCGCCGCCGCGCCTCCCGGCTCTGGGCCGGCGCAGAGCCGCCGCCGTCCAGCAGCTCGGTGACCGAGTTCAGGTGCTGCAGCACCCGGCTCGGCGCGTAGATGGCGCCGACCACCTCGCGGTCGATGTCGTACAGCGCCTCGGCGCGTTCAGGGTCGTTGACCCACTCGACGGCCGAGCCGTCGGCCATCCGCAGGGCGCCGCGCTCCTCCAGCCAGGCGATCGCGTCCACGAACGCGTCCCGGTCGGGTTTGCGGCCGGTGTCCATGCCCACGCCGTCGATGCGGCCGGCGTCGGCGGCGACCGTGTCGGCCAGCTCACTGAGTGCGATCTGGGTGCCGGAGCGGCCCAGCGCAGACAATGCCAGCACCAGGTAAGCGTAGCGGCGGCGGTCGAAGGGCCGCCGCGCCCGGGTGACCGCCGGGCGGGTGCCGTCCAGCGTGTCCTGCACCCGGCGCAGCCGGATGGTGTCGCCGCTGATCAGGAGTGTGTAGCCGAGGACCTCGCCGAAGTCGCTCCGCAGATGCCTGGCCCACTTGCGTACCAGGGGAAGCACCGAGAAGTCCGGATATGACGCGGTGATCACCGGGTGGCGCAGGACCAGCCGCGCCGCCTTCTGATATTCGGCCAGCTCGAGCGAGCTTACGTCGGCGGCGACCCTCATCCGGCCACGTCCACTGCCAGGCCGTCCAGATGCAGTCGGCCGCGGACCGTGTGCACGGTCGTGGATCCCGGGGCGGGCCGCAAGGTGAGCCGCACCCCGTGCGCGGACCCGCTTGCCGTCCGGCTGACCGGGACCCGCGCGGACAGTGCCACGTCCAGCAGGCTGAGCAGCGCCTGAGTCTCCGGCTCGTCCAGCACCCTGCCGTAGACCCCGTCACCGGCCAGCGCCGCCGCCGCCGAGCGGCGCTGCGCGGTCGCCTTCAGCTGCTCGGCGCGCAGCCGCTGTTTCTCCTCGTCGTTGCGCTGGATCCGGCCCGGTCCCCGCAGCGTCGCAGCCTTGCCGTTACGCACCAGCGTCCGGGACAGCTCCACCGGCTCGGCGTCCCACCACGACAGCCGGCTGCCGATCGCCTCCGGGTCCTCGTGCACGGTGGCGACATGGCGCGGTGCGCCGAGACCGAACACGGCCTGGAACAGCGCGTGGGCGTCGTCGTCGGACGGGCAGGCGGCGAACCATTGCGCCAGATGGCGCAGCTGGCTCTCCCGGCTCACCCCGCCGCGGCGCGACTCGGTGACCCGGCGCAGCAGCGCCGTGACATTAGCGATCGCGGTGACCGTGGCGTCTTGCAGGCGTTCGGCCTCGCTGCGGGAACCGGTACCGAACCACTGCACCAGGCCGCCCCAGCGCGCCCGCCAGTCCGCCACCCGTTCCTCGGCCCCGCGGAACAGGGACTCGTCGGCCTCCGCGGCCAGCCGGGCGAGGCGCTCGGTGCCGGTGGCTTCCACCTCGGCGACGGCGGCGGTCAGCAGCGGCGCGAACCGGGTCAGCTCGGAGTGGAACTCCCGCATGTGGGTGAGCAGCGCGTCCTTGTGCCCGAGGAACACTTCGGGCCGGGTGTCGTTGGTCCGCGCCAGATCGCCCAGCATCAGGTAGAACCGGGCGGCGCGCTGTGCCATGTCGGCCAGCACGCCGTCCAGCCGGGACAGCTTCCTGTATACCTCCGCGGCGTCTGAAGAACGCACCGCCCCGGCCAGCGCCCGCAGGTCGGCGAGGATGTCGGGGAACACGAGGCGGGATAGCTGGGCGTCTTCCAGGCTGGCCGTCAGGACCTCTTCGACGGCGCGGAAGGCGCGGTATCCGGCCTGGGTGAACTGGTAGACGTAGTGCCGGTTGCGGTACTCGGCGAGGTTCGCGGCGCGGGTGCCGTCGTAGGAGCGGTCCAGCACCTGCCATTCGGCGAGGGCGTCCAGCAGCACCTGCACGTCGCCGATGGTGGCCGCCTCCGGCTGCTCGGCGGCTAGCTGGCCGAGTACCGCGCAGGCGTCGGACGCGTGCATCAGCACCTGGTAGTTGGCTCTGGCCCGGTCGAAGGCGCGCAGTAGCCACAGGTACTCGTGGCGTTTCTCGGCGGCCGCGAAGTGGAACAGCCGCAGCCGGTCATCGAGAGTGAACGCATCGATGCCGAACGCGGCGTCCCCGGCCGCGGTGGCGCCGGGAACAGGGGGTTCGCTACCGGTCACGAGGGCTGATCGTCTCGGTCGTCGGGGGTATTGGGGCGGAACGGCCGGGCCTGCGCGCTGGCCATTCTCCCGGGTCGCCGCGGCGGATGCGAACAGGCGCGCGGCAGCGAGGTCCGCATTTCATGACACCGGAACCTACCAGTGGCCTATGACAATTCAGGCGGACATCGCCAGGCCGTGCAGGGACTCCAGCGCCGCCAGCGCGGCGCCGCGGCTCAGGTCCTCGTGGTGACGCTCGTTGCGCGGGGTGCGCAGGCAGCCGTAACAGGACGTCTCCAGGCCGCAGTCGCATGATGCCACCCGCCGTACCGCGGTGCGGATCACCGTGTCGAGTGCGCCGGCGATCCGCAGCACGCTGCCCGCCCCGCCCGGGACCGTGTCGAACAACACCAGGCCGCTGCGGCCGTCCGCGCCGGAATGCACCAGGCCGTCGATGTCGGCGTGGCTGATCTCCAGCCCGTCGGCGGCGCCCTCGAGCAGCGCGTACAGAAGGGAGTGCCACTGCGCCCGGGTGTCCAGGCCGGGAGCATCCAGGCGTAGCCGCAGGATGTCCGTCTCATAGGTATGTGCGAGGGAGCGCCAGCGCAGCGGCCCCGTGCACGGCTTGCCGCGCAGCGGGTTGACGTGCGACTTGGCGGGTCGGCCGTGGTTGGGCGCGCCCCAGCCGCACCAGTCGCAGATCAAGAACCCGGCGCCGCCCGGCCCCTCGGCCAGCGCCACGAGCCTGCCGCGCGTGCCGGAGTGGCACCACGCCAGCGCGCCCGACCGGGCCTGCCAGCGGATCTCACCGAGTTCCTCGCCGAGCGACACCACGTGCACGGCGCCGTTCCAGGATCGCTGCGGCGGCACATTGCTCGGCTTGCCGGTACGGGGGTCGGCGACGAAGCCGAACTCCGGCACGCAGTACTCGCGGACCGGGCCATCGGCGGGCCGCCCGCACGCCGAGCAGGCCGGTTCCAGGTCGGCGCCGCCCTCCCGGTAGTGCTGGCAGCCCCTGCACACCGTGTAACTGCGGGTGATCAGCTCCCGGCCGGGGAGCCGGTAGATGCCTCCCGAACGCCATAGCACCCCGCCGGCGATCAGCTCCGAGCCCGGCGCGTACTCGTGGATCGCCACCGACAGGTCCCGGTTCAGCTCCAGCCGGGCACCGACCTGGCTGTCGCAGTGTGCGGTGCGCAGCTCGACCGTGTCCACCGGGAACCCGTACTTCGGCAGGACGTTCCGGTTGGCCAGGTAGCCGATCAGCGAACGCCGCGTGATGGTGGCGATGCTGCGTTCGAACCGGGCCGCCAGATCGCTGCGCCGGGATTCGAAGGCCTCGGCGCGGCGCTCCTCGAACATCGCCACATCGTGGGCGAGCTCGGCGCGGACCTGTTCCAGCAGCGTGCACAGCTGCGTCACCCAGCTTCCGTCGGCCAGGCCGATCCGCGGCCCGGCCGGCTCCGGGAGCACGGCGCGCAGCGCCTCCTCGACCTCGGCGGGCACCGGGGTGAGGTAGCCGCGGACCGCGTTGCAGGGCGGCTCGCCGCCCCCGGCGGGCAGGAAGAAATCGCCGGCGGTCTTCCACTCGCGGCCCCCGCCGTCCTTGGCGTCGCGGAAGAAGGCGGCGAGCGCCACCGAGTGCGCGTGCCGCCGGTCGATGCGTGGATTTCCCAGCGGCACGTAAGGGGCGCGGACCTGCCCGGTCAGCATCGACTCCGGTACCTGGTAGCGGGACAGATCGTGGGAGCGGCGCTGGGCATAGGTGAGCACCAGCGCCGCGGTGCCGCTGCGCCGCCCCGCCCGCCCGGCCCGCTGGATGTAGTTGGCGGTGGTGGGCGGCATGTTGCGCAGCAGCACCGCAGAGAGCGCTCCGACGTCGACGCCCAGCTCGAACGTGGTGGAGCAGCTCAGCACGTTGACCTCACCGGCGAGGAACCGCTGCTGGATGTCGGAGGCCTCCAGGCCGGTCCACTGCGCGGTGTGCTCGCGGGCGACCAGCGGCACCGGCGCGGTCTGCCGGTACAGGGCGCGGTAGTGGCCGTCCTCGTCGGCGGGGCCGGCGACCAGCTCACCGATGCAGCCCAGGGTCGGGCACACCCCGCGCAGCGCGGCCGTGGCGACCCGCCGGCACAGTGAACACCGCCATAGATCACTGCCGCCGGGAGAAAGCGTGAGCCAGGTGTGATCGACCTGATGCACCTGGCCCAGCTTGGGCAGCGCCGTCGCGTGCAGCCAGCCGTCCGGTGCCGCGCGGAGCGCCCGCCAGCAGCCGGCCAGCACGTCGCGCGCGTCCATCCCGGACCCGGGCCCGCCGACGGCGGCCAGCAGCCGGCGCAGGTAGTCGAGCCGCTTGTTGACGCCGCGGGTGGGCAGCCAGCTAAGCACCCTGAGCCTCGCCTCAGCGCCGTCGCCGCGGACGTAAATCGGGCCGCGCCGCGGGTCGAACATCTCGTCGGCCGAATCGACCTCCTCCGGCATCGTGAGCGCGCCCTGCAGCCGCACCGTGCGGAGCAGCTCGGTCAGCAGCAGCACGCACTCCTGCGCGGACAGGCCGAGATCGAGCAGCGGGCCGGGAGGCCGCCACGACGGGTCTACGCCCAGCCCGACCCGCAGCAGCCCGAGACCTTCCAGGGACTGGCGCTCGTCGAGAGCGACCAGCTCGCGCAGCACCCAGCGGGCAGCCTCTCGGCGGCGGCCCTGCCGCGACTCCCGCCGGGAGAACACCCCGGCGCGGCCGGCCGCGGCCGCGGTCTCCTCGATCAGGTCGTCCACCGTGGCATCCGCGTCGCGGGCGGTGGCCCGCGCCAGGCCATCCATGATCAGCCGTCGCTGCTGCACGAGCGCGTGGCTGGACTCCAGATAGGGGGCGAAGAACGCGGCTGCCTGTCGGCTGTCGCTGAACGCGAGCAGCTTCCGGCCGCCACCGGGCCGCTCGGTCAGCTCCTCATCGGGGGGCAGCGCCTGGTACAGCGCGGTGGCCAGCACCGCTGCGGCGGCCTCATTGCCGCTCTCCAGCAGCCGTACCATGCCGGCGCCGCGCGCCCCGCAGGCCAGGCACCCGTTCGGGGTGCCGGACTTGGCGGCCAGTCGCCGCATCGGCCGCAGCCCGGCGGCGGAACATCCGCACGGCGCCACCCGCGTGTCCGCGGTCATCGTATGGAGGGCCCCGCAGCGCCCGCACAGCGTGGCATCCTTCGCGGTCGCGGTCGCGGCTCGCTCGAGGATCTCGTCGTCCTCGTCCGCCGTCTCGGCCGGGGCGTCGAGCAGCAGCCAGGTGCGGCGGTCGGGCCGCACCGTGCGCGACGTGAAGCGCTCGCCGCCCGAGTCGCGCTCCACCGAGCCGGCTAGGTGAACCGCCCCGCACCGCTTGCAGCAGCCGAACTCGAACACGGCGCCAGAGCAGTCCGGGCAGATCTCGTGGCGAGCCAGCGACACATGCGGGCTGCCCGGCGTCAGGCAGGTAAACGCGCCCTCGGTGGCCCGGGCGAACAGGTGGTAGCGGGCCGACAGTACCGGGCTGCCGGTGCTGTCGCGGATCTTCGCGCCCACCGAGACCAGCGCGGCAAGGGCCGCCTCCGCGCGGGGACCATCCGCGTCGGCGAACACCTCGGCGGCCAGGTCGGCGAACGGCCGGGGGGAGGCGGCAAGCAGGATGCGCAGCCGCGCCATCGTCTGCTCGTGCGCGAGCAGCAGCGCGGCATCGCCGCCGCCGAGACCGGCGGCCACCGGATCGTCCGCGGCGCGGTCCAGCAGCGCCGCCGCTGGATCGGCCGAGGCGGCCAGGCCGAGGTAGCCGGCCGGGCCGAGCGGCCCCCACAGCGGCCCGGCCGGGATGTCCACCCGTTGCGCGCCGACCAGGTCCTGGCGCGCCGGGTCGCCGTCCACCCACTCGAAGGGGATGTCGAACAGCTTGGCGGCGAAATCCATCACCGCCTGCGGATGGCCGCCGACGGTGGCGCTCGTGGCGATCGCCTGGAACGCCGCATTGTCCTGGCCGCGCCCGACGCGCTCGCGTAGTCGGCGCAGCAGCATGCCGACCTCTTCGGCCTTCGCCCCGTCGTAGACGTGCGCCTCGTCCAGCACGACGAACCGCCAGTGCCCGCCGTGCTTGCCCTCGAACAGTTCCATGTCCGCCGGGCGGAGCAGCAGGTACTCGAGCATCGCGTAGTTGGTAAGCAGCAGGTGTGGCGGGTCCTCGCGCATCTGCTGACGGCTGAGCAGCTCGTTCGGCAGCCGTGGTTCGCCCGGGTTCAGCGACTCATACAGCGACGCGCCCTCGGCGGCGCGTTCCGGGGTGTCTCCGGTATAACGGCCGAAGGTGATCTGCGGCGCGTCGGCCAGCAGCCGGCGCAGCCGGCGGAGCTGGTCGTTGGCGAGCGCGTTCATCGGATAAAGCAGCAGCGCCCGCACCCCGGGCCCGAGCGTGCCCGTGGCGTGCTCGGCGGTCAGCGCAGACAGCACCGGCAGCAGGAAGCTCTCCGTCTTCCCTGACCCGGTCCCGGTGGCCACCACCAGATTCCGGCCCGCGGCGGCCTTCCGCAGCGCCTGCTCCTGATGGCGGTAGAGCGGCCGGTCCAGGGGCAGCGCCGGGCCGGCCAGCCGGGCGAACGCCGGATCCAGCACGCCCTCGCCGATCAGGTCGCGCAGGGTCGCCCCAGTCCGGTAGGGCGGCGTCGCCTCAAGCAGCGGCCCCTTGGTCAGCAGCGGGCTGGACGCGATCCGGTCAGCAAGCGCGGTCGCAAGCGCCGGGTCACGGACCGGCAGCAGCGACCGCAGGTAACGCCGGTAGGTGGCGCTCAGCAGCGTGCTGGTGGCGATCGCGTCCACGTGAGGCCGCTCCCGGGGAAGGAAATTCGTGCTGGCATCCTACGGTGCCACGGGCAGCACGACTGCGGGGGCTAACCGGACAGCCACGGGTCGCCGGCCGGCGCTGATGCGATGATCCGCGCGATGACCGCGGTCCGTGCGCCGACGGTGATCCGCAGGTCCGCGCCGCCGTGGGTGCTCACCGTGTCCAGCATCCTCCGCAGCGGATACCGGCCCTGTTTCGAAGGCAGCAGCACCTGCGCCGTCCCGCCCGCGGCGACGACATCGATGGGCGGGTCACCGGCGGCCCCGGGCAGGTCCACGTGCAACGCGCCGCCACGGATCAGGTCCGCCGTCTGCAGCGGCAGCGGACCGAGGCTGTGCCAGGCCGTGGGGGCAGCCCCACTGCCCGGTTCGGGCTCAATCCGTACCCGGCAGTGCGGCGGGGTGACCCGTAGCGGCTGCACCACCGGGCCTGCCACGCACGTCACCTCAACGCCGGTCACCTCGGCCGGGATCATCGCCGCGCGGGGCGAGGCGGTCATCCCGGGCGCAGGCGAGAGCACCGCTTCGGCTGGCTCCAGGCCGTCGGTGTCTGTCAGCCGCAGTGCCGGGGAGTAGCTGACGTCCAGGCCCTCGGCGACGGCCACCGCCCGGCGCAGCCCGGTGGCCTGCGGCGTGTGCAGCGCGGTCACGGTGACGACCAGCTCGCCCAGGACCGGCCGGCGCACCCGGTCCCACAGGCGTCCCGGAGCCCAGCGATCCCCGCTCACCTCGACCGCCCCCAGGACCGCGCCGGAATCGGACCGCCGCACCTCGATCCGCCACCGGACCTCACCGGAGGGCAGCTGCACCACCGGAAGCGTCCCGAAGACCGGCAGGCCGTCCGGCGTGTGAACCCCCGGTACCGGGGCACTCGTCACCAACCGCGGTTTCGGCCGACCGCGGACTGGGTGCCGCCGCGGCGCACCAGGGCTCGCGGACCCCAGTTCCAGCCAGGCCACTCCGGCCAGGTCCAGCTGGACCAGCCGCCAGCCATTCCAGATGAGTGGCAGCCTGCTTTCCACCAAGACCCGCGGCGCCCGGTCGGCGCGCAGCGCCCGGTCCTGCGGGTAAACGAGCCACACTGCCTCAGGCGGCAGCACCGCCATGATCGGCTCACCGTCGACGTCGAAGGCCAGCAGCGGATCCGCGGGATCGGTGACCTCCGCCGGAGACATCGCAGTCCAGCATCCGGAATTGTCCGGGCCCGGATCGGTGCCGGGGTCCGCGTCGCGGGTCAGCACGCCCCGCCCGAACGGATCGAGCCGCAGCGGCCGCCGTCCGCCCGGTCCCGGGTGGGCGGCCGCGACCGTCCGGGCCGCGTCGACGATGCGGCGTGGCAGGGACAGGTTCGCCAGATCCGCGGCGCCGGTTGCATCGGTCTCGGTGAGCAGCTCCATGAGCCTGCGGCAGCGTCCGACGAACCCGGTGCCAGCCGTGAGGCGCAGCAGCGCGGCAATCGCCGGATCGAGCTCGGACAGTTCCCGTTCTGACGCTCCGGCCCTGGCCAGCCGCAGGAACTCGGGCAGGGACGGCGCGGTCACAGCCGCGTGCGCGAGCACCGTCTCCAGCGGGTCGCCGGCCGGGGCCGGCACACCCAGCGTCGCAAGCGAGCCGAGGAACGCCTCGGCCCAGTAAGCGGTCGAGCGCTTGGTCGCGCGCAATCCGGCCGCCCGGAACCAGGCCGGCCAAACCTTCCCGTTCTTGGCGTAGTGGGCCGTCACCTGCGCTATGGCGACCACGATGCAGGCCGGCCACCGGCGATTCAGCACTGTCGGCGGCTCGGACCGGGAGAGGTCTCCCAGCGCCAGTGCCGCCGCGCCCAGCATCTCGGGTTCCACGTCCAGTGTCCCGGCCGGCTCTCCGGACGCGAGGTGCCGACGCCATCCTGATTCGAGCAGGTCGAGCAGTCTGCTGCCCATTGGCGGCCCGCTCATGATGGCCCCTTCGCTGATCGCGAGCGTGTCGTTCTCCGCGGATGAAGCGTAGCCACCGGCACGTGGGGCCGCCCGCATGTCACCCGCCGAAGCAGTGTGGACGATCATTGCTGATCGTGGGAAGGGGAGTGCCGGCTGGCCCCGGGTCACGGGTGACCTCCTGGGCCTGGCCGGGGTCAGGGCGGGGCGGTGAAGCGGTAGCCGGCGCCGCGCACCGTTTGCAGGCTTCCGGCACGGTCGCCGAGTTTGCGGCGCAGGGCGCTGATCACGACCTCGACGACGTTGCTGCCGCCGCTCCAGTCGTAGCCCCATACGTCGCGCAGCAGCGCCGCCCGGCTGACGATCCGGCCTTCGCGTTCGTGCAGGTACTGCAGGACGTCGAATTCGAGTTTGGTGAGATTGGCGCGGGTGCCGTCGAGGATGAGCTGGCGGCGGTCGGGATCGAGCAGGGCGGGGTTGTCGATGAGCATTTCCCGCGCGGCGAGGTCGGTCAGCCAGCCGTCGATGGAGGACGGTCCGAAGTCGTTGTAGAGGGCATGGTAGGTGGTTCCCCCGATCTCGGCGGCGCCGTCCGGGAGGCGGGCGAAGCCGAGCGGCGCGAACTGGGACAGCGCCGCGGCGGGATCTGCGGCCAGCGAGTAGATGCGCCGGAGCCTGGGCCGCATTTCCAGGTAGCGCCGCTTGAGGTCGAGGATCAGGGCGGCGTGGGCCGGCGTCGTGGCTTCGCCGCCGTCGGCGGCCAGCATGTGGCGGAGGAAGAGCACCTGCTGGCCGCGCGGTACCGGGTTGGCGCGCAGGTGCTCGCGCCATGTGGCGGTCACCGGGTCCGCGGCGAGGAGCCGGGCCGGCACGGAGGTCGCCTCGCACAGGCACTGGAACGCGGCGGGGGACCCGCCGGGGTCCCGCGCGACGCGGAACGCGGACGGCATCGTGTCCCACCAGGACCGCATCATGGTGACTGCCCCGGCTGGCTGGTGCGCGCGGGCGATGGCGGTGATCTGGGCTTCATCGGCCGGCCGCGCTGGCTCGACCGCGTACCGGTGGCCGGCGGTGGGGAAGAACGCCTCCCGCACGGCCGGGTTCTCGATGAGGTAGAGCAGGTCGGCGGTGTAGCGCCACAGGTCTGCTGGCGGGGCGGTGCGCAGCTCGCGCCGCAGTTGCCGCCAGGCCGCGATCCGGTGGGCGCGGTAGGTCGGCGGATCGTTGACCCGCAGCAGCGCCGCGACGACTTCGCGCACGGTGTCGTGCAGGACCAGGCCGTCCGGGCCGAGCTCCACGAACGGCAGCGGGCGCAGCATGTCGTAGGCGTCGTGCGGGGGTACATCCGGCAGCAGGGCACCGAGGAGCGACAGGGTCGGCCGGCGCAGCGTGCAGGCGGCGTCGAGCACGGCCCGGGTCGGCTGGTCCAGGCCGGAAAGGTAGACCCGGGCGAGTTCGGTGACGACGGTGGCGACCGCGGCGTCGGGGACCGTGAGGTCCGGGCGGGCGCCCCGCGCGGAGGCGGCCAGCCGCAGTGCC
>Ga0335085_10013588_pt1 | contig 11927 bp, 4 predicted proteins | sample Lox_Sample_45_FD_206712 | JGI IMG/M metagenome (GOLD analysis project Ga0335085, IMG submission 206712) | Soil microbial communities from Loxahatchee National Wildlife Refuge, Florida, United States - Lox_Sample_4.5 | ecosystem: Environmental > Terrestrial > Soil > Wetlands | place: USA: Florida...
TGGAAATCCGGCCAAAAGCAAGAGCGCCGGATTTCCACATTTCGCACAGCGCCTACGGCTGCGGGTAACATTTCCGAGTTGCAGGACGATAGAGCGAAAGTAACATTCTTAAATTGCGTGACAGGGACGGGTGCCTCGGCCACATTCCAATTGTTTGTGGAAATTGGGCGGTGGAGGCTCCGCGTCGAAGGAGTGAGAAGGCGTGAAAAGAAGAAGCAGACGCGAATTTCTCGGCGATTCCATCGGGCTTTCAATGGGGATCAGTGTCGCAAAAGACCTCCAGATCGCCAACTCAGGTCGATCTGCCAAGCCGGTTTCGAATCCCCTGCCAGGTACGAACCAGCTGACAGCGACCGGTGACCTGGCGGCGCAGATGGTGCAAGGCATCAGGAAGTATTTGCTGCAGGCCACAGCGGATGGTCGCAATGTACGCGCAGGTCAGTGGAAGCCCGACTTTACGTCCGCCGAGACTTACCAGGAATCCGTCGCAGCGAATCGCGCCAACCTGCGGAGGATCATCGGGGCTGTCGACCCCAGAGTATCCGCGCCGGCACTTCACATCATCGCTCCATCCGGAGCCCCATTTGAGATAGCACGTTCCTCTAAGTTCAAGGCCTACACGATCCGTTGGGACGTCTTGAGCGCCGCGGTCGGCGACTCCAGCCCTCTTGAGGGTGAAGGGCTCCTGCTTGAGCCATCCGGTCCTGCTCGAGCTCGAGTGGTCGCGGTGCCGGACGCGGATTGGACGCCCGAACAGGCCGCCGGGCTAGCACCTGGAATTCCGGCTGCTGCCCAGTTCGCCCGCGTCTTAGTCGAGAGCGGCTGCCAGGTCATCGTACCCGTGCTGATCGATCGCACGGACAGATGGTCGGGCATAGCCGGCATCAAGATGACGAATCAGCCGCATCGCGAGTGGATTTACAGGATGGCCTTTGAAGTGGGCCGTCACATCATTGGCTTCGAGGTGCAGAAGATTCTCGCCGCGATCGATTGGTTTGAAAGGGAGAATGAGTCGCGTCCGCTTCCCGTAGGGGTCTTCGGATATGGCGAGGGAGGCCTTCTTGCTCTCTACTCCGCGGCTCTCGATCTTCGGATTCGCGCCGTCGGCGTGAGCGGCTACTTCGAGCCCCGCGAGCGGGTCTGGAAAGAGCCGATCTACAGAGACGTGTGGGGACTTCTTCGCGAGTTCGGCGACGCGGAGATTGCCGGTCTCGTCGCGCCTCGCGGATTGGTCGTCGAAGCCTGCGCGAGCCCTGTCGTGAACGGCCCTCCGCCCGCTGAGCAAGACCGCGCCAACTCGGCTTGCCCGAACGGCACGATTTCGACTCCGACGCTCGATGACGTCAAACACGAAGTTGCTCGTGCCCGAGATGTGTTCGAGAAGCTCAATGTTGGCGAACATCTACGGCTTACCGCGAGCGCAGACGGAAACGGGCCGCCTGGATCAAGTGCTGCTTTAAACGCTCTGATGAGCTCTCTTGGAGTGAGCGAATCGGTACGGTCACCGCTGAGGGAGTCCGCGAGGCTCACGCCGGAGATGCGCGGAACGCTTGATCCCGAACTGCGGCTGCATCGTCAATTTGATCAGATGGTCGCCTTCACGCAGGGTCTGATACGCCTGTCTCCCGGCCGGCGCGAGCAGTTCTGGAGCGGTGCAGACGCCAGTTCGGTGTCGCGGTGGCGTGACACCACCCAACGGCAGCGCCAATACGTTTGGGAGGAGGTGATCGGGCGGTTGCCGATGCCTGAGATGCCCGCCAATCCTCAAACACGACTGCTCTACGAGGCAGACAATCTCGCCGGATATGAGGTCGTCCTCGACGTCTGGCCCGACGTCTTCGCATACGGCATCCTGGTTCTACCCAGGGACATCAGAGCCGGCGACCGGCGACCGGCGGTCGTTTGCCAGCACGGCCTTGAGGGACGTCCTGCGGGCGCAGCCGATCCCAACGCGCCGGACGGCTACATGAATCACTTTGCTGTGTGCCTTGCTCAGGAGGGCTTCGTCACTTTCGCGCCCCAGAATCCCTACATCGGCGCGGACGAATTCCGCATTATCCAACGGCTCGGGCACCCCCTCAAACTGGCCCTCTTTTCATTCATTATCGGACAGCACCAGCGAATTCTCGATTGGCTTTGCGCGCAGCCTTTCGTCGATGCTGACCGAATCGCCTTCTATGGCATCTCGTATGGCGGAAAGACTGCGGTTCGCGTTCCGCCGTTTGTGGACCGGTATGCCGTCTCGATCTGCACTGCCGATTTCAACGAGTGGGTCTGGAAAACCACGAGCGTCGATTCGGCGTACAGCTACATGTTGCTGCCCGAATATGACATGTATGAATTCGATTTCGCCAACGTCGTGAACTATGCCGAACTCGCCAAGCTCATCGCTCCGCGGCCTTTTATGGTGGAACGCGGGCACGACGACCCGGTGGCGCCCGACGAATGGGTCGCGTATGAATACGCCAGGGTGCGGCGCTTCTATGACGAGATGGGGCTCGCGCAGAACACAGCGATCGAATGGTGGAACGGTCCCCACGCGATCCACGGGGTGGAGACGTTTGAATTCCTGCGCCGCCACTTGCGATGGCCGGGAATGGGTCAACAGGAGTCATGAGGTCCCTCCCTGAGCGGCATTCGCGGCACCGCCGCTCCTGATTAGTGTGCGGTGGGCTTCATGGTGCGGCCGGCTTTGCGGATTTTGCGCCTGCAACCTGACTTTGTTGCGCCCTGACCCTCAATCGCCGGATCTCCTGCGATCCCCGCGTTGCTGACGGGATTTCATCCAGCCGGCGAAGCGCATCGGCCGGTCTCTTCTCCGCGAGGTACACGCGGGCGAGCTCAATATAGGCCTCAGGCCGGCGGGAATCGAGAACGATTGCGGCTTCGAGGGGATCTTCCGCCTTGCTCCAATCCTTCAACTCCACATCAATCCTGCCCAATAGACACAGGGCTTCGTAGTTCCCCGCCAGCAAATCCCCGCTGGCTTCAAGACGCGCGCGAGCACCACGCAAGTTTCCTTGGGCGTAAACAGCTCGAGCCTGGTCATAGGCAGCGGTGGCATTCCGGGGCTGGATCGCCAGAGAGCTACCTAGGAGGTCTGCAGCTCGCCGGTAATTGCCCTGATCGAGTTCAAGATCTCCAAGCTCAACGAGAACGGCGGCTGACTTCGGGTCCAGTGCCAGCGCACTTTCCAGGGCGTGGCGCGCGCCTGTCGTGTCGTGATCTTCGACGGCAAGCATGGAGCTGTGGATAAGGTTGAAGATTTGAACCCTGTCTTTGGGATCGGGAAGCAGCGAAGGGTTCGGAGCCGTCGTCGACCCGGGATCAGCTCCAAGATAGCCCAGAGCGCGAAGCTCCTCGAGCTTGGCGCCCGCGACTCGTTCGGCACTACTGATGTCGGCAGCCGCCGGCGTCCGGAGACCAGCCGCCTGCGCACGGAGTCTCTGAACGTCCGGGTTCCAGGGCTCATAGAGGTTGCGTGTCTCGTGGGAGTCGGCCTGCAGGTCATAGAACTCGGGCCTCGGTGCTTCGATGTATTTCCTGCCATCTTCGCGAACCGACCGAAGGGGAGCCCAGCCGAACGCCAGAGGGTAGTCAGTCTCCCCCAAAGCGATGCGATCAGAATAATCCTGCCTGCCGATGCCGCCGCCTGAGTTCTCGGGAGGTGACTCCGCCCACAGCGTGCGCAACGATAACCCGTCCCGATGTTCACGATCGGGAATGCCTTGCAGATCGAAAATCGTGGGGGCGATATCGACTGTTCTCACTTGAGCGCGGACGACTCTCTTTCGAGCAGGGGTGCTTCCCGGCCCGTCGGCGGAACGCGGAGGTTTAATAATCAGCGGCACGTGTAAAGTCGAGTCGTAGAGGAAGAGACCGTGCGTCTGCTCACCGTGCTCGCCTAAACCCTCGCCGTGGTCGCCCACCACGATGATGGTCGAAGCGTCGTACAGCTTCTGGTCCTTCAGAAACTGGACAAGTCGGGCGAGTGCGCTGTCGGCGTAGGCGATCTCCCCATCGTAGAGCCGGCCGGCGTATTCCGAGCGGTAGGGTTGCGGTGGATCGTAGGGATCGTGAGGATCGTAAAGATGGATCCAGACAAACATGGGCTGAGTTTTCTTTTGCCGAAAAATCCAACTCTGTGCCCGGCTCTCCACCTCCATGCCGCGCCGCTCAAGTCGCATGTAGCGTGAAGCCGTCCTCGGTAGATCGCTTGGAAAGTGGTCGTAGTAGTCGAAACCGCGGTCGAACCCGGGAGCCAGTCCGCGGCTATCAAGAATCACGGCGCCGATGAAAGCAGCGGTCGAATAACCGCGCTCTTTCAATACCTCTGCGACCGTGGTCAGGTTGCTTTCGAGCGGCAAGCCGAAGTCGCGCACACCATGATGAGCGGGCAAGAGTCCGGTGAGGATACTGGCGTGGGAAGAGTTGGTAATCGGACTGGGTGTGAATGCGTCTGTGAATCGAATACTGTCCGCAGCCAGTGAGTCGAGAGCGGGCGTCGCAATCTCGTGGTCCCCGTAACAACCGACGTGATCGGCGCGCAGCGTGTCAATGGTCACCAGGAATACATCGGTTGCGGGCGCCGGTTCGGATGCCTCCGAGCGGCACCACCCGATCGTTGGCAGAAATAGGAAAGAACCAAGGCAGGCTGCCCACCCGCAAAGCTGCATAACAAGTGAGTGAACTGATCCAATTGGTTCTGTGCGCTTCATCTCGGCCTGTCAGGGTGATCGATGACCGACGGCGAGCCGCTCCAGTTCGACTCGGGCCTGCCAGTACGACGGATCAATCTCCAGGGCGTGCTGGAGGTCAAGCCGCGCCTGCGCGTGGTTGCCAGTCAAATCTTGCGCAACGCCCCTGGCATAAAGCTCAGTTGCTCCGACGTCTTTCGAGCCTGGGCTTGCAGTCAGCTCCGCCGTCAGGCGCCGGGCTTCATCGCTTCGACCGAGCCGTAGCAATGCAGCCGCTCGATACGCGCGCGCCGTTCCCGGGCTGCCGGCTGACTCCTCTGCTGCCTCTTGCCAAGCCGCGCGAGCATCGGCGGTCTTATCCTGAGCCGCGAGCGCTTCTCCCAACCAATAGAGTGCCTGCGCATCGCTGGGATGATCCGGCTTGCCGACGCCCAGGTTCTCCGGGTATGTGAGGGCATTGCGGAAGTCCTGCTCGGCTTCCCGCGATCTTCCGCTTCCGAGGGTGCCTCGTCCCTTCTCGATGTTCGCCAGCACAAACATCTCCCGCACAATCTCCCCACCCTCCCAAGGTTTGAACTGGTGGCGGGTCAGTGTCGCCAAGGCTTGGTCGAACTGCCCCTGCTCAACCAGCAGCAAAGTGCGGCGCACACGAACGACGTCGTGATCGAGAACCGCTGCGGGCGCCCCGGCGAAGAGTCGCGAGCGTCGAGCGAAATCGCCTAACTCACTGTAAATTTCATCGAGGTCGGGGTAGAGGCGATACTGATCCGGCGCAAGCTTAATGGCGGCTTCATACGCGCTGGCTGCGGCCTGCAAATTGCCCTTGACCCGCCAGTTGAAAACGCCAAGGTTCCGTTCGACGACGGCATCCCTGAGCCCGTCACCGATCGCCTGGAGCCAGAGTTCAGCGGCTTCTTGGTAGCGCCCGTGAGCAAACAGGAACGTGCCCAGCAGTGAGGCGACCCGCGCGTTCTCAGGATGGTGCGACGCCACATCCGCCAGCACGACCTCGTCTTCAACGCGATCGGGGAAGACGTCAATATCCGGCTCGCGTGCGCCAAGCGCCGCCAGTTCGTCAGCTTGCTCGATTTGCCCCTGCTGCCGCGCGATATAGGCCAGGTAGTAGTCGAGAAGCGGCGAATGAGCGCCGGCCGGCAAGCGATCGCGGGCCGCGAGCAGGATCCGGCCCGCTGAGTCCAGATCGCCAAGGCGGAGGTACCACGCCGCCACTTCAAGATCGTATTCAGCATCTGGGGGGGCCGGTTCATTCCACGAACCGGCTGCGGTCTCGCGAGGAGCCGACGGACTCTCTCCGCCTTCGCGCGCGCGCCAGGACTCAGCGAGCGCGAAAGGGAAGAGCGGCATCGCTTCGAGAGCCGCGGCCATGGCCTTCCGAGCGCCGGCACTATCCCCGGCCAGGCGCAAAGCGACGGCGAGGTCCACCTGAACCAAGGCATCTCCCGGTGCGTGATCCCGAGCCTCCTGCAGCCAGCGCGCAGCTTCGACGTACCGCTTCTGTCGGATCGCGATCTCTCCCAGTTGCGCCAGGGCGGGCGCTTGCTCTCCTCCGAAGCGGATTGACGTCCAGAATGCGTCCTCAGCCAGCGTCCAGCGCTCTTCAGCACGATAGACCACTCCCGCGGCATACTGCAATTGCGTATCGACCCTGCTGCGCGCAAGCCCACGCCTGATGTAGCTCTCGGCCGCAGCGAGATCAGCGCCGCGATAGCTACTCCAGGCGAGTTTGATCAGGGCGGGGATGTAGCCCGCGTCACGATCCAGGACTTGCCGGTAGGTCCTGAGCGCCGCCTCGCCGTCTCCGTGTTTTTCTCGATCGACTCCCGTCAAATAAAGCGCCTCAACCGAGGACTCTGCCTCCTGCGATCGGGAGTCTTCACGGTGACCTGCCGCAGCGACGAAATCAGGATTGCCGTCAACGGGATCGGCGGCGGACCAGTGCAGCATCGTGCGTCCGTACTGGTCTGCGACATCCACGGTGAGAGCGTTCGATGGGTCCTGTGAGTTGCCAGGCGCGGGGTCGAGCGCAAACTTTCGCGCCACGAGAGCGTGAAAATCCACAGGACCGAACTCCGCTCTTGATTCCTCGCCCGTCTTGACCACGATGCGGGCCCCGGGAACGTCAATCGTCGGCAGGAATGCAAGCTCCGTTGTGCCCCCGGATTGTGCCGGATGATTAACGGCTACAGCCAGGGAATCCGTGGCCTCGACCCATGCGCCGCCTAAGCCCTGCACCGGATACCAATACTCCGTCAAGGATTCGACGCCGTGCGGTGACAGGAATTCCCGGGCTAACTGTGTTTCGTAGCGCCCGCTCTGGATTTCGTTGTATGGGCCGTCGTGGTCGGTGAGGAGATCTGTCCAAATGAGCCCATCACCGGCGACGCCCCAACTCCAGATCTTTTTCCCAGGCACCTGATGGTAGTCGGCAACGTGCACCACTCCGAAATCGGAATCGTGGTAGTAAGCTCCGAAGAAGTTGCGATGAACGTCGAGACCGAAAAGAGATGTCGGCTGCCGAAAGTTCTTGTACCAGCTGTAATCGATCCCGTGCCACACCGGGTAAGTCCAGGCTTCGCCCACGGCGTGCGGATTCGCTTTACGCATGGGATAGACGAACTGCATGTCGTGCGTTGCGGGAACGGCAGCATTGGCCCAGTACCAGTACAGATTGGGAAGCGGCGTGGAATTGAACAGGGTCACATGCTGCTCGAGCCGTGCCTGGCCTGGCCGAAGCGTGAGCGCGACTTCCCAATGCATGTGCGTCACCCAGTCCGTGGCACCCACGACAGCCGCGGCGCTTCCGTCATCACTCTGAAGCAGTCGGGCCTCAACGGGCGACACGGTCAGAGTAGTGTGGCCGTTTGGGAAATTGAATTCGACTCCACCTGAAATCCACGCGCCCCGCAGCGCCACCAGTCCATACTTCAACACATGGTTTCGATAGAACACCTCCCTGTGATCGACCTTGTCGTAGAGCGAATAGAGCCGCCCCCCGAGGTCTGGGAGGATCGTCGCTTTCAGATACGCATTCTCGAGAAAGAAGGCTCGATAGCTTTTCACTTCGCGCTGGTCCGTCAGATCATCGAGCATCGGGTAGGGATAAATGTCATGGTGGTTGATCAAGGGGAAGGGCGGGTTGGGATCAGGCGCACCCAACAGATATGTTGGTAGATCGATTGTGCCTTCCCAGGCGCGCGTCGTGTCACTGTACAGCACAGAGGGGTGCAGACAGATCGCAAGAACGAGCAGAGCGAGCGTCCGGTGACGTGCCCCCATCGGGCCTCCGCAGAAATTCAGATTCTCCTTGACACTGCCGCAAGATCAAACTAAAAGCAAGTTTGCGGATACGGCGCGCGGACTTTCGGTTGCGATTCGTCGAATGTCCCGGGTGGCAGAACCTTGAATAATGTGGCTGGAGTTCGAGTGCTGGCGCCGCTGATGTTGGCGGTTGCCGCGATCGTCGGCGCTCAAAAGAATCCCGACGATGAACCCGTGGTCGTGCGCCCTGTCGAGATCCACGATGTCCTGGTGAATCCCGGCATGGGGATCACGACGTTCCAGCGTTTTAACGGCGACCCGCTAAATCCCGGGCTCGAGTGGTCGGAAGAGGGGCCGACGGCGAAGATTGCCCAACAGACGACTGCTCGGGAGTTCCCGGATGCCTCGATTGCTTATTGCCGCTGGTTTTGGGACGTGATTGAACCTGAACCCGGCAAGTTCCGCTGGGAGATCATCGACAATGCTCTCGCCGAAGCGCGCGCGCATCGCCAGCGGCTTGCCATCCGGCTGATGCCCTACGATCCCAAGCATCCGCTGCCAGAGTGGTACCGCAACTCGGGCGCGCGTCGCGCGAATAAGCCCACGGACAAGGACGGGGCGATCTGGCAGCCCGACTTCACCGATCCGTTGTACTTGAAATTCTGGGGAGAGCTCGTGGCGGCTGCGGGCGAGCGATACGATGGGATGCCGGACCTTGATACCGTGGACATTTCTTCGATCGGCTACTGGGGCGAAGGCTGGAGCCCTTACATGCCTCCGTTTCCATATCAGACGGCAGCCATCGATATCTGGCTTGATGCTTTCAAGCGCACGCCTCTGCTCATGAATTTCGACGAGCAACAGGCGCTCACCTATGGCACTGAGCATGGCGCCGGGTGGCGATTGGACTGTCTCGGTGACATGCGGCTGACGTCTGACAACAAAGACTTCAAGGCGGAGATGCTGACGGTATATCCGCAGCAGGTGGTGCGAGCCGGGATTCAGGAGGTGTGGCAGACGCGTCCGGTCTCGCTTGAAACCTGCTGGGTGCCGGGCGGCTGGTTCGAGCGAGGATGGGACGTCAACTACATTCTCGATCAGGCGCTGCGTTGGCACGTGACGTCCGTCAACATCAAGTCGTCAGCGATTCCCGCTCCGTGGAAAGTGATCTTTGACGAGTTCCAGAAGAAGATGGGCTACCGCTTCATCCTGAGGCGGCTGGAATACCCGAAGCAGGCGCGCGCCGGAACGATGATGCCGGTACACATGTGGTGGTTGAATGCCGGCGTCGCGCCGGTTTATCACGAGTACTGGTTGGCGCTGCGGCTCAAGCCTTCTGACAACAGCTCCGACTCCGCGGTCATCAAGGTTCCAGTTGACGTGCGGAAATGGCTGCCTGGTGACGCGGTGTTCGATGGCACGCTCTACGTGCCGGAAAGCCTGAAGCCGGGCGTCTACCAACTTGAGGTCGGAATGCTTGACCCTCTCGCGTGGCCGGCCGGACCGCCTGCGATACGATTTGCGATCGAAGGCAGGCAGCCCGACGGCTGGTACGACGTGGGCTCGATCGCGATCAAATAGGCCTTCAGTCGATGTACTCCGGCGTTCATCACCGTTTGCCTCGCGCGAGAGCGTTCTGGCTCGGGCTTCTTATTGGACTCATCCTCCTTCCTCCCACGCAGCTCCGGGCCCAGACCGGTCCGAAAGAGACCGCCGCCAGGGTTGATGCTCCATTCACCACTTCGGTCGAAACTCCGCATCAGCCGTGGGGAAGGCCATCGCCCGGTCCGCCGATTCATGCTTTCGTGGTGCCCAGCGTCAGCGAGGGACGCACGCTGATCGAGCTTGCCGAACGGATGAACCTGACGTTTGATACGGTCACGATTGATGACGCCTGGGATGTGAACACGTGGACCGTCGGCACCGACGATAACTATGAGGCACGCAACTACAAGCTCCTCTATCGATACCTCACAGAGGATCTCACCGGTTCGATGCCGTACGACGTCATCGTCCTGCCGGGTATTCACGGCTGGAATCGCCTTCCGGCCAGGGCCCGCGACGCGATCTGTAATCGCGTGCGGCAAGGGGCAGGACTCGTGCTGATCCACCCCACCACCGGCCTGCCTGCGGCCGACGATCCGAAGGTTAAGGGTCCCCTGAACGATTTCATCGACGAGTACGACGTGCCTGCGAGCACGCCTGAAAACGATTTGTGGACACTGTCGCCGCTGGTCGGCGTTCTCTCCGATCGACTCGATGCCCGCGGATTTCGTGAGGTGCGGCCGGACGCGGTTGCAGCAGGCACCTGGAAGGCGGTCGCCGATCACTTCGTCACTCGAAACGTGCCGTTCGACGCCTTTCCGGCCGAATACGTCAAGCACTACAAATACAAACTTGGAGCCAACTCCAACGCGCTCGTGACCGGCGAAGGCGGCGAGCCGATCATCGCCGTGAAGAACTACGGTCGCGGGCGGGTGGTGGCGCTCGGATACCTCAACGATGGCCTATCGCCCCAGGTCGATTGGAAGATACTGGGCCAGCGCGACGACCACTGGTGGGAGTATTTCTATTCCCTGCTCTGTCGATCGATCATCTGGACCGCCAGGCGTGAGCCGGGCTTAAACTTGGAGAAGATTGACGCTTCACAGGCTGCGAGTCAGCTGACGGTCCGCATCAGGAACGGGACCGTGGCTCGCAGCGCCGCGGTGAGTCTGAGGCTGGTCAATGAGTGGGGCGAAGATGAAGGGACCTCGACGCAGGAACCGCCACTCGTCATGGGGGCAAACACCACGACGTTCAAGCTATCGCCGATGCTCGGCGGGGGTCGCCACTACGCTGACCTGATTCTCCTCTCAGGTGGCAAGCACTACGACTGGGGAACAGTTTCGTTTGTCAAACCCAAGGCCGACGAAATCGCTTCGCTCTCGACTGATCGCGCCTTTTACGCGCGCGGCGACGAAGTCCAGGTGAGGTTTAGCACCAAAACCGCCCAGCCAGTCGGGTTCGAGGCCGAGTTGCTCGACAATCGCGGTCGGCTGCTCGCGCGGCAAACAGGAAAATCACAGCCCTCGACCGATCACGGCGGCACCGTTTCGCTCCCGGTGGGGAATTACACCACCAATATCGGTTGGGTGCGGCTCAGCCTGCTGGACACGGTAGGGGCGGGCCTTGTGCCCGCCCTGGGGCGCCCACAAGGGGCGCCCCTACAAGCGTCTCGCATAATCGATCGCAAACAGGTCCGCGTGAACTTCGCCAGTCAAGGCCGGAAATTCGGCGCCTACGAAGTAATCCTGCCTTGGTACGGCCCGCCTAGTTACCAGCCCTGGACCCCGACGCTCGACGATCAATTTCGGAAAGCGGGTGTCACGGTGGTCGAGGCCCCGGAACGTAATTTCAGGCTGATCCAGGAGGTCCATGCGCCGGGCTTCGGCGTCTATTGGCACTATCGCGAGTCGTACCTGCAGCAAAAGGACAAATTTCTGGAGACGGCTGAGAAGAAATACCTGATCCGCACTCCGGATTTGGCGAGCGATGCCTGGCTCGACGAACTCCGCCAGACGATCCGGGGTCACATGAAAGCCAGTGAACAATTCCGGCCGCTGGCAAGCTATCTGGCGGACGAGTCGTCGCTGACGGCTTACGGCGATCCACTCGACTTCTCCTGGTCGGAAGCCACGCTCAGCAAATTCCGCGAATGGCTCAAAACCCAGTACTCCGGTCTTGAGGCCTTGAATCAGGAGTGGGATAGCGCATTTCAAGACTGGACGGCTGTCACTCCCCTCACCACCTCGGAGGCGCAGGCGAAGGGCAATTATGCGGGCTGGATGGACCATCGTACGTTTATGGAGCAGGTCTTCGCCCATGCTCTGCAGGTGGCTGCCGAAGCCGTCAAGCACGAAGATCCGGGGTCGCTCCCGAGCATCTCCGGCACCCAGGACCCGGGGCCTT
>Ga0335085_10013590_pt1 | contig 11926 bp, 11 predicted proteins | sample Lox_Sample_45_FD_206712 | JGI IMG/M metagenome (GOLD analysis project Ga0335085, IMG submission 206712) | Soil microbial communities from Loxahatchee National Wildlife Refuge, Florida, United States - Lox_Sample_4.5 | ecosystem: Environmental > Terrestrial > Soil > Wetlands | place: USA...
CTCCCACTGATGCTGGGTGTCCAGAGGGCAGGAAAAATACCGGTTTTGCCAGACGTGCCCGGTGTCTGCGCGGGTTGTGTTGAGCCAGCGGGCGTAATCGTTTTGCGTCCTGCCGATGGCGCGCGCGAGGCTGGTCTCGCACTCCGGGATGGCGATGATGTGCACATGATTGGTCATCAGGCAGTAGCCCGTGATCTTCACGCCGAAGCGCGTGCAATTGCGGCGCAGAAGGTCAAGGTAGAGGGCGCGGTCGGAGTCCCCGAAAAAGACGGTCTGGCGGTGATTCCCACGCTGGGTGACGTGGTGCCACGCCCCCGGGATGACAACGCGCGCGAGTCGGGCCACAAAAGGACAGTGTTTTCGAAGGCCCGAAATTCTCAGAATTTAGGGATTGAGTAGCCTGTCCCCGAAATTATGTCCCGAAATTATGTCCGAAATTATGTCCCCGAAATTAGGTGAGCTGTTTGACGGCTTCTACGGCGAGCGCGTGCAGGCCGCCGCCACCCTTGGCGACATACTCGCGGATCTGAGTCTTCATCCGCGGCTCCCAGTAGCGCCTGAGATGGCTCAGTACGCCCGCCAGCGCTTCATCGTGCGGATATGACGCCCAGAACAACGCGATCTGATTCGCGTTGTGAACCATTTTTTCGGCGTCCATCTACTTAACCGAAATCGCTTCGATCTGCGTCGTCTGCCTGCGCGTTTCGAGATACTGCTTTTGCCACTCGGAGATCTGCTTCGCCGGCGTCACCTGCACCGCCGTCACCTTGTATTCCGGACAGCTGGTCGCCCAGTCCGAAAATTCGGTGGTCACCACATTCGCGCCGGTGAACTGGTGATGGAAGGTCGTATAGACAACGCCTGGCTGGACGCGTTCGGTGATGTGGGCTTTCAGTGAGGTCTCACCCGCGCGGCTGGCGAGCGTCACGCGGTCGCCTTCCCGGATTCCCCGATCTTCGGCGTCCTGTGCGTGGATCTCCAGAATATCTTCCGGATGCCAGACGTTGTTTTCCGTGCGCGCCGTCTGCGCGCCAACGTTGTACTGCGTCAGAATGCGGCCCGTCGTCAGAATCAGCGGGAATTTCCGAGTGACTTTTTCGTCCGTCGGCACGAACTCGGTCAGCATGAACCGGCCCTTGCCGCGAACGAACTTTCCGATATGCATGATCGGCGTGCCTTCCGGCGCTGCGTCATTGCAGGGCCACTGCAGGCTGCCCATCCGGTCGATCTTTTCGTAAGACACGCCCGCAAACGTCGGCGTCAGCCGCGCGATCTCGTCCATGATCTCCGAGGGATGGGTGTAGTGCATCGGATAGCCCATGGCTTCCGACAGCTTCATCGTGACTTCCCAGTCTTCCAGACCCGCGGCCGGCGGCACGGCTTTGCGCACCATGCTTACGCGGCGCTCCGCGTTGATGAACGTGCCGTTCTTTTCCAGGAACGACGAGCCCGGCAGAAATACGTGCGCGTAGCTCGCGGTCTCATTCAGGAAGAGGTCCTGGATGACGACGCACTCCATCGCTTCCAGTCCGTGCTGCATGTGTTTCGTGTTGGGGTCGGACTGAACGATGTCTTCGCCCTGAATGTAGATACCCTTGAACGTGCCGTCGCAGGCGGCATCGATCATGTTCGAAATACGCAGGCCGGGTTCCGCCTGAAGAGTAACGCCCCAGTCCTTTTCAAACAACCCGCGCACGGCCGGATCGGAAACATGGCGGTAGCCGGAGAACTCATGCGGGAAGGCGCCCATATCGCAGGAGCCCTGTACATTGTTTTGCCCGCGCAGGGGATTGACGCCGACGCCGCGCCGTCCCAGATTCCCGGTCAGCATGGCGATATTGGCCATGCCGATCACCATCGTCGAACCCTGGCTGTGCTCGGTGACGCCGAGGCCATAGTAGATGGCGGAATTCGGGCCCTTCGCGTAGAGCCGGGCTGCCGCGCGTACATCGGCCGCCGGCACGCCGGTAAACGGCTCCATCGCTTCCGGAGAGTTGCGTTCTTCGCGGATGAACGCCAGCCATTTGCCGTATTCGGCGGGGTCGCACCGCTCATCGATGAAGGCCTGATTCTGCAGACCCTCTGTCACGATAGTGTGCGCCATTGCGTTAATCATGGCGACGTTCGTGCCCGGCCGCAGCGGGAGATGGTAATCCGCCTGAACGTGCGCTGACTTGACGAGATCGATGCGCCGCGGATCGACAATGATGAGCTTCGCTCCCTGCCGCAGCCGCGCCTTCATATGCGACGCGAACACCGGATGGGCATCGGTGGGATTGGCCCCGATCACCATAATCACGTCGGCTTTTTCCACGGAGTCGAAATCCTGGGTTCCGGCGGATGTGCCGAAGGTGTTGCTCAGGCCGTATCCCGTCGGCGAATGGCAGACGCGCGCGCACGTGTCGGTGTTGTTATTGCCGAACGCCGCGCGAATCAGTTTCTGTACGAGGTAGCCTTCTTCATTGGTACAGCGCGAAGAAACGATACCCCCGATCGAGTCCTGCCCGTACTTTGCCTGAATGCGTTTGAATTCGCCGGCCGTGTGCCGGATCGCTTCGTCCCAGCTCACTTCTTTCCAGGGATCCGTGATCTTCTCGCGGATCATTGGCTTCGTGATGCGGTCCTTGTGAGTCGTGTAGCCCCACGCGAACCGGCCCTTCACGCAGGAATGGCCATGGTTCGCCTTGCCGTCCTTATAGGGCAGCATGCGCACCACTTCGTTGCCCTGCATCTCTGCCTTGAAACTGCACCCGACACCGCAGTAAGCGCAGGTAGTCACCACGCTGTGCTCGCCCTGGCCCTTTTCGACAACGGATTTTTCAATCAGCGTCGCCGTCGGGCAGGCCTGTACGCAGGCGCCGCACGAAACGCATTCCGAACTCAGAAAATCCTGGCCGCCCGCCGCTGCCACTTTCGATGCAAAGCCGCGGCCGTCGATCGTCAGCGCGAACGTCCCCTGCACTTCTTCGCAGGCGCGCACGCAGCGCGAACACACGATGCATTTGGACGGCTCGAACTGGAAGTAAGGATTGCTGACGTCTTTCGTCTTATCCTGAAAATGATTGGCGCCTTCGTACCCGTAGCGGACCTCGCGCAGTCCGACAACGCCGGCCATATCCTGCAGCTCGCAGTTGCCGTTCGCAGCGCAGGTGAGGCAATCGAGCGGATGGTCGGAGATGTAAAGCTCCATCACGCCTTTGCGCAGCTTATGCAGCTTCGGCGAAGATGTGCGAACTCTCATGCCAGGCTCGGCAAGCGTCGTGCACGAAGCCGGCGTGCCGCGCCGCCCTTCGATCTCCACCAGACACAGCCGGCACGAACCGAACGATTTCACGCTGTCCGTCGCGCACAGCTTGGGCACCTGAACGCCGGCCTCAACCGCCGCGCGCATGATCGAGGTGCCGGCCGGCACCGTGACCGGTTTTCCGTCGATCTCCAGGCTGACCAGCGTTTCGGCCACGCTGGCCGGTGTGCCGTAATCGATCTCCTGCATTAACGCCATGAGTAAGTCTCCTGATTCGTGCTGGTGGCACCCGGCGGCAAGGGTGCGGATTTGGCAAAATCTTCGGGGAAATACTGGATTGCGCTGAGCACCGGATAAGGCGTCAGGCCTCCCAGCGCGCACAGCGAGCCATCCAGCATGAGTTCACAGAGGTCATCTAGCACCTCCAGGTTTTTCGTGCGCTCTTCGTTCGCGATGATGCGGTCGATCACTTCGACGCCGCGCGTCGAACCGATGCGGCACGGTGTGCATTTGCCGCAGCTTTCGATGGCGCAGAATTCCATCGCGAAGCGCGCCTGCTTCGCCAGATCGACGGTGTCGTCGAAAACCACGATGCCGCCGTGCCCGACGAGCGCGCGTTTCGCCGCAAAGGCCTCGTAATCAAGCGGCGTGTCGAGCAGCGATTCGGGGAAGTACGCCCCCAGAGGTCCGCCGACCTGCACTGCGCGGAACGGCCGGCCCGACCACGTGCCGCCGCCAAAATCGTAGATCGCCTGGCGCAGCGTCAGCCCGAACGCCTTCTCGACCAGGCCGCCGTGTTTGATGTTGCCCGCGAGCTGAATCGTCAGCGTGCCACGCGACCGGCCCATGCCGAAATCCTGATAGAACTTCGCGCCCTTATCCAGAATGATCGGCACTGTCGCCAGTGAGATGACGTTGTTCATCACGGTGGGCTTGCCGAACAGGCCTTCGATTGCGGGCAGCGGCGGCTTGGGGCGGATCTGGCCCCGCTTTCCTTCGAGGCTTTCCAGCAGCGATGTCTCTTCGCCGCAGATATACGCGCCGGCGCCGAGCCTGACCTCAAGGTCGAACGCCTTGCCGCTGCCGGCGATGTTCGGTCCGAGATAGTTCTTTTCGCGTGCGATCTCAATCGCCCGGCCCATGGTGCGGAATGCGTGCGGATATTCGGAACGGATGTAGATATAGCCGCGCGTCGCCCCCACCGCCAGACCCGCGATCGTCATGCCTTCGATCAGCACGAAAGGATCGCCTTCCATAATCATGCGGTCGGCGTAGGTGCCGCTGTCGCCTTCATCGGCATTGCAGACGATGTACTTCTGATCCGCAGCTGTACTGAGGACGGTGCGCCACTTGATGCCAGTCGGGAAACCCGCGCCGCCGCGTCCGCGCAGGCCGGAATTGGTAACTTCTTCGACGATCGCCGCCGGGGCCATTTTCAGAGCCTTTTCGAGGCCGCGGTAGCCGTCGTGCGCGATGTAGTCGGCCAGAGAAAGCGGATCTGTAATCCCGCAGCGGGCAAAAGTCAGACGCTCCTGATTCTTCAGGTAGGGAATTTCTTCGGTAGCCCCCAGGCGTAATGCATGCATTCCGCCCTTGTAGAAGCCGGCTTCGAACAGCTCGGAGACAGCGTCCGCCGTGACCGGACCGTACGCCACGCGCCCCTCAGGGGTTTCCACTTCGATCAGCGGCTCGAGCCAGAAAAGGCCGCGCGAACCGTTGCGCACAATCTGCGCATCGATGTGCCGCGATTTGATCTGGGCTTCGACGGCGCGCGCCACTGCGTCGGCGCCCACGGCGAGCGCGGCGGCATCGCAGGGGACGTAAATTTTCATTACTGCCGCCTCCGCGCGCTGTCGATCAGCATGTCGGCAACCTGCGGCGTGACGCGCCCGTGCGGCTCGTCATCCAGCATGGCGGCTGGCGAATGCGAGCAGAGGCCGAGGCAGAAAACATCGCGGAGAGTGAACGTCCCGTCGGGCGTCGTTTCGCCGAGTTTCACACCCAGGCGCTGCTCGACGTGCGAAATGGTTTTGTCGCAGCCCATCGACTGGCAGGCTTCCGCCCGGCACACGCGAAGCACATGGCGGCCCGGAGGCAGCCGTCTGAAATCATGATAGAAACTGATGACGCCATGAACTTCTGCTTTCGAAATGTTGAGTGCGTCGGCGATCAGCGGGACCGCGGCTTCGTCCACGTAGCCGAAGTCCTGCTGTAATGCATGCAAAATCGGCAAAAGCGCTCCGTCGAGATGTTCCAGTTCCCGAATTCGCGACAGGGCCCGATCTGCATCAAAAGATTGTACCTGGCTCATGAAAAAACACTTTGACCTGTAAGTTTCATTGCAAGTTTATCATAGGGATTGGTGCATCGAAGCGTTCTCACAGTGCCGGTGGAGAGAAGGTCGGGCGATACCGCACTCACTGAAGATCAGGACCTCGTAGCCGTCGAAGAACCCCTCCAGATCCGCATCGGGGACCGAAACATTTCAGTCACGATGCGTACTCCTGGTCAGGATTCCGAATTGGCCGCGGGCTTCCTTTTTACGGAGGGCATCCTCCGGCCCGGCGAAATCTCAAAGATTGCATGCATTCGCAATACAGCGACGGTTACGCTCGCCCCCGGTGTGGAGCTGGACGAATCGCTGATGCAACGCAATTTCTACATGACTTCAAGCTGCGGGGTCTGCGGGAAAGCATCCATCGAATCGATCGAGGCCGCCGGCTGCCAGATCCTGCCGCGCGATTCGCGGCGCTTCGATCCGGCGATAATTCCCACGCTCCCGGACAAGCTCCGCGCCTCGCAGCAGGTTTTCGACCGCACCGGCGGCCTGCATGCCTGCGGGCTGTTCAGCGCGTCGGGCGAGCTGATTGTGGTGCGGGAGGACATCGGTCGTCATAACGCGGTCGACAAACTGATCGGCCGCGCGATGCTCGACAACAAGCTTCCGCTCGCGAATCATATTCTCCTTGTCAGCGGGCGCGCCAGCTTCGAGCTGGTTCAGAAAGCTGTCATGGCCGGTATTCCGTTACTCGCGGCAGTGGGCGCCCCATCGAGTCTCGCAGTCAAAACCGCCCTGCGCTTCGGCATGACTCTGGTTGGTTTCCTGCGAGGCGATCGCTTCAACATCTACACCGCCCCCTGGCGGCTGACTTAGCCGCAGCTCTGCGGCACGCCGGTGGGATTGGCGAACGCATCCGACTGATCCTCGTCGACGCTTTCATCGATGCAGCGGAAATCCTTCTCGATCAGAACCAGCAGGTTCTCTCCGCCGCTGACCGGAACGTTGCCGCGAATGCCGATCTGATCGGTGTCGTGCCAGACGGCGATCTGGGTTTTGGGGATGGTGACCGACACCACGCCATCGGCGAAACCAGCGCTGAGATCGCCATTACCCGAAACCTGGAGTGCATATTCCAGCCGCGCGCCGCCTGGAAAATCGATGATTTCCCGGCACACGCCGGATCGCCACAAAGACTCGACCTCCGACTGCCCCAGGCGGAAGCGGATGGAATTGTGGCGCACGCGCAGCTTCATCTGCCCTCATGATAAGCCAGCAGCGCCTGCTCGTAGTCGTCGGGAGTATTGAGGTTCCACAATGACCAAAGCTTCGGGTCGATATCGGTCACTTCCTCGGGGCGCACTCGCCGTGTAGGCACACGTTCGAGCAGAGAGGTAACGCGAAGATCGTCGTTGGCCAGCATCTGCTCGATGACGGGCAGGGTGGATCGCCGGTACGCCGCCGCCAGCGGCTGCAAAAATCGCTCAGCCTGAACTGCGGCAATTTCACAATTCGATAAATTTTCAAGCATGCGCGTGACGAACGCGGGCTCGATCAGCGGCACATCGCAGCTGGTAACGTAGGCGATTTCGACGGGATCGGGCATTGCTCTCCACCCGGCCCGCAGACCTTCGAGCGGCCCGCGGCCAGAGCGTTCATCGCGGGCAACGACCACGGTGTCCGGCAACTCCGGCAATGCCTGTTCCGGTGCAGCCACAATGACGACAGGATTTACAACCGAACGCAGCAGCCGCACCACGCGCTGCAGCATGGTCTCCGGTCCGAATGGCAACAGAGCCTTTGATGTTCCCATGCGGCTCGACTGCCCGCCGCACAAAACAATCCCGCCTGCCGCCATCACGCTGAATTCACTTCGCCGGCGGCTTCCCGGCGATCGAATTCACCACGTCCCACATAAACTGCACGTGCCGGTAAATCGCGTCTTCGAGCACCCGCTCCTGATCGCTGTGCGGCCCGAAGCCCTTCGCGCCATCTTCCTCATCGACCATCGCGCCTACGCCGTAACACTCGACGCCTTTCGCTCGCAGAAACGCCATGTCAGTCGCCCCCGTGCTCATTTGCGGCATTGTGATCACGCCATAGATCTTCTTATATGACGCTTCGATCGCACGGTATGCATCGGAATCCAGACGCGATGGCTGCGCGCCTGGCCGCGCATTGCGCGTATCGGGAATCAGCTGCACTGCGGGATCGTTGATCACCTTGCGCATCATCTCGTAGAACAGCTCGATGTTTTCATCCGGCAGCGCGCGGATATCCAGCGTCGCTTCGGCTTCCGACGGGATCACGTTCACCTGATATCCGGCTTTAAAAATGTTGGGCGAAATCGAGGTGTGCAGCATCGAATAGAGCGTCGGCTCGTTTTCGGCCAGATACTCGCGGGCGGCAGCGGACTTCGCCGGATCGAACAAATCGCGGTAGTGCTGCGCGCTGACCGGATCGCTCACGGAAGTCAGCTTTTCGAAATAGGTCCGGGTGGTGTCATTAAAGCGCGTGGGCGGTTCCCATGCCGCGATGGTTTCGACCGCGCGGGCCAGATGCACAACCGCGTTCGTACGCAACGGCCGCGAGCCGTGTCCCGCCGGGCCTGTAGCCCTGAGAATCGCGCCCTTCGGCTGCTTCTCCGTAGTTTCGACCGTTGCGAAAATCGACTTGCCCCCGCGACGCCGCACTCCGCCGCCTTCTGCCAGCGCGTATTCGGCATCGATTTCTTTCCAGTGGTCGCCGATCAGGTATTCGATGCCGGGGCCGGTAGATGCCTCTTCGCCCGCTTCGGAAACGAAGATCACGTCGCGGTCGAGGGGCACGTTGAGGCGCTTGAGCAGCACCATCGTCATCAGGTCGGCGATCATATCGCTCTTGTCGTCGAGCGTGCCTCGCCCATAGACGTAGCCGCCATCGCGCGCGGCGCTGAACGGCGGGAATTTCCATTTCGCTGGATCGACCTGCACCACATCGCTGTGACCCATAATCAGCAGCGGGCGTTTACTGCCGTTGCCTTTCAGCCGCGCGATGACATTGGCCCGCGCCGGATCTTTCGCCACGAGCGTAACCGGAATGCCCTCCGCTTCGAGCACCTTGCGCACATACCCGGCGACGCGTGTCTCATTGCCCGGAGGATCGCTCGAATCGATCTGCACCAGCGCCTGAAAATTCCGCAGCGTTTCCGGATTGATCTTCTGCCAGTCGGGGGTCTGGGCGGATAGCACGGCGCCGAACAGAGCGTAGAGGAGAGCGGTTCGCATTGCGCCAGTGTAGCTCAATCGTGGTTCTTTGCAGGCGCTGACTTACGCCAGAGTTTGCCGCAGATGAGCGTTTGCCGCGCCGATGATGACGCGTGTCGCCGGTGTATTCGCCAGCGCGGCCTGCGTGACGCAGGTGTGGATCGTGCCCAGATATCGCGCGCCTGTTACGGGTACGCCGGCTGCGATCAGCCGGTGCGCGAGTGCCTCGCCTTCATCGCGCAGAACGTCGAATTCGCAGGTCATCAGGAAGGTTGGCGGAAGCGCCTGCAGCTCGTCGTCGCTCGCAAGAAGCAGCGAAGCGTGCGGATGCTTTCGCGCGTTCAGATCGGGGGCGTAATGATCCCAGAACCATTTCATGGAGTCCCGAGTCAGGAAATAACCATCCGCGAATTCGTTGTAGCTTGCCGTGTCGAAGTCCGCGCCTGCAACCGGGAAAAACAGGGCCGCGCCGGAAATCTTCGGACCGCCGCGTTCTTTCGACAGCATGCACACCACGCACGCCATGTTGGCTCCGGCGCTGTCACCGGCAACCGCGATTCGGGAAGCATCGATGTTCAGCGCCCCGGCATTTTCGGCGACATACTTTGTGGCGAAGTATGCCTCTTCGTTGGCAACCGGGAAGCGCACTTCGGGCGAGAGCGAGTACTCGGGAAACACAACCGCCGCGTTGACGCCCACGGCGATTTCGTGTACCAGACGGCGATGCGAGCTGAAATCGCCTAACAGCCAGCCGCCGCCGTGGAAGAACATTACGACCGGCAGGCGTCCCCTGCTGCCCGCCGGCCGCACAATGTGAGTCGTGAGTTCGCCGTTCGGTCCGCCGGAGATTGTGCGGGTCTCCACGTCGGCTGGAGGAGCCGGATAAGTTTCGGGAAAGGCTTCCGGCAAACCCGCCGCCATGGCGCGCGCGTCAGCCGGAGCCATCTCGTGCAGCCGCGGTCCGGGCGGGCCGGAAGCAAGGGTTTGGAGAAATTGTCTTGTAACAGGATCGGGCTGCATTTCGGGTCTCCAGTCTCTTCGTACGGCTGGCGTCGCGTGTATCGTTCCCGCCAGCTTAGCAATGTCCAGCGATGTCCTGCCGGAGATGTGAACGCAGATTCTTCGTTCAGCGTGGTAGCTTGAAGGAACACCTCGAACGAAAGCTGTCCGAGCATTCTGCCATGACGCCGATCATCGGAGGCACCGCAGGCGATCCCTGGTACGCCCTCTGGGTGCGATCGAGGCACGAAAAATCCGTGGCTGACATGCTCACCGGGAAGGGCATCGAAACGTTTTTACCGCTGCACCGGTCGAGACGCCGCTGGTCCGACCGCATTCGTGAGCTCGATCTGCCTCTGATTCCTGGCTACGTTTTCTGCCGCTTCGACATGAAAAACAGGCTGCCGGTCCTGACCACGCCCGGCGTCGTGCAGATTGTCGGCGCCGCGAAAACCCCTGAACCGGTGGATGACACCGAGATGCAGTCGCTGATTACGGCGGTACAGTCCGGTGTGCATCTGCAGCTTTGGCCGTTTCTCAAGGTCGGGCAGCGAGTCGCGATTGAAGAAGGACCACTGCGATCGCTGGAAGGCATCCTCATCTCGATGAGGGGCAGGGATCAACTGATTATTTCGGTAACGCTTCTTCAGCGTTCCGTCGCGATTGCGGTGGATCGCCGCTGGATCCGTCCGATCGGCAGCAGTGCGCCGTCGCTGGGCGGTGGCCACGCAACGCCGCGCGATCTTTCCTCACACCGGTAGAATTGCGCTCATTCCGCGAAAGCTAACGTCAGCGGCATTCGGATATCATATGCTCTCATCATGAGAACGTACGCTCTCGCAGCACTGGCAGTTCTGACTTCGGGAGTGTTCGCCTCCCTTTCCGCGCAGGACCTCACGATTACCAACGCGCGCATCATCGGTCCCGATGCCAAAGTCATCGAGCGCGGATCGATTGTGGTGCGCGGCGGAAAAATCGTATCCGCTGCGGCGGGAGCGCCCTCCGCCACTGCGGGCCGCGTCATCGACGCTAAAGGGATGACTGCGATGCCAGGCTTCATCGATGGCCATCGTCACATTAATACCGGCCCCAACGAGAAGGCGCAAATGCAGGCACTGCTCGAAGCCGGCTACACGACCGTTCTCTCCGGCGGCGGACCTGCGGAGGGCAACATCACGCTGCGCGATCACATCGAGAGCGGCATGATCAACGGTCCGCGCATCATTCCCTCCGGATCTCTGCGGCTGAACAACAATACGCCGGAAACCGCGCGCGCCGAAGTGCGGAAGATGGCCGCCATGGGCATCAAATTTACCGGCGAAATTGCGCTGACGCCGATTCCCGGACCGAGCGAAAAAGAAATCGAGACTCTTCGCGCCATCGTGGACGAAGCAAAGAAGGTGGGTGTGACGGTGCAGGTGCATGCTGTCAGCTCGAAGGCCATGATGGCCGCGGTTGAAGCCGGCGTGCCGCTGCTGGTGCATCTTCCGAACAAGGACTGGGTGAGCAAGGAAGACGCGAAAAAAGTGGCGGCCGCCGGCACCAGGGTGCTGGGAACCACTTCGTTCGGTTCGCCGGTGTTCGGCGTGTTTGCCGATGACAACAAGCCGCGCTTCCGTGACGGGAAGCCGTGGCCGGAAGGCATCGTCGATGGCGTGCGGCTTGGCGAAGAGGCCGGATACATGCCTGTGAATGCGCGCACGATCTGGGACGCGGGCGTGCCTCTCGGCTACTGCACCGACACCACCTATGATCCGCTCGCCGGGCTCGACCACGAGCTCAAAATGCTGAACGTCATGTTCTCGATGAAGGACCTGATCAAAATGATGGGGCCGAACACGGCGTCTTACATCCAGATGGGCGATCAACTCGGCACGATCGAGCCGGGCAAAATCGCGGACATCATTCTGCTCAACGGCGATCCGCTGGAAGGCTACTGGAACTGGCTGAAGACGAAGCTGGTGGTGAAGGGCGGAGTGGTGGTGGTGAACAAGCTATGACCAGCGCCGCCGGGTTTGCGCTCAGTAGACGATAATCGCCCCGATATAGGCACTCTGCGGGGGCGGGTAGTTGGGCAGTCCGCCGGGCATTCCGCCTTCGTCCTCGTTGAAGCACCCGAAGTCCAGCGAAAGCGCTATCGCGAGGTAATAGAGTCCGTTT
>Ga0335085_10013591_pt1 | contig 11926 bp, 11 predicted proteins | sample Lox_Sample_45_FD_206712 | JGI IMG/M metagenome (GOLD analysis project Ga0335085, IMG submission 206712) | Soil microbial communities from Loxahatchee National Wildlife Refuge, Florida, United States - Lox_Sample_4.5 | ecosystem: Environmental > Terrestrial > Soil > Wetlands | place: USA...
GTCGCGCCAGGCAACGACGAAGCCCCCGCCGGCGGTTCGCGCGACCTTGGCGTCAAACTGGTCGCCGTAGGTATATGTATTGACCTGGAATTCGGTTCCCATGGCGATGCCCGAGCTCTGATAGCGGCGGGCCATGACGCCGAAGGCGTCGCCATCTTGGCCATAGCTGTCCCACACGACGACGTAGTCGCCGCCGGGAGCGCTCGCGATGACCGGTCTCCGCTGCGCCGATACGGTGACCGTGTTGATCTGAAACTCGGGGCCGAGGGGTACGAGCTGAGCCCGTGCGCTACCGTATAACCCGGCCACCACCAGCATCAAGGTGCCCGCGTAACGACCCAATCGGTGCGCCACCGTCCCCCCTGTTTGTAGCTCCACCGTAGAAGGATCGACGATTGAGTGTCAAGGAGTGTCTTATGGCTGCAGAGTCGTGTCGCTGGGTCCGCGGTGCACGAGCGGCGACGATGGCGCCGGTGATCCACGCCACCCGGAAGTGGCGCTTAGAAATGCGACGCGCCCGCCCGAGAGCCCAGCTGGTCCGCGGCCTGAGAATCGAAGCAAGCGCGGCGACGTCCCCTTGGGGGCTAGCGGCGTCCTCGCTTGCGGCCGGCAGCACCGGCGCGCCGCCTGGAGCGTAGATGTTTCCGAATGGCGCTGGCGAACTGATCGAAGTCGTCCAGGTGGTTCCGCAGGTAGTCGCGCACTCGGTCGAGCTTGATGACCGCATACTCGTGCACGAGGAGATTACGAAACCCGGCCATCCGCGCCAACGCCTGCCCGAGGTCCTGTGAGAGAACCCCGCGCGCCGCCAGCTTGGGGCCCAGCTCACGGTACTCGTCCCAGTCATTCCACCCCTCCGCGGCCAGGACATGCGCCGCGATGTCGAGCACGTTCTGGATGGCGAGCTGGAAGGCCCGTTCGATTGCGAGCCGTGCGGCCAGGTCTTGGCGCAGCGACACCGGGTCGATGGCTTCCTGCGCCCGCAGGAAACGGACCTTCTCGAGGAGGTCCTTCAGATGCCTGCTGACGACCGGATCGGGCTTCACGAGCTGACAGCTCGGCTGAATCCCCGCCGCACGAGCTCGTCGAGGTAGCGATCTTGAATCGCGCGCAGGGGTGCGGTGTCCAGGTAGCGCTGGCGGACGCGCGTCTCGTGGGCTATCCGCATCCGGCTCGAGCGCTCGAACACGCACCGACCCCGGCGCACGGCCTCCCAGCCCAGGAGGGGCGAGGCGGTATTGAGGACGGCAACCTCGACACGGGTATGGTGCGTCGCCGCCCCGACGGCGAGCCCGAGATCGACCTCATATGTGGCTGGCAGGCGCCGGCGCAAGCGGCGATCAGCCACGAACACACCGACATCCAGGTCGCTGTGGCGGTTGGGGCGCCCGCGCGCGTACGAGCCGTAAACGTAGGCGACCTCGACCTCGGAATGCTCGCCGAGGACACGCCGCAGGACGTTCTCGTCGATGCCGTTCAGGGCTCGCGCCATGCACGCGATGCTAGGGGCTTTCCACACTGCGATCAATGGCGGGGCATCGATCCCCCGATGTAGTCGCGCAGCCGCGATTCGCCGCACTGGCCGATTTCGCTTCTTGGTCAGCGATTTTCGTTGCACCGCGGGCCAAGCGCGTGAAATCTTCGCGCACTCGCCAGACGGTCGACGGAGGGGAGGAGAGAGTGGAGCTGCTCGAAACTATCAAGTGTCCCGAGGATCTCCGCCGGTTGCCACAGGACGCGCTGCATCGGGTGGCAGAGGAGTTACGCGCATTGCTGGTGGCCGTTGGCGCCACCGCCGGCGGGCATTTTGCCGGCAGCCTCGGAACGGTCGAGCTCACCATCGGGCTCCACTACGTCTTCGACACGCCGCGGGATCAGCTCGTCTGGGACGTCGGCCACCAGGCGTACGGCCACAAGGCGCTCACCGGCCGCCGCGCGGGGCTGCCGCGCATCAAGCAACCCGGCGGCCCGAGCGGCTTCCTGCGCCGGACCGAGAGCCCGTATGACGCCTTCGGTGCGGGTCATGCCGGCACCTCGGTGTCGGCCGCCCTCGGGATGGCCGAAGCGGTGCGCCTGCGGGGCGAGACGATCCGCGTCGTCGCCGTGCTCGGCGACGGCGGCGCAACCGCGGGCATGACCTTCGAGGGGTTGAACCATGCCGGACACCTGACCGCGCCGCTGCGAGTCGTCTTCAACGACAACGGCATGTCGATCGCGCCCAACATCGGCGGCCTGGCGCGCACCGGATGCGCCCGCGGGTACTTCGAGGCACTGGGACTGGCGTATGCCGGCCCGGTCGACGGCCACGATCTCGGCGCGCTGCTGCCGGCGCTCGAGCGCCTGCGCGATACGGACGGTCCGAGCGTGCTGCACGTCAAGACCCGCAAGGGCAAGGGATATCTGCCGGCCGAGGCCGATCCATTCGGCTGGCACGCGACGGTGCCCTTCGATCCGGCCTCCGGGCGGCGGCGGAGCGATGCCGCCGGCGGGACGCCGAGCTGGACGGCGGCATTCGCCGACGCACTCATCCGCGTTGCCGAGCGCGACCGGCGTGTCGTCGCCATCACCGCCGCCATGCCCGACGGTACGGGGCTCGACCGGTTCGCGACGCGTTTTCCCGAACGGACCTACGACGTCGGCATCGCCGAGCAGCACGCGGTCACCTTCGCGGCCGGCCTGGCCACGCGCGGACTCCGGCCGGTGTGCGCGATCTATTCGACCTTTCTACAGCGCGCGTTCGACCAGATCGTGCACGACGTCGCCCTGCAGCGGTTGCCCGTGGTCTTCGCGCTCGACCGCGCCGGCCTCGTCGGCGCCGACGGTCCGACACACCACGGGCTCCTGGATCTCGCCTACCTGCGGATCGTTCCCCACCTCGTCGTCGCCGCGCCGCGCGATGAGAACGAGCTGCAGCATCTGCTGTTTACGGCGGTCGGCGGTGACACTCCATTCGCCCTGCGCTTCCCGCGCGGGCCTGCGGCCGGCGTGCGTTTGGACCACGCGCCAAGAACATTGCCGATCGGGCGCGCCGAGGTGCTGCACGAAGGCGCGGACGTGGCGCTGATCGGCATCGGCAAGACCGTCGCCGTGGCCCAGGACGCAGCGCGACGGCTGGCACGCCGCGGCATCCGGGCGACGGTCATTGACGCGCGCTACGTCAAGCCGCTCGACGTGACGACGCTGGCCGCGGCCGCTCGGAGCTGCGGCCGGGTGGTGACCGTGGAAGATCACGTCCTGCTCGGCGGCTTCGGCGCCGCGGTGCTCGAACAGGTCGCGACGCTGGCGCCCGAGACGCAGCTGCTGCGGCTCGGGCTGGGAGATCACTTCGTCGAGCACGGACCGGTGCAGGATCAGTGGCGCGCCGCCGGCATCGATGCCGATTCGGTCGCCGTGTCGACGGCGCGCTGGCTGCAGCACGGGGTCCGCGCCGGTCGCGCGCGTCGTTCCGGCGCGGAACCGGTGCCCCTGCGCACAGTCGAGCAACCGGTGCCCAGCTGAGCATGGCGATCGCCGCCCGCAGCCTGATCGCAGACATCTCCGGGGCCGACGCGCGCGGTGACCTGAGGGAGTCGTATGCCTACTGCCGGCGCGTCATGCATCGCAGCGCTTCGAGCTTCTCGGCCGCCCTGTGGATGCTGTCGCGCCCGGAACGCGACGCGCTCTGCGCCATCTACGCTTTCTGCCGTCTCGCGGACGACATCGCCGATGATCCGGGCATCGCCGGCGACCGCGCCCGGCTGCTCGCCCGGTGGCGGCGCGAGCTGGCCGCCGCGTACCAGGGCACCGCGCGCCACCCCGTCGGGGTCGCGCTGAGCGATACGGTCCGCCGCTTTCGGCTGCCGGAGGCAATCTTCCAGGACCTGCTCTCCGGCATCGAATCGGATGTGCGCGGCGACCGGATGGAAACCTTTCACGACCTCGAGCGCTACTGCTACTGCGTCGCGTCCACGATCGGCCTCCTCGTCGTGCGCGTGCTCGGCTACCGCAACCCGCAGTCGCTCGACTACGCCACCGCCATGGGGATCGGCGTGCAACTGACCAACGTGCTGCGCGACGTCGGCACCGACGCCGCCTCCGGCCGGGTGTACCTGGCCCGCGAGGACCTCGAACGCATGGGCGTCGAGCTGGACAGCCTGCGCGGCGCACGAATGACGGACGAGCTGCGTCTGCTGCTCGCGCTCTATGCCGAGCGCGCGCGCCTCTACTACGAGCGCGCCGACGCGATCCTGCCCGAGGAAGATCGCCGCGCCCTGCGGCCCGCCGAGGCGATGGGACGCATCTACCGCGTGCTGCTCGACGAGCTGCAGCGGCGCCGATTTCCGTGCCTCACCGGGGCGCTGCGCCTATCCACGCGGCGGCGGCTGGCCATCACCGCCGCGGTGTGGCTCGGGCGGGGGACCTGGGCATGAACGCGGTCGTGCGCCGCAAGCGATCGCACCTCGAGCTGTGCGGCACCGGCGACGTCGAGGGGCGGCGCTCGACCCTGCTCGAGCAGGTGCACTTGTTCCACGAGGCGCTGCCGGAGCTCGCCTGCGACGAGGTCGCGCTCGGCGTCACGCTGCTCGGGCGCCGCCTGCACGCCCCAATCGTGATCTCCGGAATGTCGGGCGGCGCGGCCGAAGCGCGTGAGCTCAACCGCACACTTGCACGCGTTGCCCAGGATCTCGGCCTCGGCATGGGGGTCGGCTCTCAACGCGCCATGTTGCTCGACCCGAGCACGGCGAGCACGTATCAAGTGCGCGACATCGCCCCCGACGTCCTCTTGCTCGCCAACATCGGCGTGGTCCAGGCGCGCGACGCCGGCGCGCAGCGGGTGGCCGATCTCGCCGCGGCGATCGGCGCCGATGCGCTGTGTGTGCATCTCAACCCGGCGCAGGAGCTGGTGCAGGACGACGGCGACCGCGATTTCCGCGGTTGCCTGGATGCCGTGGCGCGCCTGGTGGCGGAGCTGCCGCTGCCCGTGATCGTGAAGGAAACCGGCTGCGGGTTCTCGCCGTCTACGTTAGTGCGCCTGCGCCGCGCCGGAGTGCGCTGGATCGACGTCGCCGGCGTGGGAGGGACCACGTGGCCCGGAGTCGAAGCGCTGCGCGGCTCTTCCCGCCAGCAGACGCTTGGCGCCGAGCTGCGCGAATGGGGAGTGCCCACGGCCGCCGCGGTCGTCTACGCGCGCCAGTGCGGGCTGTCGACCATCGCCTCCGGTGGCGTCCGCGGCGCCATGGATGCCGCGCGAGCGCTGGCCCTCGGCGCCGAGGCGGTGTCGCTCGCCCTGCCCTTCTTGCGCGCCTACCGGGCGGCCGGCTATGCGGGCGTACACGAGACCGCGGCACGGCTCACGGAAGGGCTCCGGGCGGTCCTGGTGCTCACCGGCGCACGCGCGGTCGGCGACCTGCGGCGTGTGCCGCGGGTCCTGGGACCACAGCTCCGCGCGTGGCTGGCCGCGCGGGCCGCACCCATCGCAGCAATAGAGGACAGAGAGACGCATGCAAATACGAGCGACGATTGAGAAGACAGCCAAGGCCAACGGAGCCCCGGCGGCGCGCCATATCCCCAGACACGTCAACGGCAGGACGCTCCGGCATCCGCAGCCCGCAACGCTCGAGGGCGACGCCACGATCGTCGTGTCCGACACGAACGGCAACGGGCACGGGGCGGCGGCCAATCAGAAAGCCGCCACCCAGGCGCGCATCCTCGCCGCCGCCGTGGCGCTATTCTCCGCCCGCGGCTTCGACCGCACCAGCATCGGCAGCATCGCCGTCCGTGCCAGCGTCAGCCGCGCCGCCGTCTTCTGGCACTTCGGGGACAAGCAGTCCCTGTTTCAGCATGTGTGCAAGGAAATGTTGCTGCCCTTCATCGAGCAGCTGCAACAGTCGCTGCAACATCTGGATCACCGCGCCCGCCTGTTCGAGCTGTTCACCGTCTACGAGAGCTTCGTTGCCAAGAATCGGCAGACGATTCAGACGATCGTCCGCTGGGTGCTCGAGTCGCCGAAGCTGCGCGCCTCGCTGCGCCAGCCGCTGCTGTCGTTGCACGAGGCCTTCGCCCGCGACGTGCTCGAGTCGGTCAGCGCTCTGGTGGACGACGCCGACGAGGCGGCGGCGCTGGCTGCCGGGCTGGTGTCCCTGCTCGACGGCAATCTGGTGCTGTCGCTGCTCGACACCGACGCGCGGTCGCAGGCGCTGCGCGGCAGCGGTTTGCGCGCGCTCGCCCGGCTCGCCATCAACGTTCAGCGGGGACGGTAGCCGGTGTCGGTCGCCATCGCCCCGGCGGCGGTCACCCACCTGCCGGAACTCGAGCAGATAATGTCCCGGGCCGGGCGGGAGAACTTCCCCGTCGCCCTGCGCATTCTTCCCGCCTCGATACGCCGTCACCTACTGGCGGTGTACGGGTTTGCCCGCCTGGCCGACGACGTCGGCGACGAGATCGACGGAGACCGCCTCGTCCTGCTCGACGCGCTCGAGCACGAGCTCGACCGCGTCTACGGCGGCACCGCTACCCATCCGGCCATGCGCCAGCTGGCGGCCACGGTGCGCGCGTGCGCGTTGCCGCGCCAGCCGTTCGACCGGCTCATCGAGGCCAACCGGCGCGACCAGCGGGTACGCCGCTACGAAAGCTACGCCGCGCTGCTCGACTACTGCGCCCTGTCCGCCAACCCGATCGGCCACCTCGTGCTCGGCATATTCGGCGCGGCCACCCCGGAGCGCATGGAGCTCGCCGACGCCATCTGCAGCGGGCTGCAGATCGTCGAGCACTGTCAGGATGTCGCCGAGGACTTGGCCCGGAATCGCATCTACCTGCCCGCCGAAGACCTCGCGCATTTCGGTTGCCGGGAGGACGATCTCCGTTCCGTTCCCGCCCCCGCCCGCGTACGGCGGCTCGTCGCCTTCGAGATCGGGCGTGCGCGGCAGCTGCTGCGAGCGGGCGAGCCGCTGCTCCGCACCCTGCGTGGGTGGGCGCGCGTGGCCGTCTCCGGATACATCGCTGGCGGCCGGGCCGCAGTGGACGCAGTCGAAGGCGCGGGCTTCGACGTTCTCGGCGCGACGCCGCGAGTCCGGCGGCGGGACCGCTTGCGCTGGATGGCGGCGCTGCTGTGGGATGCGGGCGTCCGGCGGCCAGCATGACGCCGCGAGCACGAGTCATCATCATCGGCGGAGGCCTCGCCGGCCTCAGTGCCGCCGTGGCGTGCCTCGACGGCGGCGTACCGGTGCGCCTGCTCGAATCGCGCCCCTGGCTCGGCGGCGCAACGTGGTCCGTACGGCGGCGCGGACTGCGAGTAGACAACGGCCAACACGTTTTTCTGCGTTGCTGCACCGCCTATCGCGCACTCCTCCAACGCCTCGGAGTCGTCGACCGGGTCACGTTGCAGGATCGGCTCGCCATTCCGATCGTCGCCCCCGGCGCTCGGTGGGCCTGGCTGCGGCGCGATCCGTTGCCGAGCCCGTTGCACCTGGCGCGCAGCCTGCTCCGATTCATTCACCTTCCATGGCGCGAGCGATGGCGGACGGCGCGCATTGCGCGCGTCCTTGGCGCGCTCGATTCGACCGATTCGGCGGTGGATGAGTGCAGCTTCGGCTCGTGGTTGACCGCCCACGGCGCCGGGGCGGCGGCGATCGACACCTTCTGGGACCTGCTCATTCGGCCGACGCTCAATCTCCCGGCCCGCGAAGCATCGCTTGCGCTCGCGGCCAAGGTGTTCCAGACCGGCTTGCTGGTCGAGCCCGACGGGGCCGACGTCGGCTACGCGACTGTTCCGTTGGAAGACGTACACGCCGAGCCCGCCGCGGCGCTCCTGCGCGCGGGCGGCGCCGAGCTCCGCGTGCGCGCGCGCGTCGACCGCATCGAGGCAGGGGCGCGACCAGGCATCACGGTGTGGACGGGTGGCGAGCCCCTCGTGGCCGATGCCGTCATCGTTGCCACGCCGCACGACGTGACCGCGCAGCTGCTGCCGCCGGCGGCCGGCGTCGATCCCGCGGGCCTATTTCGTCTCGGACACTCGCCGATCGTCAATCTTCATCTCCTCTTCGACCGCCGCGTCATGACGGTCCCGTTCCTCGCCGGGATTGGTTCGCGCGTGCAGTGGGCCTTCGATCGCACCGCGGCGGCTGGCGTCGGACACGGTCAATACATCACCATCTCGCTGTCGGCGGCCGACGAGTACGTCGCCATGCCCGAGGCCACGCTGCGAGAGGTGTTCGTCCCTGAGCTGGCGGCTCTGCTGCCGGCGGCGGAGCACGCCCGCGTCGAGCAATTCTTCGTGACCCGCGAGCCGCGCGCCACCTTCCGCCAAGGCCCGGGCACGCTCCGCTGGCGCCCCACGGCGCGGACGCAGGTGCCCGGTCTGTATCTCGCCGGTACCTGGACGGATACCGGCTGGCCGGCAACGATGGAGAGCGCGGTGCGGAGCGGCCTGACAGCCGCCAGGGCCGCGCTTATGGATCTCGGACGAACGAACAATTTGCCAGCGGAGGCGGCATGAATGCAGCAACAACCTCCGTTCCCTCCGGCCCCCTCCTTACCAAGGAGGGGGCTCCGGGGGAGGTTCCACTCGCAAACGTACGCTTTGAACGACCTCCCCCCAACCCCCTCCTTGGTAAGGAGGGGGCGACGGAAGTCGCGCTCGAGCGTGCCTGCCGGCACCTGCTGTCACTCCAGAACGAAGCGGGCTGGTGGAAGGGCGAGCTGGAGACCAACATCTGCATGGAAGCGGAGGACCTGCTGCTGCGAGAGTTCCTCGGCATCCGCGGCGCCGCCGAAACCGAACCGACGGCGGCGTGGATTCGCTCGAAGCAGCTTGCCGACGGCGGATGGCCCATCTTCCATGGCGGCCGCGCCGATCTGTCGGCGACCGTCGAGGCCTACGTTTCCCTGCGGCTCGCGGGCGACCCGGCCGACGCTCATCACCTGCGGCGCGCGCGCGAGGTGATCCTCGACCTCGGCGGCCTGGAGCGCTCCCGGGTGTTCACCCGCATCTGGCTGGCGCTCTTCGGGCAATGGTCATGGGACGAGCTGCCGGCGTTGCCACCGGAGGTGATCTTCCTGCCGCCCTGGTTCCCGTTGAACATCTACGACTTTGCCTGCTGGGCGCGGCAGACGATCGTGCCGCTGACCATCGTCGCCGCTCACCGTCCGGCGCGCGCGCTGGCGTTCAGCGTGAACGAGCTGCGCAGCGGCCGCGCGGCAGCGGCCACGCGCTCGTCGCTCTTCACGTGGCCCGGCCGCTTCCAGCTTCTCGACCGCCTGCTGCACCGCTACGAGCGGCATCCGCATCGCCGCCTGCGGGCCCTCGCCGAACGGGTCGCGACCGAGTGGATCGTCCGCCGCCAGGAGGCCGATGGCGGCTGGGGCGGCATTCAACCGCCGTGGGTCTATTCCCTCATCGCGCTCCACCTGCGCGGGTATCCCCTGGATCATCCGGTCATGCAGCGCGGCCTCGCTGGCCTCGAGGGCTTCACCATCCGAGCCGACGGCACGCGCCGGCTCGAAGCCTGCCAGTCGCCCGTGTGGGACACCGCGCTCGCGGCGGTGGCTTTGCGCGATGCAGGCCTTGCCGCGGATCATCCGGCGCTCGTGCGCGCGGCCGAATGGTTGTTGGCGGAAGAAGTGCGGGTGCAAGGCGACTGGGCCGTGCGCCGGCCCACGCTCGCGCCCGGTGGCTGGGCATTCGAGTTCGCCAACGACTACTATCCCGACATCGACGACACCGCCGAGGTGGTGTTGGCACTGCGCCGGATCGCGCACCCCGATGCTGGTCGGCGCAGCGCGGCGGTCGCGCGCGCACGGCACTGGGTGCTCGGCATGCAATGCCGCGACGGCGGCTTCGCCGCTTTCGACGCCGACAACACGCGCCGGCTGTGTACCGAGCTGCCGTTCTGCGACTTCGGTGAGGTGATCGATCCGCCCAGCGCGGACGTGACCGCGCACGTGCTCGAGATGCTGGCCGAAGAGGGGTTGAGCACCGACCCGCGGGCGCAGCGTGCTCGCGACTGGTTGTTGCGCGCCCAGGAGATCGACGGGTCGTGGTTCGGCCGCTGGGGCGCGAATCATCTCTATGGCACCGGCGCCGCCGTCCCGGCGCTCATCCGGGCGGGCCTGCCGGCCGGCGCCCCGGCGATTCGGCGCGCGGTACAATGGCTGGAGAGCCGGCAACAGGCCGACGGCGGTTGGGGAGAGGACCTGCGCTCCTACGAGGATCCGGTGTGGCGCGGACGGGGCGAACCGACACCGTCGCAGACCGCGTGGGCCCTGCTGGCCCTGCTCGCCGCCGGCGAGCGCGGCGCCGTGGTCGATGACGGCGTCGCCTGGCTGCTCCGGCGCCAGCGGCCGGACGGCGGCTGGGACGAGCCGCAGTATACCGGAACGGGCTTCCCCGGAGACTTCTACATCAACTATCATCTCTACCGACTGGTGTTTCCCATCATGGCGCTCGGCCGCTACCGTGCGCCCGCGAGCTGAGGCCACGGGACCAAGACATGGCGATTCCGATCTCGCAAATGCGGACGGTCGCGGCCTACGTGCTGCGACAGAAGCTCGGCGGCCGCGCGCGCTATCCCCTGGTGCTCATGCTCGAGCCGCTCTTTCGCTGCAACCTCGCCTGCGCCGGCTGCGGGAAGATCCAGTACCCGGCGCACATCCTCAAGAGCCATCTGTCGGTCGAGCAGTGCCTCGGCGCGGCCGACGAGTGCGGCGCGCCGATCGTCAGCATCGCCGGCGGCGAGCCCCTCATGCACCCGGAGATCGATCGGATCGCCGCCGGGCTCGTCGCGCGCGGGAAGTACGTCTACCTGTGCACCAATGCGCTCCTGCTGGAGGAGAAGCTGCCCCTCTTCACGCCGTCGAAGTATCTCAGCTTCAGCGTGCATCTCGACGGCCTCGAGGCCGAGCACGACGAGGGCGTCCGTCGCGAGGGCACGTATCGCACCGCCTGCCGCGCTATCCGGCTCGCGCTCGCGCGCGGCTTTCGCGTCACCACCAACACCACGCTGTTCGACGGCGCCGACCCGGCACGGACGCGGGCGTTCTTCGACGAGATGATGCGCCTCGGAGTCGAGGGGATGATGGTGTCGCCCGGATACGGCTACGAGAAGGCGCCCGACCAGGAACACTTTCTGCGCAGCGAGCGGACGTGCGCGCTCTTCCGCCAGCTCTTCGGGAGAGGCATCCGCGGCTGGCGATTCAACCAGTCGGCGCTCTTCCTCGAATTCCTCACCGGCGCGCGCGAATACGACTGCACTCCCTGGGGCAACCCGACGTACACCGTCTTCGGCTGGCAGAAGCCCTGCTATCTCCTGCAGGATGGTTACGCCGCCAGCTTTCGCGAGCTGATGGAGACGACGGCGTGGTCGGCGTACGGGCATCGCAGCGGCAACGCCAAGTGCCGCAACTGCATGGTCCACAGCGGCTTCGAGGCCAGTGCCGTCGACGAGGCGTTCTCCTCGCCGCGGGGCATGCTCGCGATGCTGCGGGCGCTGCTCCTCGGCCCACGCGTGCCGGCCGCGAAGCCGACCGCGGTCCCTGATCGTGCGACGGCGTCCCCGTTTGCCGCGCCGACCCGAGGTTGGGCCGCGGCGGCAAGTTCGGAGGCCCTCCGCGTCGCCTTCGAGTACCGTGGCGTGGTCACGCTCACCCTCGACGACGGCAGCGAGATCGAAGGGTACGTCGCCAATGTCGGCGCGGCCGATGTTGACCTGTGGCAGAAGGAACGGCCAGCCGCCGATCGCGTCCCGCGCGCGCGCATATGCGGCGTCAGCCTCACCGGACGCGACCCGGCTGCGTCGGAACGCCCCAGAACCGGTCTGTAGCGGAGCGCGTTCCTGCAGCACGGAAATCCCCCGCCGCGTGCCGCGGCGGCCCCCTTTGCCAAAGGGGGCGGCGATCCTGGAGGGCGAGGCTCCGTCCGAGCCGCGATGATACGGACGTCTCCTGCGGGCGC
>Ga0335085_10013592_pt1 | contig 11925 bp, 10 predicted proteins | sample Lox_Sample_45_FD_206712 | JGI IMG/M metagenome (GOLD analysis project Ga0335085, IMG submission 206712) | Soil microbial communities from Loxahatchee National Wildlife Refuge, Florida, United States - Lox_Sample_4.5 | ecosystem: Environmental > Terrestrial > Soil > Wetlands | place: USA...
GTCTCGGGGCGCGGGGGGGGTCGTCTTCCGCGGCGGCAGGGGGTCCCCGCGGTGCCCGCAACCGGGGGCGAGGGCGAGGAGAGTGGCGACGAGGAGGACCGGTCGCTTTCGCATCACAGGATGAAGCGGGAGAGATCCTGGCTCTTCACGAGCGGCTCAAGGCGGCGCCGCACGTAGGCGGCGTCGATCGTGACCGCGAACGGGGACGTGCCGCCGGCCTCGAAGGAGACCTCGTCGAGCACGTTCTCCAGGATCGTGGCGAGGCGCCGGGCCCCGATGTTCTCCGCGGTGTCGTTGACGCGGGCGGCGAAGCGCGCCATCTCCGCCACCGCGTCGCCGGTGAAGGACAGCGAGACCCCCTCGGTCCCGAGCAGGTCGCGGTACTGCCGGACGAGGGCGTTCTGGGGCTCGGTGAGGATCCGAAGGAGATCCGCCTCCCCGAGAGACTGGAGCTCCACCCGGATCGGAAAGCGGCCCTGCAGCTCCGGGATGAGGTCGGTGGGCTTGCTGACGTGGAAGGCGCCGGCGGCGACGAAGAGCACGTGGTCGGTCCGCACCGGGCCGTACTTCGTCGAGACCGTCGTGCCCTCGACGATGGGCAGGAGGTCGCGCTGGACACCCTCCCGCGAGACGTCCGGGCCGTGGACGCTCTCCCGCCCGGCGATCTTGTCGATCTCGTCGAGGAACACGATGCCCGAGGACTCCGCCCGCTCCACCGCCTCCCGCGCCACCTGATCCTGGTCCACGAGCCGGGCCTCCTCCTCGTCCCGCAGGAGGACGCGGGCCTCCGGCACGGTCACCTTCCGCCGCTTCGTGCGCGTGCCGAAGAGGCCCGGGAGCATGTCCTTGATCGAGACGTCCATCTCCTCGACGCCCTGGCTGCCGAGGATCTGGAAGGTCGGCATGGCCCGGTCCCTCACCTCCACCTCGACCGTCCGCTCGTCGAGCTGGCCCGCGCGCAGGAGGGCCCGCAGCCGCTCGCGCGTGGCCCGGAAGGACTCGTCGCTAGCCGGGTCCGGCGCCGCCCCGGGGGGAGCCGCCGACGGGGGCGGGCCGTGTCCCGACACGGAGCCCGGCCAGGGCAGGAGGAGATCGAGCAGCAGTTCCTCCGCCCGCGCCTCCGCCTTCTCGCGCACTTCGGCTTGCTTCTCGCGCCGCACGAGGTCCACCGCCGCCGCCACGAGGTCGCGGACGATCGCGTCGACGTCGCGGCCCACGTATCCCACCTCGGTGAACTTGCTGGCCTCGACCTTGACGAAGGGGCTCCCGGCGAGCTGGGCGAGGCGGCGCGCGATCTCCGTCTTCCCCACCCCGGTGGGCCCGATCATCAGGATGTTCTTCGGAGTGATGTCCGCCGCCACGTCGGGGGGGAGCTTGCGGCGGCGGACGCGGCTCCGCACCGCGATCGCCACCGCCCGCTTGGCCGCGCTCTGGCCCACCACCCAGCGGTCGAGCTCGGCCACGATCTCGCGCGGCGAGAGTGCGTCGAGGCCCCGGCGCGGCTCGATTGCGGGGGGCACGGAGCTCATCCGGTGAGCGTCTCCACCTCGACCGCGTCGTTCGTGAAGATGCAGATCTCGGACACGATCCGCATCGCTTCCCGGGCGATCGCGGCCGCGTCGAGGCCGCTGTGGCGGGCCAGGGCGCGCGCGGCGGCGAGGGCCATGGGGCCCCCGCTGCCCACGGCCACGATCCCGTCGTCGGGCGCGATCACGTCCCCCGCCCCCGAGAGGAGGAAGGTCGTCTCGCGGTCGGCCACGACGAGAAAGGCCTCGAGCCTCCGTAGGCTCCGCTCGGTCCGCCACTCCTTGGCAAGCTCGACCGCGGCCCGCTGCAGGTTGCCCCGGTACTCCTCGAGCCGGGCCTCGAAGCGGTGGATGAGGGCCAGGGCGTCGGCGGTGGAGCCGGCGAAGCCGGCCAGCACCTGGCCGTTGTGGAGGCGCTGGATCTTCTTGGCGTGGTGCTTCACCACCGTCTGGCCGAGGGTGACCTGGCCGTCGCCGGCGAGGGCGACCGTGCCGCCCTGGCGAACGGCGAGGATGGTGGTGCCGTGGAGGGAAGTGTGGCGCATGGCGGGGACCGGCCCGGGCGGGGTCGGGGGGCTAGTATACCGCCACGAGCCTCCGCACCCTGGGCTCAGACCCGTCTTTCGGGTGGTGAGTCAGTACTCGGTCACCTCGACGCGCTTGCGGAGCTCGTCGGCGGTGATCACGCCTCGGCCCCGGGCCTCCACGTCCCTGACCCGCGCGCTCACCACGAGGGTCTTCTGCGGACGGGCCTGGGCGGCGAAGATGCCTCCCGGCACGAAGTCGACCGCCACCGTCACGCGCTCGTCGCCGGCGAGGCCGGCGAGACGGCTGCCCTGCGTGCCCAGGGCATCGACGAGCGCCGCCCGCACGTCGGCCACCACCGCCTCGGGAGTCCGCGTCTCCGCCGCAGTCCGGGTGGAAAACCAGAACTTCCATGGCGGCGGCACGGGCGGAAGAGGCGCCTCGGGAGCCGCCTTTGGCGCGGCCGGCTCCGGCGGAGCCGGGGCGGGGGGGGGCACCGAGGCCTCCGGGGCCTCGTGAACTTCGACGTGCACGTCGGACGGCGAGGCCACGCGGACCCGGACATCCTCGACGAGATGCTCCATGTCCTCTTCGGCGGCGCGCCGAGTCGCCTCGGTCTCCTGCTGGAGAAGGAGCACTTGACGCTCGAGCGTCTCGACGTCGTCCGACCACGCCGGCTCTTCCCTTCCCGCATCGCCGGGCCCGGGCCGGGCGGGCCGGGCCCTCGGCGCGCCGCCCCGCAGTAGGTGGACCTGTCCCTCGCCGCCGGGGAGCATGCGCGGCGCGAGGACGAACACGACCCCGTAGCCGGGGAGGCGGTAGCCCCGCGCGGAATCGACACCGCCGAGGAGCCGCGCCGCGCTGGCCAGGCTCACGCGGTCCACGGCCCGAGCGAGGTGCGCCTCGAGGACCTCGATCCCCTCCCGGGGGGTGACGGCCCGCCCCTTCCCCGGCTCCTGGGGCGCCGCCGGGCCGGCAACGGCGGCGAGAAGGGCCATCGGTACGAGAAGGGCACGACGGGACGGCATGGTCTTCACCTCTTCCGGGCCGACGTCTCGAGGACGTAGCCCATGAGCTCGTTCGTGCGCGCGAGCTGCTGCCCGTGACGCCCGTCGAGGTAGCTCAGGCTGGCCGCCACCCGGGCCATGTCCACCCGCCTCTGCGCGTCCAGCTGCTCCTGCCACCCGGCGAGACGCACGTCCACCCGCCCGAGCTGGCGGGATTCGCTCGCCCGCAGCCGCTCGTCGATCCGGGCGTCGAGGCCGGCGAGGAGGGTGGCGGAGTCGAAGGACGCGCCGGGGAGGCGCGCGACCTTGGCCTCGAGTGCCCGCACCTCCTCCCGGTGCCGGCGCTCGAGGTCGGCCGCCCGGGCCTCCTGCGCGGCGAGCGACCGGCGGAGCGAGGCGTACCCGGTCACGCCGAGCGTGGAACCGAAGCCGAGGAGCAGGAGTGCGGCCGCCGCCGCCCAGCGTGGCAGGTAGAGGCCCCGGGGGGTGAACGACGGACGCGCCACGGGCAGGCGCCACGCGCGGAGGTCCCTCCGCACGCCGCGCAGGGCAGCCATCTCCCCGCGGCACGCCGCGCATCCCTCGAGATGCTCGTCGACGCGCGCGCGCGCGGCGGCGTCCGCCTCCCCGTAGAGGACGTCCATCATGTCGGCCCGGAGCCCCTCGTCACCGACCCTCTCGCAGCCCATCTCGAATCTCTCCCGAAAGCCGTTCATGGCGCAGGCGCCGGCACCGGCGCCGCCCCCCGCAGACCCTCCCCCTCGAGCCGGAGCCGCAGCTGGCCGAGCCCGCGGTAGAGCCGCGTCTTCACCGTCGACACCGGAACGTCGAGCGCCTGCGCGATCTCGAGGAAGGTGAGGTCCTGGTACTCCTTGAGGATCACCACCTCGCGCTGCTCGTCGGGCAGCGACTCGACCGCCCGGCGCACCGCGCGGGCGAGGTCCCTCTGCAAGAGCTGATCGTGCACTCCCGGTCGCATCTCGACGATCACCGACCCCGTCTCCTCCAGCTCGTCGAGGCTCACCGTCGCCCGCGTCTTCCGCCGCCGCAGCCGGTCGCGGCAGAGGTTGGTGGCGATCTGGTAGAGCCAAGAGGAGAACCGGGCTTCCCGTTTGAAGCCGGCGAGCGCCCGGTAGGCCTTGAGGAAAGCCTCCTGGGCCACGTCGCGTGCTTCCTCCTCGGAGCCGAGGAAGCGGAACGCCGCCCCCCGGATCCGGTCCTCCCAGCGTCCGACCAGGACGTCGAAGGCGGACGCCTCCCCGGCCTGGCACGCCTCGACCAGCTCCTCGTCGGTCCGCCCCATGCTGCCTGCTACCCATTGTGACGAATCAGACGCTCGAATGGTCTCAAGCGGCCCAGGGGGGGGCGGCGCCCCTTCTCAGGCCCTCGGATGGGCCTTCTTGTAGACCGCGAGCAGGTGGCGCGTGTCCACGTGGGTGTAGCGCTGAGTCGTCCCGAGGCTCGCATGGCCGAGCAGCTCCTGGATGGCGCGGAGATCGGCTCCCCGCGTCAGGAGGTGGGTGGCGAAGCTGTGCCGCAGCGTGTGGGGACTGCACCGGCGGGCGAGGGCCACCTGCTCGACCCGCCGCGCCACCAGCGCCCGCACGCTGCGATCGGTGAGCCTCCCCCCCCGAGCGTTCAGGAAGAGGGCGTCGGTCCGCGGCCGCCTGGATGCCCGGGCGCGGAGCCACGCGCGAAGCGCTTCCTGCGCGCGCTGTCCGAACAGCACGATGCGTTCCCGGCCTCCCTTCCCGAGCACCCGGACCATGCGCGCCTCGAGATCCACCTCCGCCACGTCGACGGACACCAGCTCGGCGCAGCGGGTCCCGGTCGCGTAGAGCATCTCCAGGATCGCTCGGCCCCGCACCGCCTCGAACCCCTCGCCCGGCACGTCGAGGAGGACCTGGACCTGCGGCTCGTCGAGCACGGCGGGAATGCGCCTCTCCCGCCGGGGCGTGGCGAGGAGGCGTGCGGGGTTCGCCTCCAGGCGGCCCTCCCGGCACAGGTAGCGGAAGAAGGTGCGCAGGCCGGCGAGCCTTCGGGCCGACGACGACCGGCTGAGGCCCCGGCGGTGGAGCTCGGCGAGGAAGCCGCGGATCGCGAGGTGGTCGGCGTCGGGGGGGGAGGGTTCCCGCCCGAGCTCGCGGCGCAGGTGATCGGTGAGCTGTGCGAGGTCCGCGGCGTAGGCCCGGATCGTGTGCGGGGAGGCGTTCCGCTCCCGCTCGAGGTGCCGGAGGAACGCGGCGATCGCGTCCCGCATCCGCTAGCCGCTCCCGGCCGCCGCTTCGGCCGGAGGCTCTTCCGGGGCTCCGAGAAGGGGCTGGAAGCGGGCGAGGCTCTCGAGCGCGCGGTGGGCGATCGCCAGTTTCTTCTTCGCCTTGTCCCTCACGCGGTGCGGCAGGTCCGGGAGGAGCCCGAACGCGATGTTGGTGGGCTGGTAGTGGGCGGGGTCGCTCCGCGAGACGTAGCGGCCGAGGGCTCCGAGGGCGGTGGTCTCGGGGAAGCCCTTTGGCTCCCGGCCGCTCGCGCGGAAGTAGGCGGCGAGTCCAGCCACGAGGCCGGAAGCGGCGGACTCGATGTAGCCCTCGACCCCCGAGATCTGGCCGGCGAGGAAGAGCCCCGGCCTTCGCCGCGTCTCGAACGTGGGCTCGAGGACGAGCGGCGCGTTCACGTAGGTGTTGCGGTGGATCATCCCGTAGCGCACGAACTCGGCGCTCTCGAGCCCCGGGATCATCCGGAAGACCCGCTTCTGCTCGCCCCACTTGAGCTGGGTCTGGAAGCCGACCATCGACCAGTGGCTGGCGGCGAGGTTGTCCTGCCGCAGCTGCACGACGGCGTGCGGGCGCTTCCCCGTGAGCGGGAGGGCGAGGCCCACCGGCTTCAGCGGCCCGAACCGCAGCGTGTCCTCGCCGCGCGAGGCGATCACCTCGACGGGCAGGCAGCCCTCGAAGAAGAACTCCTTCTCGAAGTCGTGAAGGCTCGCGCACTCGGCGGCGACGATGGCCTGGACGAAGGCCTGGTACTCGGTCTCGTCGAGGGGACAGTTCAGGTAGTCGTCCCCGCCCTTGCCGTAGCGCGAGGCTCGGAAGGCCTTGGCGAGGTCGATCGAGTCGGCCTCGACGACCGGGCTCACGGCGTCGAAGAAGTGCAGGTGCTCCGCCCCGACGAACGCGGCGACATCGGCGGCGAGGGGGTCCGAGGTGAGCGGTCCGGTGGCCACGATGGTGACCGGGTCGCCGGGGATGTGCAGGATCTCCTTGCGATGCACGGTGACGCCGGGTCGGGCGAGGACGGCCTCGGTCATGCGGCGGGCGAAGAGGGCCCGGTCCACGGCGAGGGCGCTCCCCGCCGGCACCCTCACCTCGTCCGCCACCCTCAGCACGAGGGAGCCGAGACGCCGCATCTCCTCCTTGAGCAGGCCCGCCGCCTGGTCGAGGGCGTCGCCACGAAGGCTGTTCGAGCACACGAGCTCGGCGAGGTCGGCGGTCCGGTGCACGGGCGTCGAGCGGTCGGGCCGCATCTCGTAGAGGTCGACCTCCACGCCTCGGCAGGCGAGCTGCCACGCGGCCTCGCAGCCGGCGAGGCCGCCGCCGACGATCGTGACCCGGGGAGTCATGGCCTGAGGCCAGTATAGCCGCCGCTCTCAGCGGCGGCGCACGAAGAGGGCCCCCGGCAGGCGGACGAGAGCCGCCTGGATCTCGAGCTCGGCGAGCCGGGCGAGAAGGGCGGGGAGGGCGAGGCCGCAGCGAAGCTGGATCTCGTCGACCCCGGCCGGCACGCCCCGTGCGAGGGCGGCGAGGACCTCGTCGGCCGGGTTCTCCTCTCCCGGCGCGGCGGGGGTGAGGCCGAGCTCGGCGAGCACGTCGCCCGCCCCCCGGGCGAGGACCGCCCCGTCGCGGAGGAGGGCGTTCGCGCCCTCCGCCCCGGGCTGTGACGGGTGGCCGGGCACGGCCAGCACGTCGCGCCCCTCGTCGAGCGCGGCGCGGGCGGTCGAGAGAGCACCGCTCCTCGCCCCTGCCTCGACCACCACGGTCGCCCTGGCCCAGCCCGAGATCACGCGGTTCCTCCGCGGGAAGTTCCCCTGCCAGGGACGGGTCCCGAGCGGGAACTCGCTCACCACCGCCCCGTCCTCCTCGATCGCCTGCGCGAGGGCGGCGTTCTCGGGCGGGTACAGCTGATCGAGGCCGGAGCCGAGAACCGCGACCGTTCGGCCGCGGGCGTCGAGCGCGCCCCGGTGCGCCGCGGCGTCGATGCCGCGGGCGAGGCCCGAGACCACGACGACTCCCGCCGCGGCGAGGTCCCGGCCGAGCGTCCGCGCGAAGGCGAGGCCGAGGCCGGTGGCCGCCCGGGAGCCGACGACCGCCACCGCCCGCTCGCCCTCGCCGGCCACGAGGCGGCCCCGGGTCCAGAGCACGGCCGGCGGAGCGTAGACGCGGCGCAGCCACGCCGGGTAGTCGGGCTCGTCGCGCCCGACAACCCGGATCCCGAGCCTCTCCGCACGCCGTGCCTCCGCCTCCGCCTCCCGACGGGCTTGGCCCGAGCGCAAGGCCGCGAGAGCCGGTGCGCCCAGCAGGTCCGCGTGCCCGTCGGGCCACGCGAGGGCGTCCGCGAGCGGGCTCCGACCCATGAGCTCCGCCGCCGCGCGGGGCGTGAGCCTGGGCAGGAGGGCGAGCGTCAGGAGATCGAGCGTCGAGTCCATGGGCCTTTGCCGGCGGGAGAGGACCGCAGTCTAGGCGGGTGACCGGCCGCGTCGGGTCCTCCCAAGGGCCCGGGTGTAAAAGGGCGTTGCGGGGGCCCGCCGTCCTTGCGTTGCCCGGGACCCGCGGCTACCATCGAAATCCGACCCCTTTTCGATGAGGAGGCTCACCGCCATGCGGGCGTCACTGTTGGTCCTCCTGCTCGTCCCCGGCGCGTGGGCTTCGGCAGCCGAGGAGAACGCCCGCCGCCAGGTCGAGTTCGGCCTCAAGGTGGCTCAGAAGGGCCTCTGGCAGGAGGCCCACTTCCGCTTCGAGCGGGCGGTGCAGCTCGAACCAGGCAACGCCTCGGCCCTCAACGACCTCGCGGTATCGCTCGAGCAGATGGGCGAGTTCGGGGAGGCCCGCAAGGCCTACGAGAAGGCTCTCGGCCTGAAGCCGGGGGACATCTACATCCAGCAGAACTACGACCTCTTCCGGGAGGCCGACGACAAGCGGAACCGGAAGGCCAAGAAGAAGAAGGCCCAGCCATGAGAAGCCCGGGACGCGCCGTCCTCCTCCTCTGCCTCCTCTCCGGGCTCGGCTGCTCCTCGGTGCTGGAGGTGCCGGTCGAGACCCCGCTCCAGTCGAAGCTCGACGTGTCGTCCTTCCGGCGCATCCTGATCGCGGGTTTCGTGACCGAGCTCGAGAGCTCCGACGTGGATCTCTCCGCGGAGACCTCGCGGCTGCTCCAGAACCAGCTCCGCTCGAACACTCGGCTGCAGGTGCTGGAGCCCGACCGGCCTCCGCTCCAGGACGCGCTCGAGAAGGCGCTCGAGAAGATCGGGGAGGGGGGCAGCTACAACAAGGAGGAGAAGGAGCAGTACCGGCTCGAGGCCGACCGCCTCCTTCAAGACCCGGCGTTCTGGCAGAAGATGGGGGAGGAGTACCAGCAGCCTCTCATCGTGACTGGCAAGCTGAACTTCGAGACCCAGAACCGGTCCGGCTTCCAGCCCGAGGAGCGCGTGGTGCGCACCGGCTCCGGCCAGCCCGCCTACGTCCGCGGCAACCGCTACATGGAGAGGAAGGGCTTCACCTTGAGCGCGGACTTCTACTTCATCGACAGCAAGACCGGCGAGACCCTCCACAAGGAGCGCTTCTCCGAGGAGGTGCTCTACTCGGAGGACCAGCGCATCTCGCCCCTCTCCTCGTACTTCGAGCTCATGGACCGGCTCCTGCCGAACTTCCTCGGGGTGATCACCCCCCAGAGGATCCGCGGGACCCGCGTGCTTCTCCGCTAGGGGACCGCCAATGCGCAGGCTTCGCCCGCTCGCCGCCCTCGCCGTCCTGCTCCTCGCCGCCCCCGCCGGCGCCCAGTTCATTCCCTACTACGGGAAGAACAAGGTCAAGTACGACAACTTCGCGTGGCGGGTCTACAAGAGCCCGCACTTCGAGGTCTACTACTACCCGGAGTTCGAGCAGCACCTCGCCCGTCTCACCTCCTACCTCGAGAGCGGTTACCTCAAGATCTCGACCGGCCTCAAGCACGAGATGCCCCGGGCGATCCCGGTCATCTTCTACAAGACCCACTCCGAGTTCGAGGAGACGAACCTCTTCCCGGCCCTCATCCCCGAGGGCGTCGAGGCGTTCACCGAGCCGGTGAAGAACCGCATGGTCATCCCGATCGACGAGCCGCCGGACCGCATGCAAGGGCTCATCACCCACGAGATGACCCACGCCTTCGCGTTCGACCTGATCCCGCGCGGGCTGGGCTTCAACATCCAGCAGCAAGCGATCCCGCTGTGGGTCGACGAGGGGCTCGCCGACTACTTCCGGGGGGCGTGGGACCCGCTCGACCTGATGATGATCCGCGACGCCGCCCTCACCGACAAGGTGCCCAAGCTGTCGAAGGCCGAGTTCGAGGCCTTCTCGGGGCGGCTCGTCTACAACATGGGCCACGCCTGCTTCGAGTTCATGGAGTCCCGGTACGGCAAGGAGGGGATCCGGCAGTTCCTCTACACCATGCGGAAGGGGATCCTCGGCGGCGGCCCGGAGGAGCTCTTCAAGCAGGCCTTCCGCACGACCCCTGAGGAGTTCGACGCCGCCTTCGACAAGTGGCTGAAGGAGCGCTTCAAGCCGTTCCGGGACAAGCAGCGGCCCGATGACTTCGGCCGCGACCTCTCGCCGAATCCGGAGAAGACGCCGTTCACCCAGGCCTTCGCCTTCTCCCCCAGCCCCTCCGGCGAGATCGCCGCCATCGTCACCGCCAATCGCAGCGAGGGCGAGGCCGACATCGTCCTCGTATCGACCAAGGACGGCACCGTCGTCAAGAACCTCACCGGTGGCTTCAACTCCGCCTGGGAGAGCCTGGCCATCAACCGGGAGTTCGTCGCCGGCCGCACGATCGGCTTCGATCCCCAAGGCGACCACGTCGGCCTCTTCGCCCGGACGGGCAAGCGGCGGAGCTTCTTCCTCCTCTCCGTGCTCGACGGCACCGTCAAGAAGAAGGTGCGGGTGGCCCTCGACGAGGCCCAGGCGCCCTGCCTCCTCGCCGACGGGCGCACCGTCCTCTTCGCCGCCCTGAAGGAGAGCGTCTCCGACATCTGGAAGCTCGATCTCGAGACCGGGGCAGTCACGAACCTGACCAAGGACGAATACGCCGACAACAATCCCCAGGTCTCACCCGACGGTAAGCTCGTCGTTTACGAGCGCCGCATCAGCGGACACTGGAAGCTCTACGCCTTCCCCCTCGCCGACCCCTCGAAGAAGACCCAGCTCACCTTCGGCCCCTTCGATGACGAGGCGCCGTTCTTCTCGTCCGACGGAAGGAAGGTCTACTACGCCTCGGACGAGGACGACGACATCCCCAACCTACGCAGCCTCGACCTGCAGACCGGCGCGATCGCCCAGTACACGGACGTGTTCGGAGGCACGATGGCACCGGCGCCTCTGAAGACCCCCCGCGGGGACCGCCTCGCGTTCATCACCTACTACAAGGGCGAGTACAAGCTGCACACCCGCGACACCGCGGAGCCCATGAAGGAGGTCGAGCAGGAGGTCCAGTCCCCCGCGGAGGGTCTGGTCGACTTCCAGCCCGACGTGACGCACGAAGTGGTGCCCGAGAACAAGCGCCGCAAGAGGCTCTTCGAGGGGCTCTACCTCGAGGGCCGGCCTCCGATCAACGTGGGGGTGACCTCGAGCGGCAACTTCTACGGGGGCACGGCGATCGCCCTCACCGACGTGCTCGGGGACCAGAACTTCACCTTCACCGTCCTCTCCGTCGCCTCGTACCGCATCTACGACGGCCGCTACACGAACCTCGCCGCGCGCCTCCACTACGGGATCGACCTCTTCGACCAGACCTACTTCTTCTACCCCTACTACGCCCAGTACCAGCAGTACTACGGCTACGACACGCGGGACCTCGCGATCGCGACCCAGCGCTTCAGCGGCGGCCAGTTGTTCGTGGAGTACCCCCTCGACCTCTTCCGCCGCCTCGAGCTGGGAGCGGGCATCATCAAGGTGTCGGAGCAGTTCGGCGACGCCTCCGTGCAGGAGCAGGTCTGCCAGCAGTCCGCGATCGCTGGCCTCCCCTGCTTCATCAACAACGGCTGGCAGCTCCCCGTCTCGGCCCACCTCGTCCAGGAGACGACCCGCTTCGCCGAGTTCGGCCCGCTCTCGGGAAGCACGTTCAGCGTGGGGTTCACCTATGCACCGGGGATCGGCAGCTTCCTCCAGCGCCAGACGGTGGACGCCGACTTGCGGAAGTACCTGCGCCTCGGGAGCACGAGCGCGCTGCTGGCCTTCCGGGGCCGGGGCTTCGCCTCCACGGGCGACAACCCCGACTACTTCTACTTCGGCGGCAACATGGAGCTGCGGGGCTACCCCTACTACGGTCTCGTCGGCAACCAGGGCTTCTTCGCCAACGCGGAGTTCCGCCTCCCCCTCATCAACCTCGCCGCGACCCCGATCGGGATCCTCGGCCCGCTGCGGGGCACCGTGTTCTTCGGGATCGGCGGCGCGCATTTCAAGGGCCAGGACTACCACTTCTCGACCAGCGCCCCCGGTTACTCGTACGTGAACGACCCCGTCTTCGGCCAGGCGGTGACGGGGTGGCGGCTGCAGGACGGACGGGCTTCCTGGGGGTTCGGCCTCCAGCTCTTCTTCCTCGGCTACCCCATGCACTTCGACTGG
>Ga0335085_10013593_pt1 | contig 11924 bp, 8 predicted proteins | sample Lox_Sample_45_FD_206712 | JGI IMG/M metagenome (GOLD analysis project Ga0335085, IMG submission 206712) | Soil microbial communities from Loxahatchee National Wildlife Refuge, Florida, United States - Lox_Sample_4.5 | ecosystem: Environmental > Terrestrial > Soil > Wetlands | place: USA: Florida...
AGGACGCCGATGCGCAAACCTTTCACGCCGCGGTCGAGTGCCTCGATGTAGCGGCCGGCTGGAACGCCGCGCTGGCGCGAGTCGATCCCGTCGGGTCCGGCGATGACTTCGAGCAGCAGCGCATTGTCGCGCACGGTGGCGGTCATCGGTCCGCAGACATCAAGCGTCATTTCGAGCGGCGCAATGCCGGTATAGGGCACGAGGCCGAAGGTCGGCTTCAACCCGACGATGCCGCAAAAGCTCGCTGGAATGCGGATCGAGCCGGCTTGGTCGCCGCCGATCGCCATATCGACCTCGCCAGCGGCGACAAGCGCGGCGCTGCCGGACGACGAGCCGCCGGCGCTGTAGCCGCGCTTGTGCGGATTCTGGACTGGTCCGGTCGACGAAGTGTGGCTGCCGCCCGAGACACAATAATATTCGCACACCGCCTTGCCGGCGATCTCGCCGCCGGCATCGAGGATGCGCTCGACGATGGTTGCGTCGACATCCGGCACGTAGCCTTCGAGGATGTCGGCGCCGATCATCATCGGCACGCCGGCAAGACAAATATTGTCCTTGAGCGCGACACGGCGCCCAGCAAGCTTGCCGCCGGGGCTGCCCTTGATCGACGTCTTCACATACCAGGCGCCGTAGCGATTCTCGTCGCTGTGCGGGCGGTGAAATGGTCCGCGCGGATATTTCACCTTCGGCAATTCGTCCGGCATGGCGTCGAGCGCCGCATAGGCCTGCGCCAGCGGCGTGACGATCTCATCGACGGCGCGCAGATAATCGTCGCTCGGATTCATGCCGAGCTGCCGCGCCGCCCGCTGCAAATCGGCAATGCTTGGCTTCTGAAACATGACTGCTCCATGCTGAGGCCGAAGAAACGAATACGGTATCCGGCGCGATCCTACCATCGGTACGCGGTCTTGATTCAAACCCGCTCGCAAGGCCGCATTGCACTGCGCGTCGCGGAGCGTCATACTTGAATGGTGAGGTGGTAATCTCGTCATCAAAATTTTGGCCTCGGCGCCGATCCGTTTCAAAACCGGCGAGAGGGAGAACGCCATGATACGGATCGTCCTGATCGCCACCGGCCTGATCGCGCTCGGCATCATATTTCCGCAAAACGCCGAGGCCCAATTCTACAAAGGCAAGACGATCACTATGATCGTCAACTATCCAGCCGGCGGCCCGACCGACATCGAGGGCCGTATTGTCGCTCAACATCTGCCCGATCACATTCCGGGCGCTCCGACCGTCATCGTCAAGAATATCGGCGGCGGTTCGGGACTGCTCGGCAGCAACCAGCTCGGGGATTCGGCGGCCGACGGCGATACCATGGGGTTCTTCACCCTCGATGTGATGGCCGAGATCACCGACAACCCGTCGGTGCGCACGCACTTCGCGGATTTCGTGCTGCTGGCCGGCGTCGAAAGCCCGCTGGTCGCCTATATCCGCAAGGACACGCCGCCCGGCATCAACGTCCCCGCCGACCTGATGAAGGCCAAGGATTTCAAGGCGCTGTCGCTTAACGCGCAGAACATCAATTCGATCAATCAGGAACTGGCGCTCGACCTGCTCGGCATCAAATATCAGCCGATTCCGGCCTATCGCGGCCTGAAAGAAGTCGAGACCGCGATCCTGCAAAATACCGGGCAGATGGCCAACACCTCGCTGTCGGGTTGGCTCGGCTCGGCGGAGCCCTCGCTGAAAGGCATCGTCATTCCGCTGTGGCAATTGGCGCCGCCCGGTCCGAACGGCACCCATCCGCGCAGCCGCTCGCTGCCGAACATGCAGACATTCGAGGAGTTCTACGCCAGCGTCGGCGGCAAGCCGCTCGCCGGCGATATCCGCTACGAGGCCATGCGCGCCGCCAGCGATCCGCAATTGGCAATGTTCCGCGTCGCCGCCATGCCGCCGAAGACGCCCGACAACGTCGTGGCGATCATGCGCGCGGCATTTGAAGATATGTGGAAGGATCGGCAGTTCCTTGCCGACTATACCCGCGTGCTGGCGATCGAGCCGGTGATGGTGTCGGGCGCTGAGGCCCAGGTCATCCTCGGCAACGTCGGCAAGGTGCGGCCCGAGATCAAGAAATTCCTCGTCGATTACAGCAATCGCGTGACCGAGAAATAGGGGTCACGTCTGCGTCAATCCGGTTGTGCTTTGCGGCGCAGGGATTAGGTATAGGCGTGTCCCATTGCAGCAAGATGGACGGCATGGCCATGAGCACCAACCTGGATACCAAGCACTATCCGGTGACGCACACCGACGCGGAGTGGCGCAAGATTTTGACGCCGGAGCAGTTTCACATCATGCGCGAGCACGGCACCGAGCGGCCGGGAAGCTGCGCGCTCAACTACGAGAAGCGCTCCGGCACGTTCTATTGCGCCGGCTGCAACCAGGCGCTGTTCGCGTCGAAGAAGAAATTCGAAAGCGGCACCGGCTGGCCGAGCTTCAACGATCCGGAGCCGGGCGCGATCGAGACCACGACCGACAGTAGCTGGGGCATGGACCGTACCGAGGTGCATTGCAGCCGCTGCGGCAGCCATCTCGGCCACGTCTTCGACGATGGCCCACCGCCGACGCACTTGCGCTACTGCATCAACGGCGTGGCGATGAATTTCAAGCCGGAGTGACGGCAGACTGGCGACTTGCGGGCCGCGTGTTGCCATTGTCGCCGGGCATGACCTGGCGGCGAAGGCCCGCGTGCCGCAACGAATGGCCGGCGGCATAACGGCGTATGGCACCACCCCTCCTTCAGCTCAAAGACATCGCACTGACTTTCGGCGGCACACCGCTTCTCTGCGGTGCCGAGCTGTCGGTCGCTGCTGGCGAGCGCGTCTCGCTCGTCGGGCGCAATGGATCGGGCAAATCGACGCTGTTGAAAATCGCGGCAGGGTTGGTCGAGCCGGACCGCGGCTCGGTGTTCGTGCAGCCGGGAGCCGTGGTGCGCTACCTGCCGCAGGAGCCGGATTTCTCGGGCTTCGCGTCCACACTCGCCTACGTGGAAGCGGGCCTGCGGCCGAGCGACGACCGCCATGCTGCGCGCCGCGCGCTGGAGCAACTGGGCCTCACCGGCCAGGAAGATCCGTCGCAGCTTTCCGGCGGCGAGGCGCGCCGCGCGTCGCTCGCGCGCGTGCTGGCGCCAGATCCCGATATCCTTCTTCTCGACGAGCCGACCAATCATCTCGACCTGACAACGATCGAATGGCTGGAGCAAGACCTCGATTCACGGCGCACCGCGCTGGTGATCGTCAGCCACGACCGGCGCTTTCTGTCGACGCTGTCGCGCAGCACGGTGTGGCTCGACCGCGGCCAGACGCGGCGCCTCGAGCGCGGCTTTGCCCATTTCGAAGAATGGCGCGATGCGCTGTTGGCGGAGGAGGAACGCGATCAACACAAGCTCGGCCGCAGAATCGCCGCCGAGGAGCATTGGCTGCGTTTCGGCGTCACCGGACGACGCAAGCGCAACATGCGCCGGGTCGGGCAATTGCAGGCGCTGCGGGAGCAGCGCCGGACCTATCGCGCCGCCATGGGCAACGCCGCCATCACCGCCGGTGCGGCGGCGCCGTCCGGCGCGCAGGTCATCGACGCCGCCGGCATCGGCAAGAGCTACGGCGAACGCCCGATCGTCCGCGATTTTTCGATCCGCATCCGGCGCGGCGACCGCATCGGCATCGTCGGGCCCAACGGCAGCGGCAAGACCACGCTGATCAATATGCTGACCGGCGCCTTGCAGCCGGATACCGGCGCGGTGCGGCTCGGAGCAGGGCTTGCGGCCGCCACGCTCGATCAGCATCGCGACAGTCTCGATCCCGATGTCACGGTCGCGCAAGCGCTCACTGGTGGCCGCGGCGAAACCGTGATGGTCAACGGCAATGCCAAGCACGTCGTCGGCTACATGAAGGACTTTCTGTTCGCAAGCGAGCAGGCCCGCACGCCGCTCGGCAAGCTGTCAGGCGGCGAACGCGGCCGCCTGATGCTGGCGCAGGCGCTGGCGCGGCCGTCCAACCTTCTGGTCCTCGACGAGCCGACCAACGACCTCGACATGGAAACATTGGACGTGCTCGAGGACATGCTGGCCGACTACCCCGGCACCGTCTTGCTCATCAGCCATGATCGGGATTTTCTCGACCGGCTCGTGAACGGCGTGATCACGCCGGAAGGCAACGGCCGCTGGATCGAGTATGCCGGCGGCTACAGCGACATGCTGGCGCAGCGCGGCGCGGACCTCACGCGGCAGGGCGCCAGGGAAGAGCCGCAGAAAGCGGCGAGGGAAACCGCGCCGGCCGCCGCGGAGCCGCCGGCGGCAAAACGGCGGTTGGCCTTCAAGGAGAAATTCGCGCTTGAAACGTTGCCGAAGACGATCGCCGCCCTCCAGGCCGAAATCGACGCGCTACAGGCGAAAGTCGCCGATCCGCAATTCTACGCGCGCGATCGCGCCGGCTTCGAAAAGGTCACCGTGGCGCTTGGTGAGTTGCAGCGAAAGATGACCGCGGCCGAGGACGAATGGCTCGCGCTCGAAATCCTGCGCGAGGAGCTTGCCGGCCGTTGACAGTCGGGTCTCACACCGGCGGCATTTGATCGCGACTCCCACGTACCGTCATGGCTGGACTGGTTCCGGCCATCCACGTCTTTGGTTTGGCAACACCTTTAAGACGTGAATGCCCGCGCAAGCGCGGGCATGACGAGTCAAAATTTGTCACCGCTGGTATCAGTTCGCGCGGTCGCGCTGGTGAATGTCCTTCACGTCGGTGAAAGAAATAGCGGGATTGTGTTCGCCCGTATATTCGAGGTCGAAGGCGTTGCGCGCCAGGAACACGAGGTCGCCGTCGAAATCCTCGGCGATGGACGAGCGGTAGCTGTTGACGAACGCATCGAGCACCTTGCGGTCGTCTGCCGCGATCCAGCGTGCGAACTGAAATTCGGCCGTGCTCCAATCGATTTGGAGTCCGTATTCGGCGGCGAGCCGTGCCCGCAGCACGTCGAGCTGCAACGGGCCGACGACGCCGACCAGCGCCGGCGAGCCGTCGGTCGGCCGAAAAACCTGGGCGACGCCTTCCTCTGCCAGCTGTTGCAACGCCTGTTTCAGCTTCTTTGCTTGCATCGCATCGGGCAGCCGAACGCGGCGCAGGATTTCAGGCGCGAAGTTGGGGACCCCCTCGAAGTTGAGGTCCTCACCTTCGGTCAGGGTGTCGCCGATGCGCAACGTGCCGTGATTGGGAATGCCGACGACATCGCCGGCGCAAGCTTCCTCGGCGAGCGCCCGATCCCGGGCGAAGAAGAATTGTGGCGCGTGCAGGCTGATGGTCTTGCCCGATCGCACGTGCTTGACCTTCATGCTGCGCGTGAGCCTGCCCGAGCAAAGCCGCACGAAGGCGATGCGGTCGCGGTGGTTGGGATCCATGTTCGCCTGAATCTTGAAAACGAATGCGGACATGCTCGGCTCGGTCGCCTCAACCAGCCTTTTGTCCGCCGTCCGCGAGCGCGGCGACGGCGCTACGGCGACCAGCGCATTGAGCAGATCGCCGACGCCGAAATTCTTGAGCGCGCTGCCGAAAAAGACCGGAGTCAGGTGACCCTCGGCGAAGGCCCGCGGCGCAAATCGCTTGCAGGCGTGACGCACCAGATCGAGCTCGCCCGAAAGCGCCGCCGCATCGATCTGCGGGTTGAGGGCGGCGACTTCGGCGATCGTCATGTCGCGCAATTTGCCGGCCGAGCCCGCGTCGCCGTTCAGCAGCCGCACGCCGCCGGATTCCACATCGACGGTGCCGACGAAATCGCGGCCGCGTCCGATCGGCCACGTCAGCGGCGCGGTATCGAGCGCCAGCGCCTTCTCGATCTCGTCGATGAGTTCGAAAGGGTCGCGGCTTTCGCGATCCATCTTGTTGATGAAGGTAATGATCGGAATATCGCGCAGCCGGCAGATCTCGAACAGCTTGCGCGTGCGCGGCTCGATGCCTTTGGCGGCGTCGATCACCATCACCGCCGAATCGACCGCCGTGAGCGTCCGATAGGTGTCTTCCGAAAAGTCCTCGTGGCCGGGCGTGTCGAGCAGATTGAACACGCACCCGGCATACTCGAAGGTCATCACCGAGGTGACGACGGAAATCCCGCGCTCGCGCTCGATGGCCATCCAGTCCGAACGGGTCGATCGCCGGTCGCGCTTGGCCTTGACCTGGCCGGCAAGCTGGATGGCCCCGCCGAACAGCAGGAGCCTTTCCGTCAGCGTGGTCTTGCCGGCGTCCGGATGGGAGATGATCGCAAAGGTGCGCCGGCGCTCGACCTCGGCCGCGAAGGAAGACACAGCCGGCGTGCCTTCGGGGGCGCGAAGAGGCATGTTCATGACGGGCTGGATGTGGCAGTTCCACCCGCCGCGATCAAGAGCGAAAGCAAAAGAAGGTTTAGCTTTGAACGCGCAGTGAAGGCTATGCGGTAAGCATCGAGGGAATGCACGGCGTGGGCACGGCGCGGAGCTTGTTATCGGGCCGCGCTTTGGGCGGACCCGTTGGCGCCTTTCGCCCTATGGCTGCGGTCCCAGAAACTCTTCCGTGTAGAGCGTGCGCATATCGGGTTTCGCCGGCATGATGTCCATTTCCGGGAATGAATCCCCGATCATGTCGAGCGCCTTGGCGTTGAAGCGCAGGTCGCGCGACATCATCGGCATGACGTCGTCGTATTCGCGGCGCTCGATTGCTTCATCGAGACCGGTCACCTTCATGGCGACGCGCACCGTCTCGTCCTTGTTCGCCGCCATGAAGGCGATCACGTCCTTCCAGCCGGCGAGAAAGCGCCGGACCTGGTCGGGCTTGTTCTTGATCATGTCGTCGGAGGCGAAAATCACGTGGGTATGAAAATTCTTGATATAGGTGCCGAACGCGAGCAGCAGGCGCCCTTCGTTGGTTTTTTCGAGCGCATAGCCCTGCGATGACGACAGGATCGTGCCGTCGATCTGCCCGCGCTTGAGCGCCGCAAATTGCGCCGAGATGGCGCCGAGCGGAACGGTCGTCATGCCGTCGGAGCCCCAGCCCATTTGCCGCGAGAGTTCGCGCGCCAGCCAATAGCTTAGCGAGCCGTTGGTGGTGACGCCGATCTTGGCGCCTTTGAGGTCCTCGGGCTTTCGGATCGCCGAAGTCGCGCCGACGATCAGGCCCATGCTCAACGGCTCGTTGGCGAGCGCGCCGACCGCTTTGGCGGGAACGCCCTTGGCGATGAAGCCCATGGCCGGGCCAGAGCCGAGGCCGAAATCGACGGCGCCGGCGACCAGCCCCTGCTGCAATTTCGCGTCGCCGGCGAAGATGGTGACTTCGGTTTCGAGCCCGTGCTTGGCCCAAATGCCTTCCGCCTCGCCGATCTCGACCGGAGCAAATGCGAATGGTTGGCTGACCGATTTGCCGATGCGAATTTTGTCCGCGGCCATCGCCGTTGACGCGTGCAGGAAAACTGCGACGACGAGCAGGCCGCCGATCCACGCACAACGTCGCTGTCGCGCCGACCGCATCGATCACCGTACCGGCGGCCTCGGCTCGTCGTGATAGCCGCGCCGCGTCAGGCCGCGCAGCTCACGCAGGAAGTCGATGATTTGTTCGTTCGACATGTATTTGCTCATGTCGTAACGGTCGTAGTGCACCACGTCTTCGAGCGCGCGGCGCACACCGGGGCGGCGCTCCATGGCCGGCCAACCGACCGGGATGATGTGATGGATCATCACCAGGTCCGGCACGCCGAGCACGCGCTTGAACGGCTCCTCGATGTGGATGGTGACGTGCTGCGAGCCGAGGCCGAGCGAGGCCGCGGCGAGGTGCATCAAGGTCGCGGCGTTGGCGAGCGCGTCGGTGAGATGGCTCTGGTGGCGGCCGAAAGTGAGCGCGCCCTGCACCGTGCCCCATTGCCGCCGCCCGTCGCCGAGGATGACGATCAACACCGGCGCCGACGACCAGGCGCGCGACATGCCGTTCTTGGCGCGCTCCCATTGCGCCTTCGGATCGTCGCCCTCGACCTGATAGGCCGGATGGCGCAGCGGCTTCTCGCGCATCTGCTCCATCCAGAAGATGAAATCGGAATTGACGTCGCGATAGGCCTCGAACAATTCGCGCTTGACCTTCTCGTCCTTGACGACGACGAATTCCCAGGGCTGCGAGTTCGCGCCCGACATCGCCCAGCGGCCGGCTTCGAGAATCTTGTGCACGTAGTCGTCCGGAATTGGATCGGTCTTGAGCCGCCGGATGCTCATGCGCCGGGCGAGAATGTCGTAGAGGTGATCGTAGTCGGGCGTCTCGGTGTTTTTCGTCATCTCACCCCTCTACGATCGATGGCGAGCGCGCCAAGAGCTCCGCGCCATTCGCCGTGACGTGGACGACGGCCGACAGCAGTGCATGGCCGGCCTCGCCGCCGGCAATGCCGACCTGCACCGAATAGACTCCGTTTTCCACCAGCACGCTATCATCGCCGGCGCGAATTTCCGCGCCTTCCTGAAGTGAAAGCCCGATGCCGTGGCCGACACTGTCGCTCAGAACCGGATGCAGCTTGAACGGCAGCAGTGCGGCCGTCGCCTTGGCGTGGAGCGCGCCGGCGCGTGCGCCGCTGCGCATCTCCGCGAGAAGGATATCCAGCGCGGCGCCGGCCTGTCGCGACGCCGACGGAGCAGGGCCCCGGCTCGCGGTGACGAACATGTCGGCCCAATAGCCCGCGACCTTCACGGCGATGTAGCCGAGGAGCGGTCCGGCCTTCTCCTCGAACCGGCCCTGAAACGGCACAAGCGTGCGGCCGCCGTCGAGGCTCACCAATGTCCGCACATCCTGCGCCGCGAGCGAACGCGCGACGCGCTCGGCGTCGAGTGCGGCGGTCTCGGGCGCGTGGTTGCCGCACCAGCTTTCCGCGAAAGCCTTGGCGGCGGCTTCAAGCACCTTGCATGAGCCGCGCATCATGGTGATCTCGCGCGGCCGTTTGCGGCGCGGCGGGATTTCGAGAACATCGTCGGCACGGTGCATGCGGAAGCGGTCGCCCAAGCTGCGGCGCACCGATCCGTGCAACACCGGCGCCATGAGATCGAAGCCGACCGTTCCGAGCGCGACCGACGGCGCGCCCAAGAATTCGTCTCCGGTGAGCCGCCCCAGCCAAGGATCGAAGGCGCGCTCCCATTCCGGTCCCCAGCCGGAATGCACGTCGGCGATCCACGTCATGGTGCGCATCGCCGGCAGGTCGCGCGTGCCCATGGCGCACAAAAGCCGTGCGTCGCCTGCGCGCGGGATCAGCGCCATGCCCCAGCGCATGCGCGGAATGAAATTGCTGACATGGGCAAGCGCGGCGTGCTCGCGGGCGTCGCCGTAGACCAGCACGGCTTGCCAGCCGTGGCGGTCCATGGCCGCACGCAGATCTTCCAGACGCAGCGCGAATTCGTCCTGCGGCAGGCGATCCTGCGCCCACACATAGGAGCCGAGCATGATCGACGGGTGCATGGTCTGCATGGCGTTCGCCTCAGACCGCGATCACGTCGAGTTCGGCCTGCCGCGCCGACAATGAGCGCGCGCCCTCGTCCGACACCACGACGGTCTCGCCGCACATCAGATAGCCGCTCTCGGGGATGTACTGGTTCGGATGCATGACAAACACCATGCCGCTTTCCAGCACGCGCCTGTTGGTGTCGACGATGTCGCCCGGACGATCGGACGTGATGCCGAGGCCGTGGCCGCGCACGCGCATATAGGGCGGCCGGCAATACTCGCCGTAACCGGCCTTCTGGATCGCGCTATTGATGACGAGCGTCACGTCGGCGACGGTCGTGCCGGCGCGCGCCGCCGTCAGGCCTTCGCGCATGGCGTCCTGCAGGATCGCATATTTCTCCCGCACCACTGGCCGCGGCTCGCCGATCACGGTGGTGCGGCAGATCTGCACGAACTGGCCGCGATAGCAGGGCGTGATCTCGGACAGAATAATGTCACCGACGTCGAGGATGCGCTCGCCGGCGGCGCGAACGGCGTGATTGTGCTGGGAGGCGCTCATCAGCAGGAAATTATCCTCGGCGCCGAGTCGCTTCATGAAGCAATAGAGCTCGGCGGCGAGCTCGAATTCGCGCATGCCGGGCCGCGCGCTTTCGAGAAGCCGCTCGTAACCGCGCTCCGCGATCGCGGTGGCGCGCTGCGCCGCCGCCAGCTCGTCCGCGTTGCGCACACACGCCAGATCGCGCGTCAATTCGTCGGCGGCCTTCGGCAAAGTGCCGAGTGACGACGCGATCCGGTCGAACAGGCCCTGGCCGAGCAGCGTGAGGCCGACCGACAAGGTGCGCGTAAGGTCGAGGCGATGCTTATCGGCCACCTTCTGCAAGCTAGCGGCGAGGTCGTCGCTGCCGATGGTCTGGTCGGTCGCCGACACCGATGCGGCGCGTTCCTCGTCCCAGGCCGGGGTGACGATCAGGGTCGATCGGCCGTCGCGGTCGAGCACGACGGCGCTTTCGCCGATCGGGCGCACGCCGCTGAGCACGTAGACGGCGTTGGCATCGAGGAAATTATTGAGGCCGTTGCTGGCGGCGATCAGTCCGTCGAACGCTTCGCGCTCGAGATGCCGGGTCGCCGCCGCCAAGCGGTCGTTTTTGTTTATGGTGACGCGTTCATCCATCGGCGAACCCCATGCACTGGCGCGAACCACGCCATCGTTCGCCCATTGGCGAACATATTCGCGCTTTCCCGGCTCCTTGCAAGACAATCGCACGGCCGATCGTGCGGGCGCAAAGCCAGTGGTCCCCGTCGCGGAAACTCTGTAGGCTCAACGATCATTCAACGACGGCCATGGCGGCGCGTTTTGCCGCTCAATGACAGAGCCGCGCCTTTGGCTTTCGCCTGCCCAGCGAAGGCCGCATCGAGGGAGAGAATCCATGACGTACAGGTCTCGAATCCTTGCGGCAGCGACCGCGACAATGGCCGTCGTTGCGATAGCCCAGTCCGCTCAGGCGGCGAGCGATAGAGGCTCTCTCCAAGGCGTCGTGACCGACAAATCCGGCCAGCCCGTCGCCGGCGCATTCGTGAAATTGAAGAACGCCGATCGGCGTCTGACTTTCATGGTCATCAGCCAGGACGGCGGTAAATTCCAGGCAGGCGACCTGCCGGCCGGCCAATATGTCATCGAAGGTGTCGGCGGCAACTTTCAAAGCGCCGTGTCCGCGCCGGTCACGGTGACCGCCGGGCAGAGCGCGAAACTCGATGTATCGCTCAACGCGGCGCGCGGTCCGATGCTGCCGCCGGCTTGGCCGCAACGGATTCCCGAAGCGCAAATTCCAGGTGTCTCCATCGATCCGCCGGCCGGCGAGGGCAAGGACCTGGTCGAAGCGCGATGCACCACCTGCCACGATCTGCAGCGTGTCGTCGTCAAGCGGTCCGATCATGACGACTGGGGCCATATCGTCGCCAGGATGCGCGCGCGCATGACTTCGGCGCCGATGCCGGACCTGACCGATGCAGAAGCGGCGGCGATCACCAATTATCTCGCCGACAAGTTCAAGCCGGTGCAGCCCTACGATCCCAACAGCCGGCTGCCGACGGCGCTGCTGCAAGGCAAAGCGCTGCACTATCGCGCGGTGACCTACGATCTCGTCGATCACTACGCCGAGCCGCACGACGTCGCGTCCGATCCGCAGGGCAACGGCTGGGTGTCGGAGCGCGCCGGCCGGTTGGGCCGCTTCAACCCGAACACGCTCGAATTCGTCGAGATCAAGACGCCGCCCGGACCCGCGGCGCCCGACCGCCAGAGTCTCGGCAATCCGCAGATCGATAGTCACGGCATGCTCTGGGTCGCCGACGGCCCCAACGGCCGCTGGCTGAGCTTCGATACCAAGACCGAAAAATTCCTCGCCTTCGCGTGGCCGAAAGGCAAGGGCAATGCCGGCGGCAACAGCATGGCGCTCGCACCCGACGGCATGATCTGGGCGACCGGCGGCAACAAGGAAG
>Ga0335085_10013596_pt1 | contig 11921 bp, 8 predicted proteins | sample Lox_Sample_45_FD_206712 | JGI IMG/M metagenome (GOLD analysis project Ga0335085, IMG submission 206712) | Soil microbial communities from Loxahatchee National Wildlife Refuge, Florida, United States - Lox_Sample_4.5 | ecosystem: Environmental > Terrestrial > Soil > Wetlands | place: USA: Florida...
ACACCTTCACCGTGAAGCCCAGGGGCCAGGCGAAGGACAAGTGGGACATCCTGCAGTTCGGGGCGGCGGTGCCGGGCGCCGACCAGCCGCTGGACATCCTCGCTCCGACCCGCGAGCAGAGCGGCTGCAAGATGCTGTAGATGCAGCTTCTGTTCCTGCTGGAACAGGTCGTTAACGGCCTGGTCTTGGGCGGCTACTACCTGCTGATCGCGCTGGGGTTGTCGCTCATCTTCAGCGTGGGCGGGGTGGTGAACCTCGCCCACGGCGCGTTCTACGCCCTGGGCGCCTACGTCTCGCTCGAGATCGCGCGGCGCCTGGGATTCGGCGCGGCGGTGGCGATCTCGCCGGTGGCGGTGGCGCTGCTCGGGCTCGTCTTCGAGCGCTTCATCCTGCGCCGCTTCTATACCGCGGACCCGATCCTGTCGCTGCTCGTGACCTTCGGCCTCGCGCTGGTCGCCGAGCAGGCCATCCGCCTGATCTGGGGCGCGGCGCCGCTGCCCGCGTCGATGCCGCAGGCGCTGAAGGGCTCGGTGTTCCTGGGCGACTTCCTGTTCTCGAAGTACCGGCTGCTGCTGCTTGCCATCGTCGCGGTGGTGCTCACGGGCATCTGGCTGCTGCTGCACCGGACCGCGTTCGGCCGTGTCGTGCGCGCGGGCATCCAGCGGCCCGACATGGTGGCCGCGCTCGGCATCCGGCTCGAGCCGTACATGATGACCATCGTCGCGCTCGGCGTCGGCATGGCGGGCCTCGCCGGCGCCCTCTTCGCGCCGATCGCGCTCGTGCACCCGGCGATGGGCGCCGAGATCATTGCCGTGGCCTTCGTCGTCGTCGTGATCGGGGGCCTGGGCAGCTTCTGGGGCGTGGTGCTCGCCGCGCTGCTGGTCGGCGTCGTGCGCGGCGTGACGATCTACTTCGTGCCGGCGGCCGGCGAGGCCTCGATGTACCTGCTGATGTTCCTCGTGCTCATGTTCCGGCCGCGCGGCCTGCTCGGCGAGCGCATCGAGAAGTTCGAATGAGCCCGCGGCGCACGCTGCTCGCCGGCGCGGCGGCGCTCGCGCTGCTGCCGTTCGCGATGCACGCGCTGGGGCTCTCGACCAACACGGCGACGCAGGTCGTGTGCTTCGCGGTCGCCGCGCTCGGCCTCAACGTGCTGGTCGGCTACACCGGGCTCACGTCCTTCGGCCACAGCGCCTGGTTCGGCATCGGCGCCTACGCCGCGGCGATCGCGCAGAAGCAGTGGTTCGCGGGACAGATCGCGCTGCCGCTCGCGTTCGGCGTCGGCGCCGCCGCGCTGCTGTCGACGGTCGTGGGGCTGCTCTTCCTGCGGCGGCGCGGCGTGTACTTCGCGCTGCTGACGCTGGCGTTCGCCGCGCTGAGCTACACCGTCGCGTTTCGCTGGACCGCGCTGACCGGCGGCGAGGACGGCCTCGGCGGCCTCTCGCGCGGCGGCTTCGCCGCGGTGCCGCTCGCGAACGCCGACGTCTACTATGGCTTCGTCGCGCTGATCGCCTTCGCCGTGCTCTACGCGCTGCAGCGCGTCGCGCGCTCGCCGTTCGGCCACGTGCTGGTCGCGGTCCGCGAGAACCAGCAGCGCGCGGTGTTCCAGGGCTACCCGGTGGACCGCTACCGCCTCGGCGCATTCGTGCTCTCCGCCTCGGTCTGCGCGCTCGGCGGGGCGCTGCTCGCCTTCCTCAACTACCTCGTCTCGGCCGAGGCGGTGTCGGTGCAGCTCTCGGGCGAGCTGCTCGCGATGGTGGTGATCGGCGGCATGCACCAGCTGCTCGGGCCCGCGCTCGGCGTGCTGTTCTACATCCTGTTCCGCGAGCTGTTCTCGATCTGGACGCAGAACTGGCTGCTGTGGTTCGGGCTGGTCTTCGTCGGCTTCGTGCTGTTCTCGCCCGAGGGCCTGACCGGGACCTGGGCCAACCTGCGGCGGCGCTTGCGGCCGCCGCCGGCGGAGGCCGCGGCGATGAGCGGCCGGCGCGCCGCCGCGAGCCTGCCGCCGCCCGCGTTCCTGCGCGCTCAGGACGGGGCCGGCGCGGTGCTCGACCTGCAGGGCGTCTCGCGCCACTTCGGCGGCATCCGCGCGGTGGAGCAGGCGAGCCTCGCGGTGCGGGCGGGAGAGATCCACGCGCTGATCGGGCCCAACGGCGCCGGCAAGACGACGCTGTTCAACATCGCCTCGGCGATGTTCCCGCCCGATGCCGGCCGAGTGATGCTCGCCGGCGAGGCAGTGCAGGCGCTGCCGCCCGAGCGCATCTGCCGGCGCGGCCTCGCGCGCTCGTTCCAGATCACGAACCTGTTCAAGGGGCTCTCGATCTACGAGAACCTGCGGCTGTCGGTGCAGGCGCGGCACGCGGGACGGTTCAACGCCTGGCGCGACGTCGATGGCTTCGCCGACGTGCACGCGGAGACGAGTGAGCTCGTGAGCTTCCTCGGCCTCGAGGGAATCGAGGAGATCCGCGGCGGCGACCTGTCCTACGGCGGCCAGCGCCTGCTCGACCTCGGCATCGCGCTCGGCTCCGCCCCGCGCGTGCTGCTGCTCGACGAGCCGCTCGCGGGCCTCGCCGCGGCCGAGCGCGAGCGCGTGTCCGCGCTGGTGAAGGACATCGCCGCGCGCGTCCCGGTGCTGATCGTCGAGCACGACATCGACCGCGTGCTCGGCATCTCGCAGGTCGTGACGGTCATGAACCAGGGCGCCGTGCTGATGAGCGGCACGCCGGAGGCGGTGCGCGCCGACGTGCGCGTGCAGGAGGTCTACACGGGGAAGGGCACGCCCCCGGCCGCCCAGCGCGGCAGGCAGGCCGCCGGCGCGCCTTTGCTGCGCTTCGAGAAGGTGAATGCGTTCTACGGCAAGAGCCACATCCTGAACGACGCGTCGCTCGACGTGCGCGAGGGCGAGATCGTGGCGCTGCTCGGCCGCAATGGCGCCGGCAAGTCGACGCTGCTGAAGACGCTGGCCGGCCTCGTGCGGCCGGCCTCGGGCGCGATCGAGTTCGCGGGCCGCGCGGTCGCGGGACTCCGCGCGCCCGACATCGCGCGCCTGGGCATCGGCTACGTGCCGCAGGGCCGCGGCCTGTTCGCCGGCATGACGGTGGCCGACAACCTGGCGCTCGGGCGCCTCGCGCGCGCGACCGACGGCCGCAGCGGCGCGGTCTGGAGCGAGCAGGAGATCTACGAGCGGTTCCCGCGGCTGAAGGAGCGCCGCAACGTCGCGGCCGACTACCTCTCCGGCGGCGAGCAGCAGATGGCGGCGGTCGCGCGCGCGCTCTCGGGCAACGTGCGGCTGCTGCTGCTCGACGAGCCGTTCGAGGGCCTCGCGCCCGCCGTCGTGCAGGAGCTGTTCGGCGTGTTCGACGCCTTGCGCGGGCGGACCTCGATCATCATCGTCGAGCACAACCTCGACCTCGTGCTCGCGCTTGCCGACCGCGCGTTCGCGCTCGAGCGCGGCGCGGTGTTCCACCAGGGGCCGGCCGAGCCCCTGCTCAAGGACCTCGACTACCGGAAGAAGATCCTATGGCTCTAGCTCCCCACAAGCTGCTCGCCGGCGGCGAATTCGTCGCGGGCCGCGGCGCGCCGATCGTCGTCATGGACAAGTACCGGCTCGAGCCGGGCGCCGAAGTCGGCACGCCGGACGCCGCGCAGGCGGCCGAGGCCGTCGCCGCCGCGCACGCGGCCTTCCGGCGCGGGGCGCCCGGGCCCTACGAGCGCGGCGCGGTCCTCGAGCGCGCAGCCGCGCGGGTCGAGCAGCGGCTGGACGATTTCGTCGCCGCCATGCAGATGGAGGCGGGCTTCACCGCCGCCGACGCGGGCGGCGAGGTGCGGCGGTGCGTGCAGACGCTCAGGCTCTCGGCCGAGGAGGCGCGGCGGCTCGCGGGCGACGTCATCCCGCTCGCGGGCGCGCCGCAGCAGGCCGGGCGCCTCGGCTTCACGCTGCGCGTGCCGCTCGGCGTGGTGCTCGCGATCACGCCGTTCAACTCGCCGCTGAACACCGTCGCGCACAAGGTCGCGCCCGCGCTCGCCGCCGGCAACGCCGTGATCCTGAAGCCGGCCTCGGCGACGCCGCTCACCGCGTTCAAGCTCGCCGAGTCGCTGCTGGAAGCCGGCGTGCCGCCGGGGTTCCTGTCGGTGATCCCGGGCGGCGCGCAGGTCGCCGAGTGGCTGATCGCCGACGAGCGCGTGCGCTTCTTCGCCTTCACCGGCAGCACCGAGGTCGGCCGCAGCATCCAGGCGCGCGCCGGGCTGCGGCGCACGCAGATGGAGCTCGGCTCGATCGCGTGCACGATCCTGTGCGACGACGCGAAGCTCGACGCGGCGCTGCCGAAGGTGGTGAACGCGGGCTACCGCAAGGCGGGGCAAGTCTGCACCTCGGTGCAGCTGCTGCTCGCGCACCGCTCGATCGCCGGCGAGGTCGAGCGCCGGCTCGCGCAGAAGGTGCGCGACCTCGCCTGGGGCGACCCGCGCGGCAAGGACACTTTCGTCGGGCCGCTGATCAGCGAGAAGGAGGCGATCCGCGTCGAGGCCTGGATCGAGGAGGCGGTGGCTAAAGGCGCGCGCCGCCTCGCGGGCGGCCCGCGCAAGGGCGCCGCGGTCCCGCCGACGCTGCTCGCCGGCATCGACGACTCGATGAAGGTCGGCTGCCGCGAGGTGTTCGGGCCGCTCGTGTGCGTGGTGCCGTTCGACACGCTGGACGAGGCGATCGCGCGCGTCAACGCCACGCCGTATGGCCTGGCGACGGGCATCTTCACCAACCGGCTCGAGGACGCGTTCCGCGCCGCGCGGCAGCTCGAGGTCGGGGGCGTGCACGTCAACGAGACCTCCAGCTCGCGCGTGGACATGATGCCCTACGGCGGCTCGAAGGACAGCGGCTTCGGGCGCGAAGGCCCGCGCTATGCTGTGCACGAGATGACCGAGGAGCGCATGGTCACATTCACGTTCGGTACCTGAATTCGTAGGAGCGATCCCATGGCCAGGATGAAGGGCGGCGAGCTGATCGCCGAGTACCTGATCAAGCAGAAGGTGCCGTACCTGTTCGGCATCTGCGGCCACGGCAACGTCGGGATCCTCGATCCCCTGTACGCCGTGCGCGACAGGCTCAAGCTCGTCTCGCCGCGCCACGAGCAGTGCGCCGGGCACATGGCGGACGGCTATTTCCGCGTGAAGCACCAGCCGGTGGCGACGCTGACGTCCACCGGCCCCGGCTCGGCGAACCTCGTCATGTCGCTCGCCACCGCGCTCTCGGACTCCTCGGCCTTCCTCGCCATCACGTCGAACGTGCCGACCTCGCAGATGAACCGCGCGCCGTTCCAGGAGATCTACAAGCACAACCAGGCGGACTTCCCGTCCGTGATCCGGCCGGTCACGAAGCGCGCGTTCCAGCCCACGCGCGTGGACATGCTGCCGCTCGCGCTGCGCCAGGCGTTCGACACGATGGTGACCGGCCGCCCGGGCCCGGTGAACATCGACGTGCCCTACAACGTGTACCAGGAGGAAGCCGACGTCGAGGTGCCGCCCGCGTCGCACGTCTTCGGCCAGCACCGCCCCGGCGCGTCGGATGCGGACATCGCGAAGGCCGTGAACCTGCTCACCGACTCGACGCGGCCGGTGATCTTCATCGGCCACGGCGCCACGCTCTCGGAAGCGGGGCCCGAGATCACGCAGCTGCAGCAGACCTACGGCATCCCGGTGATCACCTCGCCGAACGGGATGGGCTGCGTGCCGGCGGACGACCCGCTCACGCTCGGCTTCATCGGCCGCAACGGCGCCTATCCCGCGAACCAGGCCGGGCGCCACGCCGACCTCGTGCTCACGATCGGCACGCGCTTCGACGACCGCTCCTCGTCCTCGTGGCACGCCGGCTACTCGTGGAACTTCCCGAAGACGAAGCTCGTCCACGTCGACCTCGACCCGCAGGAGCTCGGGCGCAACTACCCGCCGACGCTCGGCGTCATCGCCGACGCGAAAGTCTTCACCGCGCAGCTGCTGCAGGCGCTGGGCCTTCGCGAGCAGCGGGGCGCGCCGCCGTTGAAGAAGCAGATCTCGGAGTGGCGCGCCGAAGTGCAGGGCTGGCGCAAGGAATGGGAAGCGTTCGTGCGGCCCAACTTCACCAAGGCGACCACGCCGCTCCGGCCCGAGTACGTGGTCGGCGCGATGCAGAAGGTGCTGCCCGACGACGCCATCCTCACCTGCGACTCCGGCGTGCACCACAACTGGTTCATGCAGTTCTGGCAGCCTAAGCGCACCCAGAGCATGCTGAACAGCTGGGGCTACTCGTCGATGGGCTTCGGCGTGTGCAGCGTGATGGGCGCGCAGCTCGCCGCGCCCGAGCGGCCGTGCATCTCGGTGTGCGGCGACGGCGGCTTCTCGATGACGCCGTACGTGGTCGCCACCGCGGTGGAGTACGAGCTGCCCTGCGTGTGGGTCGTGTGGAACAACTTCAGCTGGGCGGCGATCCGCGACATCCAGGTCGGCATGTTCGGCAACCGGCAGCTCGGCACGTACTTCGAGAAGGACAGGAAGCCCTACAACCCCGACTTCGCGGCGTGGGCGCGCGCCTGCGGCGCGGACGGCGTCACGATCACGAAGAGCGAGGATCTCGCGGGCGCGCTGCAGCAGGCGATTCGCAACAAGCGCCCGTGCGTGCTCGACGTGCACGTCGATGCCGAGGTGCGCCCGCCCTCGACCGGCACCTGGGAGCTGCCGCCGACGCCCTACAAGGAACCCGCGTTCGGCAAGCCGTGGGTGGCCTGACTCAGCCGGCCTGCGCCAGATGCCGCGCGGCAATCCAGCCGAACACGATCGCCGGCCCGAGCGTGATGCCCGGGCCCGGGTACGCGCCGCCCATGATCGAGTTCATGTCGTTGCCGCAAGCATAGAGGCCGGCGATCGGGCGGCCGTCGCCGTCGAGTACGCGCGCGTCAGCGTCGGTGACGAGGCCCGCCGCGGTGCCGAGGTCGCTCGGGTAGAGGCGCACCGCGTAGAACGGCGGCCGCTCGATCGGGCGCATGCAGGGGTTGGGGCCGTTCGCCGCATCGCCGAGGAAGCGCTGGTAGATGTCTCCGCCGAGGCCGAAGCGCGTATCGACGCCGCGCAGCGCGTCGGCGTTGTAGCGCGCGATCGTGTCCTCGAGCCCCGCGCGATCGACCCTGAGGCGCTCGGCCAGCTCCGCCGGCGTCGTCCCCGAGACGAGGTAGCCCTGCTCGAGGAACGGCGCGAGCCGCAGCGTGAAGGGCCGCACCGCGCCCAGTCCGTATTGCCACAGGCTGCGCCGGTCGCAGAGGAGGTGCGCGGGGATCGCACCGGCGCGGAACATCGCCAGTCCGAACTCGTGGTACGACACGGCCTCGCTCGTGAAGCGCTCGCCGCGCGCGTCGACCGCGATGATGCCGGGCTTGCCGCGGTCGGCGACCGTGTGCGGGAACGCGGCCGGCGCGCCGCCGGCGCGCCGGAACTTCGACATCGGCGCCCAGTAGGCGTTGTGGAGGTTTCCTTCGGCCACGCGGCCGCCCGCGGCCTCGCCGAGGCGCAGCCCGTCGCCCGCATCCGCGTCGCAGACCGGCGAAGCGGCGTCGGCGCCCGCGGGCAGGCATTGCCGACGTCGTGCGGCGTCGTGCGAGAAGCCGCCGGTCGCGAGCACCACGCCGCGGCGCGCTTCGAGTCGCGTGCCGTCGCGAAGCACCACGCCGTCGCGCTCGAGGCGCGCGACCTCGACGCGGGTACGGATTTCGACGCCGAGCTTGCGCGCCGAGGCGAGCAGCCGGGCGACGAGCGCGTTGCCGAGCACGAGGCTGGTGCCGCGCGGCGCGCCGAGCCGCTCGCGCGCGTGGCGCAGCAGCAGCCGCGCGACGCGCGCCATCGAGCGCGCCGAGCGCGTCGCCGCGCGAAAGTGCGGCAGGTCCGCGCGGTCCACCATCATGCCGCCGAACAGCGTGAACTCGGGCAGCGGCGGCCGCAGCAGCGCGAAATCCGCGCCGAGCGCGCGTGCGTCGTAGCCGACCGGCTCGAGCACGCGCCCGCCCGGCGTCGCGCCGGGCAGCGACGGGTAGTAGTCGGGATAGCGCACGACGGGCTTCAGGCGCAGCTCGGTGTGCGCCTCGAGCCAGTCGATCGCGCCGGGGCCTTCGCGCAGGAACGCGTCGACGATCTCCGGGCGCGAGCCCGCCGAGAGCGTCGCGCCGAGGTAGGCGCGCGCGGCGGCGGCGCTGTCGGCGAGGCCCGCGCCCGCCATCTTCGAGTTGCCCGGAATCCAGACCATGCCGCCCGAGATCGCCGCGGTGCCGCCGACCCAGGGCGATTTGTCCAGCAGCAGCACGCGCAGGCCGCGCGCGGCGGCCGCGCAGGCGGCGGAAAGCCCGCCGGCGCCGGCGCCCAGCACGATCACGTCGCGGCTCGAATCGATTTGCATCGGCCCATGCTGTATACGCTAATTTACGACTGAAGAAACGGGAGCGGACTTGGCAGACGTTTACGACGTGGTGGTGGTGGGTGCGGGCAACGCGGCCTTTTGCGCGGCGCTCTCGGCGAAGGAAAAGGCGCAGAAGGTGCTGGTGCTCGAGCGCTCGGGCGAGGACGAGGCGGGCGGCAACTCGCGCTTCACCGCGGGACTGATGCGCGTGGCGTACGCCGGCGTGGAGGACCTGAAGCGCGCGATCCCCGATCTCACGCCGGAGGAGATCGCGCGCACCGACTTCGGCACCTACACCGCGGACCAGTTCCTGGACGACATGGCGCGCGTGACCGAGTTCCGCTGCGACCCCGACCTCACCGAGATCCTCGTGAAGCGCAGCCTCGACACGATCGTGTGGATGCGATCCAAGGGCGTGCGCTTCACGGCGGCCTGGGGCCGGCAGGCGTTCAACATCGGCGGCAAGTTCAAGTTCTGGGGCGGGCTCACCGTGGAGGCCGTCGGCGGCGGGCCCGGGCTGGTCGAGTCGCTGACGAACTCGGCGAGGAAGCACGGCATCGAGGTCTGGTACTCGGCCCGCGCCACGGGCCTGATCACGGACGACGGCGGCGTGAAAGGCGTGCGCGTGAAGAAGGCCGGGAAGACCGTCGAAGTGCGCGCGAAGAGCGTGGTGCTCGCCGCCGGAGGCTTCCAGTCCAACCCCGAGTGGCGCGCGCGCTACCTCGGCCCCGGCTGGGAGCTCGCCAAGGTGCGCGGCACGCGCTTCAACACCGGCGACGTGATCCGCATGGCGCTCGACGCGGGCGCCGCGCCCGCGGGCAACTGGTCGGGCTGCCACGCGGTGGCCTGGGAACGCAACGCGCCCGAGTTCGGCGACCTCGCGGTCGGCGACCAGTTCCAGAAGCACTCCTACCCGTGGGGCGTGTACATCAACGCGCTCGGCAAGCGCTTCGTCGACGAGGGCGCGGACTTCCGCAACTACACCTACGCGAAGTACGGGCGCGTGGTGCTCGCGCAGCCGCGGCAGTTCGCGTGGCAGATCTTCGACGCCAAGGTGAAGGCGCAGCTGCGCGACGAGTACAAGATCCGCCAGGTGACCAAGGTCACGGCCAACACGCTCGAGGAGCTGTGCGCGAAGCTCGAGGACACCGACGGCAAGACCGCGCTCGAGGAGCTGAAGGCCTTCAACGCCGCAGTGCGCCAGGACATCCCGTTCAACCCGAACGTGAAGGACGGGCGCTGCACGCGGGGGCTCGCGATCCCGAAGTCGAACTGGGCGAACACCCTCGATACGCCGCCGTTCGAGGCCTACGCGGTCACCTGCGGCATCACGTTCACGTTCGGCGGCCTGCGCATCAACACGCACGCGCAGGTGCTCTCGACCGACGGCGACCCGATTCCCGGCCTGCATGCGGCGGGCGAGCTGGTCGGCGGCATCTTCTACTTCAATTACCCGGGCGGTACCGGGCTCACCAACGGCGCGGTGTTCGGGCGCATCGCGGGCGCGAGCGCGGCGGCCGGCTGATGGACCTCCAGCTCAAGGGCCGCTGCGCCCTCGTCACCGGCGCCTCGGCCGGGATCGGCCGCGGCATCGCGCAGGCGCTCGCCGCCGAGGGCGTGAAGCTCGCCGTGACGGCGCGGCGCCGGGACAAGCTCGACGCGCTCCAGCGCGAGGCCGGCGTGCCGATGGCGATCATCGAGCAGGACTTCATGGCCGAGGGCTCGCCGCAGCGCATCGCCGAGGCCGCGGTGAAGGCGCTCGGGCAGGTCGACATCCTCGTCAACAACGCCGGCGGCTCGCGCGCGTTCAAGCTCGACGCGAGCGAGCAGCAATGGGAGGAGGCGCTGACGCTCAATTTCACGCGCCAGCGCCAGCTCGCGCACGCGCTGCTGCCGGGGATGATCGAGCGCAAGTGGGGCCGCATCGTCAACATCACCGGCAAGAGCGAGCCCGAGGGCATCAACGGCGCCTTCGCCGCGAAGGCGGCGATGCACGCCTGGGCGAAGGGCCTGTCGCGCGAGGTGGGGAAGTTCGGCATCACCGTGAACTCGATCCCGCCCGGGCGCATCCACTCCGAGCAGATCCTGCGCAACTACACGCCCGAGTACCGCCAGTGGCAGGCCGAGCACGAGATCCCGGTGGGCCGCTACGGCGAGCCCGAGGACATCGCGGCGCTCGTGTGCTTCCTCGCCTCGCCGAAGGCAGGCTACATCACGGGCGCCGTGATCCCCGTGGACGGCGGCCTGCGCCGCTATCAGTTCTGAGCGGCGCGCGGCGCCGCGCCGAGGCTCTTCGGGCCGTAGATCGGCGCGTTCGCGTCGGCGAAGGCGAGCATCGCGCCCAGCCGCCGGTCCGCGGGGGACTCGAAGCCGCACTCGCCCCTGAACTCGCGCGGATTGCGGAAGGTGCCGAGCAGCAGGTCCCACACGGGCAGGTCGCCGTAGTTGTAGGAGTGCACGCCCTTGCGGTGGTGCACGCAGTGCGACTCGGGCCGCTGGATCAGGTAGCCGAGCCACTGCGGCGTGCGCACGTTCCAGTGCTGGAACATGCCGTAGAACGCGGCGATGTACCCGGTGAGCGCCGCGGCGACCGGGTCCAGCCCGAGCACGATCACGGTGACGAAGAGCTGCACCAGCACCTGGGCCACCATCTCGAGCGGGTGGAAGAAGACCGACCCGGCGATGTCCACGCGCTGCGGGCTGTGGTGCAGCTGGTGCACGCCGCGCCAGAGGAACCCCACGTTGTGCACCGCGCGATGCCAGGCGTACATGACGCCGCTCAGCACGAAGTAGCCGGCCAGCGCGCCGCCGACGGGCCCGAGGCCCGTGCCGTCCAGCCATCGGTGCGCCGCCATCCATTCGACCGGCAGCAGCAGCGGCACGATCGCGCCGGCGGTTCCGATCAGCAGCAGGAACCCGACGCCGAGCCACTGCCAGCCCTTGCGGGGCGGAAAGTCGCGCGCGGGCCGGAGCTTCTCGGTAGCGAGGAACGCGAAGTAGGTGAGGGGGACGGCCAGGCCGATGAGGTCGACGGTTTCCATGCGCATCTCCGGGTTGGGCCTTACGGCGTAAGGCGGTTGCGGGATGTTAGCCTTACGGTGTAAGATGTCAAGCATGGCAAGCCCCCGGCGCCCCGGCCCCCGCAAGCGGGCGCCGCTCTCGCGCGAGCGCATCGTGCGGGCGGCGTTCGACCTCGCCGAGCGCGAGGGGCTGGAGGCGCTGTCGATGCGCAAGCTCGGGCGCGAGCTGCACTGCGAGGCGATGAGCCTCTACCACTTCTTCCCCAGCAAGCAGCACCTGGTCGACGCGCTGGTCGACGTCGCGGTGGACTCGGTCGAGATGCCGCCGGCGGGGCTGCCCCCCGTGGAGCGGCTGCGGCGCGTGTGCCGCGCCTACCGCGCGATGGCGCACCGCTACCCGCGGCTGTATCCCGTGATCGCGGTGCACCGGCTGAACACGCCGACCGGGGTGAGGTTCATCGAGCGCCTGCTCGGGCTCGTGCGCGATGCGACCGGCG
>Ga0335085_10013597_pt1 | contig 11920 bp, 6 predicted proteins | sample Lox_Sample_45_FD_206712 | JGI IMG/M metagenome (GOLD analysis project Ga0335085, IMG submission 206712) | Soil microbial communities from Loxahatchee National Wildlife Refuge, Florida, United States - Lox_Sample_4.5 | ecosystem: Environmental > Terrestrial > Soil > Wetlands | place: USA: Florida...
GATTCGTGCCCGGCCGGCACCGGAGCGCCGCTGCGCACGAGCAGCGTCTGCGCCAGCTGGCTGAACCTCGCTCCCACCTCCCCGACGCTGGCCAGCTTGAGGGGCACTCGCACCTCCGCCTCCTCGACCGTCCGGCCGCCCCTCGCCACGTCGTACAGCCCGGCGCGCACCGCAACCGAATCGCCGAGCGCCTCCGCCTCGCCCCAGGCCAGCAGACCGGCGCCGAGGCTGCGCGCCACCTGGAGCGCCCGCTGGAGCGTGGGGATCGTGTCGCGCTCCCGGGACCAGGCGTCGTGCGCGCGGATCTCTCCGACCAACCGGACGTCGCCCCAGCGCGACATCGCATCGTGCAGGAGCGACTCGAGCTGTTCGCCGGTGATCCACGCGGCCGCGACACCGGATCGTGCGGCGAACGGGAGCACAACGTGGAGCCCCGGATCCACGCCCGGGCCCCGGAGCGCCGTGCGGGCGAGCACCGCCACGGCCGCCACAGCCACGACCAGCCCAACCTCCACGACTCGACGCCGCGACCACCTCCGCAGCCGGAACCCCTGCGCCGCACCTGGCGCCTCCAGCGCCTCGATGAAGTCGGCCGCCGTGGTGAACCGGTCGCCGGGGGCGCTGGCCAGCGCCCGGCCCACCGCCAGCTCCACGGCCGGCGGCACGGTGGCCCGCAGGCCCGACAGCGGCGGCGGCGTGTCCCGGAGCCGCCGCGCCGACACCGCCGCCGGCGTCGGCGACGTGAACGGCGGCTCTCCCGCGAGCATCTCGTACAGCACGCAGCCCAGACTGTAGATGTCGCTGCGGCGGTCCACGGCGGCGCCCGCGGCCTGCTCGGGGCTCATGTACGCCGGCGTGCCGACGGCCAGGCCCGTCTCGGTCAGCCGCTCCCCGGTCCCCGCCGCCGACAGGGCGAGCGCGATCCCGAAGTCCGCCACGATCACCTCGCCGCCCTCGAGCAGGATGTTGCCCGGCTTGATGTCGCGGTGCACGACGCCGTGGCTGTGCGCGTACGCCAGCGCGCCCGCGACCTGACGGGCGATCGAGAGCGCCTCCGCGACGGGGAGCTGCCGCTCGCGCTGCAGCAGGCTCTGCAGCGACTCGCCTTCGACGTACGGCGTCACGTAGTAGAGGAGCCCCGCGGCCTGGCCGGAGTCGAAGAGTGGGAGGATGTGGGGGTGCTGCAGCTGGGCCGCGACCTGGATCTCGCGCACGAAGCGCTCGGGGCCCAGCCCCATGGCGATCTCGGGCCTCAGGACCTTCAGCGCGACGGGCCGATCGTGTTTGAGATCGCGTGCGAGATACACGTGCGCCATGCCCCCGGCGCCAAGCTCCCGCTCGATCGCGTACCGATCCGCGAGAGCATTCCGGAGTTCCGCGAGCGGCTCGGTCATAGATCGGCCCACCAGGAGAATTTCACCAGGAACGAGTTGGACGGGCGCAGTCCGAGCAGGTCGGCCAGGTGCCTCCCCCAGTCGTCGGACTCCGCGAGCGACGTGCGCCCCTCGTACCCGAGGTCCCAGACGACGAACAGCGTCGAGCCGCGGAGCCACTCCCACCGCAGCACCACGTTCGACTGCCACGCCTTGAGGTTCGTGCCGCCCGGATCGTTGGTCGGATACGCGGCGTACCGGTCGTCGTAGCGCGCGGCCCGGGGCGTCGCCGTGAGCTGTCGTACGTCGGAGTACGTGCCCTCGGAGATGAAAGGCTGCGCGTAGAACTGAAGCGACCACTTTGGATTGAAGGTGTAGTTCAGCCGTGCGGTGACGGACGCCTCGGTCTGGTCGAGGCGGGCGAAGAGGTACTGGGTCACGCCCGCGATGGTGGTGTCGCGATACCACCAGGGGTCCACGCTGTTGCGCATCCATCTCAGCGAGAGCGTGAGATTCACCCGCCCCTGAGGCTGCCAGGTGATCGTGGGAGTGACGGCCAGGCGCCACGTATGCCCGGCGTCGCCCGCTTCATACAACCAGTACAGCGTCGGCACCCAGTCAGAGCGTTCGTCCCCGCTGATCTGCACCCAGGGCTCGACGTAGGGATCCTGGCGGACCGCGGGCCCACCCCGCGTGGCGAAGTCGTCGTAGGTCGTCCCCATCTGGCCGAACATCGTGCCGACGCGCACGCTCCAGCGGCTGGCGTGCGTCCACCCCCCGGAGACCGACAGCAGGCGGTCCTGCGTCAGTCCCGCCGAGGTCTCCCTCTGCTGGTATCCCGCCGACGCGTCCCACTCATGAATCGCGTTGGTGGAATCGCCGTTATGAGTGTATCGGGCCATCGCGGTCCAGGTCTGCTGATCCGCGCGTGACAGGAAGCCGAGGTCGTTGACCTCGAAGCCCGGCGATCGCCGCTGCCAGGCCACCTTCGCGATGAAGGGCGGGCTCCCGACCTTCGCAACGCTGATCTCCTCCGCGTCGCCGGTTAGGGCCGTGAGGCTCGAGTCAACGCGCAGCGCGCCGTCGGGCCGCTGGTAGTTGTGCACCGCGCTTCTCTGGAGGCTATCGATGGCCGTCGGACTTCCCGTCACGCGGCTCCAAGCGCTCGCGATGGAGAACTCGAACGGTTCACCCCGGATGGTGAACGGCTGGCGGGCGATCACGCCCCCGGCGAGAGCGTTGCCGGCAAGGTACGGCGATGTGAACCGGTCCTGGGTCCGATTGACCAGCGTCCCCGTGACGGCGAGTGTGGCGTGCCACTGCTTGTGGCTCGGATCGAGCTGGAGGCGGGCCACTGCGTAGTCGGTGGCCGGCTCCGTCGTCGAGTCGCCCTCCGAGGCGCGGTCCGTGCGCGCATAGGACGCCGCCCCCGTGAGCCAGCGCGACTGGAAGCTGGCCTGGGACGCGACGAGAATGGTGGTGGGCTGTTGGGTCGCCGCCCCGAGCTGAGGGGTGCGGCCGATGCGGCGGCTGTAGTACAGGCCTTCGCTGCCGTCGTCGAACGCGTTGGAATCCACCTGGAAGCTGAACAGCCCGCGCGCGGCGACAAAGTACGGCCGCTGCTCGACGTAGAACGTCTGATAACCGCTGAGGTTCATCACCGCCGGGTCCGACTCGACCTGTCCGAAGTCGGGGTTTTCGGTCGCGTCCACCGTGAAGATGGATCCGACGTGCAGCTTGAGGGCGAGACCCACCGTGCCGTCGAACGGGTGCCGGATGCCGTGGTCGGTGGGCTGCGGCTCGTTCTTCGCGACCAGGTCGTGGGTCGCCTCGGCCTGTCGCGCCATCAGGTTCTCGAGCCCGGTCAGGTCGGCGGCGCGCGAGAGGAGGCTCACCGCCTCTGCCGGCACCCGCGGCCACGTCTGCGTCTCGTCGGTGCGCTGAACGTACCGCAGGAGCAGCAGGCCGAAGGTGTGGCTCCGGCCGGGGTTGTACTCGAGCTGGGAGAAGGGAATCTCGAACCACGCCGTCCACCCGCCATCTTCCTTGCGCCCCTCGGCATCCCACACGCCGTCCCAAGCCGGGTCTTCGGCGCTTTCCTTGACCGCAGCGTCAATCTGCACGCTCGCGGGGTTGACGCTGAACACGCGCCCGGTACGCCCATAGTGGTACGAATCGAGGTACACGGACACGTAGTCCGAGGCGGTGGGCGTGTCGCGCCGAGCGAGAATCGCCCGGATGCTGTCGGGATGAGGGTCGAAGCAGCGGACCAGCACGTAGAGGTTCTGCGAGTCGTAGGCGATCCTCGCCTCCGTCCGGAACGCCTCGGGAAGCGGAGCCCCCGCCTTGGGCTTGTACTCCGTGAACTCCCGGATGGGTGGCACGCCGTCCCAAAACCGGTCGTGGATGCCGGGCGCCCGCGGGGCGGACACAGCCCGCACCGCTGCGCCCGTCGGCGTCGAGCTTGCGGCGACGGCTCTCGCCGGGTGCGCGCCGGCCGACGGGCTCTGCAGCGCGAGCACGAAGGCGAGGAACCCGATCATCGCACAGCCCCCGCCGTGCGACGTTCCAGCGCTGTGCGGTTCACGGCGACCTCCCCCACCGTCCCTACGGAAGGCGACCCGTGGAGACGGCGGTCCCGACGACGGCGCCGCCGAGCACGAAGACGTTGATCAGCCCCACGAAGATGGATGCGAGCATGGCGCCGACGTCCCAGCTGCCATCGGGCTTCTTGAGACCCGACAGCGACATCACGACCGAGATGACCGCCCACGCGGCGGCGAGCCCGTACGGCACCCAGAGCGATGAAGCCCCTGGAAGCAGTCGCTGCGCGCCCCACCAGGCCGCCATGATGCCGCCGGTCATCGTGGCGAAGTTCGTGAAGGACTGCACCGTCACGAAGCCGCTCACCGTGCGCCCCTCGTCGCGCCCCCGGGAGCCATCCAGCGGAGATTCGGGGCTCGTTGTCGTCTTGAAGACGTTCAACACCGACATGCTCGCCTCCCGCCGAGAACCATCAGGTTCACACCCGGTCCCGCAGCTGCGTCTCCCGAGCCAGCCGCTGGCGCAGCGTCTCGCTCTCCACCAGCGGCATGGTGAACAGGAGCAGCCGGCCGTCGTCGCCGGACTCGAAGACAGGCACGATGTTGGGATGGCAGCGTGGCCGCGATGCCGATTTCGAGGCGGAAGCGATCCGATCCGAGCAGGTGCTTCAGCTCGGGATGGAGAACCTTGACGGCGATCGCGCGGCCCAGGTGCGGGTCGAGGGCGCGAACGACGGTCGCCATGCCCCCACGTCCGACTTCACTCTGGACCTCGTAGCGGGTCCCGAGCGCGTCCTGGAGGGACGCCCGGACGTCGGTCACGCCGCGCCTCACCTTCCGAGTAGCGCGATCCTACCCTGAGGATGGACGCTACAGGGTAAACCCCTACCGTCACTCGACCGTCACGGCGAGTTCCGAGAATCCCGAGTCCTGCTCTAGGTATTGAAGGCGGGAAACGACGCCGCGCGTCTACTCCGCGCTCGCGTCCTCATCTTCCGAGCGCCACAGTACGCCCCCGCGCCCGCAGAGCCAGCATTGCCTGTCCGGCAATGTTGAGTGTGTTGCTCGAGATGCCGATGTAGGGGAAACCCTGGCCGCCCCAGCGGCCGCGGCGTATATCAGGCCCCGTCCTCCTCAGGAGCAAGCGGATGCGGAGCTTGACCGTCGTTCTCGCGGTGTCCTCCTCGTTGCTGGCCGTGGCGCGGTCCGCGGCGGCACAGGCGACGCAGCCTCCTCCGCCGCGCATGGCCGCGAGCAGCTATGCGACGGTCGAGGTGCACCTCAACGCGCGCAACATCGGCGGGCAGTGGTACCAGGAGGACGCGGGCCTCTCGGGTCCGTCACGGATCGCCATCAGCTACGGGCAGCCCCACGCGCGCGGCCGCCAGGTCGAGGGCGGGCTCATTCCGCTCGACACCGTGTGGCGGTTCGGCGCCAACATGGCCACGACACTGCACACCGACGTGGACCTGACGCTCGGCGCGCTCAAGCTGCCGAAGGGTGACTACTCGCTCTTCATCCTGTACTCGCACGCGGGCTGGCAGCTGATCGTCAACCGCGGCACGGGCATCTGGGGCCTCGACCGCGACTCGACGAAGGACTTCGGCCGCGTGCCGTTGGCCGCCCGGACCATGCACGAGCCGGAGGAGACCCTGAGCGTGTACCTCGTGCCCGAGTCGGCGCAGCCCGCCACGGGCTACGGCAGCCCGCACGGCGCGCTCAAGATCAAGTGGGGCACGACCGAGCTGAGCACTACCTGGCAGGTGAGTCTGTAGAAACCGCGGGAGACGTCGGACTGCGGCGCTGACGCCGGGGCCTGCGCGCCCGGGCAGGCCTCAGCGCAGCGTGACGAGAAACAAATCCGCCTCGGTGACGCGCCGCGAGTAGAAGATGTGCCGCCCGTCGCGCGCGACCCGCGGCGGGCCGAGGGCATCGCGCGCCACCGAGAAGACCTTGTGAGCGCGTCCGGTCGTGCGATCCACGACGTACAAGGAGTGGCGGCCGGACAGGAACAGGATGCGCCGGCCATCCGGAAACCAGTCGGGCCACTCTCCGAACTTGGTCAGTCGCTCGAAGCGCCCGCTGCGGAGATCGTAGGTCAGGATGCCGGCGTCCCGCGGACCGATGGAAAGGCACAGCTGCCGTCCATCACGCGACCACGAGTTGACGAAGTAGGACTCGACGGGCTTCGGCGCGGCGGGCAGTTCCTGGCGCGACGAGGACGACCAGGGCAGGTCAGGATCGAAAATGTAGCTCCTGTTGCCCGCCTTCAGCACCTCCGAGCCGGCCATCCGCGAGCCCGTCGGCGACCAGACGGCGTAGGCGAAGTCGATCGTGTCGTCCGACACCTGCCTGAGCCCGCTGCCGTCGGCACGGATCTTCCAGATCTGGGCCGACTGGCCGCGACTGGAGAAGAACGCGATCCATTTTCCGTCGGGAGACCACCGGGGCACGCGGTCCCCGGCGGAGTCGCCCGTCACCTGCCGCAGCTCGGTGCCGTCGGGCCGCGAGACGTAGATGTCCCCTTCAGGCTGGTCCAGAGAATAGTAGGCCACCCATCGCCCGTCCGGCGACGGATCGGGGTCCGTCCAGCTGCGCGACCCGGCGGTGACCCAGGTCGGCTCGCCGACGACCGTGTCCGCGACGGAATCGAGGCGCGCCATCTGGATGTTCATCGTTCGGAGCGCCGACGCGTATACGATCTCGCGCCCTCCGGCGGCGACGCTGATCTGGGTCAGGTGCGGCGCTGGTGTCGTAATCGGCTCCGGAGCCCCCTCCGCCTTGCCCGATTTCTCGTCGATCGGAACCCGCCAGAGATTCATCGTTCCGCCCCGATTGCTGGCGAAGTACAGGTACCTCCCGTCCGGCGACCAGGCCGGGTTCCAGTCCGTGTACTTGCCGCCGGTCACGGCCGCAGGCCTGCCTCCCCCGGCAGGGATCGTCCAGATGTGCGGCTGGAGCGGGTGGCTCAGACGCTTCGTATAGGCGATACGATAACCGTGCGGCGACCAGCTCGGCGTCACCGCATCGGTGTCTCCGGGAATCCGCCACGCCGAGTCCGTGTTCACGTCGGCAACCCACAGCTCGCTCTGGCCCTCGGCGTCCTGCGGGTTCAGCGGGACGTCTTCCGTGGCGAACGCCACCTGCTTGCCGTCCGGCGACCAGGTCGGGTGGTACCCGCGGGACGTCACACGCTTCACGGCCTCGCCGGTGGGACCCATCACGAAGATCCCGCCGCCATCGCGGCCGGACCGGAAGGCGATCCGCTCTCCGTCGGGAGAGAAGGCCGGCTCGTCGTCGTCCGAGGGTTCGTCCTTCGTCAGGTTGATGGCGTTCTCTCCGCCCACGGCCCGGCGGTAGATGTCCATGTTCCCGGCCTGGTCACCGCCATAGACGACCCACTTCCCGTCGGGCGACAGGCTCGGGTTCCACTCGACACCCGGGTACGTCGTGAGCGGCGCGGTCGTCCAGCTGGCCGGCGCGCGCCCGCGCCGGATGCCGACGTAGCGTGACAGCAGGGCGACCGCGCCGGCGGCCACCACCACGACCCCCGCCGCAATCGCGATGCGCCGCCGCCGGCGCCGCGCCCCGGCCGTCACCAGCTTCACGAACGGCTCGCCCTCGAGGGCGGCGATGAAGTCGGAGGCCGTGGTGAAGCGGTCCTCGCGCTTCGTAGCCAGCACCTTCGTGAGCACCGCCTCCACGGGCCCCGGCGCCGCCTTCCGTCCCACGGAGACCCGGGGCACCGGCTCGCTCAGCTTCTGGGCCAGAATCTCCAGCGGCGTGCCCCCGCTGTACGGCGCCTGGCCGCTCAGCATCTCGTAGAGCACGCAGCCGAGCGAATACAGGTCGGAGCGCCCGTCGATGTCCGCATTCCCCGCCGCTTGTTCCGGGCTCATGTACGTCGGCGTGCCGACCGTGAAACCGGTCTCCGTGAGCTTCTGGCCGCCCGCCGCCGTCAGGGCGCGCGCGATGCCGAAGTCCGTCACCATCGCGTGGCCGCCCTCGAGCAGGATGTTCTCCGGCTTGATGTCGCGGTGGATGACGCCGTGGCCGTGCGCGTAGCCGAGGGCGTCGGCCACCTCGCGGGCGATGCGGACCGCCTCCGCGAGCGGCAGCGCGCCGTCGCGCGCCAAGCGGTCGCGGAGCGATTCGCCTTCGACGAACGGCATCACGTAGTAGAGCGTGCCGCCCGCGTTGCCCGAGTCGTAGAGCGGGAGGATGTTCGGATGGCGGAGGTTGGCGGTGACCTCGATCTCCTGGAGGAACCGCTCCGCGCCGAGGGCCGAGGCCAACTCGGGCCGCAGGACCTTGATCGCCACCTGGCGGTGGTAGCGCAGGTCCTCGGCGAGGTAGACCGTCGCCATCCCGCCCTCGCCCACCAGGGCCTCGAGGCGGTAACGCTCGGCGAGCGCTTGGCGCAGCTGCTCGAACAGCCCCGGCACCGCGGCCCCTCCGATCGGTCCCACGCCGCCGCTTTCCGTCACATCCGCCTCCGCCCCGAACGGCCCGAGTTCGGTCGCAGTACGGTTATATCCGCGGCGTCAGTGGGGCGTTAGCCCAGCCGCAGTCCTGCTCCGGAAAAACCCGACAGACTCTGTTCCCTCGTTCCTCGACGCTGCGGCGACGCTGCCTCGACGGAGGAGCGGCGCCCTCTCCGCAGATTCGCGGGAAGCCGCCGCGTGCGCGCCGCACCGACCGCTCTGAACCGTCGTCCTCCGGAGGTGGCTCATGCAAATGCGATTGAAGTGGCTGGCACTGGCCGTACCCGTCTCGCTGCTGGTCGCGTGCAGCGACCAACCCTCGGCGCCCAAGCCCGGTGATGCCGCCACGTCGGTGGGTGCCACTGCGTCGCTCCATGCGGCGCAGACCTACACGATCAAGGACCTCGGCACGCTGGGCGGGCCCTACGCACAGGCCCGCGCGATCAACGACGAGGGCTGGGTGGTCGGCGTGGCCGACCCGAGCGTCGGCGTGTACCATGCCTTCCTCTGGAAGGACGGGCGCATGATCGACCTCGGCACGTTGGGCGGAACCAACTCCGAGGCGCTCGGGATCAACAATGCCGGCGAGGTCGTCGGTACCGCGATGCTCGCGGGGGACGCCGTCTCGCATGCCTTCCTGTGGAGTCACGGCAGGATGATGGATCTCGGCGGCCTGGGCGGCTCCTACGCCGAGGGCTTCGTCATCAACGATCGCGGTGACGTGGCCGGCGGCGGCACGACGCCGGACGGCATCTTCCACGCCGCGCTCTTTCGGCATGGCCGGGTCACGGACCTCGGCACGCTCGGAGGGAGCTCGTCCTGGTCGAACGGCATCAGCAACGAAGACGTGGTCGTCGGCGGCGCGATGGTCGCCGGAGACGTGGCCCAGGACGCCTTCGTGTGGCGGGACGGCGTGATGCACGACATCGGCACCCTCGGCGGAACGTATGGCGGGGCCTCGTACATCAACGGATCCGGGACGGTGGTGGGAGGCAGCACCATCGCGGGCGACGTGACCACGCGCGCTTTCATCTGGCGCCACGGCCGGATGAGCGACCTCGGGACCCCGGGAGGCATCTACACGGACGCGTATGCGCAGTGGATCAACGACAAGGGCCAGGTCGCCGGCGGCATCTGCACGCCGGACTGGGATACGTCCTGCCACGCCGTCCTCTGGTACAACGGCGCGATCACCGATCTGGGAGTTCTCCCCGGCGGGTACGACTACAGCTGGGCTCAGTCCATCAACGACCGAGGTCAGGTGGCCGGTTACGCCTACACCGCGACCGGGGCCATACGCGCGGTTCTGTGGACCCCCACGCCGGAGCACGACCACCGGTAGCCGCGGCGCCGACGCGAGCCGCGATGGTGGCAGTGATGTAGCTGCGAACGCCCGGCCGGATTCAGGCCGGGCGTTCCGCTGCGTAGTCGTCTGGGGCCGTCGCTCAGTTGGGCTCTGGCGTCGCGTACTTCCGGAGCAGGGCCTGGAAGCGCGGGTCGCTGCGAATGGGGTCCAGGAGCGGGCTGATTCGCAGCTCGTTGACGGAGAGCTGCGCAGGCGCGGCGAGGACACGTTCGAGCTCGGCAAGGGCCGCATCGTTCGCGCCCAGCCAGATCAGGATGTAGGCTCGCCCCGCGACGAGGTTAGGCCCCCGGAACCTGTCTGTCCTATAGGGCACTGATTGCTCCAGCCAGCGGGCCTCAGCCAGGGCTCGGGTTCGACGCCCCAGGGCGGCGAGTGCGATCCCGACCTTGAAGTGGACGAACCAATCGTCGGGCCGAGCGCCCTCCTCGGTGTCGGCGGCGACGACGACTGAGTCGAACGAAGCGCGGGCGGCGGCCGAGTCGCCTCTCAGCACGTGTGCCAAGGCGGCCCAGTAGACCAGATCGCTGGGGACGACTTGCGAGGCGCCGTAGGCTCGGAACCTGCGAACGAGCGCCAGAATCGTGTCCGGTTGTCGTTGGAACAAGGCCAGTGTCACTGCAACGTCGGGCGGGATCACGGGATTCGAGTCGCGGGCGATTGCCCGGAGGGTGTCCAGCTGGCCTTGCCATTTCATGTAGTCCAGGCCGATCATTGCGCGCCAGTAATTCCTGCCCGGCTGAAGTCCCAAGGCGATGCGAAACATCGCTATGGCTTCGGCGTAGCGGCGCGCACAGTCCAGCGAATAGGCCTCCAGGCCCGCGTACACGTCCGCGTTGCGAGGATCCAGGCGTACCAGCCGTTGGAACACCGCTTCCGCACTGTCCCAGTCCCCAAGCCGGCGATGCGCGAACCCCAGCCATCTCCACACGTCTGGGTCGTTCGGCGCGCTCCGCAACGCCAGTCTGAGTTCGTGGAGCGACCGCACGAAGTCGTTTTCGCCGAAGTTGACGGCGGCCATTGCCAGGTGCGCCTGCGACAGGTCTGGCGCCAAGCGCAGCGCCGCCTCCGCCTCGCGTCGCGCCGCCCGCGGCCTGAGGGGCGACGAGCCGGTGAGGTTGACGAACATGAGCACGTGCACCAACGCCATGAGGGCGTGCGCCGACGCAAACGTCGAGTCGAGCGCTAGTGCCCGCTGGCACAGGCCCTGAGCCGTTAGAAGGTTGTCGGCCATCTCGCCTGGCCGCCTCCAGACCTCCTTGCACTGCAGATAGAGCTGATACGCTTCCGGGTTCTGCGTCGGCGCCTCGGCGATGGCGCTGACCTCCTCCCGCGTCAACGTCGCTCCCACGGCGTTTACCACGCGCTGCGCGATGTCGCTCTCGACGGCGAAGGCGTCGGCGAGCGTGCGGTCGTAGTTCTCGGCCCAGAGATGCGTCTGTGTCACCGGGTCGAGCAGCTGCACGGTGACTCGGAGCCGATCGCCAACCATCTGCACGCTGCCTTCCATGATGCTGCCGACCCCCAGCTCCTCGCCGATCTGCCGCAGCGGCTTCGCCGTCCCCGTGTAGCCGAGCACTGTGGTGCGGCCGATGACCTTGAGCGCGGACACTTTGGCGAGCTGGGTCAACAGTTCGTCGTGCAGCCCGCCGGCGATGTAGGCGTGCGCCGAGTCGGCGCTGAGATTCTGGAACGGAAGCACAGCGATCATCGTGCGCGGATGGAGCGGAGTCCTGGGTGCCCTGAGCGATCGGCCGATCGTTAGCGCGCCGACCGCACCCACCAACCCGACCAGCAGCACCCACACCAGCTGCCGCACCCACGCTGGCCACCGGTTCAGCCCGTTCACGTATGCTGGCTCGCCGGCTGCCGCCGCGGCCGGTCCAGCCTCCGCCTCATTCGGTGCGCCGACCGCGCCGGCCGCGGGAGCATCGGGGACGAGCGGGCCGGCGCGTGTAGCGCCCGCACGCAGGACGCGCGGGGTTGGCAGCTCGCCGCGGCGGATCCGCTCGATCTTCGCCAGGACATCCCGGTCCGGCTCCAGGTCCAGCTCCGCGCGCAGCCGCCGCCCGTGCGCATCCGCCAGCTTGATCGCGTTCGCCCGGTCCCCGATCGCCGCCATCGCCCGCACCTGCTGCAGCACGAGGTGCGAGTTCA
>Ga0335085_10013598_pt1 | contig 11920 bp, 6 predicted proteins | sample Lox_Sample_45_FD_206712 | JGI IMG/M metagenome (GOLD analysis project Ga0335085, IMG submission 206712) | Soil microbial communities from Loxahatchee National Wildlife Refuge, Florida, United States - Lox_Sample_4.5 | ecosystem: Environmental > Terrestrial > Soil > Wetlands | place: USA: Florida...
GCCGGATGCGCGCGCCGTCGGTCCACGCGGTGTCGAGCGTGCTGGCGCCGTAGAGATTCACCCACAGCGCGCCGGGCGCGAGTCCGTAGATGTAGTCCTGCGCCTCGGCGATGGTGCGCACGAGGTTGGGCGGGCAGCAGAAGCTCTCCGGGATGTTGTCCTGGCGGTCGCGCGACCAGCGCAGCGGCCAGGCGAAGTCGTGGAGCTTGCGCAGCGGATTGATGTAGAAGAAGCGCGTGCCGTCGAGGCTGACGCCGGCGAGCACGCCGTTGTAGAGCGAGCGCTCGACGAGGTCGGCGTAGCGCGCGTCGCCGGTCAGCGCCAGCATCCGCCAGGTCCACAGCACGTAGCCGACGGTGGCGCAGCTCTCGTTGTAGGCGGTGAGGTTGGGCAGCTGGTAGTCGCGGCCGTAGGCCTGGGCCACGAGCCCGATCGCCGGGTGGTCGGCGGAGCCGTCGGGCGAGGCGCCGTCGTAGAGCGCGCCGGTCTCGCCGGTGATATAGAGCTTCCGCCCGGCGACGTCGGCGGCGATCCGCTGCAGGGTGGCCCAGCGGGCCGGGTCGCCGGTCTCCGCGACCAGGTCGGCCACCCCGGCGTAGAGGTAGTTGGCGCGCACGGCGTGCCCGACCGCGCCGGTCATCGCGGTGAACGGCACCCGGTCCTGGTTCTGGTCGGTGCCGTCCGCGACGTGGTCCCGCAATTCGATCAGCCGCCGGGCCAGCGCGAGGTACTGCGCGTCGCCGGTCGTGCGGTAGAGCTCGACCAGGCCCATGTAGTGCGAGGGGCAGATCGCGCTGCGGGCCAGCGCGGGCGAGGCCTGCTGGTAAAAGGTCTCCAGGAAGCCCGCGGCCTTGCGCGCGACGTCCAGCAGCGCGGTCTTGCCGGTGGCGCGGTAGTGGACGCAGGCCGCCGTCATCAGGTGCCCGAGGTTGTAGGTCTCGAAATGCCCGGGATCGGCGAATTCGGTCTCTCCGGCCGCGCCGCCGCCGCGCGCCGCCAGCGTCGCCTCGGTGAACAGGTAGCCGTCGGGCCGCTGGGCCGCGGCCACGACCGGGATGATGCGGTCCATCAGCGCGTCGAGCTGCGGGTCGTGCGTGCTGGCGTACATCTGGGCGACCGCCTCGAACCACTTGAAGAAGTCGCCATCGCTGAACGACGGGCCGTGGTGGCGCCCGTCGAGCCGCCGGCCGTCGAACGTCGCGTCCTTTCCGGCCGCCGCGAGAAAGTTGGTCCAGTCGCCCTCGCGGTTCTCGTCCTGGAACAGCGTCCACATCGTGGGGATCATCGCCTCCCGGCAAACGGTGAAGCGGTCGCCCCAGAAGCCGCCGGTCCAGTGCGCGTCGCCGAGGTCCGGTTGGTACATCCGGGCCCCGGGCGACTTCACGGTGTCGACCAGCGCGCGCTCGCCCGCGCGGGCCGGTGCGCCGGCGCCGGCCGCGACCACGGCCACGACCACGAGCAGGGGGCGGAGGGACAGGGGTTTCATGGGACGTTGCTCTGGGTCGCGCCCCCGGCGCCCGCCAGGACCTGCCGCACCGCGCCCTGCCAACCGGCATAGAGGCGCTGTGCGTCGGCCGCGGGCATCGACGGCCGGTATACCATGTCATCGTGGTCCGCCGTGGCCAGCTCGGCCAGCGATTTGTACACCCCCAGGCCGAGCAGGCCCGCCAGCGCCGCCCCCCGGGCGGAGCCGCCGGACCGCGCCGCCACCCGCAGCTCGGCGCCGATGAGGTCGGCGGTGAACTGCATCAGCAGGCGGTTGACCGTCGGCCCGCCGTCGCCGCGCAGGGCGCGCAGCGGCACGCCGGCCTCGGCGCGCATGGCCTCGAGCGCGTCGCGCAGCTGGTAGGCGATCGACTCGAGCGCGGCGCGCACGACGTGGCGGCGGTCGCTGTGGGCGCTCAGGCCCACGATCGCCGCCCGCGCCTCCGGCCGCCAGTGCGGCAGGCCGAGGCCGGCGAAGGCGGGCACGAGGTAGACCCCGCCGGCGTCCGGCACCTCGGCGGCGAGCCGTTCGGCCGCGGCGAAATCGGCGATCAGGCCGAGCTGGTCGCGCAGCCACGCCAGGGTGGCGGCCGAGTTGATGATGATCCCCTCGAAGGCGTAGGTCGGCACGCCGCCGTGCACCCAGGCGAGGGCCGTGACCACGCCGCGGTCGGACAGCCGCGGCTGCGAGCCGAGGTTAAGGAGCACCGAGGAACCGGTGCCGAACGTGACCTTGGCGGCGCCCGGCTCGAGGCAGCGTTGGCCGAGGAGCGAGGCCTGCGAGTCCCCCAGGACGCCGCAGATCGGCAGCGGCCGCGGCAGGGCGCCCTCGAGCGTGGTCTCCCCGAAATGCGCCGTCGACTCGCGCACCTCCGGCAGTGCGGCCCGCGGCACCTGCCACCAGGCGCACAGTTCCTCGTCCCAGCGCAGCCGGTGGATGTCGTACAGGAGAGTCCGGCTCGCGTTGGTGGCATCGGTGGCAAAAACCCGGCCGCCGGTCAGCCGGTGGACCAGATAGGCGTCGACCGTGCCGGCCAGCGCCTTGCCGTCCGCGAGCTGCCGGGCGAGGTCCGGGTGCCGCCGGACCAGCCACTGGAGTTTTGAGGCCGAGAAGTACGCGTCGAGACGCAGCCCGGTGCGCGCGTGGATCACCGCGGCGCGGCCGGCCCGCGCCTGCTCCGCGCAGAGGGCGTCGCCCCGGCGGCACTGCCAGACGATCGCCGGGTGCAGCGGCCGCCCGGTGGCGCGGTCGAAGACCACGACGGTCTCGCGCTGGTTGGTGAGGCTCAGGCAGGCCAGCGCGCCGAGCTCGCCGGGGTGGCGGGCCAGCAGCGCGCGCGCCGCCTGCAGGGTGTTCTGCCAGATTTCCTCCGCGTCGTGCTCCACCCAGCCCGGCTGCGGATGGTGCTGCCGGTGCTCGCGCGCCTCCTCGTCCAGCCGGCGCCCGCGCTCGTCGAACAGCAGCGCCTTGGTGGCCGAGGTGCTTTGGTCGAGGGCGAGGACGAGTTTCATGGCGGGGCGGCGGCCGGGCCGGCCAGCAACTCGCGCGCGGTCTGCGCCAGCCCCTCCATGGTCAGCCCGTAATGGCGGAAGAGGTCGGCCTGGCTTCCGGTCACCGTCTCCTCGTCCGGCAGCCCGACGATGCGGAACGGGCGGGCGAGGCCGGCCTGCGCGAGCACGGCGGCGCACGCCTCCCCCAGCCCGCCGTGGACGAGATGCTCCTCGACGGTGACGACGGCGCGGCAGGTCTGCGCGGCCTGGATGACCGCGGCGGTGTCGAGCGGCTTGATCGTCGGGACGCTGAGCACGCGGCACTGGAGCCCGTCCCGCGCCTCCAGCTCCGCCGCGGCCAGCAGGGCGTGGAGCACAGTCTCGCCCGTGGCCAGGAAGGCCACGTCCGTCCCCGGGTGCACCAGGCGCGCCGGGCCGATCGCGAAGGGGGCCGCCGCGGGCAGATCGAAGACGGGGGCCTTGCCAAAGCGCAGATACATCGGCCGGCGGGCGGCCGCGGCCGCCCGCACCGCCGCCGCCGTCTCGAGGTTGTCGGCCGGCGCCAGCACGGCGAGATTGGGGATCGCCCGCAGCGCCGCGAAATCGTGCAGCGAGTGGTGGGTCGAGCCGAGCGCGCCGTAGCTCACGCCGGCGCTGATGCCCACCAGCACGACCGGCTGGTCGGAGTAGGCCACGTCGTTCTTGATCTGCTCGAACGCGCGGGCGGTGAGAAAGCAGGCCGGCGACACCGCGAACACCGTCTTGCCCGCCGCGGCCAGGCCGGCGGCGATGCCGACCAAGTTCTGCTCGGCGATGCCCACCTCGACGATCTGCGCCGGCAGCGCCTCCCCGAACGGACCCAGTTTGCCCGAGCCGCGCGAATCGCTCGTCACCGCGAACACGTTCCGGTCGGACCGGGCCAGCGCGAGCAGGGCGTCGGCGAACGCCTCGAGGTTCGGCCGCCCGAGCCTCAGCCCAAGACGGGCCGCCACGGCGGCGGCGGCGGGGCTGAGCATGGCCGGGGCGGGCGCGCTCATGGCGGTGTTCCCTCCAGGGCCGCGATGGCGGCGTCCAGCTCCTGCAGCGCCCGCGCGAACTCGGCGTCGTCGGGCACCGCGTGGTGCCAGCGGGGGTTGTCCTCCATGAAGCTCACGCCCTTGCCCTTGATCGTCCGCGCGAGGACGGCGCCGGGACGGCCGGCCGCCAGCGGCGCGGCGAGCGCGGCGGTAAGCGCCGCCAGGTCGTGGCCGTCGACCTCGCGCACCGCCCAGCCGAAGGCGGCGAACTTCGCCGCGAGCGGCTCGCTGTCGAGCACCTCGCGCGTGCGCCCCGTGATCTGGAGCGTGTTGCGGTCCACGATGGCGGTGAGCGGGTCGAGCCGGTAGTGGGCGGCGGCCATCGCCGCCTCCCAGTTGGAGCCCTCCGCGAGTTCGCCGTCACCGAGGAGCACGAAGACGCGGTAGCCCGCGCGGTCGCGCTGGGCCGCGAGCGCCAGGCCGACGCCGACAGCGAGGCCGTGGCCGAGGGCGCCGGTGTTCTGCTCGATGCCCGGCACGTGCCGGGTGGGATGGCCGGCGAGGCGCGAGCGATACCGGCAGAGCGTGTCGAGCTCGGCGTCGGGGAAGAAGCCGCGGTCGGCGAGCACGGTGTAGAGCGCCTCGACCGAGTGGCCCTTGCTCTGCAGGTAGCGGTCGCGCGCCGGGTCGGCGGCGGTGGCGGGCGAGACCCGCAGGATCCGGTTATAGAGGACGTTCAGGATGTCGACGCAGGAGAGGCTGCCGCCGGTGTGCCCCGCGCCGGCGTGCTTGATGGCCTGGAGGAGGCGGCGCCGGTAGAGCAGCGATTGGAGCGCGAGCTCGCGGTCGGTCGGCATGCTAGTCCCCGGCCGGCTCGTGGTGGTAGACCTCCCAGCCGAGGTAGCGGCGGAACGCCTCCGCCAGCACGCCGGCGGTGCGGGAGGCGTTCATCACCACGTGGTGCTCGAAGCCCTCGGCGCAGACGTAGCGCAGCAGTTGCTGGAGGCGGGGGACGCGGGCCACGGCGCGCGTGCCGAACGTGCGCAGCTCGTCGTTGGTCAGGTCGCCCTCGCCGACGTAGGCGCGGATCGCGCCGCGGACATCGTCGGTGGTGATGCGCCCGTAGGTCAGCGGCCCGGCCGGGGTGCGCCCCTCGAGCGCGCCGTAGGTGTTCGCCTCGCCCACGCTGGTGCCGAGGATCGGCGCGGTGCCGACCTTGATGTCGGGGAGGAACGACTTGGCCCAGTTGCCGCAGTGGAAGAGCACGCACTTGTCATCCGCCGCGCCGTAATTGTTGTTCCAATCGACGAGCGCGCTCGGGGTGCCGGAGGCGAGCTGCATGGCGTACATGGTGAGCACGCCGGTGACGTCGACCTCGCAGGCGCTGGGCAGGAGCTGCTCGCTCATCATGCTCATGCTCGTGCAGACGTTGCAGCCGTGGTTCTGCTGGACCGAGGTCCAGCACTGGATGGCGGTGGCGTCGAGGTTGTAGCGCGCCACGAAGTCGTCCAGCACGACGCCGAGCCGGGCCATCTGCACGAGCTTGGCGGGCGGGACGGCCGACGTGGCGGCGTAGGCCTTGATCTCGTCGATCTTGGCGCGGACGCGGCGGTCGGTCTCGCCGAGCTTGCCCGCCGCGCCGAGGATGTCCGAAAGGTCGACGGTGGTCACGCTGATGCCGTGGCGCTCGAGGATCTTCTCGCTGTAGCGGACGGTGGCGAAGGCGCCGGGCCGCGCGCCGACCGCCCCGAGGCGGGCGCGCCGCACCCCCCGCACCACCCGGCACACCGCGAGGAACCAATCGAGGTCGGCGTGGAACGTGGGATCCTGCGGCGACACGACGTGCTTCCGCGTGAGCGAATACGGGATGCCCGCCTGGTGAAGGTTGTTGCAGACCGAGATCTTGCCGCAGAAGGCGTCGCGGCGCCGGACCACGTCGAGGCGGTCGAGGTCGTCCGGGTAGCCCTGCACCAGCACCGGCACGTTGAGATCGGCGAGGCGGAGCGTGTCGACCACCCCGCGCTCGTCGCCGAAATTCGGCAGCACGACGAGCACGCCGCCGATCTGGTCGCGGTGCTGCTGGAACAGGGCCGCGCACCGGCGGGCGTCGGCATGCGTCTCCACGCCGCCCAGCTTCGTGTCCTCCGGGCGCAGCATCACCGCGTCGATGCCCCGCGCCGCGAACACCTTCACCAGCTCCGCGCGCGCCTCCGCCACCAGCTTGTCCGGGAAAAAGTCGCGGTTGCCGAGGATGACACCAAGGGAGGGGCCGGAGGCATTCATGAGTGGAAAGGGTTCGCAGCCGCGCGGGCGGCGGACAGGAGGGGGACCGAATCGTGCGAGGGGCGAATTATAGGATGACTTTCCGGCCAACTCTTCCCATTATATCGGCGCTTTCCCCCGTATCCTAAGACCATGGTCTCCTTCGACCCCAGCCGGCCCGACTTCGCCCCCTACGGTTTCACCTGCGTGCACTGGAATCCGTCGCCGATGCCGCGGCCCGATCACCACAACGAGGTGGAGCTCAACCTGCTCGAGTCCGGCTGGCTGGTCTACCTGCTGGGCGGGCGGAAGGTCCGGATCGACGTCGGCCGGCTGAGCGTGTTCTGGGCCGCGATCCCGCACCAGATCATCGAGTTCGGGCCCCACACCGAGTACTACGTGGTGACGATCCCCTTCGCCTGGTTCCTGCAGTGGCGCCTGCCCGAGAACCTCGTGCAGCCCATGCTACGGGGCGAGGTGCACTGCGAACCGGCGCCCGGCCGGGGCCGACTTGATCGCGACCTCTTCGCCCAGTGGGAGGCCGACCTGCGCAACGCCAACGAGGAATCCAGGAGCATCGTGCTGCTGGAGATGGAGGCCCGCCTGCTGCGCCTGGCGGCGGTGCTGCCGTCCCTGCCGGCGGCCTCGGGCCGGGCGCGGCCCAAGCATTACGCGCTCCACGAGGGGGGACTGAACAAGGTGGAGCAAATGGCCTGCCTGATCGCCCAGCGCTACACGGAGCCCCTGACGGTCGACGCCATCGGCCGGGCGGTGGGCCTGCATCCCAACTATGCCATGAGCCTTTTCAAGAAGGCGTTCGGGACGACTCTCATCGAGTACCTCACCCACCACCGCGTCTCCCACGCCCAGCGGCTGCTGGCCACGACGGACGAGAAGATCGTCGAGGTGGCCTTCGATTCGGGGTTCAACTCGGTGAGCCGGTTCAACGAGGCGTTTCGCCGCGCCTGCGGCTGCTCGCCTCGTGAATATCGCTTGCATCACGAGCTCACCGGCTGAGTCCACCGCCCGCCCGACCCGCCCCGAAACGCTTCCCGCCGGCCGATTGCGGCGCCAAATAGCTTAGTATTCCGGAGGTTTTTGCCCAAAAATAGGCAGAATCCTCGGCAGTGTTGGAGTAGCATGCGGGACACTGCGGTGCACCCTGCCCGCCGCAGGCTGTCCCAAGCACTCGCTGCGGACAGTCCCTCAATCAAGCCGTTGACCCCCCGATACTCGCACTTGTCTCTCCTCCACGCTGCGGCGGAGCCATAGCCGCCTGCCGCGTTTGATTCGTACCCGCCGGCGCCCAGCGCCGTCCGCCATCCCTTTGCACGACCAACCATAACCTCAAACTCGAAAGGACCCTCCCGGAACCGCGTTGGCCGCCTCCGGGTTTTTCCCATACCATGAATACGAAACTCAAGCTGCTGTCGGGCTGCAGCCTGATCGCGTTGGTTGCAATCGGGCTGCAACCGGCGTTCGCCCAAACCGCCCCCACGACGACCACGGCGCCCGCCGCCGGCCCCGCCGGCACCACCTCGGGGACCGGATCGAGCGAAGTCGTCCAGATGGGCGCCTACGTCGTTTCCGGCTTCCGCGCCAGCCTCGCGTCCGCGGACGAAATCAAGCAGTCCAGCCAGCAGGTCGTCGACTCGATCGTGGCGAGCGACATCAACAAGCTGCCCGACGTTGACGTTTCCTACGCGCTCTCGCGCGTGCCGGGCATCCAAGTGGCCCACACCTTTGCCGGCCTCGGCGGCAATGGCGCCGTCACTATCCACGGTCTCACCCAGGTGGAAGGCACCCTGGACGGCCGCGAGATCTTCACCCCGGGCGGCGCCTCCGGCGGCGGCATCGCCGCCGGCCAGCGCACGTTCGACTTCTCGCAGATCCCGTCGGCCCTGATCGCCGGGATCGACGTCTACAAGACCGCGGCGGCCAACCAGGTGGACGGCGGCCTCGGCGGCCTGATCGACGTCCGGCTGCGCCGACCCTTCGATTTCGGCGAGGGCGTGCAGGCGGGCGCGACGGTCGGCACCACGTTTTCGGGCCTCGATAATGAGACCCGGCCGAACTACAACCTGTTCGCCAGCGCCACCGGCAAGACGGGCATCGGGAAGGTCGGCATCCTCGTTTCCGGCAGCTACAACGTCACGCCGTGGCGCGAGGATAACATCGGGGTCGGCAACCCGACGCCCAGCACCACGGTGACGAACGGCGTCTCGACCGCCCTGATGGCCACGGGCTACAACCTCGCCGCCTCCTGGGGCGAGTTCCAGACGATCGGTTTCAACACCGAGGTCCAGTGGCAGCCCTTCGAGCACCTCCAGCTCTATGCGGGGGCGAACCACGAACAGTGGTCGAACCTCGAGGACCAGGTGTCGATGCTCATCGGCTGGTCCGCGGCCAACGCCGTGGCGGGTTCGGGCAGCATGTTCCCGGGCAGCACCACGGCGGTCCAGAGCGCCACGGTCTCCAATGTCACCGGCACCTCGTACAGCGTCATCCGCGACCTGCATGATCGCAGCACCATGGCCTACGCGGGCGGCACCTGGACTTCCGGGGACCTGAAGGTGGACTTCGACCTGGACCATTTCGTCGCCGCCTATTCGTTCTACGACAACGGCATTTACGGGCCGGCGGCCATTCCCAGCCTCACCTACAGTCTGGGCGGCACGGTTCCCGCCGCGACGATTGCGGGCGCGAGCCTGAGCGATCCGAGCATCTACAAGGCCCAGCAGGTCATCAATCGCCTCTACCCCTCGCAGGCCTCGTCCACCGCCGTCAAGATCGACACGGACTATAACATCAAGGAGGGCATCCTGACCAAGGTCCTGGCGGGGGTGCGTTACTCCGACACCGATCAGAACAACAGCAACCTCGGCCTCTTCCTCGGCGCCTACAACATTCCGGCCGCCCAGCAGCCCATCAGCAATTTCCCCGGGCTGTTCGGACCCTCGCCGATCCAGAACTTCTTCACCCCCTACCGGGAACTGCAGCCGCAGCAGTACCTCAGCTCGACGCAGTTCGAGACCTTCCGGAACGTCGCCGCCATGCTGTCCATGTTCGGCGCCCCGTCCACGGTCACCCCGCAGAACGACGGCACGGTCAACCCGCTCGGCTTTTTCGACATCAAGGAGAAGACGGCGGCGCTCTACCTCATGCCCGAGTTCGCCGGCAATCTCGGCGGGCTGCCCTTCGACGGGAACATCGGCCTGCGCGGCGTGCAGACCAAAGAGGACCTGGCGGGGTTCAAGAAGCTGACGGATACCACCACCGGCATTTCCACCATCACTCCGCTCAGCATCAACACTTCGTACACGGACTGGCTGCCGAGCCTTAATTTCCGGCTCAAGCTGACCGACAAGCTGTTCCTGCGGTTGGCGGCGTCGAAGACCATCACGCGCCCGCCCTTCAGCTCGATGTCGCCCGGCCTGACCCTGAACCAGAATCCGATCAACGCCAACGCCAACTCGGGCTCGCAGGGCAACCCGAACCTCTCGCCGATCCGGTCGACCAACTACGACGTCTCGCTGGAGGACTACCTCAGCAAGGACAGCGTGGTTTACGTCGCCGGCTTCTACAAGGACGTCACCGGCTTCATCGCCAGCATCACCCAGCCGGAGACGTTCGACGGCGTGACCTACGCGATCAGCACGAGCGCGAACCTCAACCCGGCGACCATCAAGGGGGCGGAGGCGGGCTACCACCAGTTCTTCACCTTCCTCCCGCAGCCGTTCGACGGACTCGGCCTGCAGGCCAACTACACCATCGTGGAAAGCTCCACCCCGAGCACGATCCAGGGCTACAACATTCCCCTGACCAACCTCTCGCGCACGAGCTACAACGTGGTGCTGATGTATGAAAAGGGGCCGTTCTCCGCGCGTCTCGCCTACAACTGGCGCGACAAGTATGTGACCGGCGTCTCCAACTTCGTGAACGTCGGCCTCCTGCAGCAGGTCGTGAAGGCGTACGCCGATCTGGACGCCTCGTTGAATTACAACATCACGAAGAACATCCAGCTCTCCGTCCAGGGCGTGAACCTCACCAACTCGCTGCGCTACCAGGTCTGGGGCACGCCGCAGTTCCCCTCGAACGCGTACACCGACGGCATGACCCTGATGGCGAGCGTCAGCTACCGCTACTGATTCGTCTTTGATTCATTGTCCGCGCGCGGAGCCCCGGAAGTCCGGGGCTCCGCTTTTCTCCGGCCAGCCCGCGTCGCCGGGATTGCCCCGGCCGCCGCGGCGGCCATCCTGAACCCCCGCTCCGGTCGCCTCCGCGGCCGGCTGATCCCATGAGCTCGAAACCCCGGCGCCTCCCCTGGCTGGCCCTGATCGCGGCCGCCACCGCCCTGGGAACGGCGCTCGCCCGGGCCTCCGGCACGCCGGCCGTGGCCCAATGGGACCTCTTTGAGCTCACGCTCCCCGGCCCGGCCGCCGGCAACCCGTTCGTCGACGTCCAGCTCTCCGCAACGTTCACCCACGGCGCGCGCACCGTGGCCGTCAACGGGTTCTACGACGGCGACGGCACCTACCGGATCCGCTTCATGCCCGACGAGACCGGCGCGTGGCGCTACGCGACCGCCAGCAACGCCCCGGCGCTGGCCGGCCGCACCGGCACGGTCGACGTCACGCCCCCGGGCCCGGGCGACCACGGGCCGGTGCGCGTGCACGACACCTACCATTTCGCCTACGCCGATGGCACGCCCTACCACGAGCTGGGCACCACCTGCTACTCCTGGATCCACCGGCCGGAGGCGCTGCAGGAGGAAACGCTGCGCACCCTCGCCGCGTCGCCCTTCAACAAGCTCCGGATGTGCGTGTTTCCGCAGGGGCACAACGTCCGGCTGATGCCGCCGCCGCTCTTTCCCTTCGCCGGCACGCCGCCGCAGGACTGGGACTTCACCCGGTTCAATCCCGCGTTCTTCCGCCACCTCGAGCAGCGCGTCGGCCAGCTGCGCGACCTCGGCATCGAATGCGACCTGATCCTGTTCCATCCTTACGATGACGGTCTCTGGGGCTTCGATCGCATGCCGGCGGCGGCCGACGACCGGTACCTGCGCTACATCGTGGCCCGCCTGGCCGCCTACCGGAACATCTGGTGGTCGCTGGCCAACGAGTTCGATTTCATGCGCGCCAAGACCGACGCCGACTGGGACCGGTTCTTCCAGATCGTCCAGCACGACGACCCGTACGGCCACCTCCGCTCGATCCACAACGGCGCCCGGCTCTACAACAACAGCCTGCCCTGGGTGACCCACGCCAGCATCCAGAACGGCGCGGCGGTCGAGGATCCCGGGCGCGCCGAGCTCTACCGCGACGTCTGGCACAAGCCGGTGGTCTACGACGAGGTCAAGTACGAGGGCTCGCCCGACGCCCCGCGCTGGGGCGACCTGACGGCGCCGGAGCTCGTGCACCGCTTCTGGTGCGGCACGGTCGCGGGCACCTACGTCGGCCACAGCGAGTTCTTCACCGACCAGGCGGGCGCGGTCTGGCTCGGCGAGGGCGGCACGCTGCGGGGCGAGAGCCCGCCGCGCCTGGCCTTCCTGCGCCGCATCCTCGAGGCGGGACCGCCCGAGCTCGATCCCATCGACCAGTGGCAGGACACCGACCTGGGCGGCGTCTCCGGCGAATACTACCTGCTCTACTTCGGGCGCGCGGCAC
>Ga0335085_10013599_pt1 | contig 11920 bp, 8 predicted proteins | sample Lox_Sample_45_FD_206712 | JGI IMG/M metagenome (GOLD analysis project Ga0335085, IMG submission 206712) | Soil microbial communities from Loxahatchee National Wildlife Refuge, Florida, United States - Lox_Sample_4.5 | ecosystem: Environmental > Terrestrial > Soil > Wetlands | place: USA: Florida...
CCGCGTCGAGAGGTTGTCCTTGTCCAAAGAGCGCCTCGGCGAGCGATGGCGCAAGCCAGTTCGCGCCCGTGCCCGTTGTACCGTGCAATAGCAATACCGCATTGGTGATGTTGCCGGAAGAATCTCGCTCTGGTGCGCCGATGGTTGTGTAGGCAAGCTTCATCTCCGGCAGGGTTTCGCCGCTTTGAAACTGAAAATTCCGGGCAATGAAAATGCCTTCCTGCCGGTTCGGCAACGGCCGCACCTCCTCTGCGCCGTTAACGATTGTTGCAAGGCCGGACATCGCAAAGATAAGTGGGAAAACGAGGCAATATATTTTCATGGCTGCTCCTTTCCCGGATTTGTTAAGAGACTGACGGGAGTTGTTTCACCGGACGCCCAAAGCTTTCCTCTATCGTTTGTATTTTATCCTACGCCCAGAGTAATTGGAAGTAAGAATTTCTAAGGAGTTGCGTTCCATCTCAAGATTCGACCGATAGGAAACAATTTGTTTGTTCTTCGGCCCCTCCCCGGTCTGATTCACCTTGCTATTTCTTACCTCAAATTATATAATTTTTTGGCTTGGAAGTTCTTGCAGAAGTATTCTCGCCTGGTGGTCTTGTCATTCTTGTTGAAGCACTTTTTCTTTTATGATTCTCGGAGGATGGCTGCTTGCTCCTGATTGGAAACGGCCGGGTTATCACAAGAGATGAGGCACAGCCTTTTATTTCCGACGGGTGCATTGCCATCCGGGATCAGTGGGTTGTGGAAGTCGGTTCTACAGGGATGGTAAAGAGTAAATACCCTGGCTCAGATTTTATGGACGTCGGGGGTAAGGTCGTTATGCCCGGGCTGATCAATACCCATATGCATCTGTACAGCACTTTTGCCCGGGGTATGGCGCTGAAGAACTCCCCACCCAGCAATTTTCAGGAGATTCTGGAGCGCCTGTGGTGGCGGCTCGACAAGGCGCTGACCGAAGAAAACGTTTATTACAGTGCCCTGGTTCCGTTGATAGATTGCGTAAAAAATGGGACGACAACTATTTTCGACCACCACGCCAGCCCGGGAGCGGTTCGCGGTAGTCTGTTTACCCTTTTAAAGGCAGCCCGGGCTGCGGGGGTGAGAAGCTGCCTGTGTTACGAGGTGTCCGATCGGGACGGAAAGGACGTGGCGGAGCAGGGAATCCGAGAAAACGTTGAGTTCATTCATTCCTGCAACCGGGCCAGAGACGATATGGCAAAGGGGATGTTCGGCCTCCACGCCTCCCTTACCCTCAGCGACGAGACACTGTCAAGGTGCTGCAAAGAGAACGCAGGGACAGGAGCGGGCTTCCACATCCATGCCGCCGAAGGACGGTTGGACTTGGAGGATTGCTTGCGAAGGCATGGCAAGCGGGTGATTGAGCGGTTGTTTGGTTTTGGCATACTGGGGGCCAAGACGATTGCAGCCCACTGTGTCCATGTCGATGACAGGGAAATGGATCTCCTAAAAGAGAGTAAGACCAGAGTCGTTCACAACCCGGAATCGAATATGGGCAATGCCGTGGGATGCGCGCCGGTCATTGACATGGTCAGACGGGGTGTGCATGTGGGCCTTGGCACTGACGGCTACACTTGTGACATGTTTGAATCCCTGAAAGTGGCAAATATCCTCCACAAACATCACCTGGCCGACCCCGGTGCGGGTTGGACGGAAGTCCCGGACATGCTCTTCAGAAATAACAGTTTGATTTGTGGGGAGTACTTCAGCCGGCCACTGGGCAGGCTTGTGCCGGGAGCCTTCGCCGACATCATCGTTGTCGATTATGACCCGCCCACGCCGATGCAGGCAGGAAACCTGGACGGACATGTCCTTTTCGGGATGGCAGGTCCATTAGTAGACACCACGGTGATTAACGGGCGTGTGGTGATGCAGGGAAGGCAACTGGCGGGCATTGACGAAGCAGAGGTTTTTGCCAAATCCAGGGAACGAGCGGAGAAGGTCTGGCAAAGGTTTTGATTGAGGTGCGAAAAAATCCATGGAATCGATCGGGCAAGAATATCTCCAACGTTCTACAAATGCGGTCGTTTGAGAGGGCAAAGGGAACGGACCTGCGGAACTCACCAACCTGGATTGGATTTTTCATCGTTGGTAGTTCGCAGAAAGAGGAACCGCCGTAAAACTTTTCCAATATCCTTGCCCCCCTCTGGACGTTGGGAAAATTTCTTCTCACCTTCATTCTCTTTCTAACGGGGTGCTGTTCGTTTTGAAACATGAAGTGAGCAAATTTTGGATCACACAGATACTTGTCCTCCTGGGGGCCCTTGTTTGTGCCTTATTGGTGGGAGCTGTCTTCATCCTTCTGGCCAAGTCGGATCCTATCAAAGCCTACGGGGTCATGTTTACAGGCCCTTTCACCAGTAAGTTCGGCATCAGCGAAACCCTCGTAAGGACGGTGCCGCTGCTGCTCGTAGGGTTAGGCATTGTTGTCTCCTTCCGTAGCGGAATCCTGAATATCGGAGGAGAGGGTCAGATCCTTATCGGCGCCATTGCCTCGTCGGCAGTAGCCATTTTTTTTTCTCAATGGCCTCCCGTATTCCTGCTTCCCATGGTGTTGCTGGCCGGCTGTCTGGGCGGGGGTCTTTGGGGTGGCATTGCCGGCTGGTTAAAAGCCCGCCTCGCGGTCAATGAAATCCTGAGCACGGTGATGCTTAATCAAATTGCCGCTCAGCTCTATATCTTTCTGATCCGCGGCCCCCTGATTGATCCCCAGCAACTGGCCTACGGCACGCGCGCTCCCCAGACTGCCCTGATGCCCGAATCGATCTGGCTTTATCGTCTGATCCCGGGCACAAGGTTGCATACCGGCTTGATCCTGGCCGTTCTCGTGGCTTTCTTGATTTACGTATTCCTCTGGCGTACCACCACCGGCTACAGGATGCGGGCCGTAGGTGCCGGGCCGGATGCCGCCCGTTACGGCGGCATCCGGGTAGAGTTTCACTTAGTGCTGGCCATGGCATTGGCTGGCGCCCTGTCAGGACTCGCGGGCGGGGTGGAGGTGCTAGGGGTTCACCACAGGGCCCTGGAAGAAATCTCTGCCGGCTACGGCTTCAGCGGTATTGTGGCGGCGCTTTTCGGACGACTTCATCCTCTGGGTACTATCCCGGCCGCCGTCCTGTTCGGCGCGCTGATCCTCGGCGCCGACATGATGCAAAGGGCCGTGAATATACCCGCGGCGATCGTCATGGCGGTGCAGGGGCTGGTCATCCTGTTCGTCGTCTCAAGCGATATCCTTTTACGGAAGCCGGGCTATATGAAGCAAATCCTGAGTTCAATTTTTCCCGGAAAAGGCCAGGGTGAAGGCGGAAAGGCCCGATGGAAGATATCCTAAGTCAAGGCGTTCTCCTGGGGATACTGGCCACGGGCGTTCGCCTGTCCACCCCCTTCCTGCTCGCTGCACTGGGCGAAATGTTTACACAGCGGTCCGGCGTGTTCAACCTGGGCATTGAGGGAATCATGCTGATGGGGGCCTTCGCGGGCTTTTTCGCCACCCTGCACATGGGGCACCCGATCTTTGGTATCGTTGCTAGCCTCGGTACCGGCGCGGTCATGGGAATTTTGATGGCCGTGGTGAGTGTCACTTTCAAAGCGGAACAAGGCATCAGCGGCATCGGACTGTACATGTTCGGCTGGGGGCTATCCGGTTTGCTCTTCCGGCTCTACGTGGGAGGCATCACAAGCATCAAGGGCCTGCAGCCCCTGAAATTACCCTGGCTGAGCGATGTTCCCTACCTGGGCGCCGTGTTGTTTCATCACAACTGGCTAGTCTATTTCGGTTATGTCCTGGTGCCTTTTGCCTGGTTTGTTCTTTACCGGACCACTTGGGGGCTAAAGGTACGGGCCGTGGGCACGAAGCCGGAGGCCGCCGATACTCTTGGTGAGAGCGTGGACAGGGTACGGTACCAGTGTCTGGTTTTGGGAGGCGCCATGGCTGGTTTGGCAGGGGCCTTTCTCACCGTAGGACAGGCCAATATGTTTGTCGACAACATTACCGCTGGCAGGGGGTTTATCGCCATTGCGCTGGTCTATTTCGGTCGGTGGAGTCCCTGGGGAATCGTTGCAGGATCGCTCCTGTTCAGCATGGCCGACTCTTTTCAGGGTATGGTACAGGTTTTGGGTATTCGGTTTCCCTATGAACTGGCGATCATTCTGCCTTACGTGGTGACGATCGCCGCGCTGGCAGTTTCTTTTGGCCAAGTTTGGGCGCCGGCAGCATTGGGCAGGGCCTACGAACGTGGCTCCAGAGGATGAGTAGAGTGACCCGGCAAGGGGGGCTCATTCGTGGAAAGAAAGAGTGAATTTTTTCCGAGTGACACGATGCACTATGCTCTGTGCGCTATGCGATTTTTCTAAGCATAATCCAAGGAGGAAGAAAGGAGAAGGAAGGTATGAAAAAGGCATTTGTGATGATGTTGGGAGTGTTGGTGTTTTTCGCTGTTGTGGCTGGTGAAGGCAGAGAGGCGGCGGCGCAGAAGATTCGTATTGCACTGGTTCTACCCAGCACCGTGGACGATATGGCCTGGAGCCAGTCGATGGTCGAAGGGTTGAAGGCGGTCCAGAAAAAAATGGGTGAGAACAATGTGGAGGTGGCTATCAGCGAAAAAATGGGGAGGGCGGTGGACGCAGGAGCAGCCACGCGCCAGTACGCCAGCCAGGGTTTCGATATTGTGATCGCCCATGGCTCCCAGTACCAGAGTGTCTTACCCGAGATCGCCAAGGATTTTCCGAAAATCACCTTTGCTTACGGAACGGGTTTCCAAACCGCGCCCAATATTTTTGCCTATGATCCTCAGGCCCAGGACGGCGCCTATCTCTTAGGGATACTGGCTGCAAAGATGACGAAGTCCGGCGTCATCGGAATTGTGGGGCCGGTGGAGGCGGGCGACGCAGCAAAATATAATTACGGTTTTCAGCAGGGCGTGATGAAGACCAATCCTCAGGCCAAGGTTCGCATTTCTTATACCGGATCGTTTAACGACATCGTTGGCGCAGGGGAGATGGCGAAGACTCATATGACTGCGGGTGCGGATGTCCTGACGGGTTCATCTCAGCAGGCTGTGGGGGCGGTCCGGGCGGTGGCCGAAAAGCCCGGCAAGTATTGGCTCTCAACAGACATGGACCAGAGCAGTATCGGACCCGATGCCGTTTTGGCCTCCCAGGTATACAACTGGGAAAAGGTGGTGAGCAACATCATTGACTTGAGGAAAAAGGGAACCCTCGGCGGTCAGGTCCTCACGCTTTCATTCGCGGATGGGACCCTTGAGTTGAAATACAACAGCAAGCTGGCTGGCAAGATCCCAAAAGACGCCATGGACGCAGTGGAAAAGGGTAAAAGAGATATTGTCAGCGGCAAACTGAAAGTAGAGTTGCCGCAGAAAAAATAGCTCCAGAAAAATATAAGACGTTGCGACTCCAATGAACTATCCGACAGGAAAAATCGAACACCTGGAAATGCGGGGGATTACTAAACGGTTTCCAGGTGTTGTCAGCAACAACAACGTGAATATTGAGTTGAGGGCCGGAGAGGTTCTGGCCATCCTGGGTGAGAACGGGGCGGGCAAAACCACCCTGATGAATATCCTGTACGGACTCTACCAGCCGGACGCCGGGGAGATTGTCATCAACGGACAGCCCGTAAAAATCAACTCGCCCCGCGAGGCCATCTGGCACGGGATCGGGATGGTCCACCAGCATTTTATGCTGGTGGACACTCTTACCGTAAGCGAGAATGTGGCCCTCGGCTTGCCTTCACCCAAGGGACCGATCGTTGACCTCAGGACCGTGACAAAAAAAATAAAGGAAATATCGGAGACCTATGGGTTAGCCATTCATCCCGACGCATACGTCTGGCAGCTCAGTGTCGGGGAACAGCAACGGGTGGAGATCGTCAAAGCCCTCTACCGCGGCGCCAACCTGCTGATCCTGGACGAGCCGACGTCGGTGCTCACTCCTCAGGAATCCGGCGAATTAATCGTGCTGCTGAAGAAAATGGCTGGCAGCGGCACCCCGATTGTCCTCATCAGTCATAAGCTGAACGAAGTGATGGCGGTGAGCGACCGGGTGACCGTCCTCAGGGACGGTGAAGTGGTGGCTACGGTCAAGACCGCCGAAACCTCTCCCGATGAACTGGCCGTGAAGATGGTAGGGCGGGAGTTGGTATGTTGCGCCAGGGGAGCTGAAAGCTCAGCCGGCAGAACCGTTCTGGAGCTCAAGGAGGTATGGGCTTCCGGCGACAAGGGGCCGACCGCCCTGGCAGGAGTCTCGCTGGACGTGAAAACAGGAGAGATCGTCGGAATTGCCGGTGTCTCAGGCAACGGACAGAAAGAGCTGGCGGAGGCCATCAACGGGCTCAGGAAAGTGACCAAGGGACAGGTGCTCCTGAATGACAGGCCCGTTACCAACCTCCCGCCTCACCGTATTATCAAGCAGGGCATGGGCTACATTCCAGAAGACCGGTTGCATGTGGGGACCATCCCTTCCTTTACGGTATGGGAAAACCTGATTCTAAAGGACCACCATCTGTCGCCTTATTCCAGCAGTATATTTTTACAGTATCGACGCATCAAGGATCTCTGTGCCTCCATGGTCTCCAAATACGGAGTGAAAACGCCGAGCCTCGAGACCCCGACCGGACGCCTTTCCGGCGGCAATATCCAGCGAGTGGTGTTGGCCAGAGAGATCACCCGCGGCCCGGCGGCGCTGGTGGCGGCTTCTCCCACCCGCGGACTTGACATCGCAGCAACCCAGTACGTTCATGAGATGCTTCTGGAGGCGCGGAGCAGCGGGATCGGTGTTTTGCTGATTTCCGAGGACCTGGAAGAACTCTTGATTCTCTGTGACCGCATCGCAGTGATGTACGGGGGCCGGATCATGAAGGTGATGCCTGTTGAGAAGGCGGATGAACATACGCTTGGCCTGCTGATGGCAGGCGTTGAAGATTAGCGCCTATAGTGGATTCGGACATTGGACCTGCGGTTCACGCGTTAGACTGAAAGAGGTAATGAAGCACCAATATCGAAGCACCAAATTCCAAATAAATTCCGATGACCAAGATTCGAATCTGTTGTTTCGGCCATTTGAAATTTGAGTTTGGAGCTTATTTGAAATTTGGAAATTGTGATTTGGGATTTCATGAAGAAAGCCCGAGCGCGAATGTCTGAATTGCTTTTTAAGGAACGTTAGCAATTGGCTAAATTGAGCGTTAACATCTGCGGAATCAATTTTCCCAACCCTGTGATGCCTGCGGCCGGGCCAACCACCGGAGACGGAGCGAGATGCCAGGCGGCTGCACGTGGAGGAGCAGGCGGCATTGTCACCAAAACAATATCAGTAGAACCTGCTGATGTCCCCCGGCCTTGCTTGGCGGAGATCAAGGGCGGTTTTCTGAATGCTGAGTTATGGTCGGAACTTCCCAAGGAACGATGGCTTGAAAAGGAATTCAAATTGGCGAAGGAGACTGGACTTCCGGTCGTCGTCAGTCTGGGTTACACTGCCGATGAAATCAGTCAGCTGGCCCCGCTGGTGAGGCCGTTTGCCGACGCGCTGGAGCTCTCAACTCATTACGTGGAAAATGACATTTCTCCGATCGTCAGCGCCTTAAAGGCGGCCAAAGCGGCGGTGCAGGTTCCGGTGTTTATGAAGATGAGCCCCCATCCGAATATTCTGGAGATCGCCGTAGCCATGGAGAACGCGGGGGCCGACGGGCTGGTCATGATTAACTCCTTCGGCCCGTGCATGGGAATCGACGTGGAATCCGGCCTGCCGTTGCTGGGGAGCAAAGAGGGATATGGCTGGTTATCTGGCGCTGCCATCAGGCCCCTGGCTGTTCGATGCGTATACGACGCTGCGAAGATTGTGAAGATCCCAATCTTCGGCGTTGGAGGCATCGCCAACGGGCGCGATGCGGCTGAAATGTTTATGGCCGGGGCATCGGCGGTCCAGGTTTGTACTGCGGGGATTTTGAAAGGGCCTGACGTATACGGAAAAATTCTGAAGGAACTGGAAGAGTTTCTGGATAGTCACGGTTATAGAGATGTTGTTGAGCTAAAGGGGCTGACTCACCGGAGGGTGACCGAGAGAACCTTTCGTACAGGGTTGGACGTACCGGCGGTCGATCGAAACCGATGTAATCTTTGCGGGCTTTGCGAAACAAGCTGCGTCTACGGTGCGATAACTGCTTCAGGCGAACTGCTGATCGACGCCCAAAAGTGTTTCCGTTGCGGCCTCTGTGTCACCCGGTGCCCAAAGAAGGCCTTGGCGATGCCCGGTCAAGATTAAATTCGAAATTCGAATCTCGAAATCCGAAACAAATTCGAATTTTCAAGGATTCCAATTTTCTAAACTTTCTTTGTTTTGAACATTTTGAATTTCATGATTTGATCCTGTTTCGAATTTCGCCTGCCTGCGCGAAGCCCCGCTTTGCGGGGCGAAGGCAGGGATTTTGTGCTTCGGATTTAACCGGGCGCATGTGGGGATAGCGTTTTTCTTATTTTACGCATCCGTTATGCTCGAGTGCCCAAAGAAAAAGTAGAACGAAGGGGAAAAAGTTTTGGACGACATTTTTACCCAAGCATTGCACTTAGCCCAAAAATACGAGCCGCGACTATCTCAATTCTTAAGAGACCTGATTGCACTCCCCAGCGAGAGCTGTCGGGAAGAAAAAGTAGTCTCGAGAATCAAAGAAGAGATGGAAAAGGTGGGTTTTGAAAGAATGGCCGTTGATCCCATGGGAAATGTCCTGGGATACATCGGGCACGGAAAGCACCTGATCGCCATCGATGCTCATGTCGATACGGTAGGCGTGGGGAATCCCGCAAACTGGAATTATGACCCCTTCAACGGGTATGAAGATGAAGAGATTATTGTTGGCCGTGGGGCAAGTGACCAGAAGGGCGGCATGGCTTCCGCGGTTTACGCCGGGAAAATCATCAAAGAACTGGGGCTGGAGGGGGATTATACCCTGGTTGTCGTCGGTTCCGTGCAGGAAGAGGACTGTGACGGCCTGTGCTGGCAGTACATGATCAACGAGGATAAGCTCGTGCCTGAATTTGTGGTGCTTACCGAACCGACGGATGGCAGGATTCATCGGGGCCAACGGGGTAGAATGGAGATTAAAGTGACTACAAAGGGAATTAGCTGTCACGGTTCAGCCCCAGAGCGGGGTGATAACGCCATTTACAAAATGACTCCCATCATCCTTGAATTAAAAGATTTGAATGAAAAACTTCCTCGGGACGACTTCCTGGGCAAAGGAAGCCTGGCCTTATCGGAGATCTTCTCTACCTCTCCGTCAAGGTGCGCCGTCGCCGACAGCTGCTGGATCTCAATCGACAGAAGACTTACAAAAGGGGAAGACGCCCGGACCGCCATCGGGCAGATTAACGATCTTCGTACGGTAAAGGCGGCAGGCGCGGAAGTGGCCATGTACTCTTATGAAAAAGCCTCTTATACCGGTCTTGTCTATCCTGCCGAGGCTTATTTCCCAACCTGGTTGATTGAGCACGACCATCCCGTATGTTCAACCCTGGCGGAGGCTTTCAGAGGCCTGTTCAACGAGGAACCGACCCTTGACAAGTGGACATTTTCTACGAACGGCGTTTCCATCATGGGTCGATACGGCATTCCCTGCATTGGTTTTGGTCCCGGCCACGAAGATCAGTCCCACGCCCCGAATGAAAAGACGTGGAAGAAAGAGCTGGTCCACTCGGCGGCGATGTACGCCGTGATTCCTCAACTGTATGTGAAAAAGTATGCTGTTAAGATGCCTCCTCGTGCTTAACTTGGCGTAACCAAAACTAAAGAGGCTCTTGAGGTTAAGAAATACGAAATCCGAATATCGAAATCCGAAACAAATTCGAATTTTCAAAACTCAAATTTCTCGAACTGTTTTGTTTGGAACATTAGGTATTTGGTTATTTGACATTGTTTCGAGTTTCGCCTGCCTGTGTGAAGCCGCTTCGGCGAAGGCAGGGATTTCGTGCTTCGGATTTAGATTCGCGCGATTAGGAACGACCGTAACCCGTTTGAGCACAATCTTATCCATAAGGGGCGCTAAATTGATCTAAGGGAGGACTGAACCATGCAATCCTTATTTCGTGGCAGGCATTTCATCGACGTCGAAGACTTTAGCAAAGAAGAAGTAGACACGATGCTGGAAGTCTCTCTTGACTTCAAGAAAAAATTTGCCATGGGTGTTCCAACTCCATACCTGCAGTACAAGACCATGTTCCTCATGTTCTTTGAGCAATCGACGAGAACGAGAAACTCGATGGAGGCGGGGATCGCCCAGCTGGGCGGACACGCCAACTATCTTGACACCAGCAGCATGCAGATCGCACACGGCGAGAGTGCAAAGGACACCGCCATCATTCTTTCCCGGTTCGGCCACGCCATTGCATGCAGGTACTGCAACTGGGAGATTGGCAACAAGTACCTGAACGAAATGGCAAAGTGGTCTGCCGTTCCCGTCATGAACTTACAGTGTGACCTCTACCATCCTTTCCAGGTTTTGGCCGATCTGATGACCCTGAAGGAAAAGATCGGCGATGTGAGACGGCTCAAGGTTTCCATTATCTGGGCCTACGCCGAGAGTCATAAGAAGCCTATCTCCATTCCCGTCTCCCAAATCCTCCTTTTCCCGCGGTATGGGATGGATGTGACGCTGGCTCATCCGAAGGGCTGGGAGCTTCCTGCCTGGGTTATTCAAAAGGCCAAGGATAACGCAGCAAAATATAGCGGTACGGTGACGATTACGCATAATGAGGAAGAAGCTTATCGAGGGGCTCATATCGTTATTCCCAAGAACTGGGGAAGTTGGGTTACCGACCGGTCCACCACGGTCGTTGATGACCGGCTGAAGGCCCAAAAGGGGTGGAAATGCACGGAAGCAAAGATGGCGCTTGCTGACAAGGAAGTTATGTATATGCATGCGCTCCCTGCCGACAGGAACAACGAAGTTGAAGAATCAGTGATTGATGGTCCGCACTCCATCGTATTCGATGAGGCTGAAAACCGCCTCCATACGGCTAAAGCCGTGATGACGCTGTTGATGGGCGGCAAGTAGAACGATGAACAGTCTCATGATAGAAAGTTACGGTTGTAATCGATAGGAGTAACTCCCCCTCCCCCCTCTTAGCCCAAGAGGGGGATATTCCTCCCCTTAAGGTAAGGGGAGGTTAGGAGGGGTTGTGAATTCTTGCTTCAACAGCATCCATATGTTTACCATAGACCTTAACGGAAAGATTTGTCGTGCGGAAGACGATATGAATCTCCTCGATTTTCTGCGCGACGAGTTGCAGATCACTTCCGTGAAGAATGGCTGCAGTGAAGGGGCCTGCGGCGCTTGCACGGTGCTGGTAGACGGCAAAGCAACACGGGCCTGTCTCCTGACCGTGGCCAAAGTGAGCGGCAAAAAAATCATGACCGTGGAAGGCTTGCCACAGGTGGAAAAAGAAGTCTACGTCTTGGCTTTTGCCGAAGCAGGCGCCGTCCAATGCGGTTTTTGCATCCCGGGGATGATCATCAGCGCGAAGGCACTCCTGGACAAGAACCCCGATCCTGAACCACGGGAGATTAAGGAAGCGATACGCGGCAACCTCTGCCGGTGTACGGGATACGTAAAGATTGAACAGGCGATTAGCCTTGCGGCCAAAATGCTGCGCGGAGAAGTGGAAGTCAAACTGTCCGCCCAAGCGGGCATCGGAACGAGCTTTCCGCGCGCCGACGCGGCTGAAAAAGTATTGGGAGCAGGCCAGTATGTCGACGATATGCATATTGAGGATATGCTTTACGGCGCTGTGCTGCGAGCGAAATATCCAAGGGCACTCGTAAAGAGCATGGATGTCTCAGCGGCGCGCGCCCACCCCGGGGTGGTCGCCGTGATGACAGCCGGAGATGTGCC
>Ga0335085_10013601_pt1 | contig 11918 bp, 12 predicted proteins | sample Lox_Sample_45_FD_206712 | JGI IMG/M metagenome (GOLD analysis project Ga0335085, IMG submission 206712) | Soil microbial communities from Loxahatchee National Wildlife Refuge, Florida, United States - Lox_Sample_4.5 | ecosystem: Environmental > Terrestrial > Soil > Wetlands | place: USA...
GTTCCCGGGCTGGGCCGAGGTGGAGGTGCCCTCGCTCGAGGAGGCGACCCGCGTCCTCACCGGGCGCGCCATCCGCGCGCTCGGGGTCACCCAGGCGCGGTGGATCCACGATTACTTCAGGACGAGGCCGCGGCTCCGCGACGCCGATCTGGGGCCACTCGTCGAGGCGGGCACGATCGAGCGGGTCGAGGTCGAGGGCTGGGGCGTGCCCGGCTACGTCCATCGCGACCACCACGCCATCGCGCGGCGGATCGCGAGCGGGCGCGTCGTGGCCACGCACGTCGCGCTGCTCTCACCGTTCGACCCGGTCGTCTGGGATCGGGAGCGGGCCGCGGCGCTCTTCGGCTTCGACTACCGGCTGGAGTGCTACACGCCGGCTCCGAAGCGCCGGTACGGCTACTTCTCGCTTCCCGTCCTCCGGCGCGGCGAGCTCGTCGGGCGCCTCGACGCGAAGGCGAACCGGCAGGAGGGCGTGTTCGAGGTGCGCTCGCTGCACCTCGAGCCCGGCGTGAGGCCCGGCCCCGCGCTCCTGGGCGACCTCGCCGCGGCGATCCGCGCCTGCGCGGACTGGCACGGCACGCCGCGGGTGCGTGTGGTGCGCTCGGCACCGCGGGCGGTGCGGCGTGCGCTCGCTGCGCTGCTCTCGGAGCGGCGCTAGACTTCGCGCACACGAGGAGGCGGGCGATGAAGACTCGGAAGCTCGGAGCGCGCGGTCCGGTGGTCTCGGCGATCGGCCTCGGCTGCATGGGGATGAGCGAGTTCTACGGCGGGCGCGACGATGCGGAGTCGCTCGCCACGATCGACCGCGCGCTCGAGCTGGGCGTCACCTTCCTCGACACGGCCGACGCCTACGGCCCCCACGCGAACGAGCGCCTCCTGGGCCGCGCGCTGGCGGGGCGGCGGGATCGGGTGGTGCTCGCCACCAAGTTCGGGATCCTGCGCGATCCGAAGGATCCGATGGTCCGGGGCCTGAACGGAAGCCCCGCATACGTGCGCAGCGCCTGCGACGCGAGCCTCCAGCGGCTCGGCGTGGACGTCATCGACCTCTACTACCTTCACCGCGTGGACCCGAACGTGCCCATCGAGGACACCGTGGGCGCGATGGGAGAGCTCGTTCGCGCAGGCAAGGTCCGGCACCTCGGCCTCTCGGAGGTCTCGCCCTCGACGCTGGAGCGCGCCCACCGCGTGCACCCCATCACCGCGCTGCAGAGCGAGTACTCCCTCTGGACCCGCGACCCCGAGGCGGGCGCTCTCGCCGCCTGCCGGAAGCTCGGCGTCGCCTTCGTGGCCTACAGCCCGCTCGGCCGCGGGTTCCTCACCGGCGCGTTCCAGAAGATCGACGACCTCGAGGCCTCCGACTACCGCCGCCTGACCCCGCGCTTCCAGGGCGAGAGCTTCGCGCGGAACCTCGAGCTCGTCGCGAAGGTGAAGACCGTCGCCTCCAGGCTGAGATGCACCGCCTCCCAGGTCGCGCTCGCCTGGGTGATCTCACGGGGCGAGGACGTCGTTCCCATCCCCGGGACGAAGCGCCGGAAGTACCTCGAGTCGAACGTGGCGGCGGTGGACGTGGTCCTGCCGCCGGACGCCCTCGCGGAGCTCGACGCCGCCTTCCCGCCGGGCGCGGCCTCGGGCACGAGGTACCCCGAGGCGATGATGGGCTCGGTGAACCGCTGAGCGAGCCCCCTGCCCGGGGCGACCGTCAGACCTTCGGGGCGTGCCGCGCCCGCCGCGCCTGCGCCTGCTCGGCCTTCGCGACCCGCGCGCGCTGCTTCACGGCGAGCACGTAGAAGCGCTGGCGGAGCGCCTCGGCCTCCGCCTCGGAAAGATCGCCGTGGCGCCCGCGCTCGGCCTCGCGCCGGTCCACGGCGGTGGCGATCGACACGGCCGCCGCGACCGACACGTTGAGCGACTGGCTGAAGCCGCGCATGGGGATGACGTAGCGGGCGTCGGCGAGCGCGAGCGCCTCGTCGGAGACCCCGCGGCTCTCGTTGCCGAACACGAGCGCCACCTTGCCCGCGAAGGAGAGGCCGCCGAGCGCGACGCTGCCCTCGCCGAGGTGCGTCGCGTAGATCGCGAAGCCCTGCTGGCGAAGACTCTCGAGGCACTCGCGCGTGGACTTCCAGCGCGTGACCTCCAACCACTTGTCGGCGTTCTGGCTGATCCGCTTGTTGCGGTCGTAGGGCTTCATGGGCCCCTCGATCGCGTGCAGCGTCTGCACGCCGAAGGCCTCGCAGGTGCGCAGCACCGCGTTCACGTTCTGCGGGTCGCAGAACGTCTCCATCACCACGGTGAGCGTACGCGTCCGCTGCGCCACCACCGCGTCGATGCGGGCCTTGCGCTCCGGCACGAGAAAGCCTGGATCGCCGGGCCGGGGCAGCGTCACCGGTCCCTCCTCGGCTTCGCGAGCTTGCGCCCGTGCGGCGCGGGCCGTGCCGCCGCCCCGTGGCGGAGCGCGCGAGAGATCGCGTCGAGCAAGGAGTCCATGCCCTCGCCCGTGACCGCCGAGACGAGGTGAACCTTCACCGGCGCCTTTCGCCTCGCCAGCGCGCGCTCGAGCTTCTCGCCGGCCGCGCGCGCCTCCGGGACGTCGATCTTCGTCACCGCCACGATCTGGGGCTTCCGCGCGAGCTCGGGCGAGTGGAGCCTGAGCTCGCGGTTGATGGCCTCGAGGTCGCGCCTCGGCTCGCGGCCGGGCTCGGGGTTGGCGCCCTCGACGAGGTGCACGAGCACCCGGCAGCGCTCCACGTGGCGGAGGAACTGGTGGCCCAGACCGGCCCCGGCGTGGGCGCCCTCGATGAGGCCGGGGATGTCCGCCACCACGAAGCTCTTCCCCCGCCAGCCCACGACGCCGAGGTTGGGCACGAGCGTGGTGAACGGGTAGTCCGCGATCTTGGGCCGCGCCCTGGAGATGCGGGAGATGAGCGTGGACTTCCCCGCGTTCGGGTAGCCGACGATGCCCACGTCGGCGAGCAGCTTGAGCTCGAGGACGACGTCGCGCTCCTCCCCGGACGTGCCGTCCTCGGCGTAGCGGGGCGCCTGGTTCGTGGACGTGGCGAAGTTCATGTTGCCGAGGCCACCCCGCCCGCCCTTCGCGAGGAGGAAGCGCCCCTCGGCGAGGTCGGCGAGGATCTCGCTGGTCGCGGCGTCCTTCACGACGGTGCCGGGTGGGATGCGCAGGACGAGATCCTCGCCGTCCTTGCCGTTCATGTCCGAGCCCTGGCCCTTCTCGCCGGAGCGGGCCTGGTGCTCGCGCACGTAGCGGTAGTCGAGGAGGGTGGAGAGCTGCGGGTCCACCTCCAGCACCACGTCGCCGCCGTTGCCGCCGTCGCCGCCGGCCGGCCCGCCGCGCGGGATGAACTTCTCCCGCCGCCAGGCCACGGCGCCGTCGCCGCCGTCGCCGGCCTTCACGTGGATGCGGACCTCGTCTACGAACTTCATGGTCCTCTCGAGATCGTCCTCTCGAAACGCGAAGGGCGCGGACCCGCGGGTCCACGCCCCTGTGACTCCTCCCGGGGTGAAGGACCCGGGCGCTACGCCTGCGGCACGATCGAGACGACGCGCCGGTCGTTGCGGGTCCGCGAGTACTTGACGGTCCCGTCCACCCTGGCGAAGAGGGTGAAGTCCTTGCCCATGCCGACGTTCTTGCCGGGGTGGATCAACGTGCCGACCTGCCGGACGAGGATGTTGCCGGCGACGACCTTCTCGGAGCCGAAGACCTTCACTCCGCGGCGCTGACCCGGAGAGTCGCGCCCGTTGCGTGAGGAGCCCTGTCCCTTCTTGTGAGCCATGACGCGCCCGTCCTTCCGGCCTTCCTCAGGCCTTCACCGTGGTGATGAGGACCTCGGTGTACGGCTGCCGGTGGCCCCGCTTCTTCGTCCAGCCTTCCTTCTTCTTGCGGAAGTGGACGACCTTCTTGTGCTTGCCCTGGCCGAGGATCTCGCCCTCGACCGCCGCGCCCGAGACGGTCGGCTTCCCGACCTTCACGTCGCCCTCGCCGCCGACGAGCAGCACCTCGAACGCGATCTTGCCGCCCACGTCGCCACCGAGCTTCTCGACCTTGAGCCGGTCGCCCTGGGCGACGCGGTACTGCTTGCCGCCGGTCCTGATCACCGCGTACATCGGCCTTCTCCTTGTTGGCCGGGGGCCGGGCCCCCGCCCACCCCGCCTGTGGAAATCTGAGGATGCCAGGGCGCGCGCGGTGGAACGCGGCGCACCCGGCCTCCGTAAAGGGCGGTCCTATACGATCCCGGAACCGGTCTTGTCAAGGAAGTCCGGGAGGTTGGCAGGACGTACCGCGCGGCCGGCCCGGGATCACAGGCCGAAATGGGCAGGGGAGAGCTTCTTCCACTCGCAGTATTCGCGGAGCTCCCGCTTCACGAGCCCCCAGGTCAGCGCCACCACGAGCAGGTCGTCGCTCCAGCCGATCGGGACGAGGAAGTCCGGGATGAGGTCGATGGGCGAGAGCACGTACACCGCCGCCGCGACCACGGCCGCGATCGCCTTCCACGGCATCTGCCGGTAGGTGCCGTCCCAGTAGTCCCGGAGGATCATCCCGAGGAGTCGCAGCTTCTCGAACAGGCCCGCCGGACCGAGCCTGGCGTACCAGGGCGGCCGCTCGAGGAAGCGACCGACCGCTCCGGCCTGCTCGCCCACGTCGCGCGGGGTGACGTCCTCGGCCTCGCGCGCCAGCTCCTTCGCGGCCGCCTCGCGGCACGAGAGGCACCCGGCGTTCGAGCCGAGCGCCCTGCCGCAGGCCGGACACGCACCGCGCCCTGTTCGTTCACCGATCGCCATCGTCACCCATGCTAACGCCGCCCCGACCGCCGCGCGCGTCTCGGCGCGGGCGGGGCACGATGGGGTGGTCGGGGAGCACGTCCGCCTCGTCCTCCGAGACGAGCTCGTGGAAACGGCGGTAGTCGATGACCCGCGCGCCGCTGGGCGTCGTCTTCACGATCTCCTTGAAGCGAACGCCCCAGACGATCCGGTCGGCCGGGTAGGTCTGGCTGGCGTGGATCATCCGGGTGAGCTCCTCGTCGTACCCGGTGAGCGTGACCATGATCTCCGCCTCGCGAGCAACCAGGATGGACTCGTCCACGCCGGCGAGCGGGCTCCCCGCGTCAATCCGGTGCACCGCGGTCCAGGCGTGGGTGAAGACCGCCGTGCCGCCCCGGGCGAGGTCGAGGTCGCGCGCGCGCCGGTTGACGTAGCCGTCCTCGTCGGGCTCGCTCCAGATGAGGAGGGCGGCGACCTTGGCCTGGACGATGTGGCTCGTCCGCTCGTTCGCCATGCGGAACATGAGCGCGCTGCCGTCGCCGCGCGGGCCCACGATGGCGTTCCGGCTCCACATGACCCGGGCGCGCACGAGGGAGAACTTGCCGAAGATGATGCCGGCGCCCACGCCGACCAGGAGCCAGCGGAAGAAGCCCTCCATTCCAGAGAGCGCGGTGCTCGCGAACCACGCCGCCGAGAGCGGGGCGGCAGGCGTCGGGGACGCGTCGATCGCGGCCATGAGCGCCGGCACGAACGGCCCGTCGATGGGGCCGGCCGCGAGGAGGAGGTGGCCCAGGCCGAACAGCGCCTGTGCCACGAAGTAGACCGACGCGTAGAAGAGGAGGAGCCGCGTCCACGAGCCGGTCACGAGCGTGTGGTAGAGGTCCGCCAGCGGACGCCGCCGCAGGCCGACCACCCGGGTGGTGCGCGCGCCGAAGACGCGGGTCGATTCGAGGTCGGCCATGTCCGGCCGAGCCTAGCACTCCCGGCGCTCAGGCGCGGGTGGACGGGGCGGGCTCCCGCCGCCCTGCGATCGCGATCCTCGCCCCCAGCCAGACGCACGGCACCGCCGTGACCACGAGCGACCAGGGATACCAGCGCGGCCCCAGCTCCGGGTGACCGGCGCTCGCCGCCACGCCGGCGAGCGCGGCCGCGAGCCCTATCGCCGCCAGCCACGTCGCGTGCGCCATCGGGCGGGACGGCGCGAGCCGCGCGGTGATCCAGCCCCCGGCGACGGTGAAGACGGCGCGGTAGGTCGAGGCGAGAGCGAAGAGGCCGTCGCTCATCGTCTGGCCCCAGGGCGGGTAGACGCCGGTGACGTGGAGGATCTGGTCGGCGCCCAGCGACGTGACGAACACGGCGACGAATCCGGCGGCGACTGCGCCGACGCGGCGGGCGAACGAGGGTGTGGTCAGGAGGCCTCCGTTGGGGTTCCGTGGCGCCGTCGTCCTAACGCCGGCCCGTCGTTCCGGCGCGTTGCAGGCGCCTCTCGGGGAGAGGCCCCTCTACGGGTGAGCCCACGAGGTCGCACGCATCGTGACCCCCGCCACATCCTCCCGGGTCCGGAGCCGGCACGCTGTCACCATGCTGACCGCAGCCGCCCGGCCCGTCGCCCTCACGAAGCCCGCCCTCTCGATCGTCTCCGGCGGGCCGTTCGCCCGCCCCGTCGGAACCCCGCGCACCGCCGCGCCCGGCGAGCTGGACGTCGCGGCCATCCGCGGCCACTTCACGTTCCCGGGCCGCGGCCGCATCGCCACCAACAATGCCGCCAGCACCCAGCCGCCCCGCGAGCTCGTCGACCTCCTCCGCGAGCTCGCGCCCGGCTACGACAACGTCCACCGCGGCCAGTCGGCCGCCTCGCGCGCCACCACCGCCCTCTTCGAGGAGTCCTACGGCACCATCGCACGGCTCGTGAACGCACCCGACGCGCGGAGCCTGGTCGCCTGCCGGAACACCACCGAGGCCCACAACGCGGTCATGTACATGCTCATGACCGAGATCCGCGACGGCGACAACGTCGTCACGACGATGATGGAGCACAACTCCAACTACGTGCCCTGGTACGGCCTGTGCCGCGAGATCCTGCCGCGCTTCGGCGTGCGGGCCGAGGTTCGCATCGCCCGCTTCGACCCGGCGACCGGCCAGCTCGACCTCGACCACCTCGCCTCCCTGGTGGACGCGCGCACGAAGCTCGTCTGCTGCACGGGCGCCTCCAACTTCTTCGGCACGAGGAACCCGCTCCACACGGTGCGGGCCATCTCCGCCGAGAGCGGCTACGCGCAGCCCGACGGAACGAGCGGCTCCTACCTGCTCGTCGACGGCGCGCAGCTCGTCCCCTCCTCGCCGGTGGACGTGCAGGAGCTCGACGCCGACTTCCTCACCTTTTCGTTCCACAAGCTGCTCGCCCCGTTCGGCGTGGGCATGCTCTACGCCCGGCGGTCGATCCTGGAGTCCGCCCGCCCGTTCCTCTACGGCGGAGACATGATCGCCGAGGGCCAGGTCTCGCCCGAGAGCGTCGGCTACAACGTGCTGCCCTGGAAGTTCGCCGCCGGCACGCCGAACATCCTCGGCACGATCGTCTCGGCCCAGGCCGTCCGCCTCCTCGTCGACCTCGCGCTCGAGGGCGGCTCGCACGTCCGCTTCGGCTCGACGCGACCCATCCTCCACGGCGACGTGCGGAAGGCGATGGAGCGAGTCTCGGCCCACGGCCGGAGGCTCACCGCCCGCGCCATGGACGCGCTGGAGCGCATCCCGGGCATCACCCTCTACGGTCCGCGGGATCCGGCGAGGCGCACCGCCCTCGTCGCGTTCAACGTGGAGGGGCTCTCGCCGTTCGCGCTCGCCGAGGACCTGGCCGCGCTCGGCGTCGAGTCCCGCGCCGGCTGCCACTGCGCCACGCTCGCCCACCGGGCGCTCGGCCTCGATCCGGCCGCGAGCTGCCGGCTGAGCTTCTACCTCTACAACACCGAGGAGGACGTGGACGTCGCCACCTCCGCCGTCCGCTCGGTGGTGGAGGCCTACCGGCGGGACGCCCGGATGAGCGCCCAGCCCGCCTCCGCCGCGGGCTAGACCGCCGCGAGCGCCCGCAGGCCCTGCGCGAGCGGGGCACGCACGACGCCGCGCTCGGTCACGATCGCCGAGACGAGCTCCGCGGGCGTGACGTCGAAGGCCGGGTAGCGCGCCGGCACTCCCGCGGGGGCGATGCGCTGGCCGCCGAGGAGCGTCACCTCGTCGCCGCCGCGCTCCTCGATCGGGATGGCCGCGCCGTCGGGCGTGGCGAGGTCCACGGTGCTCCACGGTGCCGCGACGTGGAACGGGATCCCGTGGTGCGAGGCGAGCACGGCGAGCCCGTACGTGCCGATCTTGTTGGCGACGTCGCCGTTCGCGGCGATCCGGTCGGCCCCGACGATGACGCAGGAGATCTCCCCGCGCCTCATGAGCCATCCGGCCATGCCGTCGGTGATGAGCGTCACGGGGATGCCGTCGCGCTTCAGCTCCCAGGCGGTGAGGCGGGCGCCCTGCAGGAAGGGCCGGGTCTCGTCGGCGAGCACGCGGACGGCGTTCCCGGACTCGAAGGCGGCGCGCACCACCCCGAGCGCCGTGCCGTAGCCGGCGGTGGCGAGCGCGCCCGCGTTGCAGTGCGTGAGGATGGTGGCGCCCGGGGGAACGAGCGGCGCGCCGAGCGCGCCGATGCGGCGGCAGGCGGCCTCGTCCTCGTCGCGGATGGCGTGGGCCTCGGCGAGCACCTCGTCCGGCCCCAGCCCGAAGCGGCGCGAGACCCGGCTCACGGCCCAGTAGAGGTTCACCGCGGTGGGGCGGGCGCGGACGAGTCGCTCCGCCGCCACGCGGAGCCGCGCCGGGTCGGCGCCGCGGCGAGCCTCGGCGGCGAGCGCGTACGCCGCCGCGACACCGATGGCCGGCGCTCCGCGCACCGTGAGGTCGGCGATGGCGGAGGCGACCGCGTCCGCCGAGCCCAGCTCGATCCAGGCCTCCTCGGCGGGAAGGCGCCTCTGATCGAGCAGCCGCACCACGTCGCGCGCGTCGTCGTAGAGCACCGGACGCAGCGGATCCCGGCTCGTCACCGAGCACCCCTTCCCAGTCCCCCGATGAGCCGCATGGCGAAGTAGACCGCCGCGACCGCCGCCACCGCGGCGGCGGGCCAGCGCGACTCGTGGACGAGCACCGCGCCCACGACCAGCGAGCCCGCGAGCGCGAGCCCGAGGAACACGGGGCTCGGCCCGCCCGCCGAGCCCGCGCCGGCCGGCCCCGCTCCCCAGCCCGCCCAGCGGCTCACGCCTCGCCCCCCAGCTTCCTCTCGAGGAGCGCGTTCACCACCGCCGGGTTGGCCTTGCCCTTCGTGGCCTTCATCACCTGGCCGACGAAGTAGCCCATGAGCTTGCGGTTCCCGGCGCGGAAGCGCTCCACCTCGGCAGGGCTCGCCGCGAGCACGGCATCCACCGCCGCCTCCAGCGCGCCCGCGTCGGACACCTGCGCGAGCGCCCTCGCCCGCACCACCTCGTCCGGGTCGGCGCCGGTGCGGAAGACCTCCTCCACGACCTGCTTCGCGCCCGGACCGCCCAGCGTGCCCTCCTCGACGAGGCGAACCACACGGGCGAGCTGGGCAGGGCGGATCCGGTAGCCCCTGGGCTCGATGCCCGCCTCGTTCGCGAGCCTCGACAGCTCGCCGTTCATCCAGTTCGCGATCTTCTTGGCGTTCTCGGCCCCGCCGCCGGCCGCCGCCACGGCCGAGTCGAAGAACTCGGCGCCGGCCCGGTCCGAGACGACGAGGCGCGCGTCGTAGGCCGAGAGCCCGAGCTCGCGCTGATAGCGCGCGGCGCGGGCCCGCGGCAGCTCCGGCAGCTCCGACCGCACGCGCTCCACGAGCGCGGGAGCCACGACGAGCGGGGGCAGGTCCGGCTCCGGGAAGTAACGGTAGTCGTGCGCCTCCTCCTTGGAGCGCATCGAGCGCGTCTCGCCGCGCTCGGGGTCGAAGAGCCGCGTCTCCTGCACGACGGTCCCGCCGTTCTCCAGGAGATCGACCTGTCGCCGCGCCTCGAACTCGATGGCCTGCCGGAGAAAGCGGAACGAGTTCATGTTCTTCAGCTCGCAACGCGTGCCCAGCTTCGAGGAGCCTTTCGGCATCACCGAGACGTTGGCGTCGCAGCGGAGCGACCCCTCCTGCATGTTCCCGTCGTTGACGCCCAGCCAGACGAGGATCGCCCGGAGCGAGCGCAGGTACTCCACCGCCTCGTCGGCCGAGCGCAGGTCCGGCTCCGAGACGATCTCGAGGAGCGGCACGCCGGCGCGGTTGAGGTCCACGCCCGAGTGCCCGGGCGAGACGTCGTGCACGTTCTTGCCGGCATCCTCCTCGAGGTGGATGCGCACGAGGCGAACGCGCTTCTCCGAACCGCCGTCGCCGGCGATGTCGAGCCCGCCCCCCTCGCAGATGGGCAGCTCGTACTGCGAGATCTGGTAGCCCTTCGGCAGGTCCGGGTAGAAGTAGTTCTTCCGTGCGAACACCGAGCGGGCGAGGATCCGGCAGCCGAGCGCGAGGCCGGTGCGGACCGCGAGCTCGATCACCCTCTCGTTGAGCGAGGGCAGCGCTCCGGGCAGCCCCAGGCACACCGGGCAGACGTGGGCGTTGGGCTCGCCTCCGAACCCGGTCGAGCAGCCGCAGAAGATCTTCGAGCGCGTGAGCAGCTGCGCGTGGACCTCGAGACCGAGGACGACCTGGAAGTCGGCGAGCGGCACCTAGGCCGGACCTCCGGCCGGGAGCGGCGGCGGTGCCGGGAACGGGCCGCGTTCGCGCTCGAGCGCGCGCGCCGCCCGGAGGAGCGTCGCCTCGTCGAAGGGGCGCCCGACGAGCTGCAGCCCCACCGGCAGCCCGGTGGCGGCGTCGCGTCCGCACGGGACCGACAACCCGGGCAAGGCCGCCAGGTTCGCGGTGATCGTGAAGACGTCGGCGAGGTACATCGCCAGCGGGTCCGCGGTCTTCTCCCCGAGCCGGAAGGCCACGCCGGGAGCCACCGGCCCGGCCACGACGTCGCAGGAGCGGAACGCCTCGTCGAAGTCGCGGCGCACCAGGGTGCGGACCTTCTGCGCACGCAGGTAGTAGGCGTCGTAGTAGCCGGCCGAGAGCGCGTAGGTGCCGAGCATGATGCGCCGCTTCGGCTCGGGGCCGAAGCCGCGCTCGCGGGAAAGCTCGTACACCTCGCGGAGATTCTTCGCGTCGCCAGCGCGCGGGCCGAAGCGGATGCCGTCATAGCGGGCGAGGTTGGACGACGCCTCCGCCGGGGCGATGAGGTAGTACGCGGCGATGCCGTAGCGCGAGTGCGGCAGCGAGACGGGCACGACCTTCGCCCCGAGTCGCTCGTACGTGGCGATCGCCTCGCGCACCGCTGCGGCGGTGCCCGGCTCGAGCCCCTCGGACTCCAGCCACTCCCGCGGCAGCCCGATGCGGAGCCCGCGCGCGCCGCCGTCGAGTTGGGCGAGGTAGTCGTCCACGGGCCGCCGCGACGAGGTCATGTCGCGGGGGTCGTGTCCGGCGATGGTCCCGAGGAGGAGCGCCGCGTCCTCCACCGTGCGGGCGAGCGGCCCCACCTGGTCGAGCGAGGACGCGAACGCCACCACGCCCCAGCGCGGCACCCGGCCGTAGGTGGGCTTCACGCCGACGACCCCGCAGAACGAGGCCGGCAGCCGGATCGACCCGCCCGTGTCGGTCCCCAGGGAGCCGAACACGACGCGCGCCGCCACCGCGGCGGCGCTCCCACCCGACGATCCGCCAGGCGTGCGCGACGGATCCCAGGGGTTGCGGCACGGCCGGTAGGCGCTGTTCTCGTTGGACGAGCCCATGGCGAACTCGTCGAGGTTGAGCTTCCCGACGATCACCGCGCCAGCCGCCTCGAGCCGCTCCACCACCGTGGCCGAGTACGGGGGGACGAACCCCTCCAGGATGCGCGAGCCCGCGGTGGTCGGGACGCCCTTCGTGAGGAGGATGTCCTTCACCGCCACGGGGACGCCGTCGAGCGCGGACCGCCGCTCGCCCCGTGCCGAACGGGCGTCGGCCGCGTCCGCCGCGGCGAGCGCCCGCTCGCCGGTCACGGCGAGGAACGCGCCCAGCCGCCCGTCCACCTCGGCTACGCGCGCGA
>Ga0335085_10013602_pt1 | contig 11918 bp, 5 predicted proteins | sample Lox_Sample_45_FD_206712 | JGI IMG/M metagenome (GOLD analysis project Ga0335085, IMG submission 206712) | Soil microbial communities from Loxahatchee National Wildlife Refuge, Florida, United States - Lox_Sample_4.5 | ecosystem: Environmental > Terrestrial > Soil > Wetlands | place: USA: Florida...
CTGGATGAGCATCTCGGGTGACACGGTCGAGGCGTTCATGAAGGACATTCAGGTGGACGCGACATCCTTCCCCGGCAAGGCTTTCGAGATGACCTTCGAGATGCCCGAGGAGGAAGTCGGAATTTTCACGTTCAACAAATGCGTATCAGTCGACCAATGGGAAGCGCTGGGTCGCCCGGATATCGCCGAGAAGGCGTCTCATACCTCGTGCCCGGCCGCCATTATCGAGACGGCGAAGATGTACAACCCGAACATGAAGGTCGAGATCTTGGCGATTCCGCCACGTGTCAGCAAAGAACACGTGTGTTGCAAGTGGCGGCTGTCTATTCGGGACGAATCAGATCCCGAGTACGTTCGCACCGATGGCAGCAGACCGACGACGTAGCGGCGAATGGCTATGACGCCCTTGGTTTCAAGCTCATGGTTGGGAGAAGACGTTCGGCCAGCTTTTGCAACTGGGATCGGAGCGTCTCATCGTCAAGGCCGGCGACGAGGGGGTGCATGACAGCGCCGCTGATGGCGGCGGTCAGCATGGCCGTCGACACGCGTGCATCGTGTCCGACGTCGTCACCCATAAGGACACGACTCATTCGGTCCATGACGTCGCGGAACGATCCGTGCTCGGCAAAGAAGCGGATGATGACTGGATCGTTCAGGATGGTGCTCACGGTGCGCCGGTGAGCCACGGCCAGGTCGACCATCCCGGTCACCAGCGTCCTACGAGCCCGCGTCCGTGCGGGTTCAGCTTCAGCGACAGCGATCACGGCCTCCAGCCTCGCAAGCTCGGCTTCGGCGGCGGCGAGCACGATCTCGTCCTTGGTGTTGTACTGGTGATAGACCGCAGCCTTGGTCACGCCGATAGCATCGGCGATCATCTGCAACGAGGTGCCGCCAACGCCGTTGCATGCGAACAGTTCCAGGGCGGCACCGATAATCCGGGCTTGCGCGGCACTAGGCATGGGCTGCGTGACCCCGTGCGCGGCCAAAGCCCCCGAATCACCCATTGAACCAGAGTAGTTGATCTTCCGCCCGAGAACCTTCTGATGGGTGTGGCCGGACGTTCAGTGTCTTCTAGCGGCAGCCTGCAGTTCATTTTCGCGCGAGCTTGTTGCTTGCGCTAGACGGCATGTAGGAGCGGGATCGGTAGTCATAGTGAGCGGGACTGGTCCGGGTGGACCGCTCCGCCACGAGTGATCCGGATGTCGGTAAGGGCGTGGGGCGGCGCTTTTCGGTTACCTTCGTGCACATGCGGCACCGAGGGGACCCGAGTGGAGCTGGTTGATCGATCGCTGGAGCTTGACCAACTGTGCGGGCTATTGGCGCAGGCGGCGGAGCGCACGAGCGCCGTTGTGGTGGTACGCGGTGAGCCGGGGATCGGGAAGACGGCGCTGCTTGATGTGGTCGCGGCCCGCGCCGCGGACCAAGGGATGCGGGTGATTTGGCTCACCGGTGTGGAGTCGGAGGTACCGCTCGGCTATGCCGCGCTGCACCGGCTGCTCGTACCCTACCCCCGGCTGGTCGAGCAGCTGCCCGTGCCGCAGCGTGATGCGCTGCACTCCACCTTCGGGCTAGTGGACGGTCCGCCGCCGGACCGGTTCATGGTTGCCCTGGGAGTGCTCACGCTGCTGGCCGACGCGGCGTCGAGTGCCCCGTTGCTGTGCATCATCGACGATGCGCAGTGGCTGGACCCCGAGTCGGCGGTGGTACTGGGGTTTGTCGCCCGGCGGCTGCAGGCGGAGGGGATCGCCATGATCTTCGCGGTCCGGGAGTTGAGCCAGGTGGCGCCTGCCTTGCAGGGGCTGCCCGAGGTGGTCATCGGTGCGCTAGAAGCGAGCGACGCCGCCGCTTTGCTGGAGATGATCGCCCCGAGCCCATTGAGCCCGCACGTGGCGGCGCGGCTGATAACCGAGGGAGGAGGGAACCCGCTGGCGATGGTCGAGCTGACGACCGAGCTGACTCCGGCGCAGTTGGCCGGGTCGGCCGAGTTGCCTGACCCGCTTCTGGCCGCGGGGTCGCTACAGCAAATGTTCAGGCGCCGCCTGGGCAGGCTGTCGTCCGACGCCCAGCTGCTGCTGGCCGTCGCCGCCGCCGAGCCCGCCGCCTCTGAGACCATGTTGTGGCGGGTAGCTACACGGCTGGGCGTCGATGCTGACCTCGCCGCCGCCCAGGTGAGCGGGCTGCTCGAGTTCGCCCCGGCGGTCACGTTCCGCCACCCGCTGGTGCGCTCGGTCGCCTACCACAGCATGCCGGTGGGTCGTCGCCGGCTGGTCCACCAGACGCTGGCCGAGGTGATCGACGCCGGCGAGCAGTCGGACCGGGTGGCCTGGCACCTGGCCATGGCGACGACTGGGCCGGACGAGGGGGTGGCGGCCCGGCTGGTGGAGGCGGCTGGCCGGGCGACGGAGCGGGGCGGCTACGCGGCGACGGCGACCTTCTTGGCCCGTGCCGCCGAGCTGTCCGACAACAACGAGCAGCGTACCGAACGTGTCCTGGCGTCCGCTGAAGCGGCGCTGGCCGCTGGCCGTCTCGTCCAAGCCCAGGCACTGACCGACCAGGGTCTCGCGCAGGCCACCAGCAACCGGCAGCTGGCCAAAGCACAGCGGCTCGGTGGCGAGGTGTCCCTGGCCACCGGCCGGATCGGTGACGCTGCCCGGCAGCTGCTCGCCGCCGCCAAACTGCTCCCCCCTGTGGACCGGCCGGGACGGGCAACGCTGCTCACCGCTCTGACAGCTGCCAACTTTGCGCCGGGCGACACCCTTGAAGAGGTGCGCGCCTTCTCCCTGGGCGTCGCGGAGATTCCCGTTGACCTCGAGGACCCGTCCGCGGCCGGGGATTGCCTGCTGGTGGGCCTGTTGCACCGGTTGTCCGGGGCGCCGACACAGGCGGCGCCCCTGCTTCGCGCTGCCGTCGGCCATCTCTGCGACCCCGCCATGCCCGACGCCGTCCGCATGCAGATCCCACAGGTCGCCGCTGTGGTGGCCGCGGTTGAATTGCTGCACGACTCCACGTACGAAGTGCTCGAAGTGTACGTGCGCTCCGCCCGCCGGTCCGGTGCGCTCATGGTGCTCTCGGCAGCCTTGACTGGCCTTGCCGGAACCCTGCTGACCCAAGGCCGGTTCGAGGATTGCGAGCAGGCCTGGGCCGAAGCCCGCGCCCTCGGCGAGGCGACCGGGGCCCCCGGGCTACCCGATCCCTCCTTTGTCGAGCTGGGCCTCGCGTGCTGGCGCGGTCACGAGGACGAAGCGCGACACGTCGCCGCCAGGATCACCGCCCGCGTCCAACGCCGGCTCGATGACGGTCGCGAGACTTACCACCCGCCGTGGTACCACCTCGCCGTGCTGGACCTCAGCCTCGGCCGCTACCGGCAGGCCTACGACCACGTCCTGCCCGATTTCCGGGAGGACAGGCTCGCGGTCGGCATTATCGTGCTCCCTGACCTCATCGAGGCCGCGGTCCGCTGCAATGAAATGCCGGTGGCACAGCAAGCCCTCGACCGGCTGGAAGAACGAGCACAAGCCAGCGGCGCGCTATGGGGCCGCGGCTGCCTCGCCCGCTGCGAGGCGTTGCTGGCCGGGGACGCCGGCGAGGCCCTTTATCGGCAAGCCATCGACCTTCTTGAACAGAGCGAGTATCTCACTGACCTTGCCAGGGCCCACCTGCTCTATGGCGAGTGGCTGCGACGCGAGCGCCGCCGTCGCGACGCGCGCGTCCAGCTCGGCGTCGCCTACGACATGTTCACTCAGATGGGCGCCGACGGCTTTGTCTCCCGGGCCAGCGGTGAGCTGGCCGCAACCGGCGAAAGAGCTCGAAAGCGCACCGTGGAGACGACCCAGACGCTAACCCCGCAGGAAGCGCAGGTCGCCCGTCTCGTCGCCCAGGGTGGCACCAACCGCGATGTCGCCGCCGAGCTATTCCTCAGTCCGGCCACTATTGAATACCACCTGCGGAAGGTGTACCAGAAGCTCGGAGTCACCTCCCGAACCCAGCTAGCTCGATCAATGCTGACTACGAACGGCTAGCCGGATCGCCCCCTTGAGACCCGGGGTGTTCGGGTTCACGCATCGACCCTCAGACTTAGACACCGTTCTTCGGTCGGCCCCGGAACCCTGGACTAGGGACATCACGGGGCTTGCGGGGCATCCGTATGATTGCCGGTCAGAATGGATAACAGATCCTCGATTGACAGCGAAGCGCGTACCATCCCGGGCGCCCGAACATCGCGTCTGGGTAAACCTGAGGACCGATCCACCCGCAAGAGACGCGCATAGCGACGGCTCGGCTCCCTGCCAGCCAAGGCCAGGACCGGCTACTCGAGACCCTTCACCTGGCGATTATGCAAGCCAGACCAACCCACCAGCGCACCTTGCGGGAGTTGCTACGCCCGGCACGCCATGTCTTCGAGATCGCCCTTTGGACGATCCAAATCGTGTGCTCCGGGATACTTCGATGCCTCGCGAGCTCTGGGTGCCACCGAGCGAGGATCCCCCTAAGGTTCCGCCGCGCTGCTCTTCAAGTAGGGTCCAGAGATGGCCTTGGTCGGTCGGTCCTCTGAGCGTGAGGCACTCGAGCTCCTACTTGACGGAGCGCTAGAGGGTTTGAGCGGGACGTTGGTGCTGCGGGGTGAGGCCGGTGTCGGAAAGACCGCCCTTCTTGACGATGCCGCTGAATCGGCGAGGGCGCGGGGTATGCAGGTCGCTCGATTGACCGGAATCGAGTCCGAAACGCAGCTGGGCTACGCCGCCCTGCATCGGATGCTGATGCCGTATTGGGGTCATGTTGAGCGGTTGCCGGGTCCTCAGCGTGATGCACTAAGAAGCACATTCGGGATGATGGCCGCCCCGCCCGCCGATCGGTTCATGGTAGCGCTGGCTGTTCTGACCCTGCTGGCCGACGTGGCCACAGAGAAACCGCTGGTCTGCCTGATCGACGATGGCCACTGGCTCGATCCGGAGACCGAGGTGGTGCTGGGCTTCGTGGCCCGCCGCTTGCAGGCGGAGGGAGTCGTCATGGTGCTCGCCACTCGCGACACAGAGCCGTTGACGCCATCGGGTCCTCTACCAGACGTGATCATCAGAGGGCTGAGTGAACCCGAGGCAACAGACTTGCTCTCCTCGATCACGGAGGGGACGGTCAGCCCGTACGTGGCTGGCCGCCTCATCGCCTCCACCGGCGCGAACCCACTGGCCCTGGTCGAACTGGCCAGGGAGCTGACGCCAGAGCAGTTGTCGGGAACCTCACCCTTACCCGAACCCCTCCCGGTAGGTCACTCGCTCCAACTGGTGTTCAGCCGCCAGGTGCACAAACTGCCTCCCCAATCCCGGTTACTCCTCGCCCTGGCGGCCAGCGAGCCGAGCGCCTCACAAGCAACGCTGTGGCGGGCCGCCGCAGAGCTGGGCATCGATGCCGACCTAGCTGCTTCGGAGCTTGGGGACTTGGTGGCGTTCACGCCTCAGGTCACGTTCCGTCACCCCTTGGTGTGCTCGGTGGCCTACCACCTCACTCCTCTCCCACAGCGGCGTTTGATCCATCGGGCTCTGGCCGATCAGGGCGAGGACCTGGATCGGGTCGCGTGGCATCTGGGCATGGCCGCAAGCGGGCCCGACGAAGCGGTAGCGGCCCAGTTGGAGCAGACCGCCGAGCGGGCCCGCCAGCGCGGCGGCTACGCGGCCACGGTGACCTTCCTGGCTCGGGCCGCCGAGCTTTCCGTTAGCGAGGACTCGCGCACCAAGCGAGTGTTGACCGCTGCCGAAGCGGCTGTCGCCGCCGGTCAGCCCGTTCGGGCCAGGGCACTGCTCGACCAGGCCGAGGCGGGGGCCACCAGCGACCGACAAGCGGCCAAGGCCTTGCAACTCCACGGTGAGGTGTCCTTGGCCACGGGCCAGACCGGTGACGCCGCCCACCAGCTGCTCGCCGCCGCGAAGGAACTCATGCCGGTCGACGCCCGGCTTGGCCGGCGAACACTGCTCTCCGCAATCCTTGCGGCCGACTACACCGCAGGAAACGCCATCGATGAGGTGCTCGCCTTTGCTATGGGCGTCGTCGAAACAACCGTTGACCCGCGGGACCCGTCCTCGATTGCCGACTGTCTGCTCCTGGGCTATCTGCATCGCCTGTCCGGCGCTCCGAAAGAGGCGGCACCCCTGCTGCTCGCTGCGATCGGCCACCTCCGGGACCCTGAGACGCCCGACGCCGTCCGCATGTCGATGCCGATCGTCGTCGGTGTGAGGGCGTGTAATGAGCTGCTGGATGCGAACGCCGGGCGCGACCTGATCGACGCGTACGTGCGTTTGGCGCGCCGGACCGGGGCACTCAACGGGCTCCCGGCGGCGTTGACCATGCTCGCCGCGTTTCACCTGTACGAAGGCCGATTCGACCAGGCGCAGGAGACATGTGCAGAGGCCCGGGCCCTGGCCGAAGCGACCGGGGCACCCGGGAGCCCTGACATGACCTCCTTTGTCGAGCTGGCGGTGTTGTGTTGGCGTGGACATGAGCAAGAGGCAGGAGCGCTGGCGGCCAGGATCGTTTCCGAGCTGCGGCGGCTGGAGGAGGATGCCGACTACCGCAACCAATCGCTGTCGTACTTCCTCCCTGTGCTGGAGCTCGGTCTCGGCCGCTACCGGCAGGCCTACGATCAGTCGTTGCCCATCTTTCGAGCCGACAGGCTGGCGATAGGGACGCTCGCTCTGCCCGATCTCATCGAGGCCGCGGTCCGCTGCGATGAATTACCGACGGCCCGCGAAGCCCTGTCCCGACTGGACCAGCGAGCAAGAGCGAGCGGCGCCACTTGGGGACTCGGTCTGCTCGCACGGTCCCAGGCGCTGTTGGCCGGAGATGCCGCGGAGGGACTCTACGGTGAGGCGATCGGTCTCCTGGAGCAGACCCGGTTTCTCACGGATCTGGCAAGGACCCATCTCCTCTTCGGAGAGTGGTTGCGACGCCAGCGGCGTCGGCGCGACGCTCGCCTCGAGCTCGGCGTGGCCTACGACATGTTCATCCAGATGGGAGCAGACGGGTTTGCCTCCCGCGCCCAGGCCGAGCTGGCGGCAACCGGCGAGAGGGCCCGGAAGCGAAGCGTAGAGACCAGACAGACGTTGACTCCGCAAGAGGCACATATCGCTCGATTGGTTGCCGAGGGCGGCGCGAACCGCGAAGTGGCCGCCGAGTTGTTCATCAGTCCGGCCACCGTGGACTACCATCTGCGCAAGGTGTACCAGAAGCTCGGAATCACCTCGCGCACGCAGCTGGCTCGGATGATGCTGACTTCGAGCGGATCTCTCTCGGGGAAATAGGTAAGGCATCGGAGACTCGCCCGAGACCCTGCTATGTCAGCGTGTCGCCGATCGCCTAAAACAGGCGACCGCGAACCACGCCCCTCACGTCGAGGTTAAACCACGCCCCTCACGTCGAGGTTAAACAGCCGAGAGCGTGCCAACCGACCCATCCGCGCCTGTCCCCATCGGCCGCGCCGGCAACCCACAGGGGGTACAGAACGACGGCCCGCGCTTCACGAGCTGCTATTTGTTCATCGTTCATATGGGTCGCGAACGGGGATGAGCGAGCCTTCGACTTGGTGCCGGACGCCGTGATCAGGCACCGCTTCGATGGTGCGGGACTGCCGCGAGCGGATTCGGTGTCGGCTCGGCGATCCGCCTGAGCGTATTGCGGTCGACGTGGTCGACCAAACCTTGACGGTCGGGAATGCGCAGGGCGGTGTGCTCCTCGTACGACCAGGTGCCGTCGTCATTCATCGTGACGCTCATGCGGAAGCTGACCGTCTGGAAGGCTGCGTCGAGGAACGGGTTCGACAGGATGCCGTACACCTCGGAACCCAGGATCGCACTGACCTCGAACTCGGTGGCGTCCACTTCGGCGGTACCCGTTGCCAGGAGCGCCAGGCCACGCGGAATTGCGAGTGTGTGGACGACAGTGCGGGCCGCGGGCTCCCAGAGCCAGTAGCCGACCTGGTCGTGGAAGGTCTCGACCTCGCCGGGCTTGACGATATGGGCGTGGTAGCGCAGGCCGTAAAACAGCTGCGGGCCGTTGGTCTGCCGGTCGATCGGTTGCAACTCATAGCGTTCGACGAACGCGTTGTGCTCCTGGCCGTCGACTACTGGCCCGGTGATGTCCGACCCAGGACCGACGGGATGAACATCGGCCCCGTCGCCGCTAGTCCAGATGCCAGCAAGGGGACGGAGAGGACCCAGTTTCGTGAGCGTCTCGCTGTCGCCGTCAGCTTCGGTGTAGATATCGGATCCGTAGTCGTGGAGAGTCCCCTGACCGCTCATGACGGCATGCCAGCCCGGGACGCGCCCGTGACGAATACCTGCATGAGGAAACCTCCCGATCGCTGATGTAAGTGACCTGTTCTAAGCTTCGAACGACGATGTCGGCGAATGCCATCACGCATCTTCGTAGAATGGTTCGATGGGAGCCGAGCGGGGCGGGGATGTGCTTGGTACTCAAGATTCGCGGGAGTTCCCACAGACCAGAGCCTCGCACGAGTACCTCTACCGAAGCGCGAGCGAAGGATCAGCGATCGTCTCACGGGCTGGACGCCCCGAAGGACTCCCGGATGGCACACAAGCCAACGAGGATGTCGTCCCTAGGCCCGCGGCCCACACCCCCAAAGCGGTGAGTGACCAAGCGTGCGTGGCTGTCGGACGTCGCGATGGGCAAGCCGGATCCGGGATCGCCGCTCTTAAGGTCCCCGTCGGTGGCGGGCACTCAACCCCCGTGGCGTCCGCGCCTTGCGGGAGTTGCCCGGCCCGGTGCCGTACCGGCATGGTCACCGTTCAGACGGTCTCGTCCTGCGTTCCGGATATTTGGAAATCGGCGCCGCCGGTTCTTCGGTGTCACCGAGGAGAAGCGAGGGGTTCGCATGCCTTGGTCTTGAAGTAGTGTCCGGAGGTGGCCTTGGTCGGTCGGTCATCCGAGCGGGGAGCACTCGAGGCCCTGCTCGGGGGAGCACAAAGGGGCTTGAGCGGCGCGTTGGTGCTGCGGGGGGAGGCCGGGGTGGGCAAGACCGCTCTCCTCGACGATGCCGCCGAAGCGGCGGCGTCCCAGGGCATGCAGGTAGCTCGGCTGACCGGCATCGAGTCTGAGACCCAGCTGGGCTACGCGGCCCTTCACCGGCTCCTTTTGCCGCATGCGGGCCATCTTGACCGGTTGCCGGGTCCCCAGCGCGACGCCCTGAAGGGCACGTTCGGGTTCGTGGCCGGCCCGCCCGCCGACCGGTTCATGGTGGCATTGGGTGTGCTGACTCTGCTGGCGGACGTGGCCGGTGAGGACCCATTGCTTTGCCTTGTGGATGATGTGCACTGGCTGGATCCCGAGTCGCAGATGGTGCTGGGTTTCGTCGCCCGCCGCCTGGATGCAGAGCGAGTGGCCATGGTGCTCGCCACCCGCGAGAGCCAGCCTTCGCTACTATCGGGTCTTCCGGAACTGGTCATCGCGGGGCTGGCTGACGCCGCGGCCAAAGATTTGCTCTCGTCGGTCGCGGAGGGGATAGTGAGCCCCTACGTGGCCGGCCGACTCATCGCCTCCACGGGCGGGAACCCTCTGGCCCTGGTCGAACTGGCCAGGGAGCTCACGGCGGACCAGTTGTCGGGACTCTCCGATTTGCCTGAGCCGCTCCCGGTGGGTCATTCGCTCCAGGTGATCTTCAGCCGCCGAGTGCACCGACTCTCGCCCGAAGCCCGCTTACTCCTGGCCTTGGCGGCCACCGAGCCGAGCGCCTCGCAAACAACCCTGTGGCGGGCCGCCGCGCAGCTCGGCATCGATCCGGACCTGGCCACGTCGGAGCTGGGGGACCTCGTGGGCTTCACTCCTCAGGTCACCTTCCGTCACCCTCTCGTGTGCTCCGTGGCCTACCACCTCACTCCCATTCCACAGCGGCGACGGATCCACCAGGCTCTGGCCGATCGGGGCGAAGGACCGGATCGGGTTGCGTGGCATCTCGGCCTGGCCGCCAGCGGGCCCGACGAGGCGGTGGCCGCCCGGTTAGAGCACACGGCTGAGCGAGCCCGCCAGCGCGGCGGCTACGCGGCGACGGTGACCTTTCTGGCGCGCGCGGCCGAACTTTCTGTTCGCGAGGACTTGCGTACGCGGCGACTGCTGGCGGCCGCCGAAGCGGCTCTGGCGGCGGGTCAGCCGGTTCGGGCCAGGATACTGCTCGATCAGGCCCACTCGGGGTCCCGCAGCGACCCACAAGCGGGTTCGGTCCTGCGGCTCGCCGGCCAGGTGGCCTTCGCTATTGGACAGCCCGGCGACGCCGCCCGGCAACTCCTCGCCGCGGCCAAGCGACTCATGCCGGTTGACGCCCGGCTGGGGCGGCGATCGCTCCTCGACGCGCTCACTGCCGCGGCCTACACTCGAGGAGACGTCATGGATCAGGTGCGCGCCTTCGCCGCCATCGATGTCGCCAAGACCGCTGTTGACCTCCAGGATCCGTCCGCGACTGCCGACTGCCTCTTGCTCGGCTTCCTGCATCGCTTGTCCGGTGCGCCAAGACAAACGGCCCCGCTACTTCGCGCGGCTGTCAGTCATATCAGCGACCCCGCAACACCCGACCCTATTCGCATCTCTCTGCCGCTCGTCGTCAGCGTGTTGGCCTGTAACGAGCTGATGGATGAACGAGGCTCGCACGAGGTGGTCAACATTTATGCCAACTTGGCACGCCAGGCCGGAGCGCTGAGGCTGCTTCCAACGGCGTTGGCCATGCTGGCTGCGGAGTTTCTATTCCAAGGTCGGTTCGACGACGCAGAGGAGATCTGTGCCGAGGGTCGCGCCCTCGGCGAAGCCACAGGGGTCCCCGGCAACCCCGACGTCGTCTTGTTCACCGAATTGGGCCTGTTGTGCTGGCGTGGTCGTGAGAACGAGGCGCGAGACCTCGCAGCCAGGATCGTGGCTCAAGAAGAGCACCGGGGGGGAGCCTCATCACCGTCGTTCTATCTTGTGCCCCTGGAGCTCAGCCGCGGCCAGTACCGACAAGCATACGACCAGGCCCTGCCCGGCTTCCGAGACGACAGGATTGCCGCCGGGACACTCGCGCTCCCCGATTTCATCGAGTCGGCGGTCCGCTGTCAGGAACTGGAGGTCGCGCGTGCAGCCCTGAACCGCCTAGAAGAGCGGGCGGAAGCGAGCGGGGCGCACTGGGGGCTGGGCCGGCTCGCCCGTTGCCAGGCGCTGATGGCCGGCGACGAGGCGGCAGCCCGCTACTGCGAGGCAATCGATCTCCTGGAGCCGACCGGATATCTCACTGACCTGGCCCGCACCCACCTGCTCTACGGAGAGTGGCTGCGACGCCAGCGCCGTCGGCGCGAGGCGCGACTCCAACTCGGCGTGGCCCATGAGATCTTCTCCGGTATGGGAGCGGAGGCCTTTGCCGAGCGGTCCCGAGCAGAGCTGGCCGCAACTGGTGAGACGGCCCGTAAGCGCAAGCCCGAGACGAAGCAGACGTTGACCGCCCAAGAGGCGCAGGTCGCTCGATTCGTCGCCGAGGGCGGAACGAACCGCGACGTCGCCGCCCAGCTTTTCATCAGTCCGGCAACCGTCGACTACCACTTGCGGAAGGTGTACCAGAAGCTGGGAGTTACTTCCCGGACGCAGCTGGCCCGAAGGATACTGACTACTTAGGCGACCTGGCTCTGGGAAACGGTCATCTACTGACCGGATACCGAGCGGGTATATCACCGGGCCTGGGCGTCCTGCGCGAGCACCGGCCGGCGCTCCAGGGAATAAGGCCGAAGGAGGACACGCGGAACCAGCGTCGGCTGAGGAATCGGGATGGCTTGGGGTTCGATGGCGGCCAGGTATTGAGGGCTCGGACTACTCCGCCGTGGGCAACGACGAGGCGAAGTTAGCCGAGAGTGCGGTTGCCGATCTCGACGAAAGGGTGGCTGACCCGTCGGCGGCATTCC
>Ga0335085_10013603_pt1 | contig 11917 bp, 10 predicted proteins | sample Lox_Sample_45_FD_206712 | JGI IMG/M metagenome (GOLD analysis project Ga0335085, IMG submission 206712) | Soil microbial communities from Loxahatchee National Wildlife Refuge, Florida, United States - Lox_Sample_4.5 | ecosystem: Environmental > Terrestrial > Soil > Wetlands | place: USA...
CGCTGATTCCTCATCTTGAGGAATCGACACCAAAAGATTCCTGGCTTGGCTCAGCCTATCGCTGGGCACATCCCATCGAAGCCGGAGGTTCCGCGAAACCTTGACGACGAGCAATGGCTGCGCGACCGAGCGCAAATGTGAGCGCGATGTTGACTGCGAAGACGAGAACGCCGGATAATTCGAGCGTCCCCGAGATCGGCAGGACCTTCCATGCGTAGGACAGAATGCCTTCGTACGCCAGCGGTTCCGATGAAACTCGAAGCGTGCAGCCGATCTGCAGTAGCAACAGACTCGCAAGCATCAGGCGCGTGCTGAAGATGCGATAGATCCCACCGAAGTGCGGGAGGATACGCGGCCCGATCGTAAATACCATTGTTGCCGCAAAGCCAACCGTCAGCGCGTGGCGAGAGGCGCCCCAAATACCACCATGCACGTCGCTGAACGCGGCCCATATGCTCATCACGCCCGCGATTACGAGCCACAAGTACGGGATGCGAGCAAAGAGCGGGAAACTTGGGTGAACGCCTTGCGTCTTCGCCTTTCCATAAGGACGTTCCGTGAGATGTAGCGCGAGTCCACTGAGAATTGCTCCGGCTGCAAGCGATAGTGCGGCAATCTTCGCATACCCTGAGGTCCCAATTGCGACACCCAGAACATCAAGCAGCAGCGCTGCACTGAAGAGACGCACGTGCGGTCTTGCAATCGCAAGAAAGGCCGGCAGCCATCGCGCTGAGAATCCCCAAACCGCCGGGACTAGGAATCCCCACCCGAGGATTACGAGGTATCTCTGGTCCAGCGCAAGCGGGAATGCCGGCGACAGACCGGCAAACGCCAATCGCACACATTCGACGAAGTTGAAAATCACCGCAACGGTCAACCCGGCAGTTGAGAGCAAAACTGAGACCATCCACAATTCCATGCGGCGCTTTGTCTGCTTATCTTCTGACTCTTTGGGAAGCTTGTGATGCCGAGCCGCCGAAATAAACAACAAAATGGCAAGCAGTTCAAAGGCTGCGGACAGAGGAACGGCCACGCGCCAGTGCCAGCCGTAGATGCTTGCCGTCCAGCGCAGCGCCACTCCCGCGATCCAGAACATGAAGCACAGCAACGGAATACGTGCTGGCGACCGGCCGCGTGTTGGTTGCGAGTAGAAACCGATGCCTAGAACAAAACTGCCGATCCATCCAAAGACCTGCGCGTGGCCGTGACCCTGAATCCATGCGGGCGAGAGCCCGCCTAGTCCATGATGAGCGCTGATTGCCATCAGGTTTGAAAAACCAAGCAGCGTTCCCGGCAACGCCATAAAAAACAGACCGGCAACGATCCATGCGCGCAGGATGAGGCTCTTTTCGCGTTCGAGCGCGGCGAGTGAGGGTCCTCTGTCGAGAATGCCCGGAAGTGCCTTCGGAGCATGTTGTGCAATTGTGGCCATGGCTACCCCCGTTTTGCGAATTCCACTTCGAGTGCGATGGCCCGCGGGAAAAGCAGATCATTTTCGAGATGCACATGCTGCCGAAGGTCCTTTTCAAACGCCGCCAGGCTCGCATGGAATGCCGTATTCCTTGGGCAAGCCCACTGTGGCGGCTCAAATCCGTTGGTGAGTTCACGCAACTGAGCAATGATTCCTTCGGCTGAGCCATGCTCTCGCACCATCATCGAAATTGGCTGCGCCACAGACCGGAAGCAGGCGTACTGCGCCGCCGAACCATCTCCCGATGCTTCCTCCATACGCGCGATATATGGGAAGAGCACCTGCTCTTCCTTCTCAAGATGCGCGAACATTTCGTCGCGAAGCTGTTCGATCAACTGGGCCATCGCGATAAACTGCGGAGCTTTTTCGCCATGTCTTTTGGCAATCCTTCGCGACAATTCGGCTAGGCGCGGCAGTTCCTGGCGCACGGTCTGATGATGGGTGCGCACAATGTGCTGAATGAGCCGGACCGGCGCGTAGTTCTCGACGTCCGGCGCCATTGCGCCCCGAGCCTGCGATTCGGCGTCGGCAAGCTTTTCCAGAACCTGGTCTACCGACAATTGCAGCTCGGTGCATACGCGCTCAAGTTCGGCGTCAGCCTGCGAGCAAAGGTCGATTTCGAAGCGCTCAAAAACCGCGGCCGCGGATGGTTCCGCCGTTACGATCTCACGGATGGACTGGGTGGCGGTGGCCATAATCACTCTCCACCCGCAACGCTAAAGAATGCTTGGTCATCCCACAGCGACTTTTGTCACACGCAAGCGATTTCAGTCACGAATCGAGCAGTGCGCTTAACCCCTTGAGGTCCCGGACGACAATCTGGCGTGCATCGACATCGAGAAGACCTTCCGCCTGCAATCGCATCAGATTGCGGGAGATGAGCTCGCGCACCGTTCCAAGTTGATTCGCCAGTTCCTGGTGCGTCGCGGGAAGCAGGATCTCGACTCCCCGCTCCGTCTTTTGCCCCTCATTCTGCGCCAGCTTCACCAGCATGGCGATCAGTCGCTGACGGATCGTGGTAAAGGAAAGCTCTTCAATAATGCCCACCAGTCGCCGTAAACGTGCTCCCACAACCGACAGCACCTTGAGCGGAACCTCGGGATGCTCCATGCAATAAGCATGAAAATCGCGCCGGGAGATGAACGCAATTTCCGTGTCTTCGATTGCTACAGCCGAAGCCGGGTAGGGACCACCGTCAAAAACAGGCAGCTCTGCCACCGACTCCCCGGGGACGTTCACGGCGAGCACCTGTTCCCGGCCATTTACGGATGTCTTGAAGATGCGCACCTTGCCCCTCGCGATGATGTGGAGTCCACTGCACGGCTCACCTTCCGAAAACAGAAGTTCACCGGAACTGAAAAGCTTCCGCACGGTGCGCGACGCAAGGGTCTGTAATTCTTCGTGGGAAAGACTCGACAGGAGCGCAGCCTTTTCAAGGACTGAGGCCAGATCGGTGCGGGGTGGGTTCACCCGAAAATTCTACAGGAGCGACTTTGGTCACTGCCGGCTGTCAAAGCATTCGGGTTGCCGCCGGAGAATCGAGCATTTCCTCGGCATCTTATGCGTGCTGCCGAGCGTGCGCAGTCTCGAACGCTGACAGACGAGGAAGCCGCTGCTGTCGAGGTCGCGCTCAACTACTTCCGTGTCCGCGGCCAACGCCATACCACGGACGAGGAGGACTCCCTTCTCCCTCGACTGCTTGCAGGCGGTGAATTCGCAGAACTTGACCGCTCGAAAACGATCATACGAAGGCCGGTTAATTGCGCGATGAGGCCGAGACGCTCAATCGGTCACGGATCTCCGAGAGAGGCTGCGCGAAAACCAACACCGCCAGCTTCTGTCTTCGACAAATCGTCTTCGTAATCTCTATCAGGAGCATATTAAGATCGAAGACAACATCGTGTTCTCCAAAGCTGCTCAGGCTCTGGATCAGGACATGATCGAGACCATTGGTTTGGAGTTTCGAACCCGGCCGCAACAGATGTCGGCCCAACTCTATAGACACCACGGCCGGCACGAGCATCGAGCATCAGCATGATGACGATCCTCTCTGAAAGATCATTGACAGCGCGAACCGCTCGCTGAACCGGAATGCGAGGGCTTCGAGGTCACTTGTCCGGAAAGCCGGTTTTTCGGCCACTTGCCGAGAGCACCGATCGAATTGAAGCTCAACGAGCACCTCCCTCCTGTTGTCTTCGGGCGACCATTTGCTCATGCTCCGTAACGATTACGGGATTCCGATGAGGAGACCACCGCTCATACCGATGGATTGCTGGTGGGCTCCAGCAAAACTGTAGTCGTAAGCCGGTTCGAGGAACCAGCCGAAACGGTGTTTGCCGGTGGGCCAGAACATGAAGTCTCCCGCCACTTCCCCGGAAATGGAGTTGGTCACTATCTCATTCTCTTTGAGGTGGACCCATTCGGGACCTACGCCCAGCATGAACTCTGCCTTGCGAGATATGGTCCACGGCTTCTTGAAAAGCAGATCAGTGTCCCATTCCGTTGATTTACGCGTAAAGAAGGGCGACACTCCTGCCTCAAGCTCCAGCCAGTTCTCGATTGGCGTTACCTCCGCGGCAAGATTCGGCGCGAACGTCGCGGCGCCCCCGCTGAAGTTCCAGCTTGTTGCCGCGCCCACTTCCAGGATGGCAGCGGTATCGTTTCTAGTCTCGCCGGTTCCGGACGACTGGTTCGTATTCTTGTTTTCAATTCTCTGCCCGAAAACGGGTAGAGACAGGAACAAACAAACCAGGGAGAGCGAGAACGCATCTTTCCGCATTTGAGGTCACCGACTCAACGTGGACTCTTCGCGCTCGATCGCGCTAACAGATGAAAAGCGTCCTTGAGCTCATCTTCACTTAGCATACGACCTTACGGTCGTCATCGCGTCACCACTGAAGGGGCGTTCATCGCTAAGTTCCCAGCGCATATAAAGGATGCAGAGCGCAAGCAGGAACAAGCAGAGTAGAGCAATGCTCGCCCGTTCGCGCCGAGTCCACCGTATCTGACGGAGCCGCCGCTTGCTGTTTCGAGGAAAGGTAATAACGCGCATGCAGCCTCCAGATTGGCCAGTCGGGGAGATTTCGAAAGAAACCGCCCCAATCTGGCCCTCAGGGATTGCTTATCCAATCAGAAGTTCAGTGTGATCTTCGCGGTCAACGAGCGTGGAGTCACATAGTGCGTGCCCGAGAACGTGGACAGGTAGTTATACAGCGCGTACTTGTTGGTCATGTTGATGGCAGTGAAAACCAGATTCCACTTGTAGTGATCGCTGTGGAAGAGGTTGTCCTTGCCCATGGTGGCATCGAAGAGGTTGCGAGGCGCGACGCGGGGCGGGTTGTGGTCGTCGTCCTCGGTGTTAGGCGCAGGAATCTGCACCAGGTTGGACTTGTATCCCGCGTTGTCGCAGGAGGAGAAGCCAGAGTAGGGCGTGGCCTTCACTCCGTCGCAGCTCAAACCCATTTCAAACTGCTCGTCATAGGTAAGGCCGCTCAGGTCGACTCCCGGCTGGCCGGCAGGTGTAGTGAAAGTTCCGCAAGGGCTGTTCGGGTCGCTGGTGGCGTTGTAGCAAGGAACCGCACCGGCCACGAGGCCCGAATCGAACCGCCAGTTGAAGCCGCCCCAGATCCCGCCTGTCCAACGATCTCCAGGCACGGTGTACTGCAGGTGCGTGGTCTGGTTGAACTTCTCATCGTGGTCGATGCGGAAGGGATATTGGGTTCCCTGAGAGGCGCCCGTGTTAGTGCCGGCTCCGCCGATTTGAGGTCCGTAGAACCGCGCCGCCACCGACGACATCACGGTGTAAGCGCTGAATCCATGCGTCTCCGCTAACTCCGCGTGAATGGCGTACCCGGGGATCTTGGAGTTATGCCAGTCGACGGGGAAGGTGATGGGCGTATTTCCCAGCACGCTGAAGTCGTGAGCGCCATGCGTGTACTTCCACATGTACTCACCACCGACCAGCAGCTTCTTGCCGAAGCCCTGTTCGAAGCTGGCATGGAAATCGTTGCGCCAGCCCGGCCTCAGAATTCCGATAAGTCCAGGATTGCAGGACAGCAGCGGGTTGAGCACCGCGTCAGCACATCCCACGCTCGAGAGCACCAGGTTCTCGTTGAACGGCGTCTCCAGCGTGCGAGCGTAGGAAACGGCGAGCACGGTGTTGGTTCGTTGCACGTGGTAGGCGATGCCCGGCCGGGGCTCTACTTCGCCCTTGTCTGCCAGGCCGTTATATACGTCGCCGCGAAGACCTAGGTTCAGGTTCCAATTGCCGACCTTGATTATGTCTTCAACGTAGGTCTCAAGTTGTTTCACATCGGTGTGGCCGAACCATGCATACTCCGCTCCGCCACGTGTAAGGTCGTAGGGCTCCAGAACCGACTGGTAGTTTCCGCCAGCCGATGGGTCATTGGAGAAAGAGGTTACCCCGTCGCATTGCGAGGGATCCGAATAGCCCGGCAGGGGATCACCGTTCACATCCACGCAGGGCGAGTTATACGTCGGATTGACGATCCCCAGGCTGTCATGTTCCCGAAGGAACGTTTGCTCGTATTCAACGCCGATCTTGACATTGTTGACGCCCTTCACATACGACCAGTCGGAGTGCACTGCGGCATTCGTGAGCGTGCGGTTCTGAGAGATCGAAGAGGTCTGCTCGTTGGGCGCGCCTTCATCGGCCAGCGGGTTGCCGCTCGGATAGTAGTAATACAGGTCTTTTCTGACCCAGGCGCCGAAGTTAAGCACAGAGTTGGGGCTGGTCACGCGCGTGTACGTGGGTGAAATGTTAAAGGTGTTGATCTTGGAGCGCTGGTCGGCGTTGCCCACGTTGCCAAAAGTCGGATTGGCAGTTGCCCCACCGGCAGTTATGTTCTGCACATTCAGGTTGTCATAACTGTTCGGCGTCTGGAACCAGGAGCGGCTGTAGTTCAGGTCCACATGGATCGAATCGGTCGAGGAGAAGTTGCGGTCGATTCGATCGAAGATATTCTCCTCGTTGCCCTTGTCGTGAAAGACGGTGAACTCCGGCGGATCGAGAAAGCGGCCGGTATTCAGCGCGTCGCCTTCGATGAAGTTGCCCCAGTTCTTTTTGCCATAAGAGAGATCGAAGCCCCCGGTCGCCGATCCAAATGAGCCATAGGAGGCATAGATATCGCCGGTCGGAGTGGTAATCCCTTGTCCGGAGCGCGTAGTGGCAACGATGATGAGACTGGTTTTGTCGCCATACTCGGCCGGAGGAGCGCCGGAGATAACTTCAAGGGATTGTACGGCATTGCTGGGGAGCTGGTTGGAGAAGACTTTGCTCTGCTGGTCGGTAATCGATTGCCCGTCGATGCTGAAAGAGTTCGACGCGTGGTCGCCGAGGCCGTGAAACAGGCCGTTGGAATCGGCGGCGACGCCGGGAGAGGTCTCAGTGACGAGCGCGCTGAGGCCGGAAGACTGGCTCTCCAGCGGCACCTTGTTGAACAGGTCGCGGTCCACGTCCACGTGGAAGGTGGGATCGTCCTCGACCAGGTCGCCAGCGGACTCTACCTTGACCGTTTGGCTCCCTCCAGAAATCTGCAGAACCAACTTGACATTGATTCCGACGGCAGAGCGAATCTCTACATTTTGGCTCAGGGTGGCGAAGCCTTTGGCGGAGACACTTACTGTGTAGGGGTTAAATGGAACGTTCGGAAAGCTGAACTGGCCAGTGGAGTCGGTGGTCGTGGTCTGTTCAAATTCGCTTACAGGGTTCGCGAGCTGGACGGTTGCATTGGGAACGACGGCACCCGACGGATCGGTCACTGTACCGCGAATCCTACCAGCATTGCCGCTTTGCGCCTTCGCGGAAAATGTTACGAAGACCAAGGCGAGAAGAGGGAGGATGCGTAATATTGCGCCACGATGTAACTGCATTAAAAGTCTCCTGGATAATTGCTGAAAAATGTGAAACGCAAGCCGCAAGAGATCAAAGCGCGGCGTCTTCAGTGCATTTGACGAGCATCAGACAGCTTCAAACCAGCTTTTGGAGATGCGTCAATATACCGCCCGGACCAAGTGGAAGTTGGGCGATGCTCTGAGCTGGTTAAAGGTGGGAAAGATGCTCTAGCAGGAGAAAGGTGGCGGGCGGCAATAGTAGGAGAAGACAAAGGATTCGCGAGGATCTTCGGCGCGAAAGGTTTGAATTTCGATCGTCTGTTCCTGAGGAGCAGGAAGCACGATGGGGGCAGAAGGGGTAACGCCCGCGTGAGCGACAATGCAAAGAGCACAATCCGGATGCGGATCTGTGCTGAGGTCGTGAGTGTGAACGACTTGTACTGTCGCGCAGAACGCTATCAGCAGCAAGCAAACAATTCCGAGAAGCCTTTCTCGGAAGAGTCGGGAGCTCGGCTTGGATCGCGATTCGAACACTAGATTCTGGACTTTGGGGAAGAAAAGGGACCGGAAAAGCCGCAACTTTAAACGAAATTTTACCCAATTTAATGATCAACGGTCAACCAGCGGCGGGGGTGCGTCCTTTCTACCTCAGCGCGCCGACCAGCCTTGTCAGACACAGCATCAGCAGAAAGCCGAGGACTCCAAGGGACAGCACCAGACTGCGGCTTGCGCGTCGCCAGGCGTCTGGAAGCAGACTGAAGAACGCGGTAAAGAGAAAGGACCCTGCTGCAAGACTAAGAAAAACCATGACCAGCACATTGGAGACCCGGAACAGATGGGCTGCGATCAGCCCTCCCGCGATGGGCGCCAGGGCATCGAGCGCCAGAAATGCGTAGTCGGTCCATCCGGGTTTTTCTGCGCCGGTGGCCAGCAGAATCGTGTTCAATCCGTCGCATATGTCATGCGCCACAACTCCGAGCCCCACAATCAGCCCCAATTGCAGCGATATGGTGGACGCAGCGAAGATAGCCGTTCCGTCGAGAGTGCTGTGCACAACGAGGAAAGAAGCATTGACCCTTCCGGCCGCCCGATTACCGACCTTGCTCGCTCGATAACGGGACGCTGCCTCGCCGATGCCGAAGATAAGCAGGCCGCCAAGGGCCGCGACGGGAAAGACCAGCATCTTCGATGAACCTGAGCTTTCCGCGGCCGACAATGCGGAGGGGAACAAATCCAGCAGGGCGGCGCCAACGAGCACTCCCGTGCCGAACGACATGAGCAGATGGACTCTACGCTGCAGCAGGACGGCACAGTATCCGCCAACAGAGGTTGATACGGCCGCCATCGAGGTGAGAAGCAGAGGGTTCATCCTGTGACTCCATAATTCTTCTGAAGGTCATTCCTGACCTGGTTGTCGTGCTTATCTAATGATAATGGTATATCATTATCATGACAGCGTGATCAGCGATCTGATAAAGCACCCTTTCGGGTGGTGGTTTGGTGCCGGGTTCCGGTTCCGATGGACGCTTTAATCTGCATGGAGGAGATTCGATTGAGCATCAGGGACATTCGAAACACCAGACAAAAGACTGCCATTCGCGAGGCTTTTGCAGAAGCCAATCGGCCGCTGTCTCCTGAAGAAGTTCTCCGATCGGCACAGCAGCACCATCCGGGTGTTGGGATTGCCACGGTGTACCGAAACATCCAGACGCTGGTCGAGGAAGGATGGCTGCAGCCGGTCGAAGTACCTGGCGACGCCACGCGCTACGAAGTCGCCGGCAAAAAGCATCATCATCACTTCCAGTGCAACGAATGTGGCAAACTGTATGACCTCGAAGGATGCGCCGCGCAGAGCAGGCCTAAATTACCCAAGGGTTTTCGCGCATCCGGACACGAGTTTTACGTTTACGGCACATGTGCGGCGTGTATCCCCGCCAAGTAGTAGCGCGGCATCCAAACCCTCCGTTTGAACCATCAAGAGGGAACAATGAGACTTAGCGCCAGGGTTCCAATCGATGCTCTTTGAATTCGCGCGGCGACTCCAGCAGATGTCCAGCATCAACGGAGCGCACCGCCCACTCAATCAGCGAACGATATTGGTCGAAACGGGTGATTCTGCCCAGCCATTGGGAACCCGTCTCCGAATTCACCACCACGACGTTGGGAACGTCGCACGGGCCGACGCAGCCACTTACGGTGAGCTGAAACCACTTTAAGAGGCCACGCTTCCGCCACTCGTCTTCGTCTTACTCACTGGGGATACGCGGCAGACTGCCGAGTCGATAGCCGGCCAACTCGGTATCCGCAATGTTCACGCCAATCTTCTTTCCGAGCAAAAGCCGCGCATATCGCGGAACAGGTTCGGGAAGGGCGAGTGGTGGCCATGCTCGGTGACGGCATCAACGATGCACCCGCGCTGAGCGAAGCTACAGTTGGCGTGGCCATGGGGGCGGGAACCGATGTCGCCCGTGAGAGCGCGGACGTGGTGTTGATCGACAACGACCTCATGAAGTTCGTCGAAACCGTTCGCATGGCCAAAAGCTGGCGCAGCATTATCCTGCAGAATTTCTACGGCACGCTGATCGTCGATACGATCCGCATCGGCCTGGCCGCGGCCGGTTATCTCAACCCACTGCTGGCTGCATTCATCCATGTTGCATCGGAGTTGACGTTCATCCTCAATTCGACCCGCCTGCTTCCGCCCAGGGAATCGCAACATGTCTCGGTCCGGGACGAGGTGCCCGTCGCAAGCTAAGGACCGAATGCAACGCGGGGATTTGACTGAGACATTCTCAAGGCCAAATGGCGCATTATAGCGATGCGCGTTTCCAGGTTTGACCAGCTTGGAAAGGTGCGTTGGGCTGTTGTCAACAATTGACACCCCGACTGCACAACTCATCGCCTGTTTGGCAAGCTTTCGAGCGGCATCGGGTAAGTCGTTGTCTTATTCGGCGCGCAGCGCCTCAACGGGGTTGACGCCAGCAGCACGACGGGCCGGGAGATAGCTTGCCAGCAGTCCCGCGCCTGTAAGTACCACGGCAACTGCGATCAAGGTCGGTACATCCCAGGTGCGCACCCCAAACAGCAGTCCCCGTATAAGGTGTGCTGAGGCAACTGCGCCGACGAGACCAACCAGAATGCCAGTTACGGTCAGTTGCATGGCCTCTCGCAGAATCATCCTGCGAACGGAATTTTGCTGTGCTCCCAGTGCGATGCGAACGCCGATTTCACGCGTCCGTTGGCCCACCGAATAGGCAATCGTCCCGTACAGCCCGCCCACACTCAATAGAAATGCCAGCGCTGCAAATCCGGCAACCAGCCATGCTGCCATCCGATGCAGCGACGCGGAGTAAGAATCCCGGATCCTCGTCTCCAGGGTGCTCTCATCCTGTATGCCCACTTGCGGGTTCAACTTGCGAATGGCTGAGCTCATCTCAGGGAGGACGGATGCCGCGCTCTGCGAAGTGCGCACCAGCACGGAGAAAGAGGTATTCGGGTCCTGCGCGAACGACTCGTACTCTGTGGGCCAGATCTCTGCATCCAGGGCTCCGTCCTTGATGTCGCCAACTACACCCACTATCCGGCGAAGCGATCCGGGACTGAGATCGGTGTCCCCCATCTGTTTGCCAATCGGATCTTCACCGGGAAAGTACTTCCGCGCGAAGGCCTGGTTGATGAGGACAACCTTCGGGTGACCAGCGTCGTCTGTTTGGTTCAGCAAGCGGCCACTCACCAGGCGCGCTTGAAGCGTGCGGAAGAAGTCCGGACTGACCTGGCGATCGTTCACCTCATTGTGAATTCCGTTATAAGGTCTGCCCACAAAGCGCACCCAATCGGTATTGCAATTGCACGTTACCGGCAGCAGTGTGGTGACCGCGGCAGACTGCACTCCGGGCAGTTTGCGCATGGCATCCAGTGTTTGCCGTGCAAATTCAACCTGCTGCGCATCTTTCGGAAAACCTGCATCGGGAAGCTCGACTTGCAACGTGGCCAGATCTCTGGGTTCGAAGCCCAAATCCACTTGCAACATATTCAATAGACTCCGGGTCAGTAATCCGGAGCCGAACAACAGAACCACGGTTACGGCAACCTCGGTAGTCACCAGGTTTTTGCCCAGCCGCTGCCATAGGCGGCCGGCGCTGCCGCGTCCGCCGTCGCTCATCCCATCCCGCAGTTCGCCGATCGGCAGGCGGAGGATGGGCGCCGCGGAGCAGAACAGCACAGCCAGCATTGCTACTCCGGCAGCAAACAGAAGAACATGAGCGTTGAATCCCATATGGTTCAGATAGGGCATACCCACAAGCATGTCTTTGGATATAAGGCTGTGTAGCACCCGCATCATGCCCAGGGCGAGTATCAGCCCTAAGACTGTGCCCACGACCACCAGCACGCAGCTTTCCGTGACATATTGCCGCACCAGCCGTGTCCGTGACGCACCCAGCGCTCCACGCACTGCCATCTCGCGCCGCCGCTTCTCCGCACGCACCAGCAGTAGATTCGAGACGTTTACGCATGCAATGAATAACAGCAGCCCGGCGCCTCCCAGCAGCACCAGCAGCACGGGTCGGACATCTCCCGTAATCGCCTGCGCCA
>Ga0335085_10013604_pt1 | contig 11915 bp, 10 predicted proteins | sample Lox_Sample_45_FD_206712 | JGI IMG/M metagenome (GOLD analysis project Ga0335085, IMG submission 206712) | Soil microbial communities from Loxahatchee National Wildlife Refuge, Florida, United States - Lox_Sample_4.5 | ecosystem: Environmental > Terrestrial > Soil > Wetlands | place: USA...
GGGTCTATTATTATTTCGCCCCCAATGCCAGTATCTTAGTCGGACCGGTTTGGTATACTCAACCCGCCTTTAACGGTCCGATGAAATGGACGACACAACTCGATGTCAACTTCTAAAAATGACATATCATATAATGACATGTAAGGAGAAATCAGTCATGCGAAACCTCAGATTGTTGTCCGGGCTAACTGGTGTCCTGCTTCTTCTGGCTGAGCCCAGGAAACGGTGCCTCCTTCAACACCAGGAGCGGCAGGGGCTCCCCTCTGAAGCGCCCGCCGCTGCGCTTGCGCCTTCCCGGAAATTGAGCAACTATATTGCCAGAGCAAATGATCGTCGATGATGGATCTCGTAACAGCTTATCGCATTAACGGTTTTATGAATTTTGGTGTTGCAGAGCCGGCAGATTACTGGTAACCGCTTATATTCGTTTTTGTAAGAAAGACCCTTCATTTACATAGGGCCTCGCGTCCCGTACAGAAAACCGCCTTAATGAAATCTTAACGGATTTCATCCCATTATTAACGGATGTTTAACTTTACTCTTTTTACCGGCCCATGTTATAAATAAAACTTATCTTTATCGTAGGAGGAACTATGGATGTCCTGTATATAGGCCTGACGGTTCTGTTCTTTCTTGTCTCTGGATGGCTCTTCACCTTTTTGGAAAACCTTTAGGAGGAACGATATGAGTCTTTTTTATATCGTCGGCGGAGTTCTCGCGCTGGGGCTCCTGGTTTATTTGTTGATCGCGCTATTGAAGCCGGAGGTGTTTTCATGACAACGAACGGTTTTCTGCAAATCGGGCTTTATCTGATTGCCCTTGTGGCCTTGGCGAAGCCGCTGGGGTGGTATATGGCCCGTGTCTATGAGGGTCAGCCGGTTTGGCTGAATCGCCTTTTGGGTCCGGTTGAGCGTGGGATTTACCGGCTAAGCGGCATTAAAGAAAATGAAGAGATGGGATGGAAGAGCTACGGGATGGGCGTGCTGTTGTTCAGCGCGGCCGGAGTGCTCTTCCTTTATGCATTGCAAAGACTTCAAGGCTATCTGCCGCTGAATCCGGCGGGTTTCAGCGCCGTCACGCCCGATCTATCCTTCAATACGGCCACAAGCTTCATCACGAACACGAACTGGCAGGCCTACGGCGGTGAGACGACCATGAGCTATCTGACACAGATGCTCGGACTGACGGTGCAGAATTTTGTTTCGGCCGCCACGGGAATGGCCGTTCTTGTCGCCTTGATCCGCGGTTTGGCGCGACGGAGCGTAGAAACCATCGGAAATTTTTGGGTCGATTTGGTTCGCAGTACGCTTTATATACTGCTGCCGCTTTCCATTATTCTTTCGCTCCTTCTCGTCTCCCAGGGGATGGTTCAGACCTTCGGAGATTATAAGAAGGTCCAGTTGGTTCAACCCGTTACCTATGACAACCCTGTCGTGGACTCCAAGGGCCAGCCGGTGCTGGATGAAAAGGGTCAACCCAAGACCGAAAAGGTGACCGTGACCGAGCAAGTGCTGGCGGTCGGCCCGGCCGCCTCGCAGGTGGCCATAAAACAGCTCGGGACAAACGGCGGCGGTTTTTTCAATGTCAACTCCGCCCACCCGTTTGAAAATCCGACGCCGTTCTCAAATTTTCTGGAACTACTGGCCATCCTTCTCATTCCGGCGGCGCTTTGCTACACCTTTGGAAAGATGGTCGGTGATACCCGACAGGGCTGGGCCGTTTTGGCGGCCATGCTGATCGTCCTCGTCGTTTTCATTGTGGGAGCGTACTGGGCCGAGTCGGGCGGAAATCCGCTGCTCGCGAAGCTCGGAGTAAACCAGACGTCGGGAGATCTTCAGCCCGGCGGAAACATGGAAGGAAAAGAGGTCCGCTTCGGCGTTGCGAACTCGGTTCTTTGGGCCACGACGACCACGGCCGCATCCAATGGATCGGTCAACTCGATGCATGATTCCTTCACACCGTTAGGCGGTCTGGCGCCGCTCTTTTTAATGCAATTCGGCGAGGTGATCTTCGGCGGCGTCGGCTCCGGCCTCTACGGAATGCTGATTTTTGCGATCATCGCCGTCTTTGTCGCGGGCCTGATGGTCGGCCGAACTCCGGAGTATCTCGGCAAGAAGATCGAGTCGTACGAGATGAAGATGGCCTCGCTGGCGATTCTGATCATGCCGATGATCGTCCTGGGATTCACCGCGGTGGCGACCGTCACCGATGCCGGAAAGGCCGGCGTCTTCAATCCCGGCCCCCATGGATTCAGCGAAATTCTATATGCGTACACCTCCATGGGAAATAACAACGGCAGCGCCTTCGCGGGATTTGGCGCCAATACGCCCTTTTATAATACGACGGGCGGCATCGAGATGCTGATTGGACGTTTCTGGTTCATCATTCCAACTTTGGCTCTGGCCGGATCTCTGGCGCGAAAAAAGTTTGTCCCGCCCGGGCTGGGCACTCTTCCAACCCACACACCGCTATTTATCGTTTTGCTGATCGGGACCGTCGTGTTGGTGGGAGCCCTCACTTTTATCCCGGCTCTCGCGTTGGGACCCATCGTGGAACATCTGCAGATGATCGGCCAATGACGATTCTATACGCAAGGAGAACATTCTAATGGCACAGCCCAAAAAGCACAGATTATTCGATCCACAGATCGTCCGACAGGCGATCGTGGCTTCCTTTCGGAAACTCGGCCCGAAGCACCAGTTGCGCAACCCGGTCATGTTCGTGGTTTATGTCGGAAGTATTTTGACCACGATGCTATTCCTGCAAGCGCTTTTCGGCCAGGGAGAGGCGCCGGCCGGGTTTATTCTTAATATTTCGCTCTGGCTCTGGTTTACCGTTTTATTTGCCAACTTTGCCGAAGCCATGGCCGAAGGGCGAGGCAAGGCACAGGCCGACGCACTGCGACGGTCGCGGCAGGAGCTTACCGCTAAGAAATTGGCCCATCCAAAATACGGATCGAACTTCGACATGGTCACCGGCGGCCTTCTTAAGAAGGGAGACGTCGTGCTGGTCGAGGCCGGTCATACGATTCCGGCCGACGGGGAGGTGATTGAGGGTGTCGCTTCCGTGAACGAGAGCGCCGTGACCGGGGAAAGCGCGCCGGTGATCCGCGAAAGCGGCGGGGACCGCAGCGCCGTGACCGGTGGCACACACGTTCTTTCGGACTGGCTGGTCGTTCGGGTGACGGTGAACCCCGGCGAGATGTTCCTCGACCGGATGATCGCCATGGTGGAAGGAGCCAAACGGCAGAAGACGCCCAATGAGATCGCGCTCAACATTTTATTGGCGGCCCTGACCATTATTTTCCTGCTGGCAACCGTCACGTTGCTTCCCTACTCCATCTACAGCGTGATGGCCGTTAAACTGGGAACACCGGTGACGATGACGGTCCTGGTCTCCCTGCTGGTCTGCCTGATTCCGACGACGATCGGCGGACTGCTTTCCGCGATCGGCATCGCCGGGATGGACCGGATGGTTCAGGCCAACGTGATCGCGATGTCCGGCCGCGCGGTGGAAGCCGCCGGCGACGTGGATGTTCTTCTTCTGGACAAGACCGGAACGATCACGCTCGGAAACCGGCAGGCGACGGCGTTTATTCCAGTGGCTGGCGTCGACGAGGGAATGTTGGCCGATGCCGCACAGCTCGCTTCTCTCTCGGACGAAACGCCCGAGGGTCGCAGTATCGTGGTTTTGGCAAAGGAAAAATACGGGCTGCGCGCGCGGGATATTCACGCGCTGGGCGCAACGTTCATTCCCTTCACGGCGCAGACCCGTATGAGCGGCGTTAATATGAACGGCAGACAGATCCGTAAAGGCGCGTCGGAGGCGATTGAAGCCTATGTGGCCCAAAAGGGCGGCCAGTTCCCGGAATCATTGCGTGCAACCGTTCAAACGATCGCAAAGCAGGGGGGAACGCCCCTGGTGGTCGCAGAGGGAGGCCGGGTGTTGGGAACAATCCACCTGAAAGATATTGTCAAAGGAGGAATCAAGGAACGCTTTGCCGAGCTACGACGCATGGGAATTAAGACCATCATGATCACGGGGGATAACCCGCTGACGGCGGCCGCGGTGGCCGCCGAGGCCGGCGTCGATGATTTTCTCGCTCAAGCCACCCCGGAGGCCAAGCTCAAGCTCATCCGCGATCTTCAGGAAGGCGGACGGCTTGTCGCCATGACGGGCGACGGCACAAACGACGCTCCGGCGTTGGCTCAGGCCGATGTGGCCGTGGCGATGAATACCGGCACGCAGGCCGCGAAAGAGGCCGGCAATCTGGTGGATCTCGATTCCAATCCGACAAAGCTGATCGAGGTCGTCGGGATCGGAAAACAGCTCTTGATGACCCGGGGCGCATTGACGACATTCAGCATCGCAAACGACGTCGCCAAATATTTCGCCATCATCCCGGCGGCCTTCGTCAGCACGTATCCGGTTCTGGGCGTCTTAAATATCATGAAACTGGCGACCCCGCAGAGCGCGGTCTTATCGGCCGTGATTTTTAATGCGCTGATCATTCTCTTTCTGGTTCCGTTGGCCCTTCGCGGACTGCGCTATCTGCCAATCGGAGCGGCCGCATTGCTCCGCCGTCATTTATGGATCTACGGAGCCGGCGGGATTATCGTTCCATTTATCGGAATCAAAATTATCGATGTGCTTCTCGTCGCGCTTCACCTGGTTTAAGGAGGAAATCATGTGGTCTCACATTAAAATAGCTCTATTCCTGTTAATCATTCTCACGGTGGTCACGGGAGTGCTATACCCCCTGGCCGTGACGGGGATGGCCCAGGTGATCTTTTCTCACCAGGCCAATGGAAGTTTGATTGCTCAGAATGGGCAACCGGTCGGCTCAACGCTGATCGGCCAGCCGTTTGACGATCCCAAATACTTCTGGGGCCGACTTTCCGCAACCTCGCCTTATCCGTACAATGCCGCCTCTTCTTCCGGTTCGAATTTGGGACCGACAAACGATGCCCTTCTGAAATCCGTAAAGGACCGAATCGACGCTCTCAAAGCGGCCGACCCGGAAAATTCCGCCCCGGTGCCCGTCGACCTTGTCACGGCTTCGGGAAGCGGCTTGGATCCCCACATCAGTCCGGCGGCAGCCGAATACCAGGTCCATCGTGTGGCCAAAGTCCGGGGGCTCAACGAAGCCAAAGTTCGCGCCCTCGTAACGGCTCATACCGAAGGGAGGCAGTTCGGTCTTCTCGGCGAACCCCGTGTGAATGTTCTTCGTCTGAACCTGGCATTGAATGATCTCCGATAAGCCTGGTATAATTCAGCTTTAGTTTTATACCGTTATTCCCTTGGAGAGCCATGCCGCATCCGGACGAAAGACGGCCCAGCCCGGACCAACTGCTTGAGCAGGTGAAAAAGGAAGAAGAGCGTGCGCGTCAGGGAAAGCTGATCATTTTTTTCGGAGCGGCCCCCGGCGTCGGAAAGACGTACGCCATGCTTAATGCGGCCCAGGAGAAGCGCGCGGAGGGTGTCGATGTGGTCGCGGGGATCGTGGAAACCCACGGCCGCTCCGAGACCGAGGCGCTTCTCAAAGATTTGGAAGTCCTGCCCCGACACCCCATCGAATACCGGGGTGCAATCCTGAAGGAATTTGATCTCGATGCCGCATTGGCCCGCAAGCCCGCGCTGATCCTCGTGGACGAGCTGGCGCATACCAATGCCCCCGGCTCCCGCCACAAGAAGCGCTGGCAGGATGTCTTCGAGCTGCTCACGGCCGGAATCAATGTCTACACGACCCTGAACGTACAGCATTTAGAGAGCCTCAACGATGTGATCGCGCAAATCACCCGCGTCGTCGTTCGGGAAACCCTGCCGGATTCCGTGTTGGATCGGGCGGATGAAATCGAGCTGGTCGACCTGCCGCCGGATGAACTTCTGGAACGACTCAAGGAGGGAAAGGTTTATGTGGCCGAGTTGGCGGCCCGGGCGCAAGAACACTTTTTCCGAAAAGGAAACCTGCTCGCGCTGAGGGAGTTGACCTTGCGCCAAACGGCCGAGCGGGTGGACGAACAGATGCAGAGCTACCGGCGGGGCTTTGGAGTCAAGACCGTTTGGCCGGCCGGCGAACGGATCCTGGTCTGTATCGGGCCCAACCCCCGTTCGATCCGACTGATCCGCGCGGCCAAGCGGATGGCCGCCGGGCTGCACACCGACTGGATCGCCGTCAATGTTGAAGCCCCTTCCAAGGTGCGGGAGTCGGAAAGCGACCGGAAACAACTGGCCGAGCATATGCGACTGGCCGAGAGTCTTGGAGCGGAAACGGTTACGCTATCCGGACATCGGACCAGCGAGGAGATCCTGAATTACGCCCGGACCTGCAATATCAGCAAAATCATCATCGGCAAACCGACTCACCCTCGCTGGAAGGACCGGCTGTTCGGCTCAACGCTGGATGAGGTGGTTCGGGGAAGCGGCGACATCGATGTCTATGTCATCACCGGGGACACGGCGGAACCGGCGCCGCAACCGTCCGCGCAGCCGGCAGCACACCCCTGGCACAAGGGAGACTGGTTCTGGAGCATCGCCAGCGTGGCCGCCTGCACCGCGGTTTCCGCCGCCATGTTTCCGTACTTTGCCCTTGCGGACCTGGCCATGGTCTATCTCCTCGGCATCGTCTTCACTGCCAGCCGGACCGACCGGGGACCGTCTCTTTTTGCAACGCTGTTGAGCGTCGCCGCCTTCGATTTTTTCTTCATCCCTCCTTACTATACCTTCGCCATTAGCGACGTGAGATACCTGATCACGTTTGGCGTCATGCTTATTGTCGGTTTCGTCATCAGCCGACTGACCCTGCGCGTGCGTGAACAGGCGAACGCGGCGCGATTACGGGAAAGGAGAACCGCCGCCCTCTACGATCTAAGCCGGGAACTCGTGCATGAACGGAAGAAAGACCGTTTATGCGCCATCGCCGTGAAGCATATCCACGAGGTGTTTTCCAGTCAGGTTGTCATTCTGATGCCCGAGAGAGAAAAAAACCGACTCCTCCCGGTCGACGGTCCGGGCACGTATGCCCCCGATCAAAAGGAGCTGGGCGTTGCTCAATGGGCATTCGATCACCGCGAGCGGGCCGGCCTGGGAACCGATACCCTTCCCGGCGCCAAAGCCTTGTATCTTCCCCTCGTGACTTCGTCCCGGACGGTGGGCGTGCTGGGGGCCCTGCCCAACCCTTCTATGGACGGCTTCGATCAGGAACAGATCCATGCCCTCGAAAGTTTTGCGAACCAGACGGCCATGGCGCTCGAAAGGGCTCTTCTGGCCAGAGAGGCCCACCGGGCGCTCCTCAAAGCCGAGACGGAAGCCCTGCGCAATACTCTGTTGAGCTCGGTCTCGCATGATCTGCGCACCCCTCTGGCGGCCATTACCGGAGCATCGACGACGCTGCTGGATCGCGGGCTGACGCTGGATCAGCACAGTCAGCAGGAACTCACCCAGACGATCTTCGAAGAAGCGGAACATTTAAACCAGATGATCCGCAATGTCCTCGATATGACCCGACTGGAGTCCGGCGCGATCACCGTGAAAAAAGAATGGCTGTCGATCGAAGAGATTGTCGGGGCGGTGCTGAACCGCCTTTCCGCAAGGCTTAAGGATCATCCCCTGGCAACCCGATTGCCGAAAGATTTGCCGATGGTTCCTTTCGACCCTCTGCTGATCGAGCAGGTTTTGATGAATCTCCTGGACAATGCCCTGAAATATACGCCGAAGGGGACGCCGCTGGAGCTTTCCGCAGCGGTCATGGGAGATCGCGTGTCGGTGGAACTGGCCGACCGCGGACCCGGAATCCCGCCGGGAGCCGAGGAGCGGATCTTCGATAAATTCGAACGCAGCCCCGGCGCCGGCGGCGGCATCGGATTGGGGCTGACCATCTGTCGGGCCATCGTTACGGCCCACGGCGGCCGTATTTGGGCCGAGAACCGTCCGGGCGGCGGGGCGGTTTTCCGTTTTACATTGCCGTTGGAAGGACAGCCGCCCCCGCAGGAACCTAAAGAAGGGCTCGAGGATCGGTGATGCCGGAAGCGAAGGAACTGATCCTGCTGATTGAAGACGAGCTGCAGATGCGGCGGTTTCTGCGGATCACGCTTCAGAGCCAAGGCTTTCGTCTGGTGGAGGCCGCGACGGCCCAAGAAGGATTATCACAGGCCGCCACGCACAATCCCGATCTGATTCTTCTCGATCTCGGGCTGCCGGATCTCGACGGCCTGGAGGTTACCCAAAAATTGCGCGAATGGACGCCGACGCCCATCATCGTCCTATCCGCGCGGGAGCAGGAACAGGATAAAGTCCGGGCGCTCGATGCCGGTGCGGACGACTATCTCACGAAGCCGTTCAACGCCGGCGAGCTGTTGGCCAGAATCCGCGTCGGACTGAGACACGCGGCGAAGCAGAATGGCGGCCAGGACGAGCCCGTCTTCACTCTGAATAATCTTCGTGTCGACCTCGCCAAACGGCAGGTCTACCTCGACGACAAAGAAGTCCACCTGACCCCGATTGAGTACAAATTGCTTGCGGTCTTGGTTCGCCATGCCGGCAAGGTCATTACCCACCGTCAGCTTTTAAAAGAGGTGTGGGGTCCCGCGCAAGAAAATGAGGTGCAATATCTGCGCGTTCATATGACCCATCTCCGCCATAAACTCGAAGCCGATCCCGCCCGGCCTCGGTTCCTGATCAATGAGCCGGGAGTCGGATATCGCCTCAAGTACGATCCCGAAGGATCGGCTCCATAGGGTTTACCGGATTACCTTGGTGAGTTGGACGGATTGGAGGTGATCAGGGGCTTGGGAGGGTGACGCACCACGGCGTTCTGACCCGACGACGGGTGCGGTCGGTTATCCATCCCTCGAACCGTCCGCGAAGGGATCAACCCCTGAACAACAACCGGGCCGCGGTCGATCATGGGCCTCGATCGAGCCATGCGTTCTCGATTCAAAAATGTCCGGTTATCGACCGGGGCCGTCGGCCTTTCTGTGTTTTGTGCCGGCCGCTCAGAACGGCCCGTCCGTGGAAGCAAGCGAGGCGACTCGACCGACTTGGTTCGGCCGACTTCCTCACCCGTCTGTCGTGATAAGCGGGACTGGCCGACCCCTTCCTGGTGTGTCTCGAGCGCAACGGGCCGAGCCGGTCTTGGAAATTCGGCAGGGTATGGATGGCTGACTTGAGCGGTGAAACCCCCTCCGTTGAATCTCGACCCTTCCGCTTGTCGAACCGGCTGGACCTTATTGAAATTATCGATCGGTACAACCGGGTAAGCACCCTGAAACTTTCGGACATCGGCGATCTGAATTGCGCCGTTCGATTGCATGCCGGGCGGAATAAATCTTCTTCCGGACGGGCGAGCCGAAGAAGAATCGGCCACAAAAGCACTCTTCGGAGCGACCGTAAAGATCCGAATGTCGATCCGGTTGGCCACGACAACCCGCCCGAACGGATCCAACGGGGCCCAGCCATAATAAGGCCCAACAGCCACCCAACTCACATAGGCCGGGCGCCAGGTATAACCGGGAACCCAGCACCAGCCGTAAACCGGATTGTTTATCCATCCCCCGTAATGAAACGTCACATACCCGAACGGATCGTATGAGACCCATGTCCAGCCGAACGAGTTGTACCAGGCCCAGTAACCGTTGAAATAGGGCCGCCAACCCGCGGTGACGTGGGGATGCCATACGGCCTCGCCGGCGACCGAAACCCACTGACCGTGCTGAGCGAGTTCATCCGAGCCCATCAACGGTTGGTCGAGATTGGACTCCTTTTTCCGATCGTCATTAAGATCATCATGGGCCAAACCCAGCGCCCGTACACGCTCTTGCCGATAGCGGTCCAGGGCGTCGTCTTCGGCATAATACGATTGCGGACCTTCCGGCGCGCGATCGGGATTCAACACCATCTCCTCTCCCTCACGGAGGAGCATCGGCCGAAGAGCATATTCGCCGTCCGTGAAGGGTTGAATCTGTGCCGAACCGGTCGCCACCCGGACGCGAGTTCCATACCCCTCGATATCCACACGAACGGTGCCTCCCGAGTTCGGGGACACGGCCGCCGATTCCGTCTCGATAACGGTTGTGCCGTTCCGGTCCTCCACGAAAACCCCGCCGTTCTCCAAAACCAGTTCATCCCGGCTGTCCGAGCCGCCGTATCCCTTAATCTCAACCGTGGTCATACCCCCAATCTGAATTCGGGCCATGCCGGGCAGTTCGAGCTCGGCCGTCGTCTCGGTCCCGGTCTCCAGACGGTCTTCTTCTTTTAGCAGGAGGTTGACGGTCGCCGGCGTCCAGTTTTCGTCGTCCCCGCCCTTTAAGTTTAACGACCCCTGAATATCGCTTATTCTGGAGAAAGATTCGGCTTGGACGGGCCATGCCCCCGCGCCGACCGCTAAGAATAGGGCCATCAGAACGACACCGTATCGCTTAGGCATGATCTTCATGAGGCTGTCTCCCACTCTATCAAACACTTCTCCCGCTGGACTGTTGCGTTCTGTTTTTATAAAATACCCAACTGTATACCGAATAAACCGCAACCGAAACCTTTCTCGGGTGTTTAGTGATCATGACGGGGCAGGATCTTTACCGGGACGACCCAGACGTGGAATCGATGCTTGCGTTCCAGAAAGGGGACGATCAAGCGTTCGAAAGGCTGTTTCGTAAATACTCCCGCCCCCTGGTTAATTTTGCCTACCGTCTGATCGGAAACCGGGGCCGAGCCGAGGAGATCGTTCAAGAGGTGTTTTTGGAAGTCCACCGTGCCAGGAGGACCTACCTCCCGCAGGCGAAGTTTTCAACCTGGGTCTACCGGATTTCCACGAATCGCTGTTTAAACGAGCTTCGTCGTCCCGAACGTCGTCTGATGGCCAAGGAGGATCGGGATCCGGGCGGAGAGGAAGGTGACCGCGCGGAGCTTGAACCCGTTGCGGATGGACCCGACGCGCTACAGAATCTTGAGGTGAAACGGCTCCAGGACGCCGTCGCCGGCGCCGTACTGAGTCTTCCCGTTCAACAACGGACGGCGGTCATCCTCTGCCGGTACCACACGATGGCCTATCGGGAAGCGGCGGAGGCGATGGAAACAACCGAGTCGGCCGTCAAATCACTGATCCACCGAGCCACAGTAACCTTGAAGGACCGACTGAAATCCTATTTATAAGGAGGCCAGGAACGCCATGAACGGACATGAGAACTCGGAAGAACTCGTCGCATTCCTTGACGGTGCCCTGTCGGCCGAAGACGCGGGGAGGGTGGAAAAACACCTGGGGCGATGTCCCGCCTGCCGCGAAATCCTGGAGGACTTCCGCCGAACCGGCCAACTTCTCAATCGGTGGACCGAGATTGCGCCATCGCCCGGCTTTGAATCCCGAGTCCTGACGCAGATACGCGCTTCGGCGCGTCCCCGATCGTTTTTGGGCGGATTCGGGAATCTGAACCGCTGGATTTTTGGACCCTCGCTTCGATGGGCCGTAGTCGCAACCGGAATTGTCCTGATGGCAGGCGCCGCTTATTGGATCTACCCCCTCTCCCGAAACGAAGAGGTCCTGACCGAAGCGGATAAAGATGAAATGGCGACCCAGATCGATCTGTATGTAGACTACGGCGTGATCAGTCACCTGGATACGCTCAAGCCCACGGATGCGACTCCGCCGCCCGGCGATGAGTCCTCGGTGATCAATACGGCATGAAGATCGGAATGAAAATATTCAGACCGAAGGTTTTCGCGATGGGGGCGTTGATCGCGTTGATGACGGCTTATTCGGCCGGACCCGGCTGGGCCCATTCCAGATCGTGGGGGTTTCGGATGGTCCAAACCCAATATCAAAAAGCGCCGATGGAGCGCCTCACACCCATGGAGCGGGAGCAGGCCCGGAAAAATTATTTGAGGTTTAAAAACCTCCCGCCCCAGGAACGCGAGCGAATCCG
>Ga0335085_10013605_pt1 | contig 11915 bp, 10 predicted proteins | sample Lox_Sample_45_FD_206712 | JGI IMG/M metagenome (GOLD analysis project Ga0335085, IMG submission 206712) | Soil microbial communities from Loxahatchee National Wildlife Refuge, Florida, United States - Lox_Sample_4.5 | ecosystem: Environmental > Terrestrial > Soil > Wetlands | place: USA...
GCTGGTGCCCGGCCTGGTCCCGCCGGTCCCGGTGCCGAGCTCCCGCGTCACGGTCTGGCTCGTGCTGGTGGCGGCCTGCGCCGTCGTCCAGGTCGCCGTCAATCAGTACCTGGTCTTCGCCGCGGTCTGGGCGACGAACCCGGCGGTCCGGGCACGCGAGTTCATCTTCGGCGCCCAGACCCTGCGCGCCGACCTGACCGAGACGTGCATGGCCGTGCTGTCCACGCTGGCCATCGCGATCAGCCCGTTCACCGTCATCGCCGCCCTGCCGCTGGCCACCTTGCTACAGCGGTCGGCCGTGCACGGCCAGCTGGTGAAGGACGCCAGGACCGATTCCAAGACCGGGCTGCTGAACGCGGCGACCTGGGAGCGGGCCGCCACGGCGGAGATCACCAGGGCGGTGCGGACCAGGACCCAGCTGGCGGTGGCGCTGCTCGACATCGACCGGTTCAAGGGGATCAACGACACCTACGGTCACCTGACCGGCGACGAGGTGCTCAAGGAGATCGCGCACACGCTGCGGACCATGCTGCGCGACTACGACCTGGCCGGGCGGTTCGGCGGCGAGGAGTTCGCGCTGCTGCTGCCGCAGACCCGGGCGGTCGACGCCTTCCGCATCGCCGAACGGGTCCGGTCGGCCATCGCCGGCCTGCCCATCATCGCCCCCGGCGCGACCGGCGGCGAGCGGGTGCACGTCACGGTCTCGATCGGGGTGGCCGCGCTCGACGCCGGCACCAAGCGCGAGTACGCCGAGCTCATGGCGGCCGCCGACGCCGCCCTCTACCGGGCCAAGGGCTGCGGCCGGGACCAGGTCCAGATGATCAGCACCAGCCGCGGCCTCAGCGCGGTCAGCAGCACCCCCCGCTCCGCCGCCGACGACCCCACCCCCAGCCTCTTCCGCCGCGCCTCCGTCTCCTAACCCCAGCCGCGCGCCCCCACCCCACCTCCCGAATGCATGGTTGTTGCAATGTAAGCCCCCTAACGTTGACATTGCAACAATCATACCCTCGCAGGGTCACGATGGCCGGCCTCTCGCGCTCTGCATATTCATGCGTTATGATGAATACTCTTCCAGTCCGGCAGATGAGGGGCATATGGGTGCGAGAGTGGCGGTCGCGGGCGCCAGTGGCTACGCGGGCGGGGAACTACTCCGCCTGCTGGCTGGCCATCCCGACCTGGAGCTAGGGCCGCTGGCCGCCAATAACAGCGCCGGCACTCCCGTGATCGCGGCGCACCCGCAGCTCACCGGGCATCCCGGCCTGGACGGCGCGGTCTTCTCGGCCACCGAGCCCGACCTCCTGGCCGACGCCGACCTGCTGTTCACGGCGCTCCCGCACGGAGAGTCGGCCCAGCTGGCCGCCCGCCTGCCCGGCCACCTCAAGGTCATCGACCTGGGCGCCGACTTCCGGCTGGCCGACGCGGACAAGTGGACGCAGTACTACCCGGGCCCGTACGCCGGGCAGTGGACCTACGGCCTGCCCGAACTGCCCGGCGCGCGCGACGCGATCAAGGCCGCCGCCACCGTGGCCGCCCCCGGCTGCTACGCCACCGCGTCCATTCTCGCGCTGGCCCCGCTGCTGGCGGCCGGCCTGGCCGACCCGGCCGACATCGTCGTCGTGGCCGCCTCCGGCACCTCGGGCGCGGGCCGCTCGGCGCGGCCCGACCTGCTCGCTACCGAGGTCATGGGGTCGATGTCCGCGTACCAGGTCGGGGGCACGCACCGGCACACGCCAGAAATAGAGCAAAACCTTTATAACGAACGGGGTAGCGTCCCCGCCCCGCTCCCCGTGACCCTCTCGTTCACGCCGACGCTGGCCCCGATGCCGCGCGGGATCCTGGCCACCTGCACCGCCCGTTCGTCGGCCTCCCTCGCCGACCTGCGAGCAGCGCTCACCGCGGCCTACGACCACGAGCCCTTCGTGCACGTACTGCCCGCGGGCCGCTGGCCGGCCACCGGCGCCACCCTCGGTTCCAACGCCGCCCACCTCCAGGTGGCGGCCGATACGCACGCTGGCCGCGCGGTCGTCGTCTGCGCCCTGGACAACCTGGTCAAGGGCGCGGCCGGGCAGGCCATCCAGAACGCCAACCTCATGCTCGGCCTGCCGGAGGCGGCCGGCCTGACGACACACGGAGTGTCCCCTTGAGCGTCACCGCCCCCCTGGGCTTCCGCGCCGCCGGCGTCACCGCCGGGCTGAAGCAGTCCGGCCAGCCGGACGTGGCCGTGGTCCTGAACGACGGGCCGTCCCGCGCCGCCGCCGCCGTGTTCACCGCCAACCGGGTGCAGGCCGCCCCGGTGACCTGGAGCCGCCAGGTGGTCAGCGGCGGCCGGGTCCGCGCGGTGGTGCTCAACTCCGGCGGGGCCAACGCCTGCACCGGACCGCTCGGCTTCACCGACACCCACGCCACCGCCGAGCACCTGGCCCGGGCCCTGGAAGACTCTGCGGGGGAGATGGTCGTCTGCTCCACCGGCCTGATCGGCGAGCGGCTGCCGATGGACAAGCTGCTGCCCGGCGTGGACGCCGCGGTGGCCGCCGCCTCCCGGGGCGGCGGGCTGGCCGCCGCCGACGCGATCAGGACCACCGACACCGTAGTCAAGATCGCCTTCCGGAGGCCGGACGGCTACTCCATCGGCGGCATGGCCAAGGGCGCGGGCATGATCGCGCCCGGCCTGGCCACCATGCTGTGCGTGCTCACCACCGACGCCGACCTCCCGCCGGACCGGCTTGACGCGGCGCTGCGGTCGGCCACCGCGGTGACCTTCGACCGGCTCGACACCGACGGCTGCATGTCGACCAACGACACCGTGCTGCTGATGGCCAGCGGGGCGTCCGGGGTGACCCCCGGCCAGGCCGAGTTCACCCAGGTGCTGACCGAGGTCTGCGCGGACCTGGCCCGCCAGCTCCAGCGGGACGCCGAGGGCGCCGGCAAGATGATCGCCATCGAGGTGGTCGGGGCCGCCTCGGAGGCCGACGCGGTGACCGCGGGCCGCGCCGTGGCCCGCAACAACCTGCTCAAGTGCGCCATCGGCGGCGAAGACCCCAACTGGGGCCGGGTGCTGTCCGCGGTCGGCACCACCGACGCGGTCTTCGAGCCTGACCGGCTGAACGTCGCGATCAACGGGATCTGGGTCTGCCGCCACGGCGCTCCCGGCGACGAACGGTCCAAGGTGGACCTCAAGCCCAAGGACGTCACGATCACCGTGGACCTGTCCGCCGGCCCGCACTCCGCCGTCATCCTGACCACCGACCTGACCAAGGAGTACGTGCACGAGAATTCGGCCTACTCCACATGACGCTCACGGACTCCCGGATCACCGATGCCTCGCTCAAGGCGGCCACGCTGATCGAGGCGCTGCCCTGGCTGAACCGGTTCCACGGCCAGACGGTCGTGATCAAGTACGGCGGGCACGCCATGACCGACGAGGCGCTGCGCCTGGCGTTCGCGCAGGACCTGGTGTTCCTGCGCTACGCCGGGCTGCGCCCGGTCGTCGTGCACGGCGGCGGCCCGCAGATCAACACGATGCTCGGCCGGCTCGGGGTGGAGTCCTCGTTCACCGCCGGGCTGCGGGTGACCACGCCGGAGGCCATGGAGGTCGTCCGCATGGTCCTGTCCGGCACCGTCAACAAGGACATCGTCGGGCTGATCAACCGGCACGGCCCGTTCGCGGTGGGCCTGTCAGGCGAGGACGCGGGCACCTTCACCGCCGTCCGCAAGCTCGCGGTCGTCGACGGCGAGCCGGCCGACATCGGCCTGGTCGGCGACATCGTGGCCACCGATCCGGGCGCGATCGAGGCGCTGCTGGCCGACGGCCGGATCCCGGTCGTGTCCAGCGTGGCGGCCGGCCGGGACGGCGAGGTCTACAACGTGAACGCGGACACCGCGGCGGCGGCGCTCGCGGTCGCCCTCGGCGCGGCCAAGCTCGTAGTGCTCACCGACGTGGCGGGCCTGTACCGGGACTGGCCGTCCTCGGCCGACGTGATCAGCGAGCTCACCGCGGCCGAGCTCACCGAACTGCTCCCCGGCCTGTCGGCCGGGATGATCCCCAAGATGGAGGCGTGCCTGGCCGCCGTCAGCGGCGGGGTGCCGCGGGCGCACGTCCTCGACGGCCGGCTCAGCCACGCCGTCCTCCTCGAGATCTTCACCGACTCCGGCATCGGCACCATGGTCCTTCCAGGAGAAAGCCAATGACCAATACAGAAACCCTCCAGAAGCGGTTCGCGGCCGCGTTCATGCCGAACTACGGCGTGCCCCCGGTGGCCGTACTCCTCGGCCGAGGCAGCCGGGTCTGGGATGCTGATGGCCGCGAGTACCTGGACCTGATCGCCGGCATCGCGGTGAGCTCGCTCGGGCATGCCCACCCAGCCATCGTCGAAGCGGTCAGCCGCCAGGTGGCCCAGGTAGCGCACACCTCCAACCTGTTCCTGCATGAGCGCGAGATCGACCTAGCGGAAAAGCTCCTCACCCTCCTCGGCGAGGACGGCCGCGTCTTCCTGGCCAACTCGGGCACCGAGGCCAACGAGGCCGCGATCAAGCTGGTCCGGCGCATCCAGGGCCCCGATCGCCCGGTACTCGTGGCGGCCGAGCGCAGCTTCCACGGCCGGACCCTGGGATCGCTCGCGCTCACCGGCAAGGACTCGATCCGCACCCCGTTCGGTCCCTACGGTTTTGAGGTCCGGTTTGTGCCCTACGGCGACGCGGACGCGCTGCGCGCCGCGGTCGGTCCCGACGTCGCCGCCGTCTTCCTCGAGCCCGGCCTGGGGGAGAGCGGCGTGATCCCCGCCCCCGCGGGCTACCTGGCCGCCGCGCGGGAGGCCTGCGACTCCGCCGGCGCGCTGCTCGTGCTCGACGAGATCCAGAGCGGCATCGGCCGGACCGGGGTGTGGTTCGCGCACCAGGCGGCCGGCGTCAGGCCCGACGTGCTCACGCTGGCCAAGGGCCTGGGCGGCGGGCTGCCGATCGGGGCGTGCATCGGCCTGGGCACCGCGGGCTCCGGCTTTTCCCAGGGCGACCACGGCTCCACCTTCGGCGGCAACCCGGTCGCCTGCGCGGCGGCCCTGGCCGTGCTCGACACCATCGAGCGCGACGGCCTGCTGGCGAACGTCACCGAGGTCGGCGAGCACCTGGCCGCCGGCCTCGGCCAGGTCGGCCACCCGCTGGTCGCGGGGGTGCGTGGCGCCGGCCTGTGGCGGGCCATCGTGCTGACCGCCCCGCTGGCCCCCGCCGTCGAGGCGGCCGCCCGCCGGGCCGGCTTCCTGGTCAACGCGGTCCAGCCGGACGCGATCAGGCTGGCGCCCCCGCTGATCCTGACCGCGGCCGAAGCGGACGAGTTCACCGCCGCGCTGCCCGCCATCCTGGCTGAGGTGAGCGCATGACCCGGCACTTCCTGCGCGACGACGACCTGTCGCCGGCCGAGCAGGCCGCCGTCCTCGACCTAGCCGACCAGCTGAAGAAGGACCGGTTTGGGCACAAGCCGCTCGCCGGTCCCCGCACCGTAGCCGTGCTCTTCGACAAGCCGTCGCTGCGCACCCGGGTGTCGTTCACCGTCGGCATCGCCGAGCTCGGCGGCTTCCCGATGATCATCGACACCCAGACCACCCACTTCGGCCGGGGCGAGACCATCGAGGACGCCGCCCGGGTCCTGGACCGGCAGGTCGCCGCCGTGGTGTGGCGGACCTACGAGCAGGACAGGATCGAGGCCCTGGCCGCCGCCTCGGCCGTGCCGGTGATCAACGCGCTCACCGACCAGTTCCACCCCTGCCAGATCCTGGCCGACCTCCAGACCATCCGCGCCCACTACGGCTCGCTGGCCGGGCGCGTGCTGGCCTTCCTCGGCGACGGCTCGAGCAACATGTCGCAGTCGTACCTGCTCGGCGGCGCGCTCGCCGGGATGCGGGTGCGAATCGGCGCGCCCGCGACCGTGGTCCCCGACCCGGACGTCCTCGCCGCGGCCGCGCGGATCGCGGCCGAGAACGGCGGCTCGGTGGAGCTCTGCCCCGACCCCGCGGCGGCGTGCGACCAGGCCGACGTGATCGCCACCGACGTGTGGGCCTCCATGGGCCAGGAGGCCATGGCCGGGGAGCGCCGCGTTGTCCTGGCGCCGTACCAGCTCGACGGCGCGAAGCTGGCGCTGGCCAAGCCGGGCTGCCTGGTCCTGCACTGCCTGCCGGCCCACCGCGGCGAGGAGATCACCGCCGACGTCATCGACGGGCCCAACAGCGTCGTCTGGGAGCAGGCCGAGAACCGCCTGCACGCCCAGAAGGCCCTCCTATCCTGGCTCCTGGAGCAGCCATGACCACACCCCTAACCAAGACCGCCAGGCACGCGCGGATCGCCGACATCCTGGCCCGCGAGCAGGTCCGCTCCCAGGAGGAGCTGGCCGACCTGCTGGAGCGCTACGCCAGCGTGCACGTGACCCAGGCGACCCTGTCCCGGGACCTGGTCGAGCTCGGCGTGGTGCGCCTGCGCCAGGGCGGCTCCCTGGTGTACTCGCTGCCCGAGGAGCCCGGCGGCCCCGGCTCGCACCCCGGCGGGGCCCTGTCCGGCCCGGGCGGCGCCCGCGCCGAGGCCCCGGACGACACCAGGCTGACCCGGTACCTCGGCGAGCTGATGACCTCGGCCGAGGCGAGCGCCAACCTGGTCGTGCTGCGCACCCCGGCCGGCGCGGCCCAGTTCCTGGCCTCGGTCATCGACCACGCGGCCCTGCCGTCCGTCCTCGGCACCGTGGCCGGCGACGACACTGTCTTGCTCATCGCGCGCGACCCGGCCGGCGGCGACGCCTTGGCCGCCGACTTCCTCCGCCGCGCCACCCGCCGCCGATTACCGCCCCAGCCCGAGTCCCCGCCCCCGCGAACAGCGCGCTCGGTGGCCCCCCGGGTACCCAAGACGGTACGCGGGGGGCCACCGACTCCGGACGGGTGCGACAAAACTGAGGCGTTCGTGCGATAGAAAGAGGGATTGTGGCAGCGGGACAGGATGAAGGTGCGGGAGACGGCGCAACGCGGCTGTGGGGCGGGCGGTTCGGCGCCGGGCCGGCCGAGGCACTGGCGCGGCTGTCGCTGAGCGTCCAGTTCGACTGGCGGCTGGCGCGGTATGACCTGCGCGCCTCCCGGGCGCACGCGCGGGTGCTGCACCGGGCCGGGCTGCTGACCGACGCCGAGCTCGACTCGATGCTCAAGGCCCTCGACGACCTGGACCGGGCCTGCGCGAACGGCACGTTCCGGCCCACGGTCGCCGACGAGGACGTGCACACCGCGCTCGAGCGCGGGCTGCTCGAACGGCTCGGCGCGCTCGGCGGCAAGCTGCGGGCCGGCCGCAGCCGCAACGACCAGGTCGCGACCGACCTGCGGCTGTACCTGCGGGATAACGTCCGGCTGATCGTGAGCAGGCTCGCGGAGCTGGAGACCGCGCTGATCGACCAGGCCGTCGCCGTGGGCGACGTGCCCGCGCCCGGCATGACTCACCTCCAGCACGCGCAGCCGGTGCTGTTCGGCCACCAGCTGCTGGCGCACGTCCAGGCCTTCGCCCGTGACGTCAGCAGGCTGCGGGACTGGGACAAGCGCGCCGCGGTCAGCCCGCTCGGGTCCGGCGCGCTGGCCGGCTCCTCGCTGCCGGTGGACCCGCAGGTGCTCGCGGCCGAGCTCGGCTTCGACGCATCCGCGCCGAACTCCATGGACGCGGTGGCCGACCGCGACTTCGCCGCCGAGTTCTGCTTCGCCGCCGCGCTGACCGGGGTGCACCTGTCCCGGCTCGGCGAGGAGATCGTGCTCTGGTCCTCCCAGGAGTTCGGCTGGGTGGAGATCGACGACGCCTACGCGACCGGGTCCTCGATCATGCCGCAGAAGAAAAACCCGGACGTGGCCGAGCTGGCCCGCGGCAAGGCTGGCCGCCTCATCGGCGGCCTGACCGGGCTGCTCACCACGCTGAAGGGCCTGCCGCTGACCTACAACCGGGACCTGCAGGAGGACAAGGAACCCGTCTTCGACGCGGTCGACACTCTGCTGCTGGTGCTGCCCGCCATGGCCGGCCTGATCGCGACCCTGCGGGTCAACCCCGACCGGCTGCGGCAGGGCGCCTCGACCGGTTTCACCCTCGCCACCGACCTGGCCGAGTACCTGGTCCGGCGGGGCGTCCCGTTCCGCGAGGCGCACGAGGTGGTCGGCCACCTGGTGGTGTGGTGCCAGGTGCACGACTGCGACCTGCCCGACGTGAGCGACGCCGACCTGGCCAAGGTCTCCGAGCACCTGACCCCGGACGTCCGCCAGGTGCTGACGGTCGAGGGTGCCCTCGCGGCTAGGCAGGGGCACGGCGGCACGGCGCCGGTCCGCGTCGCCGAGCAGATCGCCGCGCTGCGCGCCGCGGTCGACACGCACGCCGCCTGGGCTGGCGGGGACGCCGGCTAGGTGCTGCTCCCGCGGGACTTCTTCGCCCGGCCTTCGGTCGAGGTGGCACCGGACCTGCTCGGCTGCGTACTGGAGCACGAGACCGCCGAGGGCCTGGTGGCGGTCAGGCTCACCGAGGTGGAGGCCTACGCCGGGGCGTCCGACCCGGCCTCGCACGCGTGGCGAGGCCGGACCGCACGCAACGCGGTGATGTTCGGCCCGCCCGGCCACGCCTACGTGTACTTCACCTACGGCATGCACTTCTGCGTGAACCTGGTCTGCCTCGGCGACACCGAAAGCGTGAGCGCCTCGGCCGTGCTGCTGCGGGCGGGCGAGATCGTCGCGGGGGAGGACCTGGCCCGGGCCCGGCGCATGCGGGGACCGGCTGTCATCCCCTCCCGGGACCTGGCCCGCGGCCCCGCCCGGCTCTGCCAGGCGCTTGCCATCGACCGGGCCCTCGACGGCGCGGATGCGTGTGTCCCGTCCGCACCGCTCCGGGTCAGGAGCGGGGCGGAAACGCCACCTCGTTCGGTAAAAATCCTGACCGGGCCCCGGGTCGGGGTGAGCCGCGCGGCCGACATCCCCTGGCGGTTCTGGCTCGACGGGGACCCGACGGTGTCCGTGTACCGTCCGGCCGTGCCCAGAAAGCGCAAACTGGTTACCCCCTGACCGCCGGTAGGTGGCACCATGCATGGCGTGGACGACATCATCTCCGAACTCTCCTGGCGGGGCCTGATCGCCGACAGCACCAACCTTGACGAGCTGCGGCTGGCGCTGAAATCCGGCCGGGTCACGATGTACGGCGGCTTCGACCCGACCGCGCCCGGACTGCACATCGGGAACCTGGTGCTGCTGACCACCCTGCGTCGCTTCCAGCTGGCCGGGCACCGCCCGATCGGGCTGGTCGGGGGCGCCACCGGGCTGATCGGCGATCCCAGCGGCAAGTCGTCGGAGCGGGTGCTCAACTCCCGCGACACGGTGGCCGGGTGGGTCGAACGGATCCGCGGCGAGGTGTCCAGGTTCCTCGACTTCGACGCGGGCGAGTCGAGCGCGCTGATCGTGAGCAACCTGGACTGGACCGGCCCGATGCCCGTGCTCGACTTCCTGCGCGACATTGGCAAGCACTTCTCGGTCAACCGGATGCTGGACCGGGAGTCGGTCAAGGCCCGTCTCGAAGGGGGCGGCATCAGTTACACCGAGTTCAGCTACCAGCTGCTCCAGGCGATGGACTTCCTCGAGCTCTACCGGCGCTACGGCTGCACCATGCAACTCGGTGGCAGCGACCAGTGGGGCAACCTGGTCGCCGGGGTGGGGCTGATCAGGTCGGTGGAGGGCGCGTCGGCGCACGCGCTGGCCACCCCGCTGATCACCAAGCCGGACGGGACCAAGTACGGCAAGTCCGAGGGCGGCGCGATCTGGATCAGCCCCGACCTGATGTCGCCGTACGCGTTCTACCAGTTCTGGCTGAACGTCGGCGACGCCGAGGTGCCCAGCCTGCTGCGCGTGTTCAGCTTCAAGTCCCGTGAGGAGATCGAGGAGCTGACGCGGGAAAGCGCCGAGCGCCCCGCCGCCCGCGTGGGCCAGCATGCCCTGGCGGAGGAGCTCACCACGTTCGTCCACGGGGCGCAGGAGACCCGGCGGGCGATCGCGGCCAGCCGGGCCCTGTTCGGCCAGGGGAACCTGGCCGAGCTCGACGGACACACCATGGCTTCGGCCGTGGCCGAGCTGCGCCCGCACCAGGTTCCGTACCACGGCGGGCCTGTGAGCACGACCAGCCTCCCGCCCATCGCGAACCTGATGGCGGAGGCGGGAACGGTGCCGACCGTGTCCGCTGCACGCAGGGCAATCGCAGAAGGTGGCGCATACCTGAACAACCAGAAGGTTACCGACGTGAGGGCCGTACCCACCGCCGACGACCTGCTGCACGGCCGCTACCTGATCCTGCGCCGCGGCAAGCGGACGGTGGGGGCCGTGGAGGTCGTACCCGAGGGTGATCACTAGCGGCCTGGCCGACGGCTATATTTTCCGGTTTCGCCGGGCTTCGCGCAGTGGCGCGATGGGATGATCGCAGTGCCATCGTGATGGCGTTCCATCCCCGGCAGGCGCGCGCAGGAGGTAGTCCGCAGTGACGGGCGACGAGAGCCGTTCCCCGATCGACACCACGGTGCCGCATTCGGCTCGGATCTGGAACTACTGGCTGGGCGGCAAGGATAACTATCCCGTTGACCGCCAGGCCGGCGAGCAGACGATCGCGGTGCTGCCGGAGATCGTCGACATCGCCCGCGCTTCGCGCCAGTTCCTGGCCCGGGTCGTGCGGTACCTGGCCGCCGACGCGGGGATCCGGCAGTTCCTCGACGTCGGCACCGGGCTGCCGACGGTGAACAACACCCACGAGGTCGCCCAGCGGGCCGCGCCGGAGTCGAGGGTCGTCTATGTCGACAACGACCCGCTGGTACTGACCCACGCCCGGGCCCTGCTGACCAGCAGTCCCGAGGGCGCCACCGACTACATCGAAGCCGACGCCAGGGATGTCGGCACAATCCTCGAAGGCGCGGCCGCGACACTCGACTTCACCCGGCCGGTGGCCATCACCATGCTAGGCATCCTGCCGTTCGTCGCCGACGACGGCGAGGCGAGAGGGATTGTCAACGGGCTGCTGGCCGCGGTGCCGCCTGGCAGCTACCTGGCCATCACCCACTCGACGAGCGAGGTCAGCGGTGAGCGGGTAGTCGAGGCGGTCCGGCAGTGGAACCAGGTGGCCGTGACGCCGTACACTCTGCGCCGTCCCGAGCAGATCGCTGCCTTCTTCACGGGCCTGGAACTGGTCGAGCCGGGCCTGGTCCCGTGCCCGCGCTGGCGGCCCGATCCCGGGGACGCCGTCCAGGACATGGACGAGTACTGCGCACTCGGGCGGACGAGCGCTGCCTGATCCGCGGACGAGCGCTGCCTGATCCGCGGACGGGCGCTAGCTGATCCGGGGTCTCGTTCGCCAACTGCGAAACCCAGTGGCCGCCTGCCCTCGCGGCTAGGCGCCAATTCCCGCCAGCTGGGCCTCTTCCGTGTTGATTCACGCGGGCATCTCGTGATCACCAGACGGCCTGGTGTGTTTGGCGCGGCTGGCGCCGGGGAACGGGTGGCGATGACAGGGCTCGTCCGAGATTTAGTTTCCGCCTCCCCGGACCGGCGAGGCGGGTGCGTGGTTGTCTGCACGCCGCTACACCGCGGTTGACCTGCGGTAACAAGCTGTAGTCGTGTTCGATTTGACGAAGGCGCTGAGCACCCTTAGAGTTCTTCCTGTCCGGCCGGGACGAACGCGAAAGCGGGCGAGACCCCGGACAGCCCCCAGGAAATCTTCGAGCTAAGGCTTGCGCATCTGCGAAGCAGTGCGTAACGCCGGTGATTCAAGATGTCCTGGAGGTAGGGCGAGGTTCAAGGGTCAAAAAAGTTCTCCGGAACTAGTTGACAAGAGGTACCAAACCCGGTAAGTTTGAATGGTTGCCCCGAAACGGGAATGAAGGTTCTCGCTAGGTGTGCGCC
>Ga0335085_10013607_pt1 | contig 11914 bp, 9 predicted proteins | sample Lox_Sample_45_FD_206712 | JGI IMG/M metagenome (GOLD analysis project Ga0335085, IMG submission 206712) | Soil microbial communities from Loxahatchee National Wildlife Refuge, Florida, United States - Lox_Sample_4.5 | ecosystem: Environmental > Terrestrial > Soil > Wetlands | place: USA: Florida...
ACTCCACGTAAGAATCGATTCCAGCAACCGTCTTCGCCGCGATTTGCACGACGTAGCATGGAAGCGCGGTATCCTCGAATGCACCGTTGATCTTCGTGACCGTGCGCTCGTTCTGCACGATGTGCTCGGCTCCCTCGTAGTAGGGCTCGCGCCGGCGAAGGACGCGCCAGTGCATGGGTCCCATGTGCAGATTGGGCCCGCGCCCAGGATGATGGCGGATGAATTCCACGGTGCCGGAGATCGGCGCCCGGTTGTAGTGCACGTCAAACGGGCTCATAAATACGCCCACCACGAGCTTGGGAAAGCATTCGTCCTCGTGCAGGATGTCGGAGAGCTTCGCGGCAAGGCCCTTCTTGATGCTGATGACCGGTTCGCCGGGCTCGACCTTCCTTACGTAAACCACGGTGCCGTCGGCGGCCGAGACGACGCCGTTCCCCGACGGCGCGATGCGAGGCGGATTCCGGTAAAACCAGATGCGGCGCCAGAAAAGGTAAGCCGCGGCGGCAGCCAGCGCGGCGGTCAGGCCGGCGGCTGCGATTCCAGGCATTTCCATGCCTCGTCCGCGAGCACGCGCACGACCGCAACGCCGGAGGAAAAGGGGAAATCGACATACTCGAAGGCGTCTTTGCTGCGCTTCACCGTCTTCAGCCAGCGCTTGACGCCGGCGTGGCGCACCATTTCGCGGATGTAGATGTTGGTGTAGTGCAACAGCAGGTACGCGTTCCGGCCGGCTTTCCGCAGCGCGGACAGGAAGTCCTGCCTCACGTCGTCGTAGGCGTGGCTGCCGTCGATGAAAGCGAGGTCGATATCGGGAAGCTTCCACTCGTCGTAGCGCGCGAAGAACTCCTCGCTTCTCATCCGGTAGTGCGTCAGCAAGTGCTCGACTCCGAAGCGAGCGAAGTGCCGCTCCACCTTGCCCGGATCGTCCCACTGTGAGGTGCCGCCGACGGTCTTGAGAGGCCCGTCGCTGAGCACCGAATACGAGGGGTCGACGAAAGAGAGGCGCCCTTTCGCATTGTCCCTGAGACCGAGCGCCAGGCATACCACGCTGAAGCCGAAACCCGAGCCGATGACCACGATGTGCTTCGGCCGCAGCGTACGCACGAGCGCGTAGTAGAGGAAACCGAATCCGAGATTGAGCTGTTGAGCGCTTTCGTGGTGGCCCAGAGGCCGTGCGTGGCGAAGGATGGTGCGAATGACTTCAGCGGAGAGGCTAAAACGCGTGGAGGAAGGGGACTTGTCCAGTGTGTGTCCCGACGGGCGCAACAGGCTCGCAATCGGCATCCGTTCTCCTTTCTTGTGGATGAACCGAATCGAACTTACGACAGTTTTGTTGCAATCTTCTTTCCGAGATCCTTGCGCAGACAGAGGGTCGCAAAGAATCTGCAACCTTCCCTTCATAGCGATGTAAAGGAGTGCACCTAATGTTCGACTTCAATTCACGGACGCACCCTGCGGAGGTGCAAGATGAATTCGACAGACCCGCGACTGAAGAGCCGCGGCCAGTTTCCTACAGGATCGGGCGCAGGCGCCGTTACGCTTCTCGGCAGCCCAAGCAACCGGCCGCGCGTCGAGCTGAATCGCTTCAACGATTCCGTAATGGCCCTGCAACAATTGAGGGATAAGCTGAGTCTTGGGCCTCGCTCCGAGGCCGTCACTTCCTCCTCGATTGCCCGTCTTACTTCGGCGGGCTTTTTTTTGGATTCCGCCGCCCGCGATTCTCGGCACGTCACCCATCTGGCAGACGCCGGGCCTCCGACGCCCGGGGTTGCCGGCCGAGGCAAGGCGATTCGAGTCCGCTCGATATTCCTGTCTGACATCCACCTCGGGTCGCGTCCCTGCAAGGCGTCACGCCTGCTTGAATTTCTCAAGCAATACGAATCCGAGGTGATATTTCTTCTCGGCGATATCGTCGACTTCTGGTCGCTCAGGCGCGGCGTGTACTGGCCCGCAAGCCACAACACCGTGGTGCAGAAGCTGCTGCGGCTGGCGCGGCGCGGGACGAGAGTGTTCTACATCCCCGGCAACCACGACGAGGCGCTGCGCGACTACCTGGACGCATCGTTCGGCAACATCCGGGTCGAGAAGGAGCACGTTCACGTTGCGGCAGACGGGAAACGCTACGCGCTTCTGCACGGAGACCAGTACGACCAGGTAACGACCTGCGCGCGCTGGGTCTCGGTGCTGGGCGACGCCTCGTACAACCTGCTCGTGGATCTGAACGTGATCCTGTCCTGGGTGAGGCGCAAGTTCGGCATCAGCGGCCACTGGTCGCTCGCCGACTACGCGAAGCGCAACATCCAGGGCGCCGCCAGCTTCATATCGGGATTCGAGCACGCGGTTGCGCGACACGGCGAATCGCTCGGCGCCGACGGGGTGATATGCGGGCACATCCACACGCCGGCCGTCAAGCGGCTGGGCGGCATTGCCTACCTCAACTGCGGCGACTGGGTGGACAGCTGCACGGCGATAGTCGAGAACCTCGACGGGCGCATGGAGCTCGTCCGTCAGCAAACGCCTTCGAACGCGGCAAGCGGACGCGCTGATCAATTCGCCGACGTGCTCGCCGGCTGAAAGCGGGGCGGGCTCGCCTGAGAGACCCTGCCCTTTGTCATCGACCTGTAACCACGCGATGTACTACGGCGCGAATCTGCAGGTGAGCTGCCCCTGAAGGTCCGGAATTCCCGGAAGCCCGGCTCATAGCCGGGCTTCTTGTTCGTGCAGCTGGAGGAAGCTCCACATTCCTTTCATGCACGCGACACCTTGGCGACACGTCCGCGAAACAATCCCTCGCTATCTTCTTCCCGTCCCGAAAGTATCGGCCCGACGGGGCGCTGTTTTCATTCAACCGGCCGTACAGAAAGGCGAGGAACATGAACAAGCCATCGAAACAACTTCTTCCGTCCTTGCGCAGGCTCGGCCGCGTCGTGCCGCTAGCGGCGGTGCTCGCTGCACTTGCGCCAGCGCCGGCCGCCGCGGGAACTGGCTGCAAGCTCAACTCGGCACGCGGCGAGATCGAGCACGTTATCTACATCCAGTTCGACAACACCCACCTCCGACGCGACATTCCGGATGTGCCTTCGGATCTGGAGCAGATGCCGCATCTCCTGAATTTCATGACGCACAACGGAACGCTGCTCGCGAACGATCACACTATCCTCATATCGCACACCGCGGGAGGCATTCTCTCCTCGCTGACCGGTGTGTATCCGGACCGCCACGGCCAGACCGTGTCAAACAGCTACGTGCGCACCTCCGCGACCGGAGGATTTTCCTTCCCGAGCTCCTTCGGCTACTGGACCGATCCGGTTTCCGCGACGGGCACGCCCACCGTTCCGAACATGGTCGGGCCCGATGGCGTGAACATCCCCGCACCCTGGGTGCCGTTCACGCGAGCCGGCTGCGATGTCGGCGCCGTCGCATCAGCCAACATCGTCCTTGAGAACACCGGTACGGGGCCGACCGGCGACATCACCAAGGTGTTCGGCAATCCGTCGCCGCAATTCAGCGAAGCCGCCGCGTCGAACGCGGCTCCGGCAGGAACGGCCGCGCGCGCGAAGGCACAGACCGATTTCGTCGGTCTTGCGGTCCACTGCGCCCAAGGGTCACCGGTCTGCGCATCCGGTCAGGCCGACCTTCTTCCCGCCGAGCCGGGCGGCTATAGCGGCTTCAACGGATTGTTCGGTGCGCAGGCGATCAACCCATACCTTACCGGCGGACCGGTACTGAACGATCTGCTCGGAAAACCGATCGCCGACCCCTTCGGGCAGCCCGGATTTCCGGGCTTTGACGGCATGTCGGCGGCGGTCACGCTCGCCTACGTCGCCGCGATGCAGGAGAGAGGCATCCCGGTCACCTTCGCGTACATTTCCGACGCCCACGACTTCCACGGCGTCTCCGGAAACCAGCACGTTGCCTTCGGCCCTGGCTCGCAGGGCTATGTTGATCAGCTGAAGGCCTATGACGACGCGTTCGGGACGTTCTTCTCCCGCCTCGCCGCCGCCGGGATCACCAAGGACAATACGCTGTTCGTGTTCACTGTCGATGAGGGCGACCACTTCGTCGGCGTGCGGAAAAATGACTGCGACGGCGTAACGACGCCCTGCGTCTATGGGCCGAACGAGGTCGGCGAAATCAACGCCAACATCGACACGCTGTTCTCGCATCAGTTTCCCGTGCTCGCGTCCTCGTTTCTGGGCAGCGCCGCTCCGAACGCGTTCACCGTGCACGGCGACGACGCGCCGACCTTCTATCTCGCAAGGAAGGGAACCGGGGGCGGACCGCTCGCGCAGACCGACCCGCAGACCCGCGAGTTCGAGCGCGACATCGCGAACCTGACCGCAGTCAATCCCTACACGGGTCTGACCGACATGCTGTTGGTACGGATGGCCGATCAGACCGGGATGAAGGCGCTGCACATGTATACGTCCGGCGATCCGGCACGTAACCCGACCTTCGTGCTCTTCGCCGATCCGAACTACTTCATCACCGATTTCCCGGCATCGACCTGCGAGACCTGCATCAATCCCCTGTTCGCCTGGAACCACGGCGACATCCAGAAGGAGATTGCGCGGACCTGGCTTGGCTTTGTCGGTCCCGGCGTACGTCGCGAAGGGATCGTCTTCCAGCTGTGGACCGACCACGCCGACGTGCGTCCCACGATGCTGGCATTGCTCGGGCTAGAGGATCGCTACATTCACGACGGCCGGACCATCATCGAACCGCTGCACGACTGGGCGCTGCCACACTCGCTGCGCGAGCACCCGCATACCTTGAGCAGGCTGGGCGCCGTGTACAAGCAGGTGAACGCGCCTTTCGGGCGATTCGCGATGCACATGCTCGCCGCCTCGACCGATGCCTTGGAAAGCGGATCAGGTGCGGGCGACAGCGCCTACGCAAGCATCCAGAGCCGGATTGCGGACCTTACGAATCAGCGCGATACGCTTGCCTCGCAGATGAAGGCCGTACTGGATGCCGCCGCATTCGGCAAACAGGCGGTCGATCCGCGGCGAGCCGAACGGCTGATCGACCAAGGCGAGGAGCTCCTCGAGCGCGCGCGGCACTTGGCGCACCGCTGACGCGGCCCTTGCATTGCCCGGGTGGCGGGTTTCTTCAGAACCGCCACCCCTTTTTCTCGTCTCCCGGGCCAGTCGCGAACGGCTGCAGCGACAGAGGCCCGGTTTCTCCGTGTCGAAGCAAGCGGCGGCTCTGGTCCGTGCGGGACTTTGAAAATACACCAAACCTTCATACTTCCGTCACATGTCGCTGTGACACTCTGGCGCCATGTCGGAACAGGCATACGCCGCCCAAATTCCCGGCCCCGGCGCCGACGCTGGCACCGGTCCCACACCACGTATCCGCATCGCGGTCGTCACGGAAACCTATCCCCCAGAGATCAACGGCGTCGCGCGCACCGTCGGGCTGATGGTCGACTGGCTGCTCCAGCGCGGCCACGCGGTCGAACTGGTCCGACCGCGACAGCGCCGGGAACCCGCCCGCGCCCCCCACACCGGCCTGCGCGAAACGCTCATCCCGGGCGCCCTCATTCCCAAGTGGCAAGTGCAACTGGGCTTTGCCCTTCCGGGCACACTCGCCGCGCGCTGGCGCTCGGCGCGGCCCGACCTCGTGCATATCGTCACCGAGGGGCCGCTTGGCTGGGCTGCCGTATCGGCAGCGCGCTCGCTCGGCATTCCCTTGAGCTCGGACTTCCACACCAATTTCCACCGCTATAGCGCGCACTACGGGTTCTCCTGGATGGAGGGCGCCGTCGCGGCTTACCTCAGGCGGCTTCATAACCGCGCCGCCTGCACGCTGGTACCCACAGAGCAGCTGAAGTCGGAACTCGAGCATCTGGGGATCGAGCGCTTGCGCATTGCCGGCAGGGGCGTGGATGGGGCGCTGTTCAACCCCGCGCGGCGGAGCACCGAACTGCGGCGCGAGTGGAGCTGCATGGGCGAAGAGCTGGTCGTGATCTCGGTGGGTCGCCTTGCCCCGGAGAAGGGGCTGGATCTCTTCGCGAGCGCCGCGCGCTCGATGCTGGCAATCGACCCAAGCATACGAGTGGTGGTAGTCGGCGACGGGCCGCTGCGGGCCTCGCTCGAGACGCGCAATCCCGACTTCCACTTCACCGGCGCGCGCGTCGGCCCGGATCTCGCCGCGCACTATGCGTCGGCGGACGTGTTTCTGTTCCCGAGCACAACCGAAACCTTCGGCAACGTCGTGCTCGAGGCGATGGCGAGCGGCCTAGCGGTGCTTGCCTACGACGACGCGGCGGCCCGCCAGCACGTGGGCCACATGGTGAGCGGCCTGCTCGCGCCGCGTGAGGACACTCACCTGTTCACGCATCTCGCCGCGCTGCTCGCGCACGACCCCGCCCTGCGGCTTTCGCTCGGGCGCGAGGCGCGGCGCGTCTCAAGTGAGATACCCTGGGAGCTGAAGTTCCCCGAGCTGGAGGCTGTGCTGCTCGAGACGGTCTCGCAGTCGGCGCCCGGGCATGAAGCCGCGGCGGAAGCCCTCCGCGGAACCGACTACCGATTCAGGCGCAGCCTCAAGTAGCTCTTCGAGGAGCCCACATCAGCGGGTATGTCACGCCTACGTACCGGCCGAGAGCGCTGAAGTGATTCAGGGCACGCGCGCGGGCCTGGTGTCGGTGGCAGGTCGAGCCGTTTATCTCGAAGCCCTGAGCGATGGCGCGTGCGCGAGCGCGATGCTGGTCCAGACCACGATGCTGAAATAGGGCGACTGCCACACGACATCCTGGCGCCAGGCGTTCCAATCGCGTTCGACGACGCAGCGCTCGAGCAGGGTGTGCAGCCCCTGTCCTAGGGGCAGGCTGCCGCCACCGGCTGCTTGCCAGCGTGACAGATACATCGGCACATCTACCATCACCATGAAGGCAAGATAGATCACTGCGCACACGCTGGCGGCCTCGAGGAAGCGCGCCGCGGCGCCTTCGGCTCGCGGACGCAACGTCAGGAATGCCGCGAGCGCCAGCGCCGCGGCAAGCGTCCAAAGGGAGTTCTCGATCGCGTGCAGCAGGTAATTCGAGGTCAGCACCGCGCCCCAGCAGGAGAGCTCGGCCACGACGATGATCGGAACGATCAGGCGTCCGACGAGGGTCGCCGTCCGCTCGCCCGCCCCGGCCTCGCGCAGGAGCAGTGCCCATTGAAGGGCGAAGCACAATTCCGCAGCGGTGGCGGCCGTGCGCCCGACGACGACACGGGAGATCCAGGTGTCGTGCAGGCAGATGCGCGGAGCGTCGACCATGGGAAAAATCGACCTGAAACCGCAGCCGAGAACGTAGCCAGCGGAAAGCCACAGCAGCAGCCGCCGCGAGGCATATAGATCGGCAGGCATGTCCAGTGCATGGCGCGCCAACTGCCGAGCCGACCATCCCCAGGCAATCACATTAACCGAGGCCGTTGCGCATAGCGCCAGCCACCAGGCGAGCAGCGGGCCCTGCATCTCAAGGAAGCCGCATCAGCGGCTCTCCCGCGCGGATCAGCGCCCCTTCGCGCACCCGCTCGTGCAGCGCGAAGCCGCGCGGCGCGATGACGAGGATCGTCGAGCCGTGCTGGAACCAACCCATCTCCTCTCCCTTGGCAAAACGGGCGTCGCAATCGATGACATTGGGCCCGCGATAGCGCAGGTGCAGGAGCACGTCCAGGCAATGCAGCCGGATGCTCGCCACCAGCACCGCGGCAACCGGCACGAGCAGCACCTCGTGGCCGCCCGCATCGAGCCGCGTCCGGATCATCGCGCGCTCGTTCTTGCAGAAAAGCTTCTCTACGCGCCTGAGGGCAATCGGATTGACGTTCCAGGTGTCCCCCGAGAAGTAGGTCACTTGCCGCACGTGGCAATCGTAGGGCGCATGGAACCGGTGGTACATGCTCGAGGTGATGCGCAGCGTCGCGTAAGCTGCGTCGCGGTAGGCGTTCACCAGCGCGGGATCGCCAAGCAGATCGAACAGCGTGTAGGGGAATCCCTTCGCCTGCAACAGCTGCGGGCCGTCGAGCCGTCCGCAGGCGCCGATGATCGCGTCGCAGGGGCTCGCCAGCACCCCGGGGTCGGGGCAGACCGGCCGTGCGCCGGGCTTCAGCTCGCGGATGAAGCAGTCGTGCAGGCTGGAAAAGCGCCGCCTCTTCGCCTCCTCCAGGCGCAGGTCGGCGAAGAGCCGCCAGGCCGCGATCGAAAGCTCGCGAACCACGGGCTGTTCGATCCGGCTGAACCATCCCATGAAGCGCGTCAGCAGCTGCCGCGGGATCCGGTTGGTCAGCAGGAAATTGATGTCCTCCTGGTGGAAGATGCGCAGCATCGCGGCGCGGACTGTCACGGCGCTGTAATGCTCCTGTAGTAAAGATCAGGGAAGGATTCCACATGCTTCAAGCAGCACTCTTTCTCGGATTTGTCGCAGGCCTGCTGGCGCTTTCCCTGCCCGCGCTGCGCATGCGGCTGGAACTCTCCAGGGCGAAGCACCCCTCGCTGACGGGCCACGCGCGCATCGCCCGATGCATCGCCGCGCTGGTCCCGTACTACGCCTATGACGAGGAGCGCTTTTTCTCCTCCGACGGCGCCCCCGGGGAGATTGCGGATCGCCGCCGCGCCGGGTTTGCGAGGTTGACGGAACTCTACCGGCAACGCTATGCGCGCAGTGCAGCGCTCACGGAGGAGGCAAAGAGCGCGATCTCCGATCTGCAGTTTACCGGCCGCTATCGCGTGCCGTTCCAGTACAGCCGGTACGTGAGCCAGCACCTGAAGGGCGGCGCCTTCTTGCGGTCTTCCGAGGGGGTCACCGTGACCGACCTCGACGGCAACCGGTTCTACGACCTGACGGGCTCGTACGGCGTCAATCTGTTCGGCCACGACTTCTACAAGACCTGCATCGCCGAAGGCAGCGCGCGCGCCGCCGACTTGGGTCCGGTGCTGGGCGCCTACCACCCTTCGGTGGCCTACAACGTGCGCCGCCTGCGCGCGATATCCGGGCTGGACGAGGTGTCCTTCCATATGTCCGGTACCGAGGCCGTGATGCAGGCGGTGCGACTCGCCCGCTTTCACACCCGGCGAACGCACCTCGTGCGGTTCTGCGGCGCCTACCACGGCTGGTGGGAGGGGGTGCAGCCGGGAATCGGCAACCCGGTGACACAGCGCGAGACCTACACCCTCAAGGACATGGACGAGGACTCGCTGCGGGTGCTGCGCCGGCGCCGCGACATCGCCTGCGTGCTGGTGAACCCGCTCCAGGCGCTGCACCCCAACGTCAACGCGCCCTCGGACGGATCCCTGGTCGACAGCGCGCGCAGCGCGCACTTCGATCGCGAGGCCTATGGGGCCTGGCTGCAGCGCCTGCGCGAGGTCTGCACGCGACGCGGCATCGTGCTGATCTTCGACGAGGTGTTCGTCGGCTTCCGCCTCGCGCCGGGCGGGGCGCAGGAGTACTTCGGCGTGCGCGCGGACATGGTGACCTACGGCAAGACCCTGGGCGGCGGCTTGCCGGTCGGCGTGGTGTGCGGGCGCGCTGACCTGATGCGGCGCTTCCGCGAGGACCGGCCGGCGGATATCTGCTTCGCGCGCGGCACTTTCAATTCCCACCCCTACGTGATGGCCGCCATGCAGGTGTTTCTCGAGCGCGTGGAGACGCCTTCCTTCCGCGACCTGTACGTAGGCCTCGACGAGTTCTGGAACGGGCGGGCGCGGGCGCTCAACGCGCGGCTCGAAGAGGCCGGTGTGCCGGTGCGGGTCGCCAACCTCTCCTCGATCTGGACTGTCTGCTATACGCGGCCCTCGCGCTACAACTGGATGTTCCAGTACTACCTGCGCGCGGAGGGACTCGCGCTCAGCTGGGTCGGGACCGGGCGGCTGATCTTCAGCCTCAACTATTCGAAAACGGATTTTTCCGCCGTGTGCGAGCGCTTCCTCGCCGCTGCGCGGACGATGGAGCGGGACGGCTGGTGGTGGTCCGATCCGGCCCTTTCCAACCGCGCCATCAAGCGCGGCATCCTGCGCGAGATGATCGCGCAACGCTTCTAGCCGCGCTGCGCCCGCAGCGAGTGGTCGATCAGCTCGCCGCGCATCAGGGCGAGCGGCGCCTTGTGGTAGAGCTTCAGGTCGTGGAACGGATCGGTGAGGATCTTGGTCATCCAGACCAGGCCGGTCTGCACGTCCTTGATGAAGAACAGCTGCAGCGTACGAAACACCAGACCGCTGGCTCCGATCACCAGCCAGATCTTGCCCACCTGGTGCACGAAGTCCGTCGCGCTGGCGGCGGGCTGGAACGCACCCAGCAGCGTCGGGTCGGCGAGCAGAGCGGCCGGCGACAGCGCCCATATGGACAGCAGGACGACTTTGCGCCGCAGGTTGTAGCCGATCTTGATTTCCTCCTTGTACTCGTGCGTTGCCTGATTAACGTGGTCGTAGCCCTTCGGCTCGAAGAAGAAATGCCCCGCCTGCCGCGTCGTCATCGCCACCAGCCAGCCGATCAGCGTCGCCGCCACCGGGTAGAAGAAGAGCATCACGTAGGCGCACAGGAAACTCGATGCGCTCACGAAATGCAGGGTCTGGTTGATCCTGCTGTGGTGGTAATAGCGATGATCGTCCCACCGCTGCGTCTGAAGGGCCTGCAGAAAGCTCTTGATCACGCGTTCTCCTCATCTGCGGGGAAATGCCCCCGTAACGTGAATACCTTACGAAGGAATTGCTACAGATTCGCTATGAATCGATGACATTACCGCTACAGGCGCAGGCCGTCTCCTAGCTGTAGTCAGGATCGGCGATCGGCGGCGCTTCGCTGCCAGCACAGTCAATACGTATGTTTACGCTTAGACTGGTCGCTGACAAGGCCACTGGCCGGAGTGACGGCGAACACCAGTCCTCTCAGAGGACTGCGGCCGACGCTTGCCCAACGCCCCGTGACCGCACAAAGGGCCACCGCGGCTTATCGCACTACTTCGCCCCGGAGCCTAGGACATGCCACTGCCACGCTCGTAGATCTGCCATGAACCGGCACCCGTGCGGCGATAGTGGCGATTCTCAAGCTGCGCCACGAGATGAATGCGCCAGTCGCGCTCAGGCTCGTGGCGCGCCAGCTCTTCCGCCTGGGCGACGGTCATCAGTTCGCAATACGGCTTGCCGTTTTCTTCGTACACCGGCTGTCCGTCGCGGGTCAGCGCCGCATAGCCGACTCCCACGCCGATGACGGCGTCGGGCGGGAGATGCTGATGCGACATGATCGCCCAGTGGCGTCGAGTTCGCTGGATCACCGAGACAATCAATCCCCCGAGCTCCGTACCGGAAAGGGACGGGTCGTTGGAAGCACGCGTTGCCAATTCCTCAAGCTCGGTCGCCATGACACCTCCTTGCTACGAATACTTCGCGCTCAGGGTCATGCTAACCGCCGAGTATTAAGCACCTATGACGGCCGCCATGGGACATGGAGGTCCGCAGAACTCCGGGGTGGGGCGGGACCTACGTTAGGCCGCGCTTGAAGCGGTAGCCGGTTCCGCGAACAGTCTCGACCAGGGAGTCGTGGCGGCTGGCCTCCAGTGCCTGGCGCAGCCTGCGGATATGCACGTCCACCGTGCGCTCCTCGACGAAGACGTGGTCTCCCCAGACTTCGTCGAGGAGCTGAGCGCGGCTGTAGACGCGCTCGGTGTGGGTCATGAAGAAGTGCAGCATCCTGAATTCCGTCGGCCCGAGCGCGATATTCTCTCCGGAGGCGCTCACGCGATGCGCCACCGGGTCGAGCCTCAGCCCGGCGATCTCCACCACGTCCTCGGTCAGCTGAGGCGCGCGGCGGCGCATCACGGCCTTGATTCGCGCCAGCAGCTCCTTCGGAGAAAAGGGCTTGGTGACATAGTCGTCGGCCCCTCCCTCGAGCCCGGCGATCTTGTCCTGCTCCTCGGCGCGGGCGGTGAGCATG
>Ga0335085_10013608_pt1 | contig 11913 bp, 10 predicted proteins | sample Lox_Sample_45_FD_206712 | JGI IMG/M metagenome (GOLD analysis project Ga0335085, IMG submission 206712) | Soil microbial communities from Loxahatchee National Wildlife Refuge, Florida, United States - Lox_Sample_4.5 | ecosystem: Environmental > Terrestrial > Soil > Wetlands | place: USA...
ACCAGCATCGGCACCAACTGCACGCATGGCTCGGACGCTCCGGAAACCGCCGCCTTTGAAATCGGTTACTTCTTCTCCGGCATCGAGCTGATCTAAACCGGTAGGGACGCCTTGCGGCCGCCGCTTCTCTTATACGGCTAGCCATCAGAGGCGGCCGTTGTGGCACAGGCACTCCTATCTACTCTGGGGGGGCCTGTGCAGTCGATCCAGCTCCATTAGACTCAAATGGGGCCGGGGGAAACTCCGGCCCCATAATTTCCCCCGGTGTTTTCCCGAAAAAACTCACGTACCCTTATCCAGCGCGTCCCTCTAGAATAGGGATTCCGAGCATCCCTCCCCGTGGAGGAGCCCATGCATTTTCCAAAACATTCCCGCCGCGAATTCCTGAAAACCGCAGCCGCTGCTTCGGCCGGCGCCTGGTTGGCACCACATGCGCTCGCTGCCCGCCTGGCCGGATTGCCCGCGATGGCCCAGAAGTTTTCCGCCGCGGACACGGTCATGCTGGGAAATACCGGCATCCAAACGTCGCGGCTCGCCATGGGTACGGGCACGGTTGGCTCCGGCCATCACTCCCACCAGACCGCCCTTGGGGTTGACGGTCTCTCGCGCTTGCTGCTCAACGGCTACGACAACGGCCTGCGTTTCTTCGATGCCGCCGATTCCTACGGCAGTCATCCCCACGTCGCTGAAGCGCTGAAGCATGTGGACCGCACCAAGGTCACCGTCCTCACAAAATCCTGGGCGCGCGACGCCGCCGGCATGCGCGCCGACCTCGAACGCTTCCGCCGCGAACTCAACCTCGAACACATCGATGTCCTGCTGATGCACTGTCTGACCGACGGGGACTGGACCACCAAATATCGCGGCGCCATGGATGTGCTGGAAGAGGCCAAGCAGAAGGGGGTCATACGCGCGCACGGTTGTTCGTGCCACTCCATCGAAGCCTTGCGCACCGCCGCCAAGTCTCCCTGGGTGGAGGTGGATCTGGTGCGCATCAATCCCATTGGCGCGGAGATGGACGCCAGTCCGGAGACTGTCGTCAGCGTGATTCGCGAAATGCGCGAGGCAGGGAAAGGCGTTGTCGGCATGAAAATTCTGGGCCAAGGCGCGCTCCGGCAGCGCCAGGATGAAGCGCTGCGCTACGCGTTAGGGCTGGGCCTGCTGGATTCCTTCACCATCGGCGCGGAATCCATCGGCGAACAAAACGATCTCCTGAAGCGGATCGCGGCCGCCTGATGGACCCATCCCGCGAAATTGGCAAAACGTTGCTCCTCCTGGGCGTATTGCTCGCCCTTGCCGGTGCGTTCTTCTATTTCGGCGGCAAGCTTCCGTTTCGACTCGGCCGACTCCCCGGCGATATCGTCCACAAGGGCGAACACACCTCGTTCTATTTTCCGCTAACCACCTGCCTGCTCCTCAGCGCCGCCCTCAGCTTGTTGTTCTGGGCGATTTCCCGCCTGCGCCGCTAAAGTTGGCATTCTCTTTAAGAGATTTCGCTGCTTTCCTTGCCGGGATTGCGAGGCGTGAGCTAGACTCTCACCCGACAGGAGGCTCCGGCCATGAAAGGTTCACCCAAAGTCATCGAGGAACTCAACAAGGCGTTGCGCGAAGAATTGACCGCAATCAATCAGTATTTCCTGCACGCGGAGATGTGCGAAAACTGGGGCTATGAAAAGCTGTCCGAATACATCAAGAAGCAGTCGATCGGCGAAATGAAGCACGCCGAAGCGTTGATGGAGCGCATCCTGTTCCTCGATGGCACTCCGACCATGAAGCCGCTCGAGCTCACCGTGGGGAAAAACGTTCAGGAGATGCTTCAGAGCGATCTCGACCTGGAATTGGGCGCGGTGAAGGAATACAACGCGGCGATCCAGGTGGCGGTCGCGGAGAAGGACAACGGCTCGCGCGACCTGTTCGTGGTCCTGCTGAAGGACGAAGAAGACCACGTGGACTGGCTGGAAGCGCAAATACACCAGATCAAGGAACTCGGCTACGAGCGCTACCTCTCCATGCAAATGGGCGACGAAGACGAAGAGTAGAGCGATACGCCGCAGTTGTTCCGCCACGCAGCATTTATGCGGGCCTGAGTGCCCGGATGAGGTTGCGTCTCTACCTTCTCCTGCTAGAGTAGGCTTGTGGACACCTCCAAAGCGCAATTGACTTTCAATCTGCAGCCGGAGCGCCGCATCTATACCGTCAGCGACCTGACGGCGCGGATCCGCGAACTGCTCGCCAAAAATTTCACCGATGTCACGGTGCAGGGCGAAATTTCCAATTGCCGCGCCCCGGCTTCCGGCCATTACTATTTCACGCTGAAAGACGAACGTGCCCAGGTGCGCTGCGTGCTCTTCAAGCAACAGCAGAGGGGCATGAAATTCCGGCCCGAAGACGGCATTCAGGTCACCGTGCGCGGCTCGGTCAGCGTCTACGAAGCCCGCGGCGAATACCAGATCTATGTCGAGTCCATCGAACCGGCCGGCCGCGGCGCGCTGCAGCTTGCGTTCGAGCAGTTGAAAAAACGTCTTGAGGCGGAAGGTCTATTCGACGCTTCCCGCAAAAAGCCGCTGCCGCTGCTGCCCAGCCGCATCGGGCTGATCACTTCGCCGACGGGCGCGGCCGTGCGCGACGTCGTGCGCATCCTCCGGCGCCGCTTCCCCAATGTGCATCTCACGCTGTATCCCGTGCGCGTGCAGGGAGAAGGCTCAGCCCCGGAAATCGTCGCCGCGCTCGAATATTTCAGCAAACAACGCCTCGTGGATGCGGTTCTGCTGGTCCGTGGCGGCGGCTCGCTCGAGGATTTGTGGTCGTTCAATGAAGAAATCGTCGCCCGCGCCATTGCCGACTCGGCGATTCCCGTGATTTCCGGTGTCGGCCACGAAACGGATTTCACCATCGCCGATTTTGTCGCCGATGTCCGGGCCTCCACGCCCTCCGCCGCCGCTGAGCTCGTTGTGCAGACGCGCCGGGAGTTCGACAAGCACGTCTTCGATCTGCGCGCGCGCCTCGAAGGCTCCCTGCGCTACAAACTGCTGGAATTGTCGCGGCGCGTGCACGCGCTGGCCGGCCGGCGCGGTTTTCGACGCCCGCTCGATCTTCTGCGCCAGCAACGCCAGCGCGCCGATGAACTGACTTCGCGGCTGGCTTTGGGTTTGCGCGCCCGCCTGGAGAACTCCCGCAAGCGCCTGCACACCTCGCGGCTCCGCGTCGCACAGTTCGACTTTCGCGCGAAAATCGGCGTACTGCGCTTGCGTCTGCACAAAGTTTCGCAGGAACTCGCCGCCCGCGAAGATCGCCTCCTGCGTCTCAAGCGCGAGCGCTGGGAACGCCTCTCCCTCCAATTGCAGGAGCGCAGCCCCCTGAAAGTCCTCGAACGCGGCTACGCCATCGCCACCGACGCCGCTGGCAAGGTCGTCACCGACGCCACCCAAGTTCAAATCGGCGACGCTGTTGCGCTCCAACTCCACCGGGGCAGACTCATCTCTGAAGTAAAGAAAAAGGAATAAAGAGGAAGAACTACTCTTCGTCGCCGCCGTCGACTTTCAGGACCGCCAGGAACGCCTCTTGCGGAATGTCCACCTGGCCGACGCGTTTCATGCGCCGCTTGCCTTCTTTCTGTTTTTCGAGGAGCTTGCGTTTGCGCGTGATGTCGCCGCCGTAGCACTTGGCCAAAACGTTCTTGCGTATGGCGGAAACGGTTTCTCGTGCGATCACGCGGCTGCCGATGGCCGCTTGGATGGGCACTTCGAACATCTGCCGCGGGATCAGTTTGCGGAGGCGGGTCACCAGCTCGCGGCCGCGCTCCACGGAAAATTCGCGGTGAATGATCAGCGCCAGCGCGTCCACGGGTTCGCCGCCCACCAGAATGTCCAGCTTCACCAGGTCCGATTCCTTGTAGCCGTCCAGGTGATAGTCGAGCGAAGCGTAGCCGCGCGAAACGCTTTTTAGCCGGTCGTAAAAATCCAGCACGATCTCGTTCAACGGCAGCTCGTAGGTGAGCATCACGCGCGTCGGCGACAAATACTCGAAATTTTTCTGAATCCCGCGCTTGTCCTGGCAAAGCTGCAACAGCCCGCCGACGGATTCGTCGTTGGTGATGATCATCGCCTTGATGATCGGCTCTTCGATCTTTTCGATGTCGCTGGGATTCGGAAATTTCGCGGGGCTGTCCACTTCGATCACTTCGCCGCCCACGCGCGTGATGCGGTAACGCACACTCGGCGCCGTGGTGATCAAATTCAGGCCGAATTCGCGCTCCAGCCGCTCCTGCACGATCTCCAGGTGCAACAGGCCCAGGAAGCCGCAACGGAAACCGAAACCCAGGGCCACGGAATTTTCCGGCTCGTAGAAAAACGCCGCGTCGTTCAGCTGCAACTTCCCCAGCGCATCGCGCAGCGGCTCGTACTCGTCGGCCAGCACGGGAAAAATGCCGGCGAACACCATCGGCTTGATGGCTTCGAATCCCGGCAGCGCCGGCGCCGGCCGCGCCGCTTCCGACACCGTGTCGCCCATCTTCGCGTCGGCCACGCGCTTGATGTTGGCTACGATGAAGCCGACGTCGCCCGCTTCCAGTTCCTCCAGCGCCACAGGCTTCGGCGTCAGCGTGCCGAGTTGCTCCACCTCGTAGACTTCGTTCGTCGCCACCAGGCGAATCTTCGTGTGCTTGGTCACGCGCCCCTCTATCACGCGCACCAGCACCACCGCGCCGCGGTAAATGTCGAACCACGAATCGAACACCAGCGCTTGCAAGGGATTTTCCGCGCTGCCTTTCGGCGGAGGGACGCGCTGCACCACGGCTTCCAGCACCTCTTCCACGCCGATGCCGCTTTTGGCGCTGATCATCAGCGCGTCGTCCGCGGGAATTGCCAGCACGCTTTCGATTTGCTCTCTGACAAAGTCGGGTTGCGCGGCGGGCAAATCAATCTTGTTGATCACCGGAATGATCGTCAGGTTATGCCCCGCGGCGAGAAACGTGTTCGCGACGGTCTGCGCCTCCACGCCCTGGCTCGCGTCCACCACCAGCAATGCGCCTTCGCACGCGGAAAGCGCGCGCGACACTTCGTAGGAAAAATCGACGTGCCCCGGCGTATCGATTAGATTGAGGCGGTAGGTGTTGCCGTCCTTGGCCTGGTAATGCAGCCGGATGCTCTTCGCCTTGATGGTGATACCGCGCTCGCGCTCCAGGTCCATCGAGTCGAGCACCTGCTCGTGCATCTCGCGCTCGGAAAGTGCTCCCGTCATTTCCAGCAGGCGGTCCGCCAGCGTGGACTTGCCGTGGTCAATGTGCGCGATGATACAAAAATTGCGTATGAACTTTGGGTCCATTCGTTTCCGTTACCGCCAGGAGTTTTCCTGAGGGTGCTTCTGAGTGCTCGTCGGCGGGCGCGCAAGCGTGCCGCGTAAACATCTAGTTTGCCACAAGTGGAGACCAGCGTCAGCCGGCAGGATAAGCCGCTCGATTGTGTCCTGGACGGAATCACAGGAATCTAATGGAAGTCTCGTCAAGAGCACCGTACATGGCCGAACTGACGATCTTTTACGATGGAGCTTGCAGTCTCTGCCGGGCTAGCGTTGCGCGTGTGCAGCGATTTAATTCCAAGCAGCGTGTCGCCTTTCTCGACGTGCACGACCCATCGGTGAAGCAGCGATTCCCGCAAGTGGACCCGGAAGTCGCCCTGCGGTGGATGCAGGCCGTGGACGCAAGCGGCCGCGTCTCCAGCGGCGCGGACGCGTGGGCGCGCATCGGTCTGCTTCTTCCCGGCTGGAATCTGATCGCGTGGATTCTGCTGCTCCCCGGCATTCACTGGATTGCCGGGCGCATCTACGGTTGGATCGCCCGCAATCGTTACCGTTGGAATCGCGACGTTTGCGAGGACGGCACCTGCACGCTCCACCTTCCCGGCGATCCTTCCAAGAAGTAGAGTTTAGTGCCTGTGCCACCCGGACCCGGCTCATTATGTAAGTGCAACGCCGCACCTCCGCGTTATCATCATCCCCGATGAACTCCTGGAAGCCGCGGTTTCTCCTTTGGTTTGCCGGCCCAGGGCCCTCCGGTCCGCCGGGTTACCTGCTGCCTCGCTGGCTCTTTCTTCGCGCGCTGGGCATCATCTATTTCTCCGCGTTCTATTCACTCGCGTTCCAAATTCGCGGTTTGCTCGGCCCCAATGGCCTCCTGCCCACGGGCATGTACCTGGACCAGATTGCCGAAGTCCTCGGCCACTCCCGGTATTGGTACGCGCCGACGCTGCTGTGGCTCAGCTCCAGCGACCGCGCGCTGATGGCGCTGTGCTGGGTCGGCATGCTTGCCTCGGTTTTGCTCGTGTTGAATCTTTGGCCGCGCGGGATGCTGGCGATTTGTTTTGTGATGTTTTTGTCGTTTATTGCCGGGGCGCAGGAGTTCGCTGGCTACCAGTCCGATGGCATGCTGCTCGCGGCTGGATTCATCGGCTTTTTCTTTGCCCCAGGCGGCTTGCGTCCTGGTTGGGGCGCACACGCTCCGCCCTCGCGCGCCAGCTTGTGGCTTCTGCGCCTGCTCTGGTTCTCGATTTATTTCGAATCCGGCGTCGGTAAATATTTCGGCGGCGATCCCTCATGGCGCGACCTGACGGCGATGGATCAGTATTACCAAAACGGACCGTTGCCCACCTGGATCGGCTGGTACGCGCAGCAGCTTCCCCACTGGTTCCACGCTTCCACGGCGCTGCTCACCTTACTTGTAGAACTCCTGCTCGTCTGGATGGTTTTTCTGCCGCGCCGCGTTCGGATCGCTTGCTTTTTCGTCGTGACCACGCTCCAAGTCGGCATCATTCTCACGGCAAACTACGCCTTCCTGAATTACCTGGTCCTCTCGCTCGGCTTTTTGTTGCTCGACGATCACTTTCTGTTGGAATTTCTCCCGGCGCAAGGGGGTGGCGCCGTCCGCGATAATCTCCAACGAACGTCCGAACCCGCAGAACAAGAAACACTCGTTAAGCTCGACCTTCATTCGCTCTCGCCCGCGGATCTGCCCGCCGAGGAAATTCCTGAGTCCAGGGAACCCGAAAATACTCCGGCCCCAGCCGCCGCTGCGTTGCGCGGATTCCTCTACGGGGCGGCGCTTTGGATCAGCGGCTTTCTTCTGGCGTGGCTCTTGTACGCCAACGTCTTCCTCATCGTGACGCGGATTTATCGCAACGCTCCTCTTCCCGCGGAACCCGTGGCCTTCCTGGAGCCGTTGCGTATCGCCGACAGCTACGGCCTTTTCGGCCGCATGACCTGGAAGCGCTACGAAATCGAATTCCAGGGCTCCAACGATGGCGCAGACTGGGTCGCCTATCCTTTTCGCAACAAGCCGCAGGATCCCGCCGCAGCGCCGCGTATTTACGCGCCCTACCAGCCCCGCTTCGATTGGAATATGTGGTTCGCCTCGCTAGGCTACTGGCGCGAAAACCAGTGGGTGGTCCGCGCCGAAGAGCGGTTGCTCACCAATGATCGTGACGTCCTTGCGTTGTTCGCCGCGAATCCCTTTCCGCAGACGCCGCCCAGGGAAGTCCGCGCCGTCTTGTGGGAATACTGGTTCACCGATCTCCCTACCAAGCGAGCCACGCATCTGTGGTGGCGCCGCGAATATCGCGGCCTCTACGCGCCCGCCCTCGAGCAGGATCCCGACGGAAAATTCCGAGTCACCGCCTGGCCCGAATCCGTTCAACCTTTGCCCTGATTCCCGCGCATCCCTTTTTCTTGAGAGATTGCTTCGACTTCACGAACGCATCCATTGCCTCAGCGGCTCGATTCCAAGGGGGATGGGTTGCCCACCATAATTCTCCGCCCCAGGAAGTGCGGCTGGGTGTGCAGAAGGTATACGTCCAGCACGGCCTTCACTTTGGCGAACTGCTCGCGCACCAGCGTTTTGAATCCATACGGCGGCGCCACGTCCGGCGCGTCGAAGCCGATCGCGTCAATCCCGTGATGCGCGGCGAGAAAAATGGCGCGCTGGTTGTGAAAGTTTTGCGAAACGATAGTGACGTAGTCCTGCAGGAAAATCTGCTTCACGCGCACCACCGAATCCAGGGTGCGCAAGCCCGCGTAATCGAGGTAAATGCGGTCCTTCGGCACGCCGAGTTCCACGAGCGTGTTTTTCATGTCCAGCGGCTCGTCGTAACTCTGGATATGGTTGTCGCCGCTGACCACGAGATACTCCACCTTGCCCCGTTGAAAAAGTTCTGCCGCCGCGGTCATCCGGTTCTCAAAGAAGGGATTGGACCAGCCCCCGGGGAGGCGCTTTGGACAGCCGAGAACGAGCCCCACGCGCCGGTAGGGAATCAGCGCCACATCCGAATAGGTTCTATTCCGGGCCGCGTGCGCAATCAGCAGGCGGGCGGCCAGCACCGAGGTAACGCACAATCCGAGCACAATCCAAGCTGCGATGAGGGCTTTTCGCAACATCAAATTCCCATAGTAACCCAAGCCGCGAGGGGTGCCAGTGCCGGTTGCTTGTTTCGCCAGCCCGCGGGGTTTGACACAAAACGCCCCCCGAAGGAAAATCCAGCCCATGACGGGGACCCTCAGCTCGCGCCTTGCGGACATCTCGCTGCCGGACACGGACGAGCGTGAAGTGCTGCTGGGCAGCCTGTGGGCGGCATCGCCCGCCGTTGTCGTCTTCCTTCGCCATTACGGCTGCATCTTCTGCCGGGAGCACGTCGCGGAGTTGCGCGCGCACGAAGCGGAATTCCGGCGGCGCGGCGCGAGTCTCGCGGCGATTGGCCTGGGCGATCTGCGCTACGCGCGGCTGTTTCGCGAAGAGACCGGAATCACGTTCCCTCTGCTGGTGGACGCCGGCCGCATCGCCTATCGCGGCATCGAACTCCGCAAGACCACCTTCTTTGGGCTGTTTACCCGCGAAAATTTCGCTGCCCGTGCGCGCGCCCGCGCCGCGGGTCACCGCCAGCACAAACTGGGGAAAGATCCATTCCAACTCGGCGGCAGCTTCGTCTTCGGCCCGGGCAACAAGGACCTGTTTGTCCACATCAGCGCCTTCACTGGCGATAACGCGCCGGTGTCCAGCCTCCTGGCCGCGATCCCCTAAACAAGCTTCGCAACGCGCTACCGCCGCCGGGCCGCCTCAAGACGCCTCTTGCCCGATTGCCCAACGCCGCCTCACTCCGCTTTTGGCCCCTCCTCTCCCACGGTATATAGTGGGAACGGTGCCCCTCGGTCCCAGCGTTTCGGCGAAACTCGCCACACGGCACCCAACCTAAGGCAAACGACGGATGGCCGCAGACGTCAGCAAGCTGCTGGAGCGCGCGAAGAAATACGTCGAGAAAAATCGCTTCGAGGACGCCATCGAAGCGTATCTCGCCGTGCTCGATGCCGCGCCGCAGCACCAGGAAGCTTCGCAGGCGCTGGGCGATCTCTACGCGCGCGTCGACCAGCCCGATCGCGCCGCCGTTTATTACGGCCACTTGTTCGATCTCCTGATCGATCCCAAGGACGAGACCAAGGCGCTGGCGCTCTACAACCGCTTTCTGCGCCACTCCCTTGCGCCGCAATCGCCGGAGCGCATTGCGCGCTACGCCTTTCTGCTGCAAAAACAGAATCGCGCCGAAGAAGCCATCGAGCAGTACTCGAAAGCCGCGGAAATGTTTTCCGAGGCCGGCCGCGGCGAAGATGCACTGTTCTGCCTGGAGCGCAGCGCGCAACTCGACCCGGAAAATCTCTCGCGGCAGTTGAAATTGGCGGAAGTCGCTTCGAATCTCGGGAAAAACGCCCTCTCCGCCCGCGCGTTCCTCCGCTCCGCGCAGCTCGCCACCGCATCGGGCGCGCAAGCCGATGCTTTGCGCCTGCTCTCCCGCGCGTACGCGCTGGCGCCGAATGAGCGCAGCGTCTCCTTGCTCTACGCCGAGGCCAAGCTGCGTAACGGCGAAGCCGAGGAAGCCGCCGCGTTGCTGGAACCCTTCGCGGCTTCCGAAAACGACGTGCCCTTTCTCGACACCTTCGCCGACGCACTCGTGCAAGCCGGGCAGCTGGACCGTGCCCGCGGCGTCCTCGAAAAATTGCTGAAGGAAAAGAACGAAGGCGTCACCCGCCTCTTCGATCTTGCCGACGCTTACGCCAATGCCGATGACGATCCCAAATCCGTGGAGCTCCTTCAACTTTTGAAGCGCCGCATGTTCGCCGACAAGAAATCCGCGGAGTTCACCGCGCAGGTCGAAGCTCTGGGCGCCAAGCATCCCGAGTCCATTCCCATCCTCGAATTCTGGGCCGGCCTCTACAACGAACTCAACCGCGAATCGCAATATTTCGAGGTATTGATCCGCCTCTTCGACGCCAATTTCAACTCCGGCTTGTTTCCGAAAGCGTGCGAGGTCCTGGATCGCCTGGTGGACATCGATTCCTATGACTATCGGAATCAGGAACGCCTCGAACGCCTGCGCGGCCGCGCTGACGAATCTTTCTTAAAGCGCATCGCCGGGCGAATGGCGCGCAGCGCTTCCGTTCAGTCCAATCCGGGCCCTCCCAAGAGAGCCAGCGGGGGGCAAGAGGTCGAAGCGCCCCCGGCCGCCACCGAAGAAGGCCGCAAGGTGCAGGCGCTCGACGACCTGATCGTGCAGACCGAAATTTTTCTGCAGTACTCCCTGCAAAGCAAAGCTATCGAACGCTTGCAGAAAATCGCCGCCATGTTTCCGGGCGAAGAAGAGCGCAATCCGCGCCTCCAGAATCTCTACCAGATGGCCAACTGGTGGCCGAAAACGGAACCAAAAGCGGAAGCGCCGAAGAAACCCGTTTCCATTCCAGCCACGCCGATTGTCGAGGAAAAACCCACGCCGCCGACGGGCCGCACCGGAAGCTACACCGCGGAAACGCTGCGCGACCTGACGAAAATTTCCGAAATCAATCAGAAAATCTTCCGCCAGCAAACGCCGCGCGCCATGCTCAATACCACCGCCAACGAGGTCGGTGCGTATATGAAGGCCGCGCGCACCTTTGCCCTCATCGGCGCGCCGGGCCGCCCGCCGGAAATGACCGCGGAACATTTTGCATCGGGCCTGAAATCCATTCCCGCCTCGCAGATGGTGTTGCTGCTCGCGCAGGTGGAGACTGCCGTCCCGGACGAACTGGGCGGTCTGGTCGTGGAAGGCACCGACGAATCCATCTTGAAAGAGATGGGCCTGGCGACGGCGTTGGGCGTGGCCATCACCGACAAGGAAACGCAGGCGCCCGCCGGCATGCTGATCGTCGCGCACGAGAAGCCGCACCAGTGGAAGCCCAACCAGACCTATTTTTTGCAAGCCATCGGCGACCAGATGATGATGAGCGTCAGCCACACGCGGCTGCGGAGTCTCGTCCGCCGCATGGGCGTTTCCGACGAGCGCACCGGCCTGCTCAGCCGCAGCTCGTACGTCGGCTGCCTGCTCAACGAGGCCGATCGCGCGCGTACGCAAGGCACGCCGCTTTCGCTCGCCGTGCTGCAGATCGACCGCGGTGCGGACATGCTGCGCGCGCAGGGCGAAATGCCGCTCGAAAAGTTCCTCGAACAACTTGCGCGCTCGCTGCAGCCCATCGTGCGCCAGAACGATATGGCGGTAAAATACACGTCGTGGGCGCTGGCGTTCATCCTGCCGGACACCAGCCTTTCCGGCGCGCAAAATCTGGTGGAAAAGCTGCGCCGCGCCGCCGCCGGCGTACGCCCCCCATGGGATTCCACGCAGGTCACGCTCAGCGCGGGCATCGTGGAGGCCGCCGCCCGGCAGGAATACGACAGTGAAGACATCGTGACCGACCTGATGAATCGCGCGGAGTTCAGCATGGAGGAAGCCCGCAAGCGCGGCGGCGACACCATCGTCCTCTCCGAAATCCCCAAGCTCTAGTCGAAGTCCGCTTCGCTAGGGGCACGACCACTCCTAGCCCCAGTACCTACATTTCCGATTGCCCCGTTAA
>Ga0335085_10013609_pt1 | contig 11913 bp, 9 predicted proteins | sample Lox_Sample_45_FD_206712 | JGI IMG/M metagenome (GOLD analysis project Ga0335085, IMG submission 206712) | Soil microbial communities from Loxahatchee National Wildlife Refuge, Florida, United States - Lox_Sample_4.5 | ecosystem: Environmental > Terrestrial > Soil > Wetlands | place: USA: Florida...
GATCTCCGTGAGCACGGAAGCGGGAATGCCGATCTCCGCGAGCACGATCTCACCGCAAAGGCGCCTCCCCGGCAGCAGGAGATGGCCCGGCTTCTTGCGAAAGAAAGTCACCGTGAGATCGGCGACGGCGGCAATGCCGCGCACGGTGCCGGTCGCGCCATCGAGGCCCGTCGGCAGATCAACGGCAACGGTTGGAATGCTCGACGCCGCGAGGGCGGCTAGAGTCTCCGCGACCACACCCTCGATCGGCCGCGCAAGGCCCGCGCCGAAAATCGCGATGACCGCGAGTGCCGCTCCCTCGATGGCACCCGGCCGCAGAGCCTCGACCGGGCCCGACCAGGCTTCGGCGTAGTGGCGCGCCGCACCCCGCAATGCCTCGCGCTGGCCGAGAAGCGCCACGCGCACGGGCCAACCCGAGGAAGCGAGCGAGCGCGCGGCGACGAAGCCGTCGCCACCGTTGTTGCCGGGGCCGCAGAGGACGATCGTCGGCCTGGGCGACCAGCGCGCACGGATGGCCGCTGCGACGGCCTCACCCGCTGTGAGCATCAGCTCCACGACGCTGCGCCCCGCAGCAACCGCCGCGCGATCCGCGCGGGCCATTTCCGCCGGCGTCAGCAGCGCGAGCGCGTCGGGCCCTCGCGGGTCCTGGCTGGGGCTCATCTTTGCAGTCTAGCGCCTGGGCCCGGGAGCCGCGAGAGCCGGCTGCCTCAGCCGCAGACGCGGCTTGCGGGGAAGACGACGGTCGCGACGGTACCCTTGCCAACCGTACTCTCGAGCTCGAGCCGCCCGCCATGCAGCTCGATCAGCGATTTCACCAACGGCAAACCGAGCCCTGTGCCCTCGAAGCGGCGGGAGAGCGAGCTATCGACCTGGCTGAAAGGCGCGAGTGCTCGCGGGATATTCTCGGGTGCGATCCCGATTCCACTGTCGCGCACGGCGACCGCGAGGGATCCGTCGTCCCTGAGCTCGGCCGCGACTACGACCTTCCCGCCCTCGGGCGTGAACTTCACGGCATTCGAGAGCAGGTTCAGCAGCACCTGCTTGACGCCGCGCTCGTCGGCGACGATGTGCGGCAAATCGGAGACGACCTCGTTGACGAGGGCGACGCCGCCATTGTCGGCGCGCCCGCGAACGAGGCGCAGGGAGGATTCCGCGGCGTCGTGGAGATCGACAATGCCCTCCACGAGCTCGCGCCTGCCTGCCTCGATCTTCGAGAGGTCGAGGATGTCGCTGATGATCGAGAGCAGATGAATGCCGCTCACGTGGATGTCGCGAGCGTATTCGGCGTAGCGCCGGCCGCCGATGGGGCCGAAGAGCTCACCCGCGACGATCTCGGAGAAGCCAATGATGGCGTTCAAGGGCGTGCGCAGCTCGTGGCTCATATTGGCGAGGAACTCGCTCTTGGTGCGGTTGGCGAGCTCGGCCTGCTCCTTCGCCGCGATGAGCTCGCGCTCCGCTTCCTTGCGCGCGCTGATGTCGACGACCTGCGTCAGGAAATGCACGAGGCGCCCGGCGTCGTCGCGCACGGTGCCGACGCGGACGAGCACGGAGACGATCTTGCCGCTCTTGGAGAGGTAGCGCTTATCGAGCTCGATGTGCGCGATGCGGCCGCCACGCAGGTCCGCGTTCGGCGTGCTGCTCTCCAGCTTGTCGCCGGGATGGGTCACGTCGACCACCGTCATGCCGCGCAGCTCAGACTCAGAATAGCCGAGCATCTGGCAGAGCGCGGCGTTAGCGCGGAGATAGCGGAGATCGGGACTGATGATCGCCATGCCGATGGGAGCGGCGTCGAAGGCGACGCGGAATTGCTCCTCGCTTTTGCGCAAGGCGTCCTCGCGCTCCTTGAGCGCGGTAATGTCGCTGAAGATCGAGACCGTCCTTCCGTCTCCGGTCTTCTGCTCGATGATCTGGAACCAGCGGCCGTCGCGCTGCCTCACCTCGAAGCTGCCGGAGGGATTGCGGTGATAGGCGATGCGCCGCGCCATCCAGGTCTCGTCGTCGCAATCCTTGTCGACGATCGAGACGCCCTGCATCTGGCTGCGCGCGATCTCCTCGAAGGTGCGACCGCGGACGGCCACACCCGCCCTGACGCCACCGAAGATGTCGCGGAAGCGCGAGTTGCAGAGGACGAGCCGATCCTCCTGGTCGAAGAGCGCGAAGGCCCAGGGGCTGCTCTCGACCGCCTCGACGAGCTGGCGCTCGGCCGCATGGGCGCGGAGCGCGCTCTCGACCTCGGCGGTGACGTCGCTCGCGGTGCCGCGATAGCCCGCGAAGGTGCCGTCGGGAGCGAGGATTGGACGGCCCGTCGTCTTGGTCCACCAGGACCGCCCGTAGCGGTCGCGGAGCGCGAAGATGAAATCGTGAAACGGCTCGCGTCGCTCAAGGATGCGCATATGCTCCTCGAGCGCGCTCGGCTCGTAGGTTCCGCAGATCAGGTCGAGCCGCGTGCGCCCGAGGGGGATGCCACCCGGGAGCTCTACCACCTTCGCGAGCCGCCCGGAGAAATGCGTGTAGCGGTGCTCGGTGTCGGTCTCCCATTGCCAGTTCTGGCTCACTTCCGTGAGCTCGCGGACGCGCCGCTCGCTCGCCGCAAGCGCGGCCAGCGCAGCCTCGCGCTCGAGGCTGTCGCGGCGCTGGGCACGCGCGAGGTATCCAACCGCGGCGACCGCGAGGAAAGCGAGCAAGGCGAGAATACCGAGCGATCCCCCGCTCTCCCTCCACCAAGCTTGCCACTGGGCGCCGGGCCGCAGGCCCACGGCTAGCTCCAGCCCCTGCGAGCCCAGCGCCACGCGCGCTCCCGGCACAAGCGCAGCCGCGCCGGCATCGCCGAGCCAAACCTTCCCGGTGCCGTCGAGGAGCAGGAACTCGGCGCCGTCGGGAAGGCCCGCGCTCGCGAGCCACTCACGGAACACCCGCAGCGGGAAAGCGATTGCGACGAAGCCCTCAAGGGCGCCCACTGAATTGCGGAGCGGCATCGCCATCGCAGCAAAGGATCCGCCCTCGGACTGAAAAGGAGCGCCGAGCACGACCGGGGCGGCAGCCGTAGCCGATGCCAGGAGCGCCTGCCGTGCACCGTCGGGCCAGGACAGTTGCGCGGTCTGCGTGCCGAGCCGGCCTTGCGCATCGAAGACGGCGATGCTCGCGACCAGCGGATTGTCGCCGAGCGCGACGAGCCGGTCGCTCTGCCCGCCTGTGGGCCCCTGCGCCGCCTCAGCAGCCCGCGAGGTCAGTGCCTGGAGCTCGACCAGAAGATTGCGCAGGGGGGCCGCGCCGTGCCGCAGCTCCGCCTCGGCATGCGCGCGTAGTCGGCTCTTGCCGCTTTCGAAGGAGGCAACCGCGTAGGCCATGACCACCGCCAGGGAAGCGGCCGCCATGAGCAGCGGAAGGAGCAGCACGCCGCGCCGCGCCGCAGCAAAGATGGTTCGAGCCAAAGCAAGCGGCCCGCGCAGCACCGGCGGAGCGAGCGGAATCCCCGCCAGACGCTCTGATGAGTCAGATTGGGACACTCCCGCTCCCCCTACCGATGCGACACACCCTCCGATAGTAGATGAAATTTAACCGACTCCCGCATAGGTTCTGTTAAGAAACGTGCGCGGGTAGGTAGAATCCCCGTGAGGACGTGGTCTGCCTTGACGGTCAAGCGGCGCAGGGAGTACGACCTCACGCTCGGTGGCGGGCGTAGCTCAGTTGGTTAGAGCGCCAGATTGTGATTCTGGATGTCGCCGGTTCGAATCCGGTCGCTCGCCCCATTTCCCTTAGGAGTTTGCATCGAGACCGCCCAGGAACCCTCGCAATTGCAAGGGATTCTTGGCTCTTTTAACGAGATGGAAACCACCTCCGGCGCTCCTTAGGGGCGCATTGCCGCACCGACCGCGAGCCCGGAGGAGAGGATGGACGACACCGCTGTCACCGAGGACCTCGCCGCGGCCACCGTGCGGGCGGAGGAATCCGCGACGCAAGCGCAGGTCGGCATGGTCACGCTGGTCTCCGGCTTCAAGGTCTCCTGCGCCCTCTTCGGCGCCGATGGCAAGGCGACAAACCGCGGGGTCCTCGAGCGCGTGCAGATCGGCGCCCTCATCAAGATCCCGACGGCAAAGACCATCGCCTTCGGCTTCGTCGACAGCCTCGCCTTGCAGACCTCGGGCGGAAACGCCACGGGTCAGGGCGTCGCCGTCGCAGACATCGAGCTCCTGGGCGAACTGACGGAGCCACGGCCGGGCAAGGCGCCGGTCTTCTCGCGCGGCATTTCCGTTTATCCCGTGCTGGGCGCTCCCGCTTTCATGGCCTCGGCGGACGATCTCGCGCGCATCTACTCGAAGCCGAACACACCGAGCCTCGCGATCGGCAGCCTCTATCAGGATCCCAGCAAGACCGCCTACTTGATCTCGCAGGAGTTCCTCTGCAAGCACTCCGCGATCCTCGGCACCACCGGATCCGGCAAGTCCTGCGCCCTCACGGTGATCCTGCACTCGCTCCTAGCCGCGCACCCCAACGGACACATCGTCTGCCTCGATCCCCACGGCGAATACGGCGCGGCATTTCCGGGGATCGCCGAGCACATAACGACGCAGACGCTCGAACTCCCCTACTGGATGCTGAGCTTCGAAGAGATCACCGAGGTGCTCTGCAGTCGCGAGCCCGTCGCGCGCAGCCGCGAGGCGAACATCCTCAAGGACGCAATCGTCGGCGCCAAGCGCGATTTCATGGGTGACAGCAGCCAAGCAGTCTTCCTCACGGTCGATACGCCCGTTCCCTATCGCATGCCGAGGGTGGTGCAACGCATCTCCGACGCCATGGGACGGCTCGACAAGCCCGACAGCGCGCTCCCCTACATGCGCCTTCTCACCACCATCGAGAACCTGCGAGCAGATCAGCGCTACAGCTTCATGTTCGGCGGCCTCGTCATGCGCGACAACATGGCGGAGATCCTCTCGCGCATCCTGCGCATTCCCGTGAACGGCAAACCCATTACCATCATCGATATCTCAGCCGTCCCCTCGGAGATCGTCAACGTCGTGGTCTCGCTGCTCTGCCGCATCATCTTCGACCTCGCGCTCTGGAGCGAGCGCAAGGAGGCGGTGCCGCTGCTCCTCGTCTGCGACGAGGCCCACCGCTACATCCCGAACGACGAGAGCACGGGCTTCGAGCCGACGCGACGCTCTATCGCGCGCATCGCCAAGGAAGGCCGCAAATACGGCGTCTCGATCTGCCTCGTGACGCAGCGCCCCTCGGAGATCTCGGAGTCCATCATCTCCCAGTGCAGCACCGTCTTCGCAATGCGCATGACCAACGAGAAAGACCAGAACCTGGTTCGCCGCACGCTGCCGGAGAGCGCAGCGGGTCTCCTCAACACGCTCCCCACCCTTAGGCAACAGGAGGCGATCGCGGTCGGCGAAGGCGTGCCGCATCCGATGCGCATCCGCTTCTCCGACCTCGACGCGCAATACCGGCCACACGGCGACGCCACAAATTTCCCACGCGCCTGGGAGCATGACCGGAACGGGCTGCAGTACCTGAGCAGCATCGTCGAGCGCTGGCGCTGGCAGGCGCACTAGCCCGCGGGCGAGCGGCCTGACGCCGCAATTCGCCCGATCCTCGCCCTCATCCGGCCAAACTGGTATGGTGTCCTCAATTCCCGGGACATCGTGCAGGGAGAGCACCCATGCGTTGGAAGGCAGCCGGAATTGCCGCGGGCGCTTTGTTTTTGGCACTCGCCATAGGCTCGACGCCGATCTTCGTGAGCCATGCGCTCGCGGGCTGCGACGCGGGCGAGCGCGTCGACAAGACGACCGCGGACGATGCGCGGAAGAAGATGGCGGCCGCGGGATTTAGCGACCTCCACGACTTCAAGAAGGGTTGCGACAACGCCTGGCACGCTCAGGGCATGCACAACGGCAAGGCCGTCAACGTCGTGCTCCTGCCGACGGGCGTCGTGATGGAAGAGAGCGACTGAGCTCCCGCCCGCGCTAGCTACCGTACCTGCGGTCGCGCTGCTGGAAGGAGCGGATCGCGCGCAGGAAATCGACCTTGCGGAGCGCCGGCCAGTAGACATCCGAGAAGTAGAACTCGCTGTAGACGCTCTGCCAGAGCAGGAAGCCCGAAAGCCGTACCTCTCCGCTCGTGCGGATGATGAGGTCGGGGTCGGGGAGATCGGCGGCATAGAGATGGCGCCCGATCGCCTCGACGCTGAGGTCCGAGATCGCCTGCTCCAAGCTCTCGCCTGCAGCGTGCCTTCCGGAAAGCCAGGCGCGCATCGCATCGACGATCTCGTCGCGCCCGCCATAGGCCACGGCGATCGTGAGGCAAGTGCCCTCGAATCCCGAAGTCACGCGCTCCGCCTCCTCTACGGCGGCCTTGAGTGCACCCGGCAGGCCGCTGATCCGCCCGACCGCGCGCACCCGCACGCGCCGGCGGTGGATCTGCGGATCGCGGGCCAGGCGGTGCAGCTTCTCTTCGATCGCCGAGAGGATGCCGGAGACCTCATGCGGAGAGCGGCGCCCGTTGTCGGTCGAGAAGGCCCAGAGCGTCACCGCGGGGATCTGCAGGTCGGCGCACCAGTCCAGCACCTCATCAAGCTTGTCTGCGCCGAGACCATAGATGGTCCGGGCATCGCTGATGCCCCGCTCCTCGCCGAAACGGCGGTTGCCGTCGAGAATGATGCCGACGTGGCGCGGCATCGCCTTTGCGCGCACTTCGCGCAGCAGGCGCCGTTCATAAAGGCGGTAAAGCAGGCGCAGCGGCCAGGCGACCACCGGAATATCGCCGGGCCCGAGCGCGGTGATCCGGGAAACCAGCATCGCGGCGCAGACGTCTCCGTCGGGCGTGAACGCGAGCGATCTTAGAGAGAGGCATGGGCGCCGGGCAAGCGTAACCCCAGGCGCCGGGAGACGAGGCTTGGCCTCGGCTCCGGCTTCCGCCATAAAGAGCGCCTTCCGGACATGAGGCCATCGATGCTCACCGTCGCCAATCGCATGTCGCTCCTGGGAACCGAGACCGCCTTCGAGGTGCTCGCGCGCGCAAAGGCGCTGGAGGCCGAGGGCCGCTCCATCATCAACCTCGGGATCGGCCAGCCGGATTTCCCTACCCCCGCCCACATCGTCGAGGCCGGGCGCAAAGCGCTTGCCGATGGGCACCACGGCTACACTCCCGCGAACGGCATCCTCCCTCTGAGAGAGGCGGTCGCAGCCGATCTTCACCGGCGCTACAAGGTCGACATCTCGCCGGCGCAGATCCTCTGCGTCCCCGGCGGCAAGGTCACGATGTTCTTCGCGATCATGATCTTCGGCGAGCCCGGCGCGGAAATCCTTTATCCAAATCCGGGCTTTCCGATTTACGAGAGCGTGATCCGCTTCTCCGGCGCGACGCCGGTGCCGATCGAGCTGCACGAGAGCAGGGGCTTCTCCTTCAGCGCCGAGGAGGTGCTCGGGAAGATCACCCCGCGGACGCGCCTCCTCATCGTCAACAGCCCCGCCAATCCCACGGGCGGGGTGGTGCCGCGCGCGGAGTTCGACAAGCTCGTGGCGGGGCTCCGGCGCCATCCGCAGGTCGCGGTCATGAGCGACGAGATCTACAGCGAGATGGTCTATGACGGCGCCGAGCATGTGAGCCTTCTCACCTACCCGGAGCTCCGCGACCGGCTCATCCTGCTCGACGGCTGGAGCAAGACCTACGCCATGACAGGCTGGCGCCTCGGCTTCGGCGTCTGGCCCAAGGAGATTTACGCGCACGCGGAGCGCCTCGCCATCAACTGCCATTCCTGCGTCAACGCCGCGACACAATACGCGGGGATCGCTGCGCTGACGGGGCCGCAGGAACCGGTGCGCGAAATGGTGAAGGCCTTCGCGGAGCGGCGGAAGTTCATCGTGCGGGCACTCAATGACGTACCCGGCTTTGGTTGCGTCAACCCCGGCGGTGCCTTTTACGCCTTCCCGAATGTTGGCCGCACCGGCCTCGACGCGCGCGCGCTCCAGAACGTGCTCCTGGAGGAAGCCGGTGTCGCGACCCTCGCGGGAACGAGCTTCGGGCGCTTCGGCGAGGGCTATCTCCGCTTCTCCTACGCCGCAAGCATGGCGGCGCTCGAGGAAGCCATAGAGCGCATCCGTGGCTGCCTCTCCAAACGCCAGATGCCCGGCCGCTCCTCTGCTGCCTATTAAATGGATCGACCAGCCTAATTTTTGTGCATAATGGCGGTTGTGGGATGCGTTTCGCGGGGTTGGCAGGCGAAATACCCCTGGCACGGCTCGTGCTTAATGTACCCGTAACGCTATCCGGCGTGCGCGGCCTCCGGGCTTCGGCGCCACAACCCATGCGGCAGGGGAAGCGATGAAGAAGGTCGAAGCAATCATCAAGCCCTTCAAGCTCGACGAAGTGAAGGAGGCGCTGCACGAGGTGGGGATTCAGGGCATAACCGTCACCGAGGCCAAGGGCTTCGGGCGGCAGAAGGGGCATACGGAGCTTTACCGGGGCGCGGAATACGTCGTTGATTTCCTGCCCAAGGTGAAGATCGAGGTCGTCATGGAAGACGGCCTCGTCGACCGCGCGGTGGAGGCAATCCTCAAGGCGGCGCACACGGGGCGTATCGGCGACGGCAAGGTATTCGTCACCACTGTGGACGAGGCGATCCGCATCCGCACCGGCGAGCGCGGAGCCGACGCGATCTGAAGTCCCGGTCCGAGACCGACGGCCGAGGCGGGTCGGGAGGCCACGCCCCGCTCCGGCACTTATTCAAGGCCACCCACACAGCAACGGGAAACGAGCGATGTCCGACACGAAAAAAGTAATGGATATGATCAAGGAGCACGACGTGAAATACGTCGACTTCCGCTTCACGGATCCGCGCGGCAAGTGGCAGCATCTCGCGCATCACGTGAAGACGATCAACGAGGATTTCCTCTCTGGCGGCGTGATGTTCGACGGCTCCTCGATCGCGGGCTGGAAGGCGATCAACGAGTCCGACATGGTGCTGATGCCGGATTGCGCGACGGCGGTGCTCGATCCCTTTGCGGCGCAGACCTCCCTCATCATCTTCTGCGACGTCTTCGAGCCCGGCACGGGCCAGCCTTATGCGCGCGATCCCCGCTCGATCGCCAAGAAGGCCGAGAAGTTCCTCGCCTCGACCGGCATCGGCGACAAGGCCTTCTTCGGGCCCGAGGCCGAGTTCTTCGTCTTCGACGACGTCCGCTACAAGTCCTCGATGAATGCGCATATCGTCGAGATCGACGCCGAGGAAGGCCCCTGGGCGAGCGACAAGAAATTCCCCGACGGCAACACCGGCCACCGCCCGCCGATCAAGGGCGGCTACTTCCCGGTGCCGCCGGTCGACGGAGCCTCCGACCTTCGCGCGGAGATGCTCTCGGTGATGGCGGAGATGGGCCTCGACGTCGAGAAGCACCACCACGAGGTGGCGCCCTCGCAGCACGAGCTGGGCTTCGTCTTCTCGACCCTCGTGCGCACCGCCGACAATATGCAGATTTACAAATACGTCGTGCACAACGTCGCGCACCAGTACGGCAAGACCGCAACCTTCATGCCGAAGCCGATCAAGGGCGACAACGGCTCGGGCATGCACGTGCACCAGTCGATCTGGAAAGGCGACAAGCCGCTCTTCGCGGGCTCGGGCTACGCCGATCTCTCGGACGCGGCGCTCTATTACATCGGCGGCATCATCAAGCACGCGAAGGCAATCAACGCCTTCACCAACCCCACGACCAACAGCTACAAGCGCCTCATTCCAGGCTTCGAGGCGCCGGTGCTCTTGGCCTATTCGTCGCGCAACCGCTCGGCCTCCTGCCGCATCCCCTATGTCGCGAGCCCCAAGGGCAAGCGCGTAGAAGTGCGTTTCCCGGACCCCGCGGCCAATCCCTATCTGGGATATGCCGCGATGCTGATGGCGGGGCTCGACGGCATCCAGAACCGAATCCACCCCGGCGATCCCATGGACAAGAACCTCTACGATCTCCCGCCGGAGGAGTTGAAGGACGTGCCGACCGTCTGCGGCTCGCTCCGCGAGGCGGTGGAGAACCTACGCGCGGACAGCGCCTTCCTCTTGAAGGGCGACGTCTTCACGAAGGACCAGATCGAGGCCTACATCGAGCTCAAGTGGGAAGAGATCTACGCCTTCGAGCACACGCCGCACCCGATCGAGTTCCAGATGTATTACTCGGTGTAAGGGCCTCGCCGCGACATATCGATAAGGCGAGAGCGACGCTGATCTGATCCGAAAGCAGTGCGCCCCCGGGAAGTGGCGGTTCCCGGGGGCTTTATTATTCGCGGCAGGTGGTTCGGGCTCTGGGACCGGTCCGCATGAGCGAATCGGCGCGGCGGCGAGAAGCGGCGCTCAGGGTTCGCGTGCGACCTTGATATCAATAAAATGTTGTCTGCAAAATTGATGGCCCCCGACGAGGCGGTAAACCTGCGTCGAGTAATCGGCCACATTCGCTTCTTTTCTCTGGGAATCGCACTGCCCTTAGATATAGAATTAATTGTCACTTATACTATAAGATTGAAAAAAGAGAAGATGTTCAACCCTGAGTAATGGAGGCGACAATGCCGACGATCTCAATCATCCGAGAGTCCACGGTTATCACGGACGCCGCAGTTCAGAAGATGATCCCTGCCTTCAGCCAGCAGTGGAATTCGGACCTAAAGTCGATTTGGGGTGTCGATCAAGCTGAGTTCAAGTTCGTCCCCAAGGGCCAAAAGCCAGCAGCGGGAAGTTGGTGGATGGTGTTCTTGGACAACAGCGATCAGGCCGGAGCGCTCGCATATCACGATCTAACGGATGAAGGGCTACCGATCTCCAAGGTCTTCGTTAAGACGCTCATGGAAGACAAAGCAAGCGTGAGTGTGGGTGCTACCCATGAGATGTGCGAGATGGCGGTCGATCCGTGGTTGAACAGCGCCTATCAAGATCTCAGCGGGACATTCTGGGCCGGCGAAGTCTGCGATCCCGTCGAAAGCGATCAATACGGCTACATGATCGGCGACGTACTCGTGACTGACTTCGTGACACCCAACTGGTTCGGTCACCAGCACGCGCAAACCCAAATAGACTTCAAAAATCAAGCCCACGTCGCATTCGAGGTGTTGAGCGGGGGTTACGCGCAAAAATTCGACCCGCAGCACGGCTGGGTGCAGGTGTCTGGCTCCAGAGCGATGCGAAAGCAGATGGTAGCGCACGCCGCGGAGGGTTCCCGCAGAGAGCGTCGCGCTCGACAGTGGAAAGGGCGCCTGGAGCGCAGCGGACCGTTTCACTGGGATCGGTAAAGCTCCAGATATCGGCGCCGCATCGCGCTGATGCGATTGTCGGCCAACGCACGATCGCGGCGCTCGAGCTGATCCGATCAGAAGCCGCCCTCGGAAATGATGGACCTTCCGGGGGCGCTTCGCTTCCAGCAGGAAGGTAGGGCCTGGTCCTGCTCGGCCGAGGGCGGCGGCTCAGCGGATGGCGAACGCCAATGCTACGCTCTCGAAGATCGCGATCGGGGCCCCCAAAAGCAAAAGTGTCCCCACGAGAAATAACGAATGACGCCGGCGCGGGCGATCAGAGCCGCCCATCATGTCAACTTCCTGGCGCGGATCGAGCTCGTTCCGATCTTTCGATGCGATTGCTTTCATGTGCGTACCTTGCGGTTGGAAGCGCGGCCGGGCGGGCATCCCAGGCGGATCGAGGGTGCGTCGGCCGCCTTCGCGTGGCTGTTACCTTAGTCACATTCGCGAGGTATTCCCGAGACTATCGCTATGAATTTTCAGAAAATCACCGATATCTCGGGGTCGCTCGCGGGTTGGGGAGCGGATTCGAAGCAGCCGACCTCCCGTGTCCGAAATGTGAGCGCAGCGCCCCTGTGCCGCGCGTCACAGCGTGTCACGTATCCAGGCCCCATGTTTCGCGTAACCCAGAAACAGAAACCCACC
>Ga0335085_10013610_pt1 | contig 11912 bp, 8 predicted proteins | sample Lox_Sample_45_FD_206712 | JGI IMG/M metagenome (GOLD analysis project Ga0335085, IMG submission 206712) | Soil microbial communities from Loxahatchee National Wildlife Refuge, Florida, United States - Lox_Sample_4.5 | ecosystem: Environmental > Terrestrial > Soil > Wetlands | place: USA: Florida...
TCAGGGTCGACGGCGACGCCGGCACCGTGGAAGTGAGCAAGGCGCGGGGTTAGCGACAGGCGTTCCGCGCAGCGCCCCGGAGGTTGCGATGCCGCACCGCGACTCATCTGTTATCGTACGGGCACGGTCGCGCGATACTCACACGAACAATGCGCGGCGTGGGCTCGTGAAGGGGGAAAGTTGAGCACCGCTACGACGGACGTGCCTAGCAACGCCGCCGCGAGCTCAGTGTTGGACAAGCCGGCGTATCGATATTACGTCCTGCTGATCGTCTTTCTCGGCTACGTCTTCAACGTGATCGATCGCAGCAGCGTGCTCGGCGCCGTGCTGCCGTCGATCAAGAAGGAAATCCCGGCGAGCAACTTCCTCATGGGCTTGCTCGGCGGCGCGGCGTTCTCGGTCTTCTATTCCTTTCTCGGCGTGCCGATTGCACGGCTCGCGGACCGCTGGAGCCGGGTCAACGTGCTCGCGGCCGCAATCGCTCTCTGGAGCGCCGCGACCGCGACGTGCGGCCTCGCCTGGAACTACGTGTCGCTGTTCTCGTCGCGCGCGTTCACGGCGGTCGGCGAGGCCGGCGGTTCGCCGCCCTCGCACTCTCTGATCTCCGACTATTTCCCGATCTCGAAGCGCGCGACGGCGCTCGCCGTTTACGCGATGGCCGTGCCGATCGGCACCTCGATCGGCAACGCGATCTCCGGTCGGCTCAACCTGTGGTACGGCTGGCGCAACACGTTCCTTCTCGTCGGAATCCCCGGCGTGATCTTCGCGGTCCTGATCTGGCTCACCGTGAAAGAGCCGCCGCGTGGCTATTCGGACGGACCGGCCGCGCGGCCACGCCCTGCGGCGCCCCCGTTCGTCGACGTCTTCAAGTTCCTGGTCCGGCGCAACTCGTTCATGCACATGTCGGTCGCGGCCGCGCTGCACTCACTGGTCTGGTACTCCGGCAATATCTGGAACAACAGCTTCCTCGTCTGGTCGCATGGCCTCAACACCGGGCAGGCGGGCGACTACCTCGCGGTCTTCTCGTTGATCGGCGGAATCGGCAGCTTCGCGGGCGGTTACCTATCGGACAAGCTCAGCACGAGGCACCACGATCAACGCTGGTACATGTGGGTGCCGGGAATCGCGTGCATCGTAATGGTCCCGTTCCAGTTCACCGCCTATCTGTCGCGCGATCTCACAGTCGTCGTGCCGATCACGTTCTCGATGATGTTCCTGCTCGCGTCGATGTTCTTCGGGCCGTCGTTCGCGGTCGCGCAGTCGGTAGCGACGGTCCGGATGCGCGCCGTATCGGCTTCCGTGCTGCTGTTCATCCAGACGATCATCGGTATGACGCTCGGGCCGGCCATCGTCGGCAAGGTCTCCGACGTTCTCGAGCCGACAGTGGGTCAGGGTTGGGGCCTCGCCTACCCCATGGCCGCGATCGGTGTCGTCAACCTCTGGGCTGCGCTGCACTACTTCCTGGCAGCACGGCGCTACCGGGACGACCTCGCGGAAACCGCACGGCTGAACGCGGCCCAAGCGTAGCTCGGCAGCGCGCTCCTCAAGCTCCGCGCAGCGTCGCGACCGGCGACTGGTTGACGACGGAGCGCACCGCGAGCGTGCCGCTCACGCCGACGACCGCAGCCCCTGCGACCAAACCGCTGAGCCACAACGCCGCGCTCGGCGAGTAGCCGAGCTCGAACACGCGCGTCGCGAGCAGGTAGCCGATCGCGCTCGCGCCCCCGGCCGCGAGCGTGCCGGCGAGCAAGCCAAGGGCCGTGAACTCGGCCGCGACGCCTTGCAGCACTACGCCGCGCCGCGCGCCGAGCGTGCGCAGCACGGCGCTCTCGAACATCCGCTCGTCACGCGTGGCCTGGATCGCCGCGAGCAGCACCGTGATGCCGGCGGCGAGCGTGAACAGGAATACGTACTGCACGGCGAGCGCGGCGCGGTCCATCGAGCGTCGAACCTGGTCGAGAATCGCGCCGATGTCGATAACCGAGACGCTCGGGAAACGGCGCACGATGTCCACCGTGACGCCGCGCTGGTCAGGCGCCACGTAGAGGCTCGTAATGTAGGTGTGCGCGAACTGCTCCACCGCGCCCGGCGTCAGCACCATGAAGAAGTTCGGCCGGAACGAGTCCCAATGCACGAGACGCGAGCTCGTGAGGCGCACCGTGAACGGCTCGCCGCCAATCGAAAAGGTGAGCTCGTCGCCGATCTTGAGCCCGATCGCCTGCCTGAGCTCGTCCTCGAGCGAGAGCTCCGGAGTCGCAGCGGACGCGCCGTGCCACTCGCCAGCCACCACTTCGTTGTCCGCGCGCAGCGTGCTCGCCCAGGTCAGGTTGAGCTCGCCGTCGAGCTCGCGGCGGCCGCGCTCGGAGCGCGCCGCGTATTCGGCGACCGGGCGCCCGTTCACGTGCGTGATGCGCCCGCGCACGAGCGGCGTGAACTCCGGCGCCGGAATTCCGGCGGCCGTCAGCGCGGCGCCGACCGCGGCGCGCTCCTCCGGCTGGATGTTGATAAGGAAATGATTCGGCGCGGACTTGGGCAGCGTGGCGCGCCATTCGCTCATGAGCTCGGTGCGGACCGAGGTCAGCAGCAGTAACACCATCAGGCCAATGCCGAACGCGACCACCTGGACGCTGCTCTCGCGGCCCCGCCGCGCGACGTTCGCGATCCCGTAACGCCACGCGACGCCGACGCCGCCGCGCACACGCTGCAGCAGCGCGACGAGCAGCCGACCCGCGAGATAGAGCACGGCGAACATTGCGACGGCGCCTACGAGCAGATACGCGATCAACGTGAGGTCGCGGAACAGCACGTATAGCAACGCGGTGACGGCGAGCGCCGCGATGCCGTAGATCGTCAAGTAGCGTAGCGGCGGCGGATCGAGATCGCTCCGCAGCACGCGCGCGGGCGGCACGCGCCCGAGCTGGAGCAACGGCGGCAGCGCGGAGCCGAGCGCTACGGCCAACGCGGTTACCGGGCCGAGCACCGCGCCAGCCGCGCTCGGCGGCGGTAGCTGCGCCTCGACGAAGTCCGCGAGCAGCGCGGTGAGGCCGTACTGCGCGATGAGCCCGCCGACGCAACCGACGATCGCGGCCGCGACCACGAGGAGCAGCAACTGCACGAGGTTCAGACGCAGCACGTCGCGATGCCGCGCGCCGAGGCACTTCATCACCGCGACGGCATCGTAGCGGCGCGCGACGAATCGCCGCGCCGCCATCGCAACGGCGACACCCCCGAGCAGCACGCTCACGAGCGCGGCCAGCACCAAGAAGCGTTCCGCGTTACGGATTGCGGCTCGAACCTCCGGCCGGCCGTCCGTATAGTCGCGGACTTGGTCCCCGGGCCGGAGCAGCTCGGCGAGCCGCGGGCGAAAGGACGCGATGGCTGCGTCGCTCCCGGCGAACAGCGCATCGTGCTGCGCGATGCTGCCGGGTCCGAGCAGCCCCGACCTAGTCACGTCGTCCAAATTCAACAGCACGGTCGGCGCGATCTCGATGAACCGCCAGCCCTCGTCCGGCCTGAACTCGAGGCTCTGCGCGATGCGCAGGTGCAGCGTGCCGACCTGGATGTCGTCGCCGACTGCAACGCCGAGCCGCGCGAGCAGGCTCGGCTCGGCCCAGGCCTCGCCCGGGCGCGGGACACCGGTCGCATCGCGCTTCGGGCCCGAGAGTGCATCGGCGACCTGCACGGTGCCGCGCAGGGGATAGCGCGCGCTGACGCCGCGGACGTCCGCGAGCGACGTCTTGTCGGCCGCGAGCACGACGCTTCGGAAGCTCACGACGGACGCGGTCGCGAGGCCCGCGCGCTCCCCGGATTCGAGCAACGCGGCCGGGAGGGGATTCGGGGACTCGACGCGCAGATCCGCGGCGAGGGCCTCACCGGCCTGCTGCGACACGCCCTGGCGGACCCGGTCCGTAAAGAACGTGACCGCGCTCATCGCCGCGACCGCGATCGTGAGCGCCGCGAGCAGCACGAGCACCTCGCCCGAGCGCCAGTCCCGCGACAACAACCGGCCCGCAAGCGTCCAGGGGACATGGCTCGGAGCCGCGTTCTTCAAGTCTCAGCCCTCCGTGACCGTCTCGGAGCCGAGAACGAGCCCGCCATACGAAGGCTGTCGCCGCTCCAGGCCTCGGTCATTCGACATATTCCGCGCGCCGCGATCTCGGGTCGCGCCACTCGAGGGGACTCATTCTACTAGTGGAGACACGGCGTGTCCGTGCAGCGACGCTCCGCTCGGCGCGTGTCGTGCTACATTGAAAACTAGAGCGCCAAACCAATTAAACCGCGACGAGCACGCCGCGAGCCAATGCGCCCCGCCGACGACACGAAATCGCTACTGGCCGACTCAGCGGCCGCGGCGACCACGCGCACCGCGAAAACCGTGCTGCAGAAGAACATCCTGTTTCGCGGCCTCTCGGATGCCGCGCTCGAGCGCATCGCGGCGATCGCGACTCGCCGCCATTACTCGAAAGGCGCCGTGATCTTCGCGCAGGGCCAAACCGGCGATGCGTTGTTCGCCGTCGTCGCCGGGCAAGTGCGGATCAGCGCGACGGGAGTCGGCGGTCAGGAAGTTTTCTTGAACATCATGGAGCCCGGCGACGCGTTCGGCGAGGTCGCCGTCATGGACGGCTTGCCTCGGACGGCCGGCGCGTCGGCGCTCGACGACACGTGGTTGCTCGTCATCAAGCGCGCCGACTTCCTCAATCTGCTCGAGCGCGAACCGACGGTCGCCATCCACTTGCTCAAGCTGCTGTGTGAGCGTCTGCGGTGGACGAGCGCGCTCGTCGAGGAGACGGCCTTCCTCGCGGGGCCAGCACGCCTCGCGAAGCGGCTGCTCATACTCGCGTCGCTGCACGGCCGCTCGACGAGCGTCGGCGAGCTCGAGCTGCGGATCTCGCAGGCGGATCTCGCGCGCTTCCTGAACATCTCGCGCCAGATCGTGAATCAGAACCTGCGCGAGTGGCTGCGCAGCGGCTGGGTGGGCCTCGGGAATTCCCGAATCGTGATCAGGAACCCCGAGGCCCTACGGCGCGTGGCCGAGACGACGGCGTCGTAGCCGCCTCTAGCTCAGAAGCAGTACAGGTGGCCCCCAAAGAGGATGCACGTTGCCGCCGCGACAGACGTTGCCGATTTGGCAGCGCCACCGGCGGGCGGTGCCGCGGCGGAGAAGGCGAGCACGGGAATCGTCAAGAGCAAGGTCGCAAACAGTTTCCGTAGGCGAGTCATTAGCGGTCTCCTTTAAATCCAAGGTCGCGAGCTCGGTGCTCGCGAATCGGGACGCAGAGTTGCACCTTTCCGCACGGCGAGTTGTCCGCTGCATGACACAAGTCACGCTTTTTCACATTGTGTCAGCTGCCTGACAGACGCCTCCCTTCCCGCCTGCTAAACAGGGCGAGGTTCAAGCAAAGGAAGGGTGCCCTATGGCAGTGTCCGAAGACGTCCTGCGGTTGGTGCGCACCGTAGAGCGGCTGCCACGCGAAGATCAGGACAAGATCCTGCGCATCGTCGACCTGCTTTCACTCGTGCCGATTCCTGTCCAGGACAAGACGCAGCAGATGCTGCGCGAGCTGCTCGCGCGCGACCCCGTCTCGAAGAACGAGTGCGTCGCCGGCGTAGACGACGTGATCCGCTATCTCGAGAGCAACGTCGCTATCTCGGCCGAATTCCGCGGAATGTCGAGCTCGTTCGAGGAGCCGACCGAAAGGAAGCGCTGGCTCTCTTAGTCGTGGGACGGCGTGCGACGGGCCGTCACTTCGCTTCGACGACGATCGCTCCGCTCCAAGCGTGCGGGGGCCGTTTCTCGTACTCGGCGCTCCGCGCCGCGTAGAAAGCCGTCGGACCATCGTTGGGAAACGCGCTCCGCAGCGCGGCGAAGGCGCGCGTCGCCTCGGACCAGCGCGCGCGCGCGAAAAGCTCTAGTGCGGCTGCGAACGGCTCGATGAGCTCGCGACGGCCACCGGTATCGGAACCGAGCAGCTCGTGCACGCGGACCGCCGTCGTCTTGCCGCGGAGCAGAAACCTGCCGACCTCGCGCGCGGCTAGCCCCGTCGTTCCCGCAAGTGTCGCGTCGGACACGAGCACTCGCGTACCGAGGAGCTTGTTCAGCCCCTCCAGACGCGTCGCGGTGTTGACGATGTCTCCTATCGCGCGGTAGCCGATGCGCTGCTCCGGTCCTATGTCGCCGAGCAGCAGCTCGCCGGACTCGATCCCGACGCGGGTCGGCAATTGCGGGTTGCGGCGCGCGTTGAAGTCCTCTACGGCCGCAACGATACCGAGCGCGGAGCGGCACGCTCCGAGCCGCAGGTCGGTGTACGATCCGGCGGCCGCCCAAACAGCTATCAGGGTGTCGCCGGCCGCGTCGACGACGAAACCTCCATGCTGCTTCACGACCCGTGCGAGCACGTTGAAGTAGTCGTCCATCAACTCCGCGAGATCGCCGGGCCGCAGCGACTCGGACACTGTTACGTAGCTCTCGACGTCCGTGCACAGGCACGCGCCGTGTAGCAGGCGCCGGTTGGGCGACGACTGTGCGGTCTGCCCGGCCAAGCGGCGCACGACGTCCTCTGGAACGTAACGGCCGAGCGCCATCTGAATCCTCTCGCGCTGCCGGACCACCTCGGCGTAATTGAGCAGCACGCCAAGCGCGAGCGCGGCCGGGAGCTGGACAGCGAGCGGCACGAGCAACGGCCACCAAGCACTGCGCGCGCTAAACTCCCAGAGGATCCATGCGCCGTACACGACGGCTGCGAGTGCGGCGAGCGCGGACGCCGTTCTCGTCGCAGAGCCCGCGACGAAGACGCCGAGAGCGACGCCCCAGACGAGCACGAACAACAGGTGCGCCGGCATCGATAACGGCACGATTGATTGCCCGTTGAGGAGATTGGCGAACGCGGTCGCGCCGATCTCGACGCCGCTCAAGTTCGAGCCGGTCTGCTCCGAGAACACGGAATGGAAGTCGTCCTTCTGCTCCGACTGCCGGGCCTCCGAGCCGCCGACGAACACCATCTTTCCGGCGAGGCCGAGGTTCGCGGCATCCGTGGCTGCGCGATCGTAAGGGATCGTGCGAATCGTTCGCGCGGGGCCATAGTAGTTCAGGTAGCGACTGTCCGGCCCCGCGTAGAGATCGATCAACGCGCGCAGGCCCGCGCTCCCTGCGGCGTCCTTTCGGCCGGCGAGAGCGGCCCGCAGCGCTGGCTCGAGCGTCGGATCGACGCGAAACGTCGCGCGCAGATCGCGCATCGCGGCGCCGAGATCATGCGCCGCGACGAGCTCGGCCCGAGACGGCGGCAACTCTAAGCTCGGACGCACCTCCGCGAGCAGCGCGCGGAAGGCGTCGAAATCGCGAAGCAGAAATGCCTGCAGGGCTAACGCGGGCAGCGACGGCATGTCGCCCGAAGGACCGAAGGTCCAGAACTGGCCGACCTCGAATGGGATCTTGGGCAGTTCGAACGGTGCGGTGCCAAGAGAAGCGGCAGCGAGCGCATCGACCGGCAGCACGCGCGACTCTCGGACCCCTGACAGAGCGGCGGCGGAATCGCCAACGGGATCCTGCACGATGCTTTCGCCGAGCACGACGTTGGCGGCGCGCGCGAGCGAAGCGGCAAAACGCGCGTCGTCGGCCCGCGGCTCGTCGAAGATGACGTCGAATGCAATGGCCTCGGTGCCTGCCGCAGCGAGTGAGTCGACGAGCTCTGCGTGCAGGGCTCGGGACCAGCGGTCGAGCTGGGCCGGCTGCCCAACTGCCGCAGCCGAATCGCGAGAGACGGCGACCACCACGACCTGCTCCGGCATCGGCAGCGAGCCGCGAGCGGCGTAGAGGATTCCGAGGCCGAGACTCTGATCCTGCCGCAGCACGGCCGGTACGACGCTCAGGAGCACGCCGCCCATGCCGAGCGCCATCGCCGCGAGCGCGCGACGGAGGCGACGAGACCGAATAGTCCTGTTTGCCACATCTATCCCGATTCGGAGGAGCCGAGTGCGTTTGCGAGCGCCCCCAAGTGCCCGCGCGGCCGGGCGCCGCAATGCGCTTGTTCACGCGGCGCAGCGCCTTTAGACTCGTTAGCTATTCATAGCTTCGCTACATCGGGCGCGTTCGGGGGCGCCCGAACGCCGCCGGGAATTCCCGGGCCTATATAACAAGAAAAGGTCCTCGATGGCTCGTCGGCACGCGCAGAACATGCCCAAGACCTGCCAACGCTCCGCGACGCCGGAAGGCAGCCGACCGTGCAATGTGAACGCGACGGTGCTGCTCGCGCTCCTGATCGCGGCCGGCGCGCCAACGGTGGTGTTCGCGCGCGGCTGCGACGAGCACCACGCGGAGTTGGTCACGGCGGAAGGCACGATAGAGGTACGGCGGATGGGCGGCGGCGAGTGGGTCGCGCTCGCCCGCGGCGACTGGGTCTGCGCCGGGGACTCCGTCAGGGCTCAGGCGTTCAGTCGTGCGACCGTGCGTCTGCCCGATCAGACCGTGCTTCGCTTGGACCAGCATTCGACGCTGACACTCGCTGAGCCCGACGACGCGCCTGGGTTCTTGATCAAGCTGCTGCGCGGAGTCATCCATGTGATCAGCCGCGACCCGCGCTCGCTCCGCTTCAGCACGCCTCATGCAGACGCGGGTCTCAAGGGCACCGAGTTCGACATACGCGTCGACGAGGCCGAGGACCGGACGGAGATCGCCGTGCTCGAAGGACGTGTCGAGGTGGTGAACGCGGCCGGCCGGATCGACGTGCCGAGCGGTTTCGTCGCGAGGGCTCGTGCCGGCGAGGTGCCGCAGCCGACAGCGATCGCCGAGCCCATCGACTTGATGAGATGGGCGTCGTATTTCCCCGCGATCGTCGAGGGCGCACTGCCGCGCCCCGATCAGGAGCCGTCCGACGCAATCGCGAACGACCCGCAGTGGTTCGCCGCGCGCGCCGCGGCTCGGCTCGAGCATGGAGATCTTGCCGCCGCGGAGGCAGACCTCGCCGCGGCTTCGCTGTACGCGCCGAGCGACTCGACGGTGCTCGCGCTGGGCGCGATCGCTGCGCTCGGTCGCAACGACCTCGGCTCGGCGCGCGCGAACGCGGACGCGGCGACGAGCGCTTCGACGACCTCGGTACCGGCGCTGCTCGCGCTGTCAGTCGTTCGCCAAGCCGACGCAGATCCTTCCGGCGCGCTCGCGAGCGTCCGCGACGCGCTCGCAATCGCACCGCAGAACGCGATTGCGTGGGCGCGACGCGCGGAGCTCGAGCTCCAGCTCGGCGACTCGTCCCAGGGCCTCGATAGTGCTCGGCACGCGCTAGACCTGCAACCGTTCCTCGGCTACGCGCACAGCGTGTCGGGGTTCGCTCTGCTGAGCCGGCTCGACACCGGCGGCGCGATCGCTGCATTCGAGCGTGCGATCGCGCTCGACCAAGGCGCACCGCTGCCCGAGCTCGGCCTCGGAATCGCGCTGCTACAGCGTGGCGATCCAGTTGCCGGCCGTCAGCACCTCGAGCTTGCGGTCGCGCTCGATCCGTCGAACGCGATGTTGCGCAGCTACGTGGCCAAGATCTACGACGCGGAGCACCGGACCAAGCTGCCAACGACCCAGCTCGATCTCGCGAAGCATTTCGACCCAGCCGACCCGACGCCGTGGCTCTACGGCGCTCTTGTCAAGCTGAATCGCAACCAGCCCATCGAGGCTCTAGACGATCTGCTCGAAGCGACCGACCGCAACGACAGCCGCGCACCGTTCCGGTCGAAGCTCGGCGGCGACCCGGATCTCGCGACGCGCAGCGCGGGCACGGGTCATGTCCTGCGCGAGCTCGGCTTCGAGCAGCTCGCGCTGGTTGGCGGCTGGTCCAGCGCCACGCTCGACCCGGCCGACTATTCGGCACACCGGCTCCTCGCGGACATCTACTCGGCCGCGCCGCGCCACGACCTAGCGCGCGTGAGCGAGGTGTTCACGTCGCAACTCCTTCAACCCGTCAATGTCACGCCGATTCGGCCGCAGCTCGGGCAGGTCGGCGCGTCGAACAGAGCCAGCCCGACCGAGCTCGCGTCCACGGAGTTCACTCCGCTGGTCACGACGAACGGCCTACGCTTCGAGCTGTCGTCCGTCGCCGCCGGGAATGACACGTTCGGCGAGGACATGGTGCTCGCGGGCCTGCACGACCGCGTCTCGTACAGCGTTGGGGAGTTCCACTACTCGACTGACGGCTTCAGGCCCAACAGCGATCTCGATGAAAAGATCGGCAACGCATTCGTGCAATACAGCCCGAGTGACCGGTCGACGTTTGAAGCCGAGCTACGCTCCTTCGACTTGGACCAAGGGGACATCTCGCGGCATTTCGATCCCGGTTTGTACGATCCCGGCCTGCGCCTTAAGGACTCGCAAGACTTGCTGCGCGTCGGCGGACGCCAGCGCCTCAACGATCACGACACGTTGCTCGGATCCCTCCTTTACGAAACCGGCGCCAGCTCGCTCGCATTCAGTGGCGGCCCGACGCTCGCGATCGATGGCGACATCGGCAGCGCAGATCTTCAGCACGTTCATGAGGCCGCGCGCTGGAACCTCCGGAGCGGAATCTACTATGCGCGCCAGGCCCAAACGGAGACTTCGACGTTCGCTCCGCCGGGCTTGCCCCCGATCGAGACCGTCCTCGACAAGAACGGGTATCAGAGGTCCACGTATGCGTACGCCGACATCGCGTTGACAAGCGGCTTCGCTCTCGACGTGGGTGCCGCGGCGGACTCGGTCAGCGACGCATTCGGCGACAAGAGCCGGGTCAATCCGAAGCTCGGCCTGACCTGGAGACCGACGGACGCGGTCACTTTGCGCGCCGCCGCATTCGAGACCCTGCAGGCGAGCCTGTACAGCACGAAGCAGAACGCGCAACCACGGCTGGAGCCCGTGCAAGTCGCGGGCTTCAACCAATTCATACTGGGGTCGAACGGCGACGAGGCGACCGTCTACGGGCTCGGGCTCGACGCCAAGCTGTCGGCGGCGACGTTCGCCGGAGTGGAGCTCACGCGGCGGAGCGTCGACAGCGAGACCGTGCTGCTCGACGCTGCCAACCAGCCGTACGCCGCGCCGCAGAACGCTACCGAAGAGACCGGACGCGCCTATTTCTATTGGACGCCGACGCGCACGCTCGCCTTCAGCGCCCAGTTTCAGGCGGAGCACGTCGTGAGCGACCCGCTCTCTGGTTACCAGTTCACCGAGATGCGATCGCGACGCTTGCCGCTCGAAGCGCGGTACTTCGGGCACACGGGCTTCAGCGCGGGCCTCCGGGTGTCGCACTATCACCAAGAGGGGCTGTTCTCGTCCTCGACTAGCCCCCTCTACGAGCCGGGCAAGGACGACTTCTGGGTCACCGACGCGACCTTCGGCTTCCGCTTGCCGAAGCGGCGCGGGGTGCTGTCGTTCAACGTCGACAACCTGTTCGACAAAGACTTCCGCTACCAGGACATCGACGCGGACAACCCGAGCGTGATCCCCGAGCGCCACGCCTATTTCCGCTTTACGCTCTCGTTCCAATGAACGCCGCCAGGGAATGTGGTCCCAAAAGCCAGAATTCGCTGGACTCGCGCCTGTGCGGTTGGCGTAAGATCGTCGCAGGGGCGAACGAACTAACTGCATTGCCAGACAACATTCCAACCACGAAATCGTTGGCGCTCGGCGCCGGCTGCGAATAAAAAAAAGGTAGGTAGGTCAAATGCCCGCACAAAGACAAGCCGAGAGCGAAGCTTGCTCGGAAATCGCCACGCTGCTGCACGATCAGTTCTCTCGTTTGACGCGCCAACTGCGCAACATGGACTTGCCGCAAGGGATGACGCCGGAGCGTCTCAGCGCTCTGGCCGTGATCGACAAGCGCGGCCCGATCTCCGTCACGGCGCTCGCCGACAAGGAAATGGTCCGGCCTGCGACGATGTCCAGGATGGTGTCGGCGCTGGTC
>Ga0335085_10013611_pt1 | contig 11912 bp, 10 predicted proteins | sample Lox_Sample_45_FD_206712 | JGI IMG/M metagenome (GOLD analysis project Ga0335085, IMG submission 206712) | Soil microbial communities from Loxahatchee National Wildlife Refuge, Florida, United States - Lox_Sample_4.5 | ecosystem: Environmental > Terrestrial > Soil > Wetlands | place: USA...
ACCGTTGCTTCCTCGCCCGAGGCATTTTGCGGCGGGACCAATCGAGCCAGGCCGAAGTCGAGAATCTTGACTCGCCCGTCTTTGGTGACAATCAGGTTCTCAGGTTTGAGGTCGCGGTGAACGATGCCCCGGTCGTGGGCTGCTGCCAGACCATGCGCGATCTGCACCGCATAGTCGATGGCCTTGCGGAGCGGGATCGGTCCACGCCGCAAGCGCTCGCGCAGGGTTTCGCCTTCCAGCAGCTCCTCGACCAGATAGGAGATGCCGTTGTCGGTCGCCATCTGGTACACGGCGAGAATGTTGGGATGATTGAGGGCCGCGGTAGCGCGGGCTTCCTGCTCGAAACGGCGCAAACGCTCGGGATCCGACGTGAGGTATTCGGGCAGGACCTTAATGGCTACATCGCGGTCAAGGCGAGTGTCGTGCGCGCGGTAAACTTCCCCCATCCCACCCGCGCCTAAAGGTGCGCGGATTTCGTACTGCCCTAAGATCGTTCCGGCAGTGAGGCCCATTTGGAGTAGCAGGATTATATCCCGAGTTTCTTGAGAAGCAGGGGGCGAATCCATCGCCCAGGGTCAGCCGGGGCAAAGAGTTCACTGAAAAAATCAAAAAAGCAGATTCCTCGCGGGCTGAAGCCCGCTCGGAATGACAAGAATAAAAGGCTTATCGGCACGACTAAAGTCGTGCCCTGATACGAGGCTGTGCTAAAGCAAACTTTTCAGCATGTAAAACCCCGGAAAACAAAGCCGCGACAATTCACCTCTAAAGCGCGGTGCTTCCACCGTCGGCGTCGGAGAACACTTCCGCGGTGAACGCTTGCAATTCGGCGCCTTGCCGCCAGGCATCAGCCGGCAAACCAGCTTTCACGCACGTTTGCGACAAGAAGGTTTCCGTGTCCCAACCCCATTCCACCGGAACCTGCGGTAGCAACAAGCCGCGCCGGGCGCCCTGAGTCACCACCAGGCCGTGAAAGCCAACCTGGACATCCTCCGGGAGAACAGGTTGCAGTGGCGACAAAACGCTGATCTCAACCTTCAGTTCCGGGGCCTCCTCGGGTGTCACGGGGCCAAAGCGGGGATCGTCGAAGGCTGCGGCCCGGGCTGTTTCGGCGACCGTACGGTAGAGGGGATGGGAGGGAATCACGTACCCAATGCAGCCTCGTAACTTGCCGTGGAGATGCAGGGTGGTGAAGGCTCCCCGCATTTGCGCCAAGTGCGGTGTGGGCGGATGCAGGTCGAGGTCGCTGCCATCGCGAGCCGAGTCGATGGCGCGATGCGCCAGGCGCAGTAAAATCTCGCGCTCTTCCTGGGAATATTCGGAAGTTGTGGGGGTAACGGCAAGCTTCGCTTCAGATTGCGGGGACATCGTTGCGCTTCCTGCGCCGGCTCAAGACAAACGAACGCCGCTTACGGCGCTTTTCCGCGTGCTGGTTGATCTTGCTCCAGAAGGCAGCAAAGTAGTCGGCGGCCGACACCAGCGACAGCACCACCATGATCCAGATCGAGGCTATTGCAATAGGATGCACCGGCAGGCCAAGGAAGTACCAGGGCAAGTGCGTCCAGTGGTGGTCGATGATCGCGGCTACCACCGAGACGATCTGCACGAGCATCTTCATCTTGCCCAGATCGCTGGCCTCGATGGTGAAACCCTCGGAGGCGGCAATCGACCGTAATCCGCTTACCAGGAACTCGCGGCCGATGATGATGACCGCCATCCACGCCGGGACGGTGCGCGGATTGAACTGCACGAGGGTTATGAAGGCCGCGGCAATGAGCAGTTTGTCAGCCACAGGATCGAGCAGCATTCCAATGGTGGTGACCTGGGCACGGCGGCGGGCCAGATATCCGTCGATAGCGTCGGTAAGCGAGGCGGCGATAAACACGGCGGAGGCCAGAAGTTCGCGCTCACCGTTGGCGGAGCTGAAATAGTTACTCGACAGGATCCAGATCAGCACTGGGATGCTGAGGATGCGGGTCAGCGTGATGTAATTCGGAAGGTTCACAAGCGCAGACGGATGCGCGGTGGCGCCGTGTCGCCATTGCCAAGCTGATTATCGTTCACGGCTTACTATGAAAGCAACCGCGCAGAATAAGGAGCGGGCTAGTCGTCGTGATGGACTTCAATCTCGTCGAGCATGCTGGGCGCGTGGTATTGCACCCAGTAGGTGTAGCCAATGGGAATGCCCTTCACCCAGTCCATCACGCTCATCCAGAGGCGTAGTGAACTGCGGAATCTGGTTTTGAGGGAGGCAATGGGATGTAACAGCGTGGTGCAGGCGATGACCAGCAGAATCACCGGAAAACTCACCGCAACTGCGAAAATGCGGAGGGCTAAACGAAGACGATGCGTACTGAGCTGGGATTGGGCATTCCCCACGGCCACTTCCTTGCCCCATATTATGCTCCCAATTCATGGGTCATGCGGGCGGGGTCAGGAATTTCTCTGTAGATTTTTGTAAAGTGTGAATCGGACGAAAAAGCTACGGCTCCCGCTGAAGGGAGCCGTAGTTGCTTCGGGCCAAATCGGTTTGTCTAGGCGTAGATGCCGCGCTGCCGGATGGTGAATGCCACCCGGTCGATGGCCAGCATATAAGCCGCAATGCGGTTGTTGACGTGATGGGTCTGGGCATAACGCACCACCGCCTCGAACGACTCGTCCATGATGTCCTTGAGTTGCTCGTTGACCACGGACTCCTTCCAGAAGTAGCCCTGACGGTCCTGTACCCATTCGAAGTACGACGCGGTGACGCCGCCGGCGTTGGCGAGGATGTCGGGCATTACGAACACATGTTTGTCGGCAAGGATATCGTCGGCCGCGGCGGTGGTAGGACCGTTGGCGCCCTCGACGAGAATTCTGGCCTTCACCTTGTCGGCGTTGAGCGAAGTAATCACATTCTCTGTCGCCGCCGGCACCAGAACGTCGCAATCAGTAATGAGCAGCTCTTCGGTGATGGCGCGTTCCGCGCCCTTGAAGCCGTGGATGGTCCCTTCTTTCTGGCGGTACTCAACGAGGGCATTGATGTCGATACCCTTACTGTTGTACAAGCCGCCGTCCCATTCACCGATGCCGATGACTTTATAGCCAGCCTGATACATCAGCTGGGCGGCATTGGAACCGACATTGCCGAAACCCTGAATAATGACCCGGGTATCTTCCTTGCGCATACCGAGGTGCTTGATGGACTCGTCGGTGATGAACATGACGCCGCGCCCGGTGGCCTCGCGACGGCCGCGCGATCCGCCCATGTTGAGCGGCTTGCCGGTTACGACAGCCGTGACCGTCTGCCGCATGTGCATGGAATACGTGTCCATCATCCACGCCATGACCTGCTCGTTGGTATTCACATCGGGAGCGGGAACATCCTTCTCGGGGCCGATAAACTCGATCAGCTCGGCGGTGTAGCGACGGGTGAGCCGTTCCAATTCGCCGCGTGACATGTTCTTCGGGTCACAAATGATTCCGCCCTTGGCGCCGCCAAAGGGAATGTTGACCACGGCGCACTTCCAGGTCATCCAGCTTGCCAGGGCACGCACTTCATCGAGCGTCACATCGGGCGCATAACGAACGCCGCCCTTGGCCGGGCCGCGCGCGATCGAGTGCTGCACGCGGTAGCCGGTGAACACCTCCAGCTTGCCGCTGTCGAGCATGACCGGAATATGGACGATGATCTCGCGGTTGGGCTGTTGCAGTACGCGCCAGAGTCCCTCATCGAGCTTCAGTTTTTCAGCGGCGATATTGAACCGTGCTGCCTGCGATTCCCAGGGATTTTTTTCCTGTTCGAGTGTGAGTTCGGTTTCCATGACGAATTCTCCAATGAGTGCGGTAAACGGCAGTCCTGCTCGCCAAGGCGGTCGCAACGTTCAGAGGACTACCGTCAAGCGGGCAAACCCTACGAGTATATGCAGGGTCGAATGGCGGCGCAAGACGCGATTGCGCGAACCTGAGCCTGAAGCGTTACTTCAAGGGAAACCACTCAATGACGGAAGGGGCCACGCGCCTCCATGTGAGTGCTCCGGAAAAGTCATCCGGGACGAAGACTTTGCTGTAGCCCATTTGCGGGATTTTCATCAGGACGTTCCCATCGGTGTCGACTTCTTCAATGGCATCCGCAACCCGAACAAGAAGGCGGCCGCCGTCGGGCGGCATAGCGAGGACTTCGCGACTTTCGACGGGAACGGTTTTGAGAACCTCACCGGCGCGCGAAAAAATTTGAAGCTGGACGGGTTGGTCCTGATACTCGTCCCACTCTTCGGGGCTGAAGTCGTGCGGTTCGTATATCGGAGCGGCAATCTTGTCGCCGGATGCCGAAATAGCAGATGCATTACCAGGTGCTACGCGGTTCCACAGCTGTTTTCCGTCGGCAGTGAAGGCGGTTACGCTGCCGACCTGAGGTCCATGATTTGGCGATGACCACACGACGAAGGTCTGCGAGTCGTGAGCAGCAGCCATGCCCCAGCCAGATCCCATCCAGATAGTGCTGCCGTCCAGGGCGATCAGCCCGGTGCTCCATGCCTGCATCATGATGAACTTGTCCGCTGGGGAAAACGAGAGATCCCCAAAGATACAAAAGCCCTGACTGTAGGTCTTCTTCCACTTCAGCTCACCAGACTTACGAATGAGCAGAAGGTCGCAACCAGCAGTGCCCAAGGCGACGAGTTGGCCGTCGTGGCTGAAGGCAATACCCTCTGGCGTTCTGGTCGTCTGGATCGGGACTCGCAGTCCCCTGCGGTCGACAATCCAGGTGTACTTGTAGCTGCTGTCGCCGACCAGCGCGATCTCGTCGCAAGCGGGCGAGACGGCAAGCCCACCCGCCCGGATGAACTTGTTCAGCTTCCCGTATTCCCAACTCCAAAGTTTTTTTCCTTCTATGTCGAGGACATCAACGGTGCCGACACCCGCTACCCCCACACAGCGACCATTGGGTGCGAGTGCAGTTGCCGTGATGGATGGCATTTGCATATTGAGTGCGGGAAGGGAGTATGACCAAAGGGGCGCGGGTCCCTCTCGCGGCAGGCGTTGAATGGAGACTGGAGTGGACGAGATGACCGTTTGGGCAGATGCAACGAAGGAAGTCCAAAGGAACACAGACGACAGTGTGACAAAGCGTGCGAATCGGGGCATGTCAGTCGGACTCACGGCATCATTTTCCGTCGAAATCGGCGGATTGTCTGTGACGAACTGCGAGCTTAACGTCAGCCTTTACGCAGCTCTCGTATAATCGAGCACACCCCAGTGCATTGCTATGGAATCCGAATGGTCACGCCCGATTACAAGAGTTTCCTGCAATTCAGCCGCGATGCCACTCTGGTTCCCGTGGCCAAGACTCTTAGCGCCGATTTGCTGACACCTGTCGGCGCGTTTCTCAGTGTCGCGGGCGGCCAGAAATACGGGTTTCTGCTTGAGTCAGCCGAGGCGGGCGAGCGAGTGGGCCGCTATACGTTCGTCGGCGCTCAACCCCGCATGGTACTAACCGCGCGCGGGCGCGACCTGATCCTTCGGCATGGCTCGCGTGAAGAACGACTGCAAGGCAATGTCATCCAGGTCCTGCGCGAGCATCTTCGCCAATATCGTCACGCGTCGGTCCCTGGGCTTCCGCCGTTCACTTCAGGTGGCGTGGGATATTTCGCCTACGACATGGTGCGGCAGTTCGAGCGGCTTCCCGAGACAGCAGAGTCAGATGTCAATCTGCCGGACTGTGTCTTCGCTTTCTATGACCGGTTGCTGGCCTTCGACCACCTCAAGCACCAGCTTCACATCATTGCAGCGGCCGACGTTCGCGCTGAATCGCCGCGCAAAGCTTACGATCGTGCGCTGGCCGACATCGAAGCACTGGAGCGCAAGCTGATCCGCGGGATTCACAAACAAAAGCTGGGATGGGCGGCGCCGTCCCGTAAGAAGGCCAGCAAGGTTCGCGCAACCACGTCGCGCGACGAGTTTCTCGCCAAGGTCCGCCGCGCCAAGGAATACATCGCTGCCGGCGACATCTTTCAGGTTGTGCTCTCCCTGCGGCTTGACTTTAAGCCGCCTGCGGAGCCCTTCCAGATCTATCGCGCGCTTCGCACAGTGAACCCCTCGCCTTATATGTTTTATCTGCAGTTCGATGACACGCAGGTGGTGGGTGCTTCGCCCGAGATGCTGGTTCGCATCACGGGACGGAATCTCGAATATCGGCCCATCGCGGGCACACGCCGCCGTGGGGAGCAGGCGGGCGACGATGAGCGCTTGATCGAGGAACTGCGCAATGACGAGAAAGAGCGCGCCGAACACGTGATGCTGGTCGATCTGGGCCGCAATGATCTGGGTCGCGTGAGCAACTACGGCACAGTGAAGGTCCGCGATTTGATGTACGTCGAGCGCTATTCGCATGTAATGCACCTGGTATCTGCGCTCGAAGGCCAGCTTCGCGGAGAACTCGATGCGCTCGATGCCGTCGCTGCCTGTTTTCCGGCGGGAACGCTGAGTGGCGCGCCCAAAGTTCGCGCCATGGAGATCATCGAAGAGCTGGAGCCGGTTCGACGTGGCGTTTATGGAGGCGCCATCCTGTACGCCGACTATGCGGGCAATCTCGACTCCTGTATCGCCATTCGTACGATGGTTGTGCATCGGGGCCGCGCCTATGTTCAGGCAGGAGCCGGCATCGTGGCCGATTCCGACCCCGAAAGTGAGTACCAGGAGTGTATGAACAAGGCCAGCGCGCTGCTGCGGGCGGTGGAGAGGGCTAGGGGATAGTGGCTGGTGGCTGGTGGCGGTTTCGAGTTTCGAGTTTCAAGTTTCGAGTTGATCGGAAGCATCACTTTGTCTCATACATACAAAGAGCTGCGGGTTTGGCAGAGTGCCATGGCATTGGTTCGCGACGTGTACGTACAAACACGCGACTTTCCAAGAGAGGAACTATATGGCCTCACCCAGCAGATGCGGCGGGCTGCGGTGTCGCTTCCCAGCAACATAGCTGAAGGTCAAGGACGATTATCGGAGAACGAGTTCCGGCAGTTCCTGGGACTGGCCAGGGGTTCGTTGCTGGAATTGGAGACCCAGGAGCAGATAGCAGCTGATCTCCAGTACACCACGCAACCCGAAGCAGATGCCATTGTCGCTCATTCCCCAAGAAGTTCTGCATATGCTGAATGCACTGATAAGCTCGCTGAAACGATGGAAGCTAACTTCAAAAGCGCGAGTCGAATTGGCCTAAGATCGTTAAGCAGCCGTTGATCATTGATCTCGACGCCGGGGAACCTGAAACTCGAAACTTTGTATGGTCTTTGTCTTAGACAATTACGACTCCTTCACCTACAACCTAGTTCAGTACATCGGAGAACTGGGCCACGAAGTTGTTGTGCGCAGGAATGACCAGACGTCACTCGAAGAGATTGCGGAGCTCAAGCCTGCGCACATTGTGATTTCACCCGGCCCGTGCACGCCGCAGGACGCGGGCATCAGCATCGATCTCATTCGGCACTTTGCCGGACGTATCCCGATCCTGGGGGTGTGTCTGGGACACCAGGCTATGGGAGCAGCGTTTGGCGGCAACGTGATTCGCGCTTCGAATCTCATGCACGGCAAGACCAGCGAGATCGAGCATGACGGCAAGACCATCTTTCGCGGAATTCCGTCGCCAATGACAGCAACTCGCTATCATTCGCTGGTGGTCGAAGAAAAAAGCCTTCCTGGGGAACTGGAGATTTCGGCCACCTGTCACGATCGCGATGGCAGTCGCGTCATTATGGGACTACGACATCGCAAGTACACGGTCGAAGGAGTGCAGTTCCACCCCGAAAGTGTGCTAACCAACTATGGCAAACAGTTGGTCGGTAACTTCCTACAAACGTGCGCAGGGGAAGCCACTTAAAGGCCATGGTCAAAAGCCGTCAATCGGGGTCAACTGATATGAGACGCGACGGCTTGGAATCGTCCTGGCCGCCGGATAGAACCATGCCAGACTTCTCCTGGATCCAGCGGTTTCTCCCGAAGATCGACGCAAGACAGAGGGTCGCGTGGCGCTACGGAGGAGCGGTGCTCATCTCGCTCGCGTTCATCGCGCTCCGCTGGCTTATCGGACGGGTGATTGACGACGGAGTTCCGTTTGCCGTTCTCTTCATTCCCATCGCGCTCTCGAGTTTCTACGGAGGTTTTGGACCCGGGCTTCTCTCCGTTCTGACGACCATCGCGTTTGCCGATTATTTTCTGGTCCCGCCGATCTACACCCTGGGCCTGCCTGACACCAAGGCCGTAATCTACACGCTGTTCTTTTCCATTTCCGGCCTCGTCGTCGCCGCTCTTGGTGAGATTGGGCGCAATGCGGTCCTTCAAGCATCGAACGAGGCAACGATCCGCCGGGCCGCGCAGCAAGAGCTCGTGGCCAACGAGGAACGGCTACGGATCGCGGAGCAGGTGATTTCAGGGGGCGTTTGGGACTGGGACCTGGCTCACAACAGTGTTTATTGGTCCGACGGTTACCAGCGGCTGTGCGATAACCCGCTCGATCAGAAAGCTTCCTACGAGGAGTGGGTGGAGACCCTGCATCCCGACGATCGCGAGCGCATCCTGGAGCAGCTCGACGAGTTGTTCAATCAGAAGCTGCACAACTGGTCGATGGAGTACCGAATCCGCACTGCCACAGGCCGTACCCGGTGGATCGATAGCCGCGGCCAGGTCTTCTATGACGCCCTCGGTAAGCCTCGGCGCATGGTCGGCATCAACGTCGACATCACGTCGCGCAGATTTGCCGCGGACCCGGTGCCGGAATTACAGGCCCAGGCGCGTACCGGTTCCTAGCCGTTGCCTGATTTGCCGCTGCTGGTTTGCCTACCTCATATCGGTACAATCGTAACCGACGTTCCACTGAATAAACCTGCTTACCCTGACATGTGATTCACTATAAGGATCTCGTTGCCATTTATGCCCGACGCCGTCGAACTTCGCGGAATTCTTAAGACCTACGACAGCTTTGTTGCCGTCGATCATCTCTCCCTTGAGATTCGGGAAGGGAGTGTCTATGGACTGCTCGGTCCGAACGGAGCCGGCAAGACCTCCACGATTCGTATGATGATCGGCATCACGATCCCCGACGAGGGCGAGGTCCGGTTATTCGGCGAGAAATTTCATCGCGAACAGTTGCAGCAAATCGGCTATCTGCCCGAAGAACGTGGCCTGTACAAGCGCATGAAGGTACTGGATCACCTGATTTTCCTGGGCCGCCTACATGGGCTCTCCATTCCCGAAGCACGCAAACGTTCGCTCGATTGGTGCGAGCGATTGCAAATCTCAGACTGGGTGCAAAAGAAAGTGGAAGAGCTCTCCAAAGGCATGCAGCAGAAGATTCAATTCGTCGCCGCGCTGCTGCACGATCCCGACTTGCTGATTCTCGACGAACCTTTCTCCGGACTTGACCCCGCGAACGCGGTGATGCTGAAGGACGTGATGGTCGAGCTGAAGAAAAGCGGCAAGACGATCCTCTTTTCCACGCATCGCATGGACCAGGTTGAGCGAATGTGCGACTCGATCTCGCTCATTGACCATGGCCGTTGCGTGCTCGAGGGCGACCTCAAAAAGATCAAGGCCAGTTACGGGAAGAACACCGTGCAAATGCAATATGAGGGCAGTGCGCCCTTCGACCACAGCGAGCTGGTTCAGTCGGTCAACGACTATGGCAACTACGTTGAGGTACGGCTGAAACCGGGCGCCGATCCGCAACAACTGTTGCGCATGGCCTGCGAGCGGGCCCGCATCAGCCGCTTCGAGCTCATGGAACCTTCTCTGGAAGAAATCTTTATCGACGTGGTGGCGCAAAATGCATAACGCATGGCTGATCATCCAGCGGGAATTCCTCGAGCGGATTCGTTCCAAGGCCTTCATTGTTATGACCCTGCTCATGCCGGTCTTCATGGCCTCGACAATTCTGATTCCGGCGCTGCTGTCGAACATGAAGTCGGGCGTTACCCGCCGCATCGTGTTGGTGGCCAGCAATCCGGAGATTGCGGGAGCGATCAAGCAGCAGCTTACGGCTCCCCCGGCACAAGGCAATACCGCCGCGAGGTCGGCAGCCAAGCAACCAGAAGCGCCACGGTTCGCTGTCGAAATCAGCAGCAATACAACCGATGTGGAACGTGACCGGCTGCGTCGCGATGTGTCCGACGGCAAGATCGATGGATTTCTCTGGCTGACTGACAACGATCTGTCGAACCGCAAGGTGGTTTACAGCGCGAAGGATGTGACAGACTTCGGCGAGACCATCGAGTTGAGGAATGCGGTCCAAGCCGCGCTCGTGAAGCGTCAGCTCGGACAGAAGGGCATGACCGAAGCCGAGGTCGAAACCGTGCTGAAGCCAATTGATCTAGACGCCATCCGCATCGAAAAGGGAAAAGAGGGCGCCAGCGGCATCGCCGTCTTCCTTGTTTCGTTCACGATGGTCATGCTGCTTTATGTGAACGTACTGGTCTATGGATTCGCGGTGATGCGTTCGATCATCGAAGAAAAGAGCTCGCGCATTCTGGAAGTGCTGCTGTCGTCCGTTACCGCGAAGCAACTGCTCGCAGGAAAAATAATCGGCGTGGGAGCAGTCGGACTGACCCAGGTTGCCATTTGGCTGGCGATTGCGTTCGCCTTCTCGCTCGTCGGCTTGTCGTCTGCCGGCTCTATGCTCGCCAACGTTCACATCCCGGTGATCGGCGTGGTTGCCTTCGCCGTCTATTTCATCCTCGGCTATTTCCTCTATTCCACGATGTACGCGGCGCTCGGCTCCATGGTGAACTCCGACCAGGAAGCGCAACAAGTCCAGTGGCCGGCCATGCTGCCTATCATCTTTTCTATCGTGATGGCGACGCCTGTCCTGCAACATCCCAACTCACAACTGGCATTCTGGACGTCGCTGGTTCCCTTCTTCACACCCATCCTTATGTTCGTGCGCATCATGGCGGAGACACCGCCTATGTGGCAGATCGTTCTGTCGATTGTACTGATGTTGCTGACGACCTGGGGGCTGCTCAGTCTGTCTTCGAGGATCTACCGCGTCGGGATCCTGATGTACGGCAAGCGGCCTACTCTACCCGAGCTGCGCAAATGGTTGCGGTATGCGGGATAGAGTCAGTGGTTAGTGGCTAGCGGCTGGCCAATAACGTTTGGTTCGAACGACGCTACAGAATCGGCGGGGTAGGTCAAAAGCCCCGCTCATGCTACGTTTGAACGGGGAGCTTCAAGAGGATATCCAAGGGAGCAGCTTAACCGGGCGACCCACCTGGCGCGTTCCACCCGGTTAATGGCTCAGTTTTCTGCGCAACACCCCGGCCACTCCCAGCAGCGACGACCCAAGCAGGACGAAAGTCCCCGGTTCAGGAGTTGTGCCAGCATTTAGCAGAGTGAAGGCCTGCGAGGCGCGAACCGTACCCGAGAGGTCGTTCCACGGCCCAAATTTGCCATTGTCGGAAAAGAAGCCGCCCGAAGTCAGGGTGCTGTTCTCCCACACAAAGTTGAAGGGGCCGCTATCCGACGCGGAGAAGAAATAGTTCGCTCCCGCGAGCGCGGTGAACGCAGGAATGTTCATCGTGAACTGATAGAGTTCAAGTCCATAGGGATCCAGCATCCCAGTGTCGACGATAGTAGGAGCTGCCGTGAAGATGTACAACTGTGCTCCCGGCGTCCCGCCCGTACCATCGTAGAACTCGACGTTAAACGTTCCGAAGGATAGTCCATTGTAGGCGGCACCATACCACACCGCCTGATTGATGGTGCCTCCGCCAGCCAAATTAAAGAGGTCGGCAGCCAATTGGGAGGGATCGTTACTGTAGAGCCCCCCGTCACCGCAGCACTGGTTAATCGGCTGGTTGTAAAGAACAGTACTGGCGAACATCGAACCGGTCGATAGCGTCGCTACCATTAGCAGGATCAAAAGACTACTAAGTGGTTTCATTGGAACCTTT
>Ga0335085_10013614_pt1 | contig 11910 bp, 10 predicted proteins | sample Lox_Sample_45_FD_206712 | JGI IMG/M metagenome (GOLD analysis project Ga0335085, IMG submission 206712) | Soil microbial communities from Loxahatchee National Wildlife Refuge, Florida, United States - Lox_Sample_4.5 | ecosystem: Environmental > Terrestrial > Soil > Wetlands | place: USA...
CAATCGCAGCATCAACTCCATCCCGATCGGCAACGTCGCCGTCAGAAGAACCAGCGGCACACACACACACCTTACCACACTCGTCACCCTCCTCATCACCGGCCGGAAATCCCTCTGCGTGAGCAGAACGTGACATTCGTCGATCACGATCCTACCCAACCTCTCTCCCTGCTCCAATCGAATCAAGAATTGACGGAACTCGGGTGTCACTGCATTCTCCACCCTCACCAACACGATCTGTGCCATCCTCTGACTCAACGTCACATTGTTGTTCCTCCAGATGTAGCATCCAATCCCTTGCTCGTTACACCGCTCCTGCATCTCCTCGATCAGAGCCACGAACGGAACGATCACCACCGTCGTCAACCCCATCTCCATCCAAGCTGGTGCCATGAACACCACCGACTTTCCTCCTCCCGTCGGCAGAATCACCAACAAGTCTGTCTTTCTCTCTAGAGTCAACCTGACTGCCTCTGCCTGCTCCTCCGATTTGAACTGAGCTTTATCGTCGCCGTATAAACCCCGCAGTCCATGCAGAGCCTCTGCCGACAGTCGTAACCTCGACACCCCATCCTCCTTTCTTCGTGCCAATTCCATCGGGACAGACGGCGGCCTCTCTATGATGTCCATCCCCCACGCACTTCGTGATTGCAACGGTGACCAATCCATCACCTTCTCCCTAGCCATCTCCATTACTCCCGGCTTTTCTGTCACTCTTGTCACTCCTGACTCCCGTGTGATTCTTCGCTCTCGTGTGAATGCTGACTCCCCGGTGACTCCCGCAACTTCTGACTCCCCAGCGACTCCCTGACCCTTTGACTCTATCACTTCCTCCTCCAACAAAAGCTCGTACCACTCTCTGCTGACCGTATAGTATCGGTGCATCACATCCCGAGATACCTGTCTATGATCCTCCGTCGCCACAGCATATGACGCCCCCGCCGTCCTCGAGCTATGTCCTGCTTGCATGTCAAACACTGCATTCACATTCTCATCGTCCGGATCCGCCGCCTTGTACTTGAGATGCTTCTCCATGAACGCCGTAGCCACCTGCCTATATTCTCTGAATCCAAGCCCATGCATCTCATGATGGCTGGTCGTCTTCTTCAGAAGATCAGAGATGAACTCCCCCGTCCACAATCCCTTGTTATAATCCGCCCATATGAACTCGTTCAGATCTGTCGCTCCTTTGCACTTGAACTTCTCACTCAAAAATACCTCCAACGGCCTCACTATTGCCAGATACTCGGCTAACAGAACCCCCAACCTCTTCGGCATGAATCTGTCATCAGCCAGCGTTTCCACTCTAAGTATATACCTTGGGATCAATCTGTTCCTTCCTGTGATAGACCTCGTCTTCGTGTACATGGCCAACATCATGATCGTACTGTTGGCCCAGTATACCCCTCTCTGCTCATCCACCCCATTCCTCCATCTCAACGTGGCTAACTCGGTTGCTCTGGCTGGTTGCCCGCCCAGCAAATGACACAGCACCACTAGCATCTCCAGCATCCGTTTCGTTCGCTTCAGCCAATCCATACACCTCATCTTCTTCCAAAGAATCACATCCCCATTGATCCCTCTCGTGAAGAACTCCCTTGTGATCGAGTTTGACATGAACGCATGTAAAAGAGCAGACTTCTCACTCTTGAATGCAATCCCTTGAGAAGACAGAAAGCTGTATCCTTCTCGGATATTCGTGAGATCGTCCTCCGCCTCGAATGAATTCCAATCCAGATCCTTTCCCACCGACAGACCCATCTTGACTCGGTTATGCAATTGAATCTCTGCCTCTTTCAACAGTCTCTTGCTCAATCCTCTTAATTGATTCAGCTCCACCCTCTTGCCATGAATTGCCAAAGCCAAGCCCTCCTCAATCCCAAGCCATGAGACTTGTGGCAATGCTCCCGATTCACCCACCACCGATGCAGCAAAGTGCATCGTCTCCCTCAAGAATCCAAATGGGGTTTGCAATAGATCCGTGACATACTCCAACAACCCTCCTAAATCCTTATCAAACTTCATCCCCTCTCGTCCTTCCTCCATCCCCATCGTGAACTCCTTAAATATACATGCACGGATCCCAAACATCAACTTTGCCAACAATCGACAGATCTCCCGAGTATGAATGAATCCCTGACCTCCCTTGTCCACACTTGCATAAACCAGAAACCGCTGCACGGGGCAATCCAAGCAATCCATCAACCTCGTGGACTCATGCCAGAAGAACAGTTCCTTCAATACCAAATGAAACAATTCATCCAACTCCACAGCTGTCATGTCCTCTTCTATGAGCCTCTCTCGCATACTTTGCACCATCTGCCGCTGTCCATCTCTCAGCCACGGATGTTCCTCTCCAAACTCAGATTCCAGATCCATCATTCGTATGAATATGCATACCATCCTTCCTAATACATTGCCATAGTCATCCATTGACTTTTCCTCTTGCAGAGAGTCAAAAACTCCACCGTCAGTATTACTCTTCCTATGCTCAATTAATGACCGATCAAAGCAGAAAGATCTCACCCCCCTGACATCAATAGCCTCTTCACAATGATACTCCCTCTGTCCAATTCCTTGCATACGGTACGGATATATCTTCTACTGCACAGAATTACCTTGTGCAGTATATGGTTGATCGTTGGCATACTTGCCATCTTTACAATCTCCTCCAGATCCTCATCCTCCAATAGTGAATCCCAACGTGTCTTTGCAATGAACACATTCATCAATCGGAGATTGGTCTTGCCTTTTCCTCCTGCCACCTGGACGTTGGCCATGCTCTCTCCAAACTCCCGATTGATGGCTGTGATCCACTGGGGTTCTCCCTGAACATCCATCTCCATACCCTTCGGTTCTTCAATCTGAATGTACTTGTGCAACACGCCTTTGAATACTAACTGTACGTTGCATCTTTCACTCCTTTCCGACGCTTTCAGACCCTGATGTTCCTTGGCGAAGTGATTCACCATCACCTTCATAGTGCTGGCCGAATATTGACATTCCATACACCTCAACCCTTCAAACACGGGGATGCCTTGTATCGCCCTTCCCACCCATATGCTTTTGATCCACCCTTTTGCTTCCTCAAACGTCATTGGTTCTTGATCGACGTTCAACTTCCTTCTTACTTCTTCTTCAGTTTTCCTAGCCCCGTGATGGTCTTTCAAGTGGCCCCTCACCCATTCAAATGGGATTCCAATTCCACACTCTTTACAAACCACCATATTGTATAACCGATCCACAGTGATCTGCATTGCAATCTCTTCATCCACAATATCCATCCATTCACTTTCAGAAGTTTCACTCCCTTCGATTTGCAACCCTAACATTAATTCAGTGCAACCCATAATGTGTACCCTCTTCCTCAACCACCGTGGCCTCCAAGATAGCAACCGGTGTTTCACACTTCTTCTGGTGACGTTTCAACTCTTGTGCTCGCTGGTACGCCTTTCCACATTGGCATTCAAACCTTCCACTCATAGACCTTCTTGACTGTCCCTCCGTCCCATTAGCCAGACCTTGATGTTCAAATCTGTGATGTGCATCCCTCCGTCCCCTGGTCTCAAAGACACCAGTACAGCTGCGGCACTTCCACTCTGTTGCCATTGTTTGTTTTGATGTATCAGTCGTAATTGCTGTCAGCTCCTTTCTCTGTCCTTCAAGTTGCCTTGTTGGGCCTTGACGCGTCCTGACCGCAACGTGTGACAACGTGTGAATTACGTGATTTTCACTAACCTAAGTGGTAACCGTAGACCCTACCCTAATGTGGCCCTCGGACCTCTCACTAACCCAAGTGGTAACCCTAGACCCTACCTGAATGTGGCCCTAAGACCTCCGATGTCATTGGAGACCCCGATGTCCACACAAATGGCGGCGTTTGCGCCGCCACACAAAATTGCGCCGCCGTGGCGGCGCAGCCACACACAATAAATTGACATCGGAGGGTCCGATGTCGGGAAGATATATTAGGCATAAATCTGAACATCAGAACATCAATAAAATGCAGATATTTCACCTTGGAATCAACTTATTCCTCCGCGTTTTTGACCGCATTTTTGAATACATCGCGAGTAGCATGATCGTCCCATTCGCCCAGTAAACCCCTCTCTGTTCATCTACAGAATTTCTCCATCTCAATGTAGCCAACTCCGTTCCTCTACCTGGCTGTCCGCCCAAAATATGACACAGCACCGCAAAAATCTCCAATAGCTTTCTACAACGCCCCAACCATTCCAAGCATTGCTTTTTTCGCCACAAAATCACTTTCCCATTCAATCCTCTAGCAAAGAATGATCTTGTCGCCTCATTTGCCATGAATCCACGAAGTAGCCGCCGTCTGTCCTTCTTTTTTGACAATGAAACGAAACTGTATCCATCTCTGATATTTGTCAGATCATCCTCCGCCTCAAACGTTGTCCAATCGATATCATTCAAACCCATCTTGACACTGGAATCCAGCAGAACCCGAGCCTTCTTCAGCAATGATGAACACAACCCTCGAAGCTGTCGTAACTCCACCCTTTTCCCGTGAATCGCCAGCGCCATGCCATCGACACCCAACCAACTGACCTGTGGAAGAGCCCCTGATTCACCTGCCACTGACGCCGCAAAATGCATCATCTCGACCAGAAAACCAAATGGACTTTGAAGCATCTCCTTTGTATAAATCATCAATCCTCCAAGCTCTCTGTCAATGTGATTTCCAGCCAATCTAGCCTCACATCGAGCCCTCAATTCATTGAAGACACAACATCTAATGCTATAAATCAACTTGGCGATCAGTCTTCCGATCTCCCTGACGCAAATGAAGCCCTTGGCTCCTTTCTCCACACTCGCATACACCAGAAATCGTTGAATTGGACACTCCATTACCTCCATCAATCTCCTAGATTCCTGCCAACAGAATAATTCCTTGAGTACTGCATGAAAATATCTATCCAATTCCTCATCAGCTTCATCATCCACCAGAGCTTTCCTGAGATTCTGTAATTCCTGCTGCTGAATCATCGTCAATCCATGTTCATTCTCTCCAAACTCATCTTCCAGATCGATCATCCGAATGTACATGCAGACCAATCTACCCAGAACATCTCCATAATCATCCATTGACTTTTCCTCTTGTAAAGACTCAAACACGCCGACTTCTGATTTTCCCCTATCAACATCAATATCATTTCAAAATTATGACATACCCTGCAGACATCAACATTCTTTTCACCACTATACTTCCCTTGTCCAACGCCTCACAACTCTTGTGAATATATCTCCTTCCACAAAGAATGATTTTATGAAGATTCAAATTGCATGATGGCGCTCCTGCTATCTTGACGATCTCCTTGAGATCCTTTTCTTCCAGCAGCGCATCCCATCTCGTTTTAGCGATGAATATGTTCATGAATCGAAGATTTTCATGCCCATTAGCCTCCGACACATTCATATTGGCCATGCTCTCCTCAAACTCCGTCTCGATTGCCCTTTCCCATTCAGTCTCGCCCTCCGAATCGATCTCCATCTCGTCGTCATCCTCGATCTGGATATACTTCTGAAGACCGCCTTTGAACACCAACTGTACCTTGCATTCCTCGCTGTGTTTTAACATTTTCATGCCCCTATGTTGACTGGAAAAATGATTCTTCATCACCTTTCGTCCTGCCGCAGAATATTGGCATTCATTGCACCGCCGTCCCTTAACCGTTGGAATATTCTGAACGCCCCTTCCCACCCACACATTTTTGATCCAATCCTCAGCTTGAGCAACCGTCATAGTCTCACTTTCCAAGTTCAACTGTGTCATCACTTGCTCCAACGTTACTTTGATTCCATGATTTCCACTAAGATGCGATGGAACGCGCTCGAATGGCACGCCAATTCCGCAATCCTTGCAGACAATCAAATCATATGTCTCATCGATGCAAATTGGCATTTCAATAGCATGATCTCTGCCGTCCAAATCCATGGCATCTGCGCTGGAATCCATTTCCTCAGTATCGAGTTCTATCATTAGCAAATTCATTATAATCAACGCGTACCGTCTTCATTCTCTGAACTCTCCGATTCACTTTCAATTGCCGTAATTATCGCTGTACAAGTTACTCCATGTCTTCTCAATGTGTGAGCTCTTTCATATTCTTTCCCACATAAGCAATCGAATTTTCCGCTTTCATTTCGCCTAAACTCCTTCGTCATTCCTCCAATTTTCAAAAAAGCTTTCACACGATGACTTCGACTCTTATGAGCATCTCGTTTTCCTCGTGTTTGAAACCCCTCATGACAAACGTCACAGAACCATTCTGAGTGACCCATATATTGAGAATGTGTTGAATTGGTTGATAGCGCTTTGATAAATTGTGTGTGAGCGTGCGATTTTTTGTTGGTGGACCACTATTTCGATTTCAACGGTATAAGCCCTGAAAGTGCGTACCATTGATCAGACCCTGAATGACAGCTTATAACCCTGAATGACACGTAAATTGGTACGCAATTGGCTCTCACACAAAAAAGTGGGTACGCGGGTACGCAATTTGGTGGTGAAATTAGTCATCGAGGGGCTTGATTACCGGATGATAATCCTAGGGGCTTGATTACCGGATGATAATCCTAGGGGCTTGATTACCGGATGATAATCCTAGGGGCTTGATTACCGGATGATAATCCTAGGAGTCGATGGCGTTCATGCCCTTGATATGCTTCGAACGCTGGTCAAACCCACAATGGATGTGATCGAGAGCCAGTTGATGGATATGATCGAAGGTCAATTTGAAGCACCGCTCAGACCATGTGATATCTTCGACGACTATCTTGCGTTCGGTAGCGGTCGGTTGCTCGTTGTTATGTTCCGAATATTGAAGATGGTAAACTCACGCATGGTGTGCGATCTAACGAACAGTCCGCAGATGAGGCCATCGATTTCTTCGTCTCTCAAACGGAGATAAAATCCGGCACTCGGAGAGAGGACAATCTTGACACATATTTTGTCACAAGAATCAAAGAGGAGATTAGAAAAGAACTTTTTGGCGATGAGCGGCCACTTGATGAGGAGAAGGTGCAAGAATGGACTAATCTGGACCTCGACGCATGGGTGGCAAAGATCGAAGCGGTCGCGGGGATCAATACCTCCGAAATCGCGAGAAGTACTTTGAATGATTTCGTTATGAATGGCTGACCGGCCGAGATGAAAGACTGTGAGACAAAAACAGAACGGAGTGAGGATTCAGAAGCTGACGGGTCCACTGAGGCGGAAGATTTGGAGTATTGAGACGATGATAAGAAAAAACTAGAATATTAAAGATCCTTTAGCACGAGTATGTACGATCAAGTGCATATTTCGAAGGTTAGAGAATCTATATGAAATGAAAGTACGTGTAAGACTGGTGCAGAATGGCGTGACCGAGAATTCCTTGAACTCAATATATATCTCGTTTGTCTTTCCATGTGTTCATATATTTAGTACACAGTATATTATGGATGACCCGCCCCTCCTAGTTAGTTATCTCCATGTCCTGTCCCCACAATTCGAGCCTTCGCGTTTCCACTCCAGTGATGCGACTTCATGGACCATCGGGATTTTACTGTCACAACAATTTTTAACTTAAGGCAGTGGTGATCGGACGGTGCGCTCCGACACTTAATCATGCATATACGCGCTTGTGGGATACCGAAAATAAAGGGGCTTAATTCCTAACTACAGTATATATAATTCCGACCGGTATAATCAATTCATCAATATTCTACGAGCAGCAGGATGTTTGGGGTGCAGAGGAGGCAATGGAGCGCATCTTGTTATACCACGTCGAATATGCAATCGCCGCCAATTCGATGGATTGAGAGGCATCAGCGCATGCCTCGCTCTCGCCGCGTCCATATCTCTTTTCCTCGTGTCGAGATTGATGCCTCGATCACCTGCAATTTGTTTTCCTCTCTCATGCCCCGAAATAACTGGAATCGCCTGTCTGAACTCCGTCGCACTCGCTTCGAGCCAGGCTTCGGTATCTTCCTTTATTCCACGCGCCAAGTGATTGATCGCATCCAATGCACACATTCCCTTGGAACGAGATTGCCAGTATGCTAACACCCGACGCGCGTGCCCGATCATTCCAGTCATTGCTCCTCCACCGCTCATGAAGTGCCCGTTGCCGAAACTATCTCCTCCAACGATTCCATTAGGTGCAACAAGCGCGCTGTCTCCTTTTCGTTCCACGACACTGAATAAATTTGGCCCATAGATCATCGAGACTTTTTGCACCTCATCCTTGGGCAAATCGAGGACAGCAGCGGCGTGCTCGATGAAATACTCGTGAAGCAATTGAATATGTGACGCAATATACTCGGGTGACCGGGCATCCGTACCAGGAGCCAGTCTTCCGCGTTCGATCGGTTCGAAGTGGAGGAAATCAGGCACCTCTACCAAGATCCACCCGGCTTTTGGGTTGTTTTCGTGTCCCACTGCAATTTGTCGTACCCAGTGCTCACCGCCATTTTCATCGAATTCCGACGCGATTCGCCGCCTGACACGACCATCCACCAGCATCTCGACTAACCCGGCCACATAATCTGCCCGAGCCACCACCGGTCCTCTGCCATCCCCGTGATCAACCCTGACCTCCTTCTTAACGAACCCGAGTCTCTCCGCGTCCTTGCTATGAGCACCCTGTGCGATCATGAACAGCTCCGGGACACCGATATCCGTAATCGCCGAATTGGGAGAACGAATACGAACCAATTTCCCTCCAACCTCCACCTCTTCCAATTCTTCAATCCGAATTCGAACTCTGCCATCCGCCATTCTAACGAAACCGGTTTCGTCGGGGACCACACGATGATGTTTGAAGATCCGCACTCGAGGTTGATCGTCTCTCTTGGTGTCCAACTTCTCGATTGCTTCTAAATATCGTCGCAGAACGATGAGAACCGATCGCGCCTCGACTTGGAAGGTAGACGTCCCATCGAGAACGGCTTTCATGTCCTTGCGGGTTTTCGTTGCATCTGGTCTCGAAGGTGGGGCAGGGCCAGCCGACAAGGTGAGATGGCGATTTGGTTTGCCATCTTTCCACCGGTCGTCGATGTATTCGATATGTGAAATCGTTCCGGCAATGTGCACACCTGGAGTAGGTCCATCAATCGTTTCATTGGGAATGATGTCCCCGGCTTTGGTGCTTGCCGTGTAGAAGCAATCTGCGAGAGAGAAAATCCTGCCGTCTTGACATCGCGGGACCCCGTCTTCACCATAACGTTCGAACATCATCCGATCGATCGCTCCAAACTGATGGTAGAGCTCCTCTCGGACACTCCAACGAACCCCAAGGGAAGGATCGCCTCGCATCTCGACTCCGACAGCCCGATTGCCCATAGCCACCGTCCAAATCATCGCCATCATGCTAGTTCCACCCAGGCCGAGGGCCAGGAAGTCTGGGTCTAGCCCGGTCTCATCCGCGAGTCGGCTGAGATTGTTGAAGCTCATATCCTCTTCTTTCTCTTTAGTTGTTCCTTGTATTGCTTGGCGGAAGCTGAGTGATGTTGCCTTTTGAGCGACTTGGATATCCCTTCCTTATATACTTAAGTTCTCGCAAAGCCATGGCCCCTTCGAAATGTATACCCTTTCGAGCGCACAACCCCCCGTGCAGATTACTTTCGTTTTTGACGTCACGTAAAGGATATCGCGTTAGCGAGGATGCAGAGCCTCAGCACCTAATCGATGGCCCTTGCGATCAGATTGCCGCAAGACATGCGTCGCCGCTTGCTATACCAGGGAGTATCCATTGAGATGACGTCAGATGTCTCCAAATCCTATATCGGATTCTTTCAAAGAAGCCGCTTCACCCACTGAGCCCCGCAAAGGAGATCACAATAGGGGGCGGTGCATCTATCGACGGCTCCAGCGACGAAACCGTCACAAGGTCCATACGTACATGCATTTCACTATGGGCCCCACACGGGCGGATCGCATCTCGATGGAGGCATTGTACCTGCCCGAGCGCCTTGGCAGAAAGAATTCTACTTATTGAATCATCTTAGGCACGGCCAATGCACAAATCACTGGCTCACGGCTCGAATCCCACTTCATTGTACGACAACGACGACCCCACTGACCCGAATGGGATGCACTTGCCGATCCTTGTTCTATGATATCAAAGGATTGCTTGGAACCACGGTTTTTGGCCATGACATATGAATCTGCTTCGGCCCCTCAATGTTCTGAAGCGCATGCTTGTCCCGTTTTGTTGTTGTGTAACTGCTCGTGCCAGTACGCAGTCCTTGAACCGTCTGACGTCATTGTGAAATGGCAGAAAGACAGACGCCATTGTTAAGCGAAGCACTCCGCCCTCGAGCCCGCACAGATCTCTTCCGGAGAGTGACGTGGCAGCGGCATGGTTTTGTCAGATGTGATTAGTTGAATGATTCATTCTCCAAGATAGGCAACTCGATTCCATAGACATGACGTCGTGAGTCTAAGGTTCCGTGGCTGGAAATGCAATGGCCTCAGTATAAAATGCCAGATACATCTCCCTATTCTCATCAATGGCGACCGAGACTTGTCAGGGAATCACCGCGGCCGGGAACCGATGTAAAAAACTTCCCAAAAAGGGGGATGGCGAGACGTATTGTCATCTTCACCTTGGCCAGAAGGGTGTTCAACCTTCATCACTTCAATCCCTACCAACCCCACCACCGTCCAGTTTCCAAGAGACTTGTCACGGAATCACAGCGGCCGGGAACCCATGTAAGAAGTTTCCCAAAAAGGGGAGTGGAGAGATGTATTGTCATCTTCACCTTGACCAAAAGGGTGTTCGACCTTCATCACTTCAACCGTCCAGCTTGCAAATCCCTTGCCACGGAATCACCGCTGCCGGCAACCGATGCAAAAACCTTCTCAAAAGGGGGAGTCCGGAAGAGTATTGTCATCTCCACCGCGACCAACGTTCGTTTCGACCTCCGTCGCTTCAAATACCGCCGCCCCCCGGTTTCGATCTCACAAAACACCTCTTGTATACCATCCAAGGCCTTGATTCGGCTATCAAAACATTTGGCAGCTCTCGGCTCCAATCCATCTCAAGCAATTATTTGGAAGGAATGAAAATCGCGAAAATCGCAGATACGTTGTTTCCAGAGCCAGTGACGCACAAAGTCCCTCCGTCCGTGGTCTCCGAAATCACCGAACCTGAAAACCACGGCACGCCTATATTCATATAGGCATAACCGAAAGGGTAATACCTTTTTGATGGAGATAGCTGATTGACCAGTCCGTGTCAACTGGTTGAATGTCGGTGAAACTCCGAAGATGATGGCGATCTAGAGTATAAATTATCAGCGTGACTATGGACATGTGGAGGCTTTCACTAGACAGAGAGATCAGGAATGAGACAAAATCCTAACCCATAATACATATATCTCTTTATGATCATGAAATTGCTTGAGTCAAATGTGATGTAGGGTTCGCAGACCACTGGAGAAGATAATGGTACCACTTTAGGTCATCTCAAACCCTACCTTTCTAACGCGGCCTAACTGACAACCCTTTCCTTCCCGCTCTCCACCCATCACTACCCTCACTGTCAACCCCATAACTTCCACCCGACCATTAGCTTCATGCACATCATATAACGCGTCAACCAATTCGATCTACTCATTCACATCGTTAATTACATAATCGTGATTCAAAGCTGCGAGAGGGATGTCATGTCGTTGCAGATGTTTGGATTAAATACAATATTTTCGCGTAAACGACACCCTACCGAATTTCTTCAATCATCACGTCAAATACAATCTTGACTATGTAACAACATAAATTTCATCACGTCAATGATATCATCGATTCTCGGCTACACAGACTTTTCTCCTCGTAAACGGCGAGCCAATGCCATATCCTTCGGCATAACCGTCACACGTTTTCCATGAATCGCACATACATTG